>Ga0307509_10000308_pt1 | contig 80262 bp, 84 predicted proteins | sample 10_EM_MG_FD_202245 | JGI IMG/M metagenome (GOLD analysis project Ga0307509, IMG submission 202245) | Populus trichocarpa ectomycorrhiza microbial communities from riparian zone in the Pacific Northwest, United States - 10_EM | ecosystem: Host-associated > Plants > Roots > Unclassified | place...
AGCGCTGGCTTTTCTCCGTCGCGCCCATGATGGATTGGAACGAGAGTTTAGCTTTTTCAAGCAGTTAGAAGGCGGCGTGTGCACGATGTGTGCACCGAGAGATCAAAGAAAATCTAAAGACAACTAACGTGAGTAGGATGAACCGAACGCGCTACGGCGTCAGCGGCGGGCTGATGTTTCGGGGCAACTGCCGAGGGTTCAATTCGCGGAATGAGCGGTTATGGAACGACCGCTCTTGCTAAGCGCTCATTGCAATCTCGCTAGTCACCGAGATTGGTACAATTGGCTCTGGCTTCTTGCGGAATATCCAGCAGAGCTTTCAAAGGTAGCGCGTACTTCACGATCGGAGATTTCAGCACGATATAACTGAAATACTTTTCGATCCCGATGTTGCGTTCGAGCAGGTTTTCCATTCTCTCCTGGTAGTGGCTGATGTTGCGGCACACGAAACGCAGCAAATAGTCATAGCCGCCGCTGACAAGGTGACATTCCATCACCTCATCTACCTTGCGCATGCTGGCCTCGAACTTCACGAAGTCCTCCCTGCGGTGGTCGACCAACGTGATTTCGGTAAAGACGCTTATGCTCTCGGTTAGCTTCGCAAGGTTAATTTGCGAGCCGTAGCCAGTGATGTACCCGGCCGATTCCAGCCGCTTGACGCGCTGCAGACACGGGCTCGCCGAAAGGCCAACTGCTTCAGCCAGATTGGCGTTGGTCATCCTCCCGTCCTTCTGTAACTGGACGAGGATGTTCAAGTCAATCCGATCGAGTTTCGGGACGCCGTTCAAAGAATCGTCTCCATGCTGCCGGTGGGATTTCCTGCGCCGCTACGGTTCGCCAGCTTGGACAGGTGGCGCAAAAAGTCCGTAGAGCGGCCGTGCAGGTCCGCGCCGCGCCGCGGCATTTTACCCGACTGGCTGGCGGTCCGGGCCGCACCGGACGGCGGCGCTCGAACGACGTCATTATAAGCGCTACAGCGTCCCTCGCGAGAAGGCCGGACACTTAAGTGTCGGGCCTTGCGCCCCGTTGGGCACGGCCTACGCAACCGCCTTCACGCTTTCGGCCGACAGCGCCGCGTCTATGATAGCGAGAGCCTTATCCAGGTTCTCGTCCGAGACAACTAAGGGCGCGAGGAAGCGGATCACGTTGCGGTGGACGCCGCACTTGATCACCAGCAGTCCGCGCTGACGGGCCTGGTCGATGACGCGTTGGGTGCGATCCGGATCCGGCGTCTTGGTCTTACGGTCCTTGACCAGTTCGATCGCCTGCATGAAGCCGAGCCCTCGCACGTCTCCGATGATCGAATGCTTCCGAGCGAGCTCGCGAAGGCCTGCTTCGAGCCTCTGGCCAAGAAGTTCCGCGCGATCGAGCAGCTTGTCCTGTTCGAATGCCTCCAGGACCGCAAGCGCCGCCGCGCAACCGATGGCGTTGCCGCCGTAGGTGCCGCCGAGACCGCCGGGGAGGGGAGCGTCCATGAACTCGGCGCGCCCGACGACGCCCGACAAGGGAAAGCCACCGGCGAGGCTTTTGGCGACGGTCACCAGATCGGGCTGAATTCCGGAGTGCTCGAAGCCGAAAAGTTTCCCGGTCCGTCCGAAACCGGTCTGGATCTCGTCGGCGATGAGCACGATGCCATTGCGCTTGGTGATCTCGCGCAGCGCCTTGAGGAACGGAGCCGGGGCGGGCAGGAAGCCGCCATCCCCCTGCACCGGCTCAATAATGATCGCGGCGACACGATCCGGAGCGATCTCCGTTGCGAACACCTCGTCGAGCGCTTCGAGCGCGCGCTTGGTCGTCATGTCGCGATAGGAGTCCGGGAAGGGCGTGTGGAAGATCTCGGAGGCGAACGGTCCGAAGTTCTACTTATAGGGCAGGCTCATTCCGGTGAGGCTCACACCGAGCATCGTCCGACCATGAAAGCCGCCCCTAAACGCGATCACGGCGGAGCGGTTGGTGTGGGCACGGGCGATCTTGACGGGGTTCTCGACCGCTTCGGCGCCGGAAGTCAGGAAGATGCTCTTGTGGGCCTCGCCCTTGCCGACCAGGCGGTTCAGCTTCTCGGCGAGCTCCAGATAGGGCCGGTAGGCCGCGACCTGGAAGGCCATATGGGTAATGTCCTTGAGCTGCTTCTCAACCGCCGCCACGACCCGCGGATGGTTGTGTCCGACGTTGAGCACGCCGATGCCTGCGACGAAGTCGAGATACTCTCTGCCTTCCACGTCCCAAACCAACGCGCCTTCCGCGCGAGCGATGGTGATCGGATGGGCGGTGAGGACGCCGCGCGCGATATTGGCGTTGCGCAGTGCGGCTAGCTCGACGGCGGTTTGAGCGGCTGACATGGCTGGATCCCTTGCTGGTGTATCGGCCACGCCACTGGGCGCTGGCCTTGCAGAAATCCTACCCCCGCCGCCCCGATCAAATTGTCGAAGACGAGCCGCAGACAGCAAGCTCTATCGGTCGGAGTTCCAAACCGCAGGGCGTGCTGCCGTGCTGCGCCAAGAGTGAAGGGCAGTGCCTTCAGCTAGAAGATCGGCTCTCCGACCGCGACCTCGCTGCTGGGGCCAAGCACGATCACATTCCCGTCGGCATTCTTCGCGCCCAGAATGAGCAATTCGGAAGTGAAGCCCGCGATATTCTTCGGGCCGAGATTGCAGATACAGACGACGAGCGAGCCGACCAGCGCCTCCGGTTCGTAGTTGGTGATCTGAGCGCTCGATCACATGGTTCGTTCGGCTCCGACGTCGACGCCTACCTTGTAGGAAGGATTGCGCGCCCTGGGAAAGGGTTCGACCTCGACGACCCTGCCAACCCGGATGTCGAGACGGGCGAAGTCGTCGTAGGTAGTTTGGGCCTTTAGTTGCGTCATGTCGCGGACCTCGGTCAGGATGGGCGTGCTTTTCGGCGATCATTAGAACATGTCGCAGCAGCAGGACATTCTGTAAGAACGGCCGGGACAGCGATTTTTGCGCCTTCAGCGATTGGGCAGGAACCCGAAAGCCATAGCCTTCCTTGGTGAGAAGATCGTTCTGTTTCGCGACGGCGGCAAGGTCTACGCGCTTGCCGATCGTTGCTCGCATCGAGGTGCACCGCTCTCCATGGGCAAGTGCCTCTATCGAGGCAGTGGAACGTTGAGTTGCCCCTATCATGGTTGGACCTTCGACGGAGGCACTAAAGCGAGGTTGGAATCCAGAGGCAGGGTGAGCAGCGCTGAACTGAACGCATTTCAGTGTCAGCCGCTGGCACCCGCTTTGAGCTCCTGAGCGTACTTCGCTTCGGACGAAGCCAAAGTCGAAGCCTGCGCTGACGCATTCCACTCGGAACGCGTCAGTTAACAAGGCGGGGCGTGTGATTCTTAGGTCATGCTGCCCGGCATGAAGCAACGAATTGACACCCCGAGTGTGCCGTGGATCGGCCAGACCATCGTTCGGCCCGCGCGGTTCGGCTCTGTAATCACCGCATCGTCGGGAACGTCGACCCATTCACCGTCAAGACGAACCCGGTAATGTCCATCGCGCGATTCCCAATCCGGATCGGAAATCGCGAAGCCATCAGCGTCGCTGCAGCACAATCCCTTGCTGCTCTGCAGGTGATCGAACCAGGGTTTCAAGTCGGACTTGGCATAGCGGCCACCGTCGCGTGCGTGAATGCTGCCGATGACGAACGCGGCCAAGATTCCGCTGCCGACCGCGATGGCGAAGTTTCGGAACATGCTCGATCCTTTCGTTGTGGACCGTAAGATTGCCGGATGCCGGTTCTTGGTTGGATCGCTCCCCAGTCGCGCTCACGGGTTAATGTGTGCGACAAACCGGTCTCTCGTTCGGTTTCACGCCGTACCGATCTTGTCGCTCACGCTAATGCGCATAAGCGCGAATACGCATGACAGATGTCAATGAGGCGCGAATTTCCTTCCCGGAACCACGTTCGACGGCGATTCCTTGATGATGGTCAAGGCCGATTACCGCGACCGTCGTATCCGGAATTTCGCGAACCGCGGCGTGCGCCGCCGATTTTGTCGGGGCTCCGATGATCATCGTTGGGCGTCGGCGAGATGGAGCCGCGGCGCGCGCGCCGCGATCACTCAAATGCTCGGCGACATCAGCTGAATTGATACATCAGCGGCAAGACGATATACGTCCAGCAGACGACGCTGGCCAGAACGCCTAAGACGACAACGTCCTCGGACATGTCAGGATCTCCGATCCTTCGCGAACCAATTGCGATATGCGTCGAACCAACCAATCATGCCGGCGCTCGTTGCGCGACCCGCAGAAATAAATCCAATTGCGGTGCGGGCGTAAATTGATTGATGTCAATGACAGGCGGAGTCGGTGCGACAGCCTGTTTCTTGAAAATCGTCCACGAGTCCGCGTGGCGTATCGCAAGAGGAGCCATTCATGCCAACCCATGCACGTCAGACGTCGATGACCCTACTACCCGCACAGGGAACGACCGAAGCATTGGAACTGGGTTGCACGTGCCAATTCATCGTCCATGAATCCGCTACGGAGGAGAAGCAACCTGCCGGCATGTTGATGGATCCGCATCCGAATTGTCCGTTGCACGGAACAAGCCGAGACGGCAGCGCCGCGATATCGATATAGCGCGTGGCGCCAAAGAGGGCGCACGCGGTGACGCTCGCTGCGGACCCCAACGGCCGCTCATCTGCGGAAAAATCGGGCGAGCCATCCCTTTGCAGAGCTTTGGCGGCTCGTTGTCCCGTCGGGAAGGTGAATCACCAACTCGCCACCGCTTTTTTGCGCGAGTGGCTGCGCGACGAATTCGGCGGCTTCTCTGGTCGGATAGTGGCCGAGCTTCCGCCCCCTGTCATCCTGCACAATCCAGTCGTCGAAGCTGTCGTCCGGCATGACGTGAATGGCCGAGACCGTCATGAGCCAATCCTCTCGGTCGGCACTGAAGAAACGACGTGCGCGTTTCAGTCGATGCAGCGTGCGTCAGCGACGCTAACGAGACAAACGCCATAGAGCGCTGACGAGCGTCAATCTTCCCGCGCCTGCGCCGGCGGCCGGTTTGCAGAATTGACGGCTGTCATGGCACGCCGGGTTGCAAGTCGCAAGTCTGTGTGGACGACCGGTGGCGGCAGCGCCGAGTTCGTTCTTCGATCAACAGGGACCACGGCAATGACGCTCGGTAGACGATCGCGATGCCCGGCCTCATCCAACCCCTATGGAGCACCCGAATGCATAGCACCCTACGGACAGCGGCCGCCGCCTTTGTGTTGGCAAGTGCCAGCGCGTTGAGCTCCGCGGCCGAAGACGGAGGCGGGCCGCTGCTGAAAGGGAAGGCTGCGTTCGGGTCATGGCAACAAGACAGGCCGGGCCTCAGGCGCCTGCTGAAGCCGCAGGACCTGCCGCCGATCGGCAAATCAACCCCGAATTTCAGCGAAGTCACGCCGATGCCAGCCGGCGCCAAGCCGCACGTGCCACAAGGCTTTTCGGTCGAGATGGTGGCGTCGGGCCTTGCGGGTCCGCGCGCCATTCGGTTGGCGCCGAACGGAGACCTGTTTGTTGCCGACAGCGCGTCCAACACCGTGCGCGTGCTGCGGGTCCCATCTGGCAGCGCCTCGCCGACCAAAAACGAAGTCTTCGCCAGCGGGCTGTACCAGCCATACGGGATCGCGTTTTATCCGCTCGGGCCGAATCCGGAATGGGTCTATGTCGCCAACAGCGACGGCGTCGTCCGCTTTGCCTACAAGAACGGCGACTTGGCCGCGTCCGGCAAGCCGGAACCGATCGTCGGACGGATACCGTGGGTCCATCATTGGACGCGCGACATCGTGTTTTCCCCCGACGGCAAACGGTTGCTGCTCTCGGTCGGTTCCGGATCGAACGTCGCGCTCGACATGTTTTCCGAACCGTTGATCAAGGGCGGCCTGCCGGCGTGGATCAAGAGCCAGCAGCTGGGTGCGACCTGGGATACTGAAGAACGCCGCGCCGACGTGCTCTCGTATGATCCGGATGGCAGGAACGAGAAGATCGTGGCGACGGGGCTGCGCAACTGCGCCGGCATCACCATTCAACCGGCCACCGGTCTGCCGTGGTGCGTGGTCAACGAGCGCGATGAACTCGGCGACAACACGCCGTTCGAATATGCCACCGCGGTCAAGGTCAGTGCGTTCTACGGTTGGCCCTGGTACTACATCGGATCCAATGAGGACCCGCGCCACAAGGGCGCGCGGCCTGATCTGAAGGATAAGGTGACGGTTCCGGACGTGCTGATGCAGGCTCACTCCGCACCGCTTCAGATCGTCTTTTATGAAGGCAAGGACTTTCCCGCCGCCTACAAGGGAAGCGCCTTCGTGGCGCTGCACGGGTCCTGGAATCGCGCGCAACGCACCGGCTACAAGGTGGTCCGCCTGCTGTTCGACAGCGCCGGGAAGCCGACCGGCGAATACGAGGACTTCATGACCGGGTTCGTCATCTCCGACAAGCGGGTCTGGGGCCGGCCGGTCGGCGTCGCCGTGGCCCAGGATGGTTCGCTGTTCGTCACCGAAGACGGCAACGGGACAATCTGGCGCGTCAGCCATCCGCAGTCTTCGTCCAGCAATTGACCGACAACGTGCGCGTAGGCAGCTCCCAAGATTTACGAAGGATCCCGACACAGGCCTCATGATGCATTCGCAAGCTTGCTGCGCGTAGGACAAAAAAACGGCCACGGCGCCGATCCTACCCGGTCTGAAATGCCTGCGAGGACGATGCGGTATGCTGGCGCAGCCAGGAGCGCAAAGCCTCGGCGCCCATGGCGCCAGCTTGTTGCGCGACGACATTGCCGTTTTGGAACAGCATCAAGGTCGGAATGCTTCGGATGTTGTAGCGAGCCGACAGCTCCGGTTCCGCCTCGGTGTCGACTTTCAGAAACCGGACCTCGGGCTCCAGCTCGGAAGCGACGCGCTCGTAGACCGGCGCCATTGCCTTGCAGGGCCCGCACCACTCCGCCCAGAAGTCGATCACCACCGGGATATCGTTGCGCTGGATGTGGGCCGCGAAACGTTTGGCGGAGACGGAAGTCGGTCGCCCGGTGAAGAGGGGCTGGTGGCAGCGGCCGCATTTTGCCCTGCGAGTATCGCGTCCGCTCGGAACACGGTTCACGCTGGTGCAATTGGGACAGACGATGTTCCGGGTCGCTTCGCTCATGATTCGGGCTCTCCCAAATGAAAATTCAATGCATGGCCAGAGGCTGCTTGTCGCGAGGTGGCGGAAAGTCGCGGTCGAGATCGGCGAAATCCTGCGACGTGAGCCGAACGTCGAGGGCGCCCCGGTTCTCGCGAACATGCTCCGGTCTGCCCGATTGCGGGATCGCGCAGACGCCATCCCGACGCAACACCCAGGCCAGCGCTACCTGCGCCGGTGTAACGCGGTGGCGCTCCGCGAGTGACTGGAGCGCCGGGTGGCGCAACACCCGGCCCTGCTCGATCGGCGAATAGGCCATCACCGGGAGGCCGCTGTGCCGACACCACGGCAACAAGTCGTACTCGATGCCGCGGCGAGCGATATTGTAGAGCACCTGGTCGGTTGCCACCTCTTCGCCGCCAGGAAGATCGACCAGCTCCTGCATGTCGTCGACGTCGAAATTGCTGACGCCCCAGTGCCGGATCTTGCCCGCGCCGATCAACGTGTCGAACGCATCGACGGTTTCGTCCAGCGGGATCGTGCCACGCCAGTGCAGTAGATAGAGGTCGATCGCGTCCACTCGGAGCCGCTTGAGGCTGCGGTCGCAGGCTGCCACGGTGCCGCGCCGAGTAGCATTTTGAGGCAGCACCTTGCTGACCAGAAACACCTCGTCACGTCGCCCGCGGATCGCCTCGCCGACCAGCCGCTCGGCGCCGCCGTCGGCATACATTTCCGCCGTGTCGATCAGCGTCATGCCGAGCTCGATGCCGACGCGCAGCGCCGCGATCTCGTCGGCGCGCCGCCGCGGATCCTCCGCCATGTGCCAGGTTCCCTGCCCAAGAACCGGAATGCCCTCGCCGGAGGGAAGCGTGGCGCTGCGTATCGCCGTCATCACCCTCATGACAAGCACTCCTCATGTGCAACGTGGCCGAGGCGATCATCAATTTCTCTCGCATTGTGACGCGTCAGAGCGGCCTTGTCCTTGATGGTCGTCAATGCTGATGTACGGCTGGAGCCACGGAGGCGGCGCTCGATATCTGTGCGCTGTGATCCATCAGGCCGAGGTCGGTATCTCTATACAAAAGATTACCACATATCAAAGGTTTGAGACGCAAGATCCCGATCTCCCGCCAAACTCTAACCCAAAGCGGTTCATAGCCCTCGACAAGAGCGTAGGCCGGTTTGATCTCGGTCGGCGTCATTTCAGAAGATCCTCCAGCTTCACCGCCAGCGCTGGTCGACACAGGCTTTCGGCGCCTCGCCGCGATCCTGGGCCAGTGAAGGATAGTCCGTGTATCCCTTCTCGCCGCCGCCGTAGTAAGTCGTCGGGTCGTCGACATTGAGCGGAGCACTGAGGCGAAAACGCTCCGGCAAATCGGGATTGGCGATAAACTTGCGGCCGAAACCGATGAGGTCTGCCAAGCCCTCGCGAAGCCAGCGCTCTGCGCTGTCGGTGCGGAAGCCGCCCGTGATGATCAGGCATCCTTTGTATTTCCTTCGGATCAGCTTGACCATGCCGAGCGCTTGCGGATCCGGCTCCTCACCGTTCTGCATCTGCTCCATCGCCGGGTTGACGATATGCAAATAGGTGAAGCCATAGTCGCTGAGCCGCTCGGCAACATAGCCAAAGGTCGCTTCCGGGTTGGCGTCGTGGATATCGTTTAACTTGCCCAACGGTGATAGGCGAACACCGATGCGGTCCGGTCCCCAGACCGGTACGAGGGCCTCGGCGATCTCGAACAGCAGTCGTGTTCGGTTCTCCACCGGGCCGCCATAGTTGTCGATGCGCCGGTTGGTGCCGCTTTCGATGAACTGATCCAGCAGATAGCCGTTGGCGGCGTGGATCTCGATGCCGTCGAAGTCGGCCGCCCGCGCGTTGCTGGCCGCGCGCTCATATTGACCCACGATATAGGGCATTTCTTCGATGTCGAGCGCGCGGGGCCGTACGAACGGGACCAGCTCGCCTTCGCCGCGCTCGTTCTCGATGAAGGCCTTGCCTTGGGGTGTGATGGCGGAGGGCGCGACCGGAAGCATGTTGTCCGGCTGCAGCGCCGGATGCGAGATACGTCCGACATGCCAGAGCTGGTTGAAGATCAGTCCGCGCTCCTCGTGCACCGCCTTGGTGACCCGGTGCCACGCCTCTACTTGCTCGCGGCTGTGGATGCCGGGGGTCCAGGCGTAGCCCTGGCCTTGCATCGAGACCTGTGTTGCCTCGCTGATGATCAACGCCGCGGATGCGCGCTGCGCGTAGTAGCAGGCCGCAAGAGAACTCGGCACATTGCCGGGCTGGCGTGCGCGCGAGCGGGTCAGCGGTGCCATCACGAAGCGATGCGGCAGGTTGAAGGGGCCAAGCCGGTAGGATTGGAACAGGGGGCCGGTGTCCTGTGCCTGGACATCGTGTGGCGGCGGCTTGGCCGTGACGATCTCGTCCATCGTTGCTGTTTCCGTGGAGGGAATTTGGTGATCCCAACTCTCCTGTCTTGCGGAATACTAGCAGCGCGTCGGTCTGCCTCCATTGATCGCTGTCAATTCGGCGGGCGACCGGAATCCGAATGACCTTTGAGGGCGCGAGGAGGGCAGGGACAAAGAACGGGCCGCCAGTGCGCCCAGTGCAGACGATAATTATTTTGCGAGCTTGCGCAGCGCCGTGACTTTGCTGCTGGTCACAACCGCGCCCGCATTTCCCCAACTGGTCGGGATGAAACCCACGACATCGGCGATGTCCTGATCGGTCAGGATCCAGGCATAGGGCGCCATGGTGAAGGCAGAAGGCGCAGCCTTCGTTGCGGCAGCGTACTTCCCGAGAGGACGATGTGGATAGCGGAGGTCGCGTCATCGGTCTGCAGCACGGAATTGCCGGCCGGCGATGGGAACACCTGTCCAGAGCCCTTGCCGTCAGTGCGGTGGAAGCCGGCGCATCGATCGACATAAATCTGCGCGCCGCGCGTCGGCGCTTCGACGTTGAACAGCGCCTTAGCGGCGGCGGCGTCATAGGCATAGGGCGCCGCGGCATTGTTCGGCGGCAGCGTCTTGAGATAGGCGGCGATGCTGGCAAGGTCGCCGTCGTTCAGATGCTGCATCGAATGAACGAGGACATCATTCATGCCGCCGAAGCTCCCGCTGTGTGGGTTGCGCGCTGACTTCAATAGCTGAACGATGTCGCTTTCGCTCCAGCCAGCAAGCCCGCCGCCATGTTCGTTGCGCAGCGAGGGCGGAATCCAGCCATCGACGGCGCCCCCGCCGGAGAGATAGACCGTGCCGTCGCTGCTGGAGCGCCTTCTCCTGCAGCGCAAAGCGGCAATGATCGATCGCTACGCCGGGGCTTTGAATAGTTGACGGCGGTCAAGGCGTCGCCTCGGGCAACGCAGCACGCTGCCGCATCAAGCCTCTCCGGAGTGCCCATGGGATAGCGATGATCAAGGATGTGATGGTTTGGCTGGATGGCGGTATCTCCGATGATATTCGGCTCGCGGCTGTTGCCGAGATAGCCCGGCGGATTGATCCCGAGGTGATTATCGGATTGTTTCTCAATCCCATGCCCTTGCCGGCTCCGGTCGACGGAGACGTTTCCGGCGCGGTCGCCGCGGCGGAGGTCACGAAGCATGCGCGTGAGACCGGCAACGAAATCGAGGCGTTGCTGGCCGGGCGACTGATGCAGCTGGAGCGGCCGGTCGAGGTTCGGCGGTTCGATGTGCTGGCGGACGACATCGCCAACGTTGCTGCTCGCGAGGCGCGCTCCGCCGATAGTTTTATAGCGCTGCGTCCCAATGGCGCAATGGATCCCGAGCAATTGGTCGAAGGCGTTCTGTTCGGATCGGGCCGGCACGTCTTTCTGGTCCCCGAGACGGAGCGACCAAAGATTGCCTTCGATCGCATCCTTGTTGCTTGGAACGGCAGCCGGGAGTCGGCGCGAGCGCTGGCCGAAGGCATGCCTTTTCTATATGGGGCAGATGAGGTTACGGTCATGGTGGTGACCGACGAGCGCCGGGCCGAAGCAGAGGCGAATATCGGTGTCGACGCCGTCAATCATCTCAAGCGTCACGGCATCGATGCCGTCCTGCATCGCGTGAAAGGCCGGCATGGCGAAGTTGGAGACCGGTTGATGGCGGAGGCAGAGCGGCGAGAGGCCGGCCTTATCGTCATGGGCGGATACGGTCATTTCCGCCTGCGCGAGCGGCTGCTTGGCGGCGTGACCTACCATCTCCTGCACGAGGCGCCTGTTCCACTCCTGATGGCCCATTAAAGGATGGCGTCGATGTCGACCATTGATAGCCGCCGCGAGCAGATGTTCCCAAAGCTTGATCCGAAAGAGATCGATCGTCTTCGCCGTTACGGGGAAATTCGGCGCTATTCCGCTGGCGAGGCGCTGTTCTTCACGGGGGAAATCGCTCCCGGCATGTTCGTGCTGATCAAGGGGTGGGTGCGCGTTATGCGACGCGATCCCCTGGGGCATAGCGCCCCGATCGTGGAGCAGGGACCCGGCGAGTTCGTTGCTGAAGTCGGGCAATTGTCCGGCCAGCCGGCGCTGGTCGACGTCCACGCCATCGATCAAGTGGAAGTGCTGCTGATTCCTCCCGAAAATCTGCGCGCTCTAATGATTGCGGAGCCTGAACTCGGCGAGCGGATCATGGGGGCACTGATTCTGCGTCGCATCGCCCTGCTCGAGGCCGGTGCCGGCGGCCCGATCCTGATTGGCGCTGAATCAAGTCCGGACGTGGTTCGCCTGCAGGGTTTCCTGGCCCGCAATGCATACCCGCATCAATTGCTCGACCCGGCACAGGATCACGACGCGGCGAAACTGGTCCAGCAATATGCCCCGGATCCCGCGGATCTGCCGCTCGCCGTTTGTCCGAAAGGCACGATCCTGAAGAACCCGAACGAGGCCGAACTGGCGCGCGCACTCGGCATGGTGCCGATCGACCAACGGGATCAAACCTATGACGTCGCGGTCGCCGGGGCGGGACCCGCTGGCCTGTCGACCGCGGTCTACGCCGCATCGGAGGGTCTCTCGGTGATCGTGTTCGACGCCCGCGCCTTCGGCGGACAGGCCGGCGCGAGCGCTCGTATCGAGAATTATCTCGGTTTTCCCACCGGCATTTCCGGCCAGTCGCTCACCGGCCGCGCCTATGTCCAGGCGCAGAAATTCGGCGCCAGGATGGCAATACCCAGCGAAGTTGTACGCCTTGATCCGAGTGGAACGCCGCTCGCGCTTCACCTGGACGATGGTCGGCGCGTGAAAGCTCTGAGCGTGGTGGTTGCGACCGGCGCGCGCTACCGGCGCCTCGATGTTCCGAACCTCGGGGATTTTGAGGGACGCGGTGTCTGGTACTGGGCTTCCCCCATCGAGGCGCGGCTGTGTCGGAACGAGGAGGTCGTTCTGGTCGGAGGTGGCAACTCGGCGGGCCAAGCCGCCGCCTTCCTGCGCAATTTCGCTGCAAAAATCTGGATTCTGGTGCGCGGGCCAAGCCTCGCGGAGAGCATGTCGAAATATCTCATCGACCGCATCGAGGCGATCGACAATATCGAAGTGTTGATCCGGACCGAGATCGTTGCCTTGTACGGCAGCAGGGAGAAGCAACTGCAGCGCGTGCGCTGGCGCAACAATGTGACCGGCGAGGAGACGGAGAAGCCGATCCGCCACGTCTTTCTGTTCATCGGCGCGGAGCCGGCTACGGCTTGGCTCAGGGATAGCGGGGTGGTCTTGGATGCGAAGAATTTCATTGTAACAGGCGCTGACATTCCGTCCGGCGACCGCCGGACAAACGGTCAGTCCAAGGCCACGCTGCCGCTGGAAACCAGCGTTCGTGGCGTGTTCGCTTGCGGCGATGTGCGATCTGGATCGGTCAAGCGGGTGGGCGCTACAATCGGAGAGGGTGCCACCGTCGCGGCGGAATTGCATACGGTTCTCGCAAATGGCGCTGCTTTACCCCGCTCGAGAGAATGGGAGAAGACCAAGGGGTAATGTCGACATTCACTCGCGCCGTGGCGCCAGCCTGTTCTGCAGGCGGTCGAGATAGAGATAGATGACCGGCGTGGTGAAAAGGGTCAGAAGCTGGCTCAATGCGAGGCCACCAACCATCGCATAGCCAAGTGGCTGGCGAAGTTCCGAGCCCGCGCCTGTCCCCAGCATCAGCGGTATGCCACCAAGCATGGCGGCCATTGTGGTCATGAGGATCGGCCGAAACCGCAGCAGGCAGGCCTCCGAGATGGCGCGTTCGGGCGACAACCCCTGACGCTCGCGCGTGATCGCGAAATCGACCAGCATGATGCCGTTCTTCTTGACGATGCCGATCAGCAAGATGATCCCGATGATACCCATGACCGAAAGGTCGAAGCCTGCCGCCCACAACGCCAGCAACGCCCCGACGCCCGCGGATGGCAGGGTCGAGAGGATGGTCAGCGGGTGGATGTAATTCTCATAAAGCATGCCGAGAATGACATAGACCACCAGCAATGCGGCGGCGATCAGCACCGGCTCGCTTGCAAGCGAGGACTGGAATGCCTGCGCGTTGCCTGCAAAACTGCCGGTCAATGATTGCGGCGCGCCGAGCTCGGTCTGCGCCCGGTCGATTGCGGCGACCGCCTGCCCGAGCGCCACCCCTTGGGGCAGGTTGAACGAAAGCGTCGCCGCTGGAAACTGCCGCTGGTGGTTGACTGAAAGCGGGCCGGTGCCACGGGTGTCGAGATCGATCAAGGCAGACAACAGCACCGGCTGTCCGGTCGATGGCGCCTTGATATAAACGGTTTCTACGGCTTTGGGATCACGCCGGAGTTCCTGCGGCACTTCCAGGATAACCGAATACGCGTTGACCTGGGTGTAATATTGCGTCACCTGCCGTTGGCCGAACGCGTCGTTCAGCGTGGCGTCGACCAGCTCGGGCTGGATGCCAAACCGCGCCGCGGCCTCGCGATTGATAGCGACCATGACCTGTGGTGCGTTGTTCTGCTGGTCGCTCGATACGTCGGCGAGCTCGGGCAATGTCTTCAGCTTGCCGAGAAGACGCTGCGCCCAGGTATTCAGCTCGTTTATATCCGCATCCTGCAGCGTATATTGGTACAGACCTCGACCGATGCGTCCGCCGACCGAGATGTCCTGCGCGGGCTGCAGATAAAGCACCACGCCTTCCACCTTTGCGAGTTGGGGCCGGAGTCGATCGATGATCTGCGTCGCCGAGGCATTGCGCTGGTCGTGCGGCTTGAGCCCGATGAAGAACCGCCCGGTATTGGACGTGCTGCCGGTATTGCTTCCAAACACCGATCCCACCGACGCAACGTCAGGATCGCGCTCGATGACGCGTGTGAGCTCGAGGTGCAGGCGTTTCATTTTTTCCGGGGAGACGTCTTGCGCCGCCTCCGACAGGCCCGTGATCACCCCGGTATCCTGGGTCGGCAGGAAGCCTTTCGGAATCAGCACGAACAACGCTGCCGTCAGCGCCAGCGTCGCGAGGAAAACCAGCAGCGTCGTGAACTGGTGGCGCAGCACGATGTTCAGCGCCCGGCCATAGGCCGCAACGAGGGCCTCGAATGCCTGTTCGATGCGGACATACAGCGCGCCGTGTTGTTTGGATTCTGTTCGCAGGAAACGCGAGGCCAACACCGGCGTCAGCGTAAGAGAAACCACCATCGATACCAGGATGGCCGCCGTGACCGTGACGGAAAATTCGCGAAACAGCCGGCCGACGATGCCGCCCATCAGCAGCAAGGGGATGAAGACCGCCACCAGCGACAGGCTGATGGAGACGACCGTGAAGCCGATTTCGCTCGAGCCATTTAGCGCCGCCTGCTTCGGCGACGCGCCGTTCTCGATGTGCCGAAAAATATTCTCGATCACCACGATCGCATCATCCACCACGAAGCCGATCGCGATCGTCAGCCCCATCAGCGACAGATTGTCGAGGCTGTAACCCATCAGATACATCCAGCCGAAGGCGCCCAGCACGGCCAGCGGCACCGTCGCGGAGGGAATCAGCGTGGCGCGAACATGGCGAAGGAACAGGAAGACCACCAGCACGACGAGTGCAATGGTAAGCACAAGCGTGAATTCGACATCGCGCACCGAAGCACGAATGGTCTCGGTGCGGTCGAGGATGGTGTCGAGCCGCATCGCCGGCGGAAGAAACGAATAGATCCGCGGCAACGAGGCTTTCACGAGGTCGACCGTCTCGATGACGTTGGCGCCCGGCTGCTTGAACACGATCAGGAGGACGCTTGGCTTCTCCTTCGACAGCGCCCCGATGGTCACATCCTGCGGCCCCTCGATCGCCCGGCCGACGTCGTGAACCCGGATCGGCGCGCCGTTGCGGTAGGCGAGGATCGCACTGTCATAGTCCGCAACCCGCTGCAGCTGATCGTTGGCGGTGATGGTGAAACTCTGGTTCTCGTTGTAGATGCCGCCTTTGGCGGCATTGGAGGTTGCTAGGGCGATCATGCTGCGCACGTCTTCGAGCGTCAGGCCTCGCATCTGCAGTTTGGCGGGGTCAACCTGAATGCGCACCGCCGGCTTCTGCTCGCCGCCGATCGCGACTTGCGCCACGCCCTTGATCTGTGAAATCTGCTGGGCGACGATGGTATCGGCAAGGTCATCGATCCTGGTGATCGGCAACACGTCCGAATACGCGGCGATCACCAGGATCGGCGAATCCGCCGGGTTCACCTTCCGATAGGTGGGTGGCGACGGCAGATTGGTCGGAAGCTGACGGTTGGCCGCGGTGATGGCCGCCTGCACGTCCTGCGCGGCGGCGTCGACATTGCGATCGAGGTCGAATTGCAGGACGATCGACGTTGCGCCGAGGGTGCTGGTTGAGGTCATGTCGGTGAGGCCGGAAATTTGCGCGAATTGGCGCTCCAGAGGCTGCGCCACCGTTGCCGCCATGGTCTCGGGACTGGCCCCCGGAAGCTGGGCGGCGACCTGCACGGTCGGGAAATCGACCTGTGGCAGCGGCGCCACCGGCAGCAGCGGAAAGGCCGCGATGCCGGCGACAGCCAGCGCCATCATCAGCAGCGACGTTGCGACGGGGCGGCGAATGAATGGTTCGGAGATGTTCATGGCATCTAGCCGGGCTGCTCGGACCTCGGTTCGACCCGGGCGCCGGCTACGAGCCGGCTCTGGCCGTTCACAACGACAGGTTCATCGGGCGAGAGTCCTTTCTCGACGATGGTGATGTTCTCGTCGATGGGCTTGGCGTCGACGTTGCGCTGCTCCGCGATGTTGTTGGACTGGAGCACCCAGACGTAAAATCCCTCAGGCCCGCGTTGCAGCGCAACCGAGGGGATCGTCACGGCGTTCTTGCGGGTGTCGACCAGGGTGCGGATCACTACGAACTCGCCGGGCCACAGCGTTTCGTCTTCGTTGCCAAACCGCGCCTTCAGGCGGAACGTGCCGGTCGACTGGTCGATCTGATTGTCGATGAACAGGAGCTGGCCTTGTGACAGTTGCTGCCTGTCGTCCTGATCGAACGCTATCGTGGTGACCGGTCCGCGCAGGATGGCCTCGCGCACGTCAAACAGCTTCTTTTGTGGCAACGTGAAGGTAATCGCAGAAGGACGGATCAGTGTGAGCACCGTGAGTGGATTTGTATCATTAACGTGGATGATGTTTCCGGGATCCACCTGTCGCAATCCGACCCGGCCGTCGACCGGCGCTGTAATCGTGGCATAGCCGAGCTGCAACTTGGCGCTATTGATCGCGGCCTGGTCGGCATCCACCGTGGCCTTCAACTGGTCCACCTTCGCCTTTTGCTGGTCGACCGTCTGCCGTGGAATGGCCTGGTGCGGCAGCAGCACCATGTAGCGATCGAGGTCCTTCGCTGCCGCTGCCAGCTGCGCATCATCCTCTGCCTTTTTTGCGATTGCCTGGTCCAGCGTCGCCTTCAGGGCGCTGGTATCGATTTGAGCGAGGATGTCGCCTGCTCGAACGTTCTGGCCCTCCACGAAATTGACGGCCATCAGCTTGCCATCGATCTGACTCCGCACCGCGACGGTATTCCAGCCCTGCACGGTGCCCGGAGCGGACAGGTAGATTGGGACGTCCTGCGTCTTGGCTGGCGTCACGGTGACCTGGATCGCGCTCGGAGCACCACCGGTGGAGCCTGAATTGGACGGACCACGATGCCACAGCGTGGCTGCTCCTAAGCCGGCGAGAATCACGATACCACCAAGCCAAAGCCAATGTCCGCGTGACTTCTCGCTGATATGGTCGGTGGTCATCGTCATCGAATACGCGAGATACCGGATATCGCATTGATGGCCGTCAAGGCCGTGAATGGTCTTGAGCGATACCGTCCGACAGTCGCAATTTTCGTGGCGCCGCTCGCGTGAATCGCTCGTGGTCTCGGCCGCGTCGCAGCGGCGGCCGCCATAAGGCTGGATGAGACATGAAGCCAGTACACATTAAACCAGGATTGTTTCGCGATCGCCGCGAGGCCGGCCGGTTGCTCGCCGGAAGGCTCGCGGCCTATGTCAATCGCCCAGACGTGCTTGTCCTGGCGCTGCCGCGCGGCGGCGTACCTGTCGCCTATGAAGTGGCCCGCACCCTCGACGCGCCGCTGGATGTTTTTGTCGTCCGCAAGCTTGGCATCCCCGGCTACGAGGAGTTGGCGATGGGCGCGGTTGCGACAGGGGGCGTGCGCGTGCGCAACGATCAACTGGTTGAACGGCTTGGCATCCCCGAGCCCATGATCGAAGCAGCCGCGGCGGGCGAACGCCAAGAGCTGGCGCGGCGCGAGCGCCTTTATCGAAACGGTCGTCCGCCGCTCGATGTTCGCGGCCGCATTGTGATTCTGGTGGACGACGGCCTGGCGACCGGAGCCACCATGCACGCCGCGATTCAAGCGTTGCGGCCGCTGCAACCGTCCCGCATTGTCGTTGCGGTTCCGGTGGCAGCGCCAGAAACGTGCGAGGAGATGAAGGCCGAGGCTGACGAGGTCATCTGTGCCATCACGCCAGAGCCGTTCGATGCGGTCGGCCGTTGGTACCAGGATTTCTCGCAGACGACGGACGAGGAGGTTGCCGCCTTGCTGTCGTGGCCAAGCTCTTCGGCGAAGGGCGAGGTGGCGCCAAGCCCGACGGCAGACAGCGCGCTGATCAAGGCGTTGCGCGAGACGGCCTACACGTTGGCGGGATCTGCTCGCGATTACGACCCGCTGATCGGCCGGATCGGCGATGCACGCTTCGTGCTGCTGGGTGAAGCGTCCCATGGCACGCACGAGTTCTACCGCGAGCGTGCCGAGATCACGAAGCGGCTCATCGAGGAAAAAAACTTTGCCGCCGTCGCAGTGGAGGCAGATTGGCCTGACGCCTATCGGCTCAACCGCTATGTTCGCGGCAGCAGCGGCGACGTCGATGCCGTGGAAGCGCTCGCCGATTTTCGCCGCTTCCCGACATGGATGTGGCGCAACACGGTGGTGGTCGAGTTCATCGAGTGGCTGCGGGCATATAACGACACGCTGCCGCCGGGCGCCGAAAAGACCGGGTTTTACGGCCTCGACCTCTACAGCCTGCACGCGTCGATGAAGGCCGTGCTGCGCTATCTGGAAAAAGTCGACCCGGAGGCGGCCAGACGTGCCCGCGAGCGCTACTCCTGCTTCGATCATGTCGGCGGGGACACCCAGGCCTATGGCCTTATGACGCGCCTGAGCCTGTCCAAGTCGTGTGAGGAGGAGGCGGTCGGCCAATTGCTCGAGCTGCAGCGTCGGTCGGCTGAAGCCGTGCAGCGCGACGGTGGTTTGGCTGACGATGAACTGTTCTATGCCGAGCAGAACGCCCGTTTGGTACAGAATGCCGAGGCGTATTACCGCGCCATGTTCCTCGAGGAGGTGTCGTCGTGGAATCTGCGCGACCGCCACATGGCCGAAACGCTCGACGCGCTGGTTACGCATCTCGATCGGAAAGCTGGCCGCGCCAAGATTGCCGTCTGGGAGCATAACTCCCATCTCGGCGACGCGCGCGCGACCGAAATGGGCCATCGCGGCGAACTCAATGTGGGCCAGCTGACGCGTGAGAAATACGCCGGCGAGGCGGTGCTGGTCGGGTTTACCACGCACTACGGCACGGTCACGGCCGCCTCCGATTGGGGCAAATCGGCCGAGCGCAAGCAGGTTCGCCCCGCGCTGGCCGGCAGCTTTGAGGCGCTGTTCCATGCCGTGCGGCGCGACCGATTCCTGCTAATCCTAAACGACAGCGCAATAATGCTGCAGCAATTGGGCGTCGCTCGGCTCGAGCGGGCGATTGGTGTGATCTACCGTCCCGAAACCGAGCGGCAGAGTCACTATTTCCGGGCGCGACTGGCCGACCAATTCGACGCGGTGCTCCATTTCGATGAGACGCGCGCGGTCGAACCGCTTGAATCCACGGCCGAGTGGGAAGCCGGCGAGCCTCCGGAGACGTTCCCATTCGCGGTGTAAGCTAGGGAGCACCGACGGTGAAGTGCTCGCCTGGCGAGGGGCAGGGTTAGTGCTCGCGCCACAGATCGCAGCTCCGAGAAAGCAGCTCCGAGAAAGGAGGCATGCAATGGACAACTTCCTCGCTCACACGGTTGAAGAGCAATTGGTCCGCGTGCTGGCCGGTCCGGTGTGGCTCGAAGGCAATCTCAGTCTGCCGGAGCAACCCCGTGCGGTTGTCTTGTTTGCCCACGGAAGCGGCAGCACTCGGCATAGCCCGCGCAATCGTTATGTGGCACGCGTGCTCAACGAGGCGAAACTGGCGACCTTGTTAATCGACCTGCTGACGTTGGATGAAGAGGTCATCGACGCGCGTACGGCACAGTTGCGCTTCGATATCGGTCTGCTCGCCGAAAGGCTCGTGGGCGCGACCGACTGGCTCACCCAGTTCCCCGATACGAAGCAACTTCCGATCGGCTACTTTGGCGCCAGCACCGGCGCCGCTGCCGCGCTGGCGGCGGCGGTCGTGCGCCCCGATGAGGTCAATGCGGTGGTCTCGCGAGGTGGCCGTCCCGATCTGGCCGGCACGGCCTTGATCCACGTTCAAGCTCCCACGCTGCTCATTGTCGGAGGAGACGACGTCCAGGTCATTCAGCTGAACCGGGACGCGTTGGCGCAACTGCGCAGCGAAAAGCAACTCGTGATCGTGCCAGGAGCAACGCACCTGTTCGAAGAACCGGGAGCGCTGGATGAGGTGGCGCAGTTGGCCTGCGACTGGTTCTGCAGCCATCTTATCCCGGTGGGGTGACACGCCGCCTAGGTAGCGGATAACCAGCTCGAACGTGGTGCACACCCGTTCTTGCGCCAAGATCATGTAACCGATGAGGCATGCAGCGAATATAAATAGCGACACATATCCGACGACTGCCACGAATGCGATCGAGATTCGGATCGAAAAAATCGCCCAGCTCTTTCATAGTCTCGATCCTTTTCCGTTCCGCGAAAAGGATCTCGACAACGATGTAGAGGAATTCATCGTCGGATGGGCGAGAGAGAGCTCCTGCCCGATAAGCCACTCAGGATCGTCGTACATCTGCGGAGACAGAAGCTTCTACGCCAGAGGCTCATGAACTCGGTGCAGCTCTCACTCAATATTTCGGCCATCGCGCGCCCGAGTCATTGCGCTCGACCTTAAAGAGCTCTTTCGCGTCGGCCGACGAGCGATGGCCATTGGCTTCACGGTACTCTCCTTCTCTGTCATCACAGGCCAAACAGTAGTCAACCTTGCGCCGGGCCCGATCAGGCGTGTCATTGAAGAGAGCTTGCTTATTTTCGGATGGGTGGCGAATTGGAGGCCAATCGAAATACTTCTGTATGATTGGTGGCCGATCGTTCGACGGCGAAATCTGTATCAACGACTTTCAGAGGCACATGTGAAGTTTAAGGCCGTACAAGAATGGCGACCAAAAACGACGGGCTGTTCTTGGGAAATGAACGGGCTGTTCTTAGGAAATGAAATTCACCCGGTGGACCACTGCAGTCATGATACGCCGTATTCTCATCTCAGCTGAAGCCATTTCGAATTAATCCCACGGCCATGTTCGACCTGGCTAGTGCAATCTAGTGCGCGGCGACGGTCCGCTCCGATTGCGGCATCGTCGGCCCCTCTCCGGCGCCGGTGCGCACAATGGCGTCGGAAATCTCCTGCAAGTCGGCTGCGATCAGTTGGAGCGATGCGGCACCGATCCAGCCGTCAACTTGCTGCGGTGAGCGGCCACCAACAATTGCTCCGGTAACGCCGGGCCAGGCCAGCGTCCAACCACCGCTACGGCGGACACCGTGGCGCGATGGCGTTGCGCTATCGGGCGCAAGGCGTCGCGCAAGGCCAGATTGCGACTTAGGCCCGGTTCATTGAAATCAGGCGAACGCCGCCGCCAGTCATCCTCGGCGAATCTCGCGACGTGCTCCCGGCTGAATGTGTCGGTCAACAGACCGGATTGCATCGGGCTGTAACAGATGACTCCGGTGCCATGCGTGGCGCACCAGGGGATCTCGCGTGCGGCGGCTTGGCGCCTGATCAACGAGAATGGCGGCTGCAGCGAATCGATATGCCGAATGGCTTCGCATCGTTCGAGCAACGAGACGTCGAAATTGCTGACACCTCCCAAGCACACCTTGCCTTCCTCGATCAGCCGTACCATCTCGTTCCAGGAATCCTCGACAGGCGTGCCGGTTTCATCGGGCCAATGAAATTGGTAGAGATCGATGCGCTCCACGCCCAGCCGACGCAGCGAAGCATCGCACTCCCGCCGAATCGAATCCGGCTTAAGCATTCGTCGCGGCGCGGCCATCGGATTGTTCGGATCCCAGATCAATCCACACTTGGTGAAGACCATTGGCGCCCGGATGGCGGCCGTTCGCGCCGCAGGCGGCCGACCACTTCTTCGGAATGACCGAGGCCGTACACCGCGGCCGTATCGATCCAGTTCACCCCGAGCTCCAATGCGTGACGCATGGTCGCCAGCGAAACGGCGTCGTCTTGGGGGCCCCAGCCGAATGCCCAGCCGCCGCCGCCGATCGCCCAGGCGCCAAATCCAGTTCTGGTGATCGGGACACCGCTCGAGCCGAGTGGTCGCTGTGGAAGGCTCATTGCTCGATCCTCCGGTTTGAGGAGACGCCTGCCATCGTGGCCGAGCGCTCATCGTGCCGCTTGAACCATGAATGCAATGTAATCGCCTTGACGATCGTCAATTGGGGGCTGCGAGCAGGGACCATGAAATCCAATCGGACATCGATCCCACCGGGACGCGAATTTGATGCCCGTCATGGTCACGGAGCGTGCACGGACGTATCCAGATGTTGGCCACGAGGGCGCAAACTGAAGGTCGCTGCAGAGTTCCGCCGGGCCGCGCGGATCTGCCGTAAGCCACCGAACATGAAGACGTCGAAATCCATGCAGCCAGAGCCCAGCTCACGTCCAACGAATGCGTCGCACAGCATTGCTCTCGGGCTCGAGCGCATCGGTCTGATCTCCTTGCGCCATCCGCTCCTTGTTGGGCTTGCCACCATCGTGTTGCTGATCGCTGCAGCGTTCGGCATTGCGCGTATCAAGGTGGACGATTCGCTCAGTCAGCTGTTTCGATCCGAAACGCCCGAGTTCAAGACGTTTGAAGAGGTGACACTGCGCTTCCCGTCCAACGAATTCGATGTCCTCATCGTGGTCGAAGGCAAGAATCTGCTCGAGCGCGCTTCGATCGAAAAGCTGCGCGATCTGGTCACCGACCTTCAATTGATCGACGGCGCGAGAGGCATCATCTCAATATTTTCGGCCCGCCAGCCGCCACAGGGCGGAGAGCTGCCTGCACCGCTGTTTCCGGAGAAATTACCCCAAGGTTCCGGGTATGATCAGCTGATCCAGCGCGTGAAGAACAATGAGATCATCCGCGGCAAGCTGTTGTCGGAGGATGGCGAACTGACCCTGATTGTCCTTGCACTTGATCCGGATGTGGTTGCCAGCAGCCGTCTGCGCGACGTCATCGGCAACATCCAGAAAACCATCGACGATGACCTGGCCGGCACGAAGCTCACGGCCCGCCTCTCCGGAGTACCGGTCATGCAGCTTGAGATCCGCAATGCGGTGGAACGCGATCGGCTGTTCTACAACGCATTCGGATTCGCGGCGGGATGCCTGATCGCCATCGTGTTCTTTCGCCGCCTGTCGTTCATGATCATCGGCGCCGGTCCGCCGCTGATCGCCATCGTGCTGGCTCTCGGTGCTCTCGGTTGGCTCGATTTTCGCCTCAACATGTTTCTCAACGTGATGACGCCGCTCATCATGGTCATCAGCTTTTCCGACAGCATGCAGTTGACGTTCGCAGCACGCGACCGATTGCTGCAAGGCGAAGCAAGATTTCAGGCCCTTTGCAACGCCGTGCTCGTCGTCGGACCGGCATGCGTGCTGACCCACGCCACCGCCGCGCTTTCGTTCATCGCCTTGCAGTTTTCCGAATCCGATTTGATCAGGACGTTCGGCGAAGCCGGCCTGGTCGCGACCTTGATCGCGATGTTTGCGGTTCTGGTGCTGGTGCCGCTGCTCGGTGTCGTGCTGCTGCGCAAGGAATCCATGTTTGTGGCAAAAGTCAAAGGAGCGGACGCCGCCGTGGACGTGCTCCGGCGCTTTTGCGGCTGGATTGCTGCCAAAATGGTGAGCCGCCCCGGGCTTTACAGCCTGCTCGGCGTTGTGATTGTCGGCGGTCTTGGGCTGATCTACGCCAATCTTGAACCTCGCTATCGACTGGCCGACCAGGTACCCGACAGGGAGCAGGCGGTTGCTGCCAGCCACCGTCTCGATGCCAAGCTCAATGGTGCCAATCCGATCGATGTCGTGATCGAATTCCCCAAGGGCACATCGTTCTATTCGCCGGAAGCGCTTGCCACTCTGGCAGAGGTGCATGCAACCGTCGAAAGGCAGCCCGGCATCGCCAATGTATGGTCGTTTGAGACGCTGCGGCGTTGGCTTGCCGAGAAGATGGGAAAGTCGGACGTGGCGACGTTGAAGCAATATGTCGATATGCTTCCCGAACACCTGACCCGCCGCTTCATCTCCGCGGAACAGGACGCCGTGCTGGTTTCCGGCCGCGTCCCGGACGTCGACGCCAGCCAGCTTCTGCCTGTCATTGAAAGCCTCGACAAAGCCCTGGATCAGGTCCGGGCCAGGCATCCAGGCTACAAGATTGCCGTGACCGGTCTGTCTGCCATCGCCGCACGCAACAGCGCCATGATGATCAAGAAATTGAACAGAGGCCTGACCCTCGAGTTCATGTTTGTCGCCGCGTTCATCGGGCTGGTCTTCCGCTCGTGGGTCGTCATGCTGGCGTGCATCATGCCGGGAATATTTCCGGTCGTGCTCTCCGGGACGTTGTTGTGGCTGATCGGAGAGGGCCTGCAGTTCGCCAGTGTCGTGGCGCTCACGGTTTCCTTCGGGTTGGGCCTGAGCGCCACCATTCATTTCCTGAACCGGTTGCGGCAGGAAGAACGGCCAGACGAGGACCCGGCCATGGCGGTGGAGCGGGCAACCGTGCTTGTCGGCCCGCCCCTGATCCTGACGTCCGTCGTGCTGGCGTGCGGCTTGATCGTGACGGTGTTCTCCGACTTGCCGTCGCTGCGCCTGTTCGGCTGGTTGAGCGCGTTTGCCATGCTTGCGGCATTGGCGGCGGACCTGTTGATCCTGCGGCCCACGGTCACGTTTTTGATGAGACTGGCACGCCAGATGAACGGACAACGGTCGGGTCTGCTGCACCGGAGCGGCGAGTAAAGGAAGACACCGTTCCCGTCGTATCACCCAGTCCTGGTGAGCGAGACAGAGACCTCACTGACCTCGTGGCCAGGTGACTGAATGATAACCGACTGCCGATTACCTCGCGTGGTCACCATCGAGCTCGCGGAAAATCCGGCACCATCAATTTTTGCCTGGATCTGACCGCCATTGACGCGACCAGAAGGGTTTCCGGAAATATTGCGATTGGTTTCGCTCCAACTGCCGGTCAGTTCCCCGTTATCCGCAGCAATGCTGCTGTTGATATCAAACCGGTAACTGTCGCTCGCGCAGCGCAGGTTCTGCTGCAGCCGCCTGCCGTTTTCCTCCACGTGGTAATTGGCGCGGCAGCGCAGGCGTTCACGCTGTCCGTTGTCCAGCCTGAGAAAGCCGCCGCCCGACCAACCCCCGCTTAGGCCCGCGAACGGACCCTGCTGTGCATAACTCGGTACCGGAGCATGGAGGAGCGCGACCACGCATAGGACGGCGGTTTTGGCCGCAGTGGACGAACCCGATGAAATGAAGCGCATTCGTTTGCCTTCTGCCGAAAGCGGCATCTGCCCTTGCTAGGTCGCCAACAACTTCTCGAGCCGGATCGGGAGCTGTCGGACGCGAATGCCGGTCGCATGATAGACCGCGTTGGCAACGGCCGCGGCGGTGCCCACATTGCCAAGCTCTCCAAGACCTTTCGCCCCGACAGGATTGACGAAATCGTCCTTTTCCGGAACCAGGATCACGTCGACCTCAGCAATATCCGCGTTTACTGGTACGAGATAGTCTGCGAGACTGCTGTTGACGTAGCGCGCGTTGCGCGGGTCGATCTCGGTTGCTTCATGCAACGCGGAAGAGATTCCCCAGATCATCGCCCCCATATATTGGCTACGCGCCGTGCGAGTATTCATCAGCCGGCCTGCCGCAAAAGCGCCGACGATGCGCGGCACGCGGATCTCGCGTGTCAGTGCATGAACCCTGACTTCGACGAATTCCGCGCCGGTCGCATACATCAGCTTTTCACCTTTCGAACCTCCGGTCAGCAATGGTGTGCCGGCATAGAGATTCTTGATGGAATCGGACTTCCCGCCCGGAGGCAAATACTCGGCATATTCCTCGATCGCCCCCACACCAAGACGGCCGAAGTCTTCTTCCAGATGCGGCTGGCGTGCACCGGGCCCGCTGCTGCCGACGGTGGACGAGTCGCCCGAAGACCGGCCGTCTGAACTCGGCGCTGAGAGTCTTGAACGAATGGCTTCGCAGGCCTTCAACACGGCGGAGCACGCGCTCGCCGTCGTGTTCGACCCGCCGGCGACCGGCGCAGGAGGCAGGTTGCTATCACCGAGCTCTACGGAAACGGATGACAGGGGAATGCCAAGCCGTTCCGCGGCGATTTGTCCAATGACGGTGTAGGCTCCGGTACCCAGATCGTGCGCAGCGATTTGCACGCGCGCCTTGCCGTTTGCGATCAATTGTACACGTGCTGCAGCCGCCCCGACGTGGGTCGGATACACCGCGCTCGCGCAACCCCATCCGATCAGCCAGTCGCCGTCGCGCATGGAGCCGGGCCGGGCGATGCGCATCGACCAACCGAAACGCTCGGAGGCCTGATCGTAGCATTTCATCAGCGAGCGGCTGGACCATTGCTTGCCCGTGGCGTCCGTTGAGGAATCGTTGATGCGGCGCAATTCCACCGGGTCCAGGTTCAGCTTGATCGCAAGCTCATCCATCGCGCTTTCGAGCGCATAGATGTACGGCACCACGGGCGGCGAGCGCATGAATCCCGGCGTATTACGGTCGGCGTGTACCAGGGAGACGCGAGTCTTGACCGTACCGAAGCCGTACAGGCGCGCACTGTCCTCTACGCCTGCCACGGAATATGGATCCGGACGGGATGTAACTTCCCAGCCTTCGTGGATGAAGCTCGTGATCCTGCCATCGCGTTGCGCGCCGATTCGAATGCGTTGACGGGTTTCCGCGCGATAGGTCTGAATCGTAAAGCCCTGGTCGCGGGTTGCAACCAGCTTGACCGGCCGGTTGAGGCGCCGTGCGGCGAGAGCGACCAGTCCGGTACGCGGCGAAAACTGCGCTTTCGCTCCGAACGCGCCACCGACAAAGGGGGAGACGGCATGAACATTGGCGATATCAATGCCCATTTTCTTCGCGGCATTGGCTTTTAGCCCATAGACGAACTGGCTCGGCTCGTAGATGGTCAATTGATCATCTTGCCAGACGCAGGTCGTCGTAAACAGCTCGATGGGGTTATGATGCTGCGGCGGCGTTTCATATTCGGCCTCGAGTTTGACCTCCGCCGCGCCGTATACTGCTTCGGCGTCACCTGCCTGTGGGACGTCTTTCTGCTTACTGATATCCTCCTCGCTGACGCCGGAAGAGCCGAAGGTCGCGCTCGGCTGCTCCGCCCGATAGGTCACATGAACCTTGTGTGCGGCCTCGCGCGCGGCTTCGAAGCTCTCTGCAACGACCAGCGCGATGATCTGTCCGCCATACTTGATCTCGGGTCCGAAATCCTGGATCGACGACGTCGGACCGCCGCCACCGGGTCGATACTCGATCTGTTTCAATTCACTGCTGTTGCCATGGTGAAATATCTCAAGCACACCGGATACGGCCGTGGCCTCGCGAAGGTCCATCGCCTCGATGCTTCCTTTGCTGATCGCGCTGGTAACCAGAAACGCATAGGCGGGGTTTCCGACCGGGAAATCCGACCCATAACGCGCTTCGCCGGTTACCTTCAGGCGGCCGTCAATTCGCGGCTCCGGCTGGCCCATGTTTTCGTTGGGCTCGGGGGCGGCAGTGCTCATGATCAAATCTCCATTGCGCCGGCCTGGCGCAAGGCCCGCATCAGTGTCCTCTTGCCGAGTTCGACTTTGAATGCGTTCTGCTCGTGCGGTCGAGCATCAGCGAACGCGAGATCAGCGGCGCGACGCAGGGCCGTCTCATCCAGCTGCTGATTGATCAGCGAGGCTTCGGCTTCATGGGCGCGCCACGGCACGGTCGCCACGCCTCCCAGCGCAATGCGCACCTGCTTCACGGTATCGCCGTTGAGATCGACCGCGACCGCGGCCGATGCGAGCGCGAATTCATAGGATTCCCGATCTCTCACTTTTAGATATAGCGAGCGTCGGGTGAAGGGCGCCCGGGTTATGCGAAATGCGGTTATCAATTCTCCCGGAGCGAGGGTTGTTTCCAGGTGGGGATTCTGTCCGGGCTGCCGGTGCAAATTCACGAAGGGAAACTCTCGGGTGCCGTTGCGTCCTGCAACCTCCATTTGAGCGTCGAGGGCTATCAGGGCCTGCGCGAAGTCGCCCGGATATGTCGCGATGCATCGCTCGCTGGTGCCCAAAACCGCGTGAGAGCGATTGATTCCGTCAAGAGCCGCGCACCCCGAGCCGGGATCGCGCTTGTTGCAATTGGAATAGGATGTGTCGCGAAAATAACTGCAGCGGGTTCGCTGCAACACGTTTCCGCCGAGCGACGCCATGTTCCGAATCTGTGCGCTGGCTGCCAGTTGAAGCGACTGCGCGATGACCGGGAAGTCGCGGCGCACATCGGGGTGGTCGGCCACGGTCGACATGCGGGCCAGAGCTCCGAGCCGCAGCCGATTTCCGCCGAACTCGATTCGACCGGCATCGGTCCGCGCCAAATCATTGATATCCACGACGCGGTCGGGCCGCATGACGCCGAGCTTCATGAGATCGATCAACGTTGTACCGCCGGCCAGATACTGGCTGGGCGAACGCGCGGCGTCGATCTCCCGGGCATCGGCTAGGTGATGGGCCGAACGCGCGGACTGCAGGTCGCCGGTGCGGGAAAATTGAAAAGGTTGCATGTCAGGTGCCTTTCATGGTCGTTTTTGCCTGCTGGATGGCATCCACGATGTTCGGGTAGGCGGCGCAGCGGCAGAGGTTGCCGCTCATGTATTCGCGGATCTCGGCATCGGTGGCAGCGTGGCCCTCATTCACGCAGCCCACCGCCGAGACGATCTGCCCCGGGGTACAATAGCCACACTGGAATGCATCGTGATCGATAAAGGCCTGCTGCATTGGGTGCAGCGTGCCGTCGTCCTGCGCCAGGCCCTCAATCGTGACGACGTTGCGCCCCTCCACACTGGCAACCAAAGTCAAACACGACAGGACGCGACGGTCATCGACCATCACGGTACACGCGCCGCATTGGCCATGGTCGCATCCTTTCTTACTTCCTGTCAGGCCGATGTGGTCGCGCAGGGCGTCAAGCAACGTCGTACGGATGTCCAGTGCCAGATCATATCGCTGTCCATTGACGTTGATTGTCGTTGCATGAGGGGCACGAGGATCCGGCGTTGCTGTAGCAGCTGCATTTGCCGAAGATCGATCAAGAAGGGTGTTGGCGGACATGGTGGACACCATTGAGGTTGCGAGAAAGTGTCGGCGGCTCCACACGGATTTGTTCGTGCCATCGTTGGATGATGCCATTCCGCGGCCTCCACTTTCTTGCGTTTTCTTCGTCCCAGCTTTGGGGCGCAGATGCGTTGAACGAAAGTTTTCTGAACGTCCGGCGGCGAGGCGAAGTTTCTGCAACACGGAATTGTGTGCTTCGGGCCGCGTCGGGCTCATCGGTGATGGCCTCACACGAAACCCGGCCATGCCCCGCGGAATTGTATGTGGTGATTGGGGCCGCGCGGATCTCCATGGTAGGGATCGTCGATGGGGTCGCCGTTGACAGGCGTCAATAGACCCTCGATCTAGTCATCGCAGGTCTGAAACCGGGCGGGGGACGGCGTGAACCGCTGGCCCGTGAATGCGTTATTCCCGATCCCGGGATCTGTCGCGGATCCCGCCGTTCGGATCGCGGAAATCAATGATGCTGGCCGACATTCGCGTTGCCTATTTGCAAATCATTGGGGCGATCAGCTTGCTGCCCAACTGGATCGCCAGCCTGGCATATGCGGCGGCGGCGATCTTGGCAGCTTTGCTGGCATATGCACTCATTGTTCGAATCGTGCGAAGGACGCTCGGCGCACGACATCCTTATCTTCGTTCGCTTCTGGCGAGAACCAAGGGGACGTTCCTGATCGCCCCAAGCCGAATATCCCGAGGCCTTCTCGAACCCGCGCGGAAGCCGTGGACGGCAGCAAGGCGCGTCGCGCCGAATCACCAGCGCATGCATTAGTGCCTGAGAGCTAGGGTGAACGGCCCATATTGAGTAAACATTGCCGCAAGCACGATGAATTCCACGCCCGCGACAGGCGCGGCGCTGGGATCACACTCGGAAGATGGTGAGTCCCAGGATAAGCAGAACCAAGAAGATGACCAGGAAAATATAGAACAAGATTCGTGCGATGCCTGCCGATACGATGGAGACGTCGGTAAAACCCAGCACGCCCGCGACGATCGACACCAGCAGAAACAGGAGCGCCCATCTGAGGAGGGGCATCTTGATAACCTCCAGTTGGAATCGGTTCTAACGACAACATGTTCGCACCGGTTCCGTAGCCATCTAGCAGGATCGGTCGAGATTTTGACGTCGGTCAAGGAATCGATCTGCATTTCGCACTACAGTTTCTCGGGTGTGGAGAACAGTGGAGAAAATCCCATGTGTGATTACAGCCTGCATGCGGTTGCGTCTCGTCCGGCCAAGGTTGGAGAGAAGCTTGTTACGACTGGTTTCTATGGCACATGCACGCGCGGCTTTGCCGCGAAGGAAGAGCCGGGTGTCGCGGTATGTCTTCTTGCCGGAACCGAACTCGCATTCGAAACCGACGTCAAATACAATCGCAATTGGCTGTCAACCAAGACCACAGGCTTTCGCGTTGCTCGATTTTGCACGATTGAACCGAAGGCGCCGGAGCAACATCGCGATGCCCTCTGGTTTCCAGACGGAACCACGGTTCTGGTAAACGTGTTGTCGGAAGGGCAGTATGTACGGGTGCTTCAACTGCCTGTTATCCGGCATGAACCGACCGTCAACGCTCAGGCCGAGAAAGCTTCAATCCCTGCTGCCGATCCTGAGACTGCAGCCTAGGGACGGCGTCTATAGGAGACCAAGGCATGAACATTCTGAAATGCGCGCGCATCGTTAGCGCGGTCGCCTCGCTGGCCACTGCGTTGGTTCGTCCCGCCGCCGCCCAGTCCGCCACTGCGCTGCTCAGGGACATGAACCGCCAGGATGTCGGCACTGTCTCTCTCTTGCAGACCCCAGGCGGGGTCCTGCTCAAGCTTTCGCTCAAGGGAATGCCTCCGGGCGAGCACGCCTTCCACATTCATGCCGTGGGCAAGTGCGAGCCGCCCTCGTTCGATTCGGCCGGTCCGCACTTCAATCCCGGTAACACGCATCACGGCATCATGGTGGGCCCCGGTCACGCCGGCGACGCGCCGAACTTGCACATTCCGCCGATCGGCGAGCTGGAGGTCGAAATGGTCGATGCGGCAATCACCATTGACATGGACAAGCCCAACTCCGTCTTCCATCCCGACGGCACGGCGGTGGTGATCCATGGCGGCAAGGACGACTACATGACCGACCCGGCCGGAAATGCCGGTAATCGGATTGCCTGCGGCGTCATCAGCCAAAGTCCGACAACCGTCGGCCGATCACCAGCGCAATAGCGCGCCGCAACAGTGTCTATGGTGGATTGGTGTCGGTTACCGGCAATGCCTTGCCGCGAGCTTACAGATGTTGAAGCCTCTTGCCCGCAAGTCTGATGACCCCTCGCCCTCGGTCGCTCAACCGTCTCAACAACTCTAGACTTCCGCCGCATGTCCCGTTGTCGATCATGACGCGCGCCCGGAATGCGAGACGGCGTCGAGCGGTCGCTCACCGCTCTCGCCGAACTGTGTCGGCATCATGGCTGCTGCCGGCGGAGTTGCAGTTGCCAATCTCTATTACAATCTGCCGATGCTGCCCGATGTCGGCACAAGCTTCGGCGTTGCAGCAAATGTCATCGCACTTCTGCCCATGCTGACGCAGATCGGGTATGCGCTGGGTCTGTTCTTGTTCGTGCCGCTTGGCGACGTCGTCGATCGCCGCAAGCTGGTCGTGGCTCTGCTGTTCGGCATCATCATTTCCCTGCTTGCGCTGGCGCTGGCGCCGTCGCTGCTGTGGCTCGATATTGCCAGCCTGACGCTTGGCATGATGTCGGCGGTGGCGCAGGTTCTCGTTGCATTGGCGGCGCAGCTTAGCCCGCCGCAGCACCGCGGCCGCATCATCGGCACCCTGCAGGCGGGCATCCTCGCCGGCCTGCTTGCCCGGACGGTGTCCGGTACGGTGAGCGCGCATTTTGGCTGGCGTCCAATGTTTTGGCTGGCAGCCGCGGTGAATCTCGGCGTGCTGGTTGTGCTGCGTCGGGTCCTGCCGCGGACACCGCCCCCGGCATCACAGCCGTATCTGCGAGTGCTGCGATCGCTCAAGGATTTTTGGCAAAGCTATCCTCAGCTCAGAACGTCATCGCTGATCGGGGCGCTACTGTTTGCCGCGTTCAGCGTGTTCTGGTCTACCCTCGCATTCCGTCTTGCCGAACCTCCATTCGGCTATGGGCCTCAGGTGGCCGGGCTGTTCGGGCTGCTGGGCGCGGCTGGCGCAGCGAGTGCTCCTCTGGCCGGCTTCCTGACTGACAGCCGAGGGGCGGGATTCACGGTTGCCTTCGGTACCGTGATGACTGCAACGGCCTTTGCCATGTTCATGCTGGCCGGAAGTTCTTTGGCGATGCTGGCGCTCGGAGTGATGGTGCTCGATGTCGGCATCCAGGCCGCCATGAATGGTAACCAGAGTACGGTCCTCAGCTTGGCACCACAGGCCACCAGTCGCACCAACACGATTTACATGGTCTTGTATTTTGCCGGTGGCGCTGTGGGCTCCTATTCGGGCGGCCTCGCCTGGCATCATTTCGGCTGGCCGGGCACGACGGCTCTCGGGCTCCTATATACCTGTGCCGCGGTCTTCGTGCGCTTCGCCGCCTGGACGCCGGCGACGGCCGGCGCGATCAAGGGGGCATAAGGGGGCCGCGGGAGGCAAGCTGCGACACCCTGAGTTTCAGCCTGCGGAATGACATGCGGTGGAAAGTCTCGTGCGTGAAGGCTGATGTGCGATGAGGCGAAATCCGCAATCACCGGGGAATCTCCAAGACACTCGAAGGCACGCCAATGTCGCTCACGGCATATCGAAACAATCGAGCATTTGCGAAGACACCCGAACCGGTCGGGCGCGTGCGGCGAACTGGTCGCAGCTGCATCTTTGTCGTTCAAAAACACGATGCCAGTCGACTTCACTATGATTTTCGACTGGCGGTAAATGGGGTCTTGGCGTCCTGGGCAGTACCCAAAGGGCCTTCCATGAACCCTAAGGACAAGCGCCTGGCCGTAAGGACGGAGGACCACCCGCTCGAATACGCGAGGTTCGAGGGCGTGATTCCGCCCGGCCAATACGGAGCCGGTACGGTGATGGTCTGGGATCTGGGAAAGCATGAGCCACTGGAACATCAGCCGCCGCATCAACAGCTCGCTCACGGCAAGATCCATATTGCGTTGTTCGGTGAGAAACTACGCGGCGGGTTCACCTTGATCAAAATCGCAAGGCGATCGACGAATTCCAGCCGAAGAGATGACTGGTTGCTGATCAAGAACCGCGACGAGCACGCTGATCCGTCATGGGATATCGAGAGCCTTCGTTTCGATCACTCCGTCCTTACCGGCCGGAGCATGAGGGAAATCAAAGAGGGAAAATCGGCTATTCCGGCGGTTTGAGAGAGCTGTTTGCCCATTTAACCGCGTCAGTTTTCAGCGGATCTACGGTGTCGCACCGAATGCACTGAGGTGTTGTCGTGCGTCCGCCGTCGGCCATCACGATGAGCGTGGGCTTTCCGCACCGTGAACATTGGGTGCTCTTCCTGGGAGCCTCCACTCCAATGGATAGTTGCCCAAAAAATAATTGGGTTCCAAAAAACATCTGTCCCCGCCCGCTCGTGGAGGTCGTGCGGAATACTGGCGGCGAAACGGCCCGCCTTCATTGACCGTCGTCAATGCGGCGAGCGACCAGGATTTCGAATGATGATTTGGCGGCATGCGCTGCGACCATCGACAGCCACCTCCTGGATGAGGGTTGGAGGCGCCGGCGCTAAGGACTTGACGCCTATCAAGGCGGCCATCGGCGCGAAACCGCAGCCTGACCTGGGTCGGAGCTGCGCATGACGGACGCCCTGTTGGCTAAGACGCTCGTCCTTATCCTTGCATCCGCTTGTACGGTTGGCCTGATGGCTCGCGTCGGGTTGCCGGCGGCCGTGGGATATTTGTTGGCGGGTTTGATCATCGGCCCCCACGGTTTGCGGCTCATCGCAGTAACCGATGAAAGCGCATTTCTGGCCGAACTGGGCATCATTTTCCTGATGTTCATGGTGGGACTTGAATTTTCACTTGCTGCGATGATCGCCGCGCGTCGTGCTGTGTTCGGTGCCGGCAGCCTGCAAGTTGGCCTTACTGTCTTGACCGTAGCGGCAGGCGTACTGTTCTGGGGGGCCGGTTTGGCCGCCGCCGCTCTGATCGGTGGCGCCGTTGCGATGTCATCGACCGCGATCACCCTCAAGCAATTGGCCGAGCAGGGCGATATCACCAGTCAACACGGCCAATTGGTGCTGGGCATCATTCTCTTTCAGGACCTCGCGACCATTCCGTTTCTGGTCGTTCTTGGTACGTGGGGACCGGGCGGTGGGCCGCAACCGTTGGAAGTGCTGCGTCAGCTGGCAATCGCGGCTGTCGCGCTCGGCGTGGCTGCGTTCGTCTGTCGACCGGTATTTCGGGCAGCGCTCACATGGGTCGCTCGAACGAAATCGCCGGAACTGTTTCTGCTTGCAGCTCTGTTGCTTGCACTCGGCACCGCGTTCGCGGGACAGGTCATCGGTCTGGCGGTGCCGATCGGCGCCTTCCTGGCCGGCATGGTGGTCGGGGAAAGCGACTTCCATCATCAGGTAGAGGACGATATCAGGCCTTTTCGAGATGTCCTGCTGGGGCTGTTCTTCGTCACCGTCGGCATGGAGGTCAATCCGTCAATCGTGGTGGCGGCGCCAGTGGCCGTCCTTGCCTGGATTATGGTGTTTGTGCCGGGAAAGGCTCTGATCGTGCTTTTCACGGGCATGGCACTGCGTTGGCCCGCCCCTGTCACGTTGCGAACTGCAATCATCCTGGCTCACGGCGGCGAGGACGGCTTGCTGCTGCTCACCCAGGCGGTGAAGGCCGGCGCCGTTGAACCGGATTTGGCACAACCCGCGCTGCTGGCGCTGGTCGCCTCTATGGCGCTTGCTCCAGTGCTCATTCAGTGGAACGCGTGGTTTTCCAGGCTCGCCGGACACGCGTTGTACCTCTTCGATGCAAACACCAGGGAGGACACTATCCGCGACCAAGGCCAGCGGCTGAAGGAGCACGTGCTGCTTTGTGGCTGCGGGCGCATTGGCCGATTGGTATTGCGCGTGCTTGAGGCAGCCAGCATTCCCTACGTCGCGGTCGAAATCGACCTGAACCGGTTTCGAAGAGCAAAACAATCTGGCCACAACGTTGTGTTCGGCGATGCCAGCCGAAAAGCCATTCTCGAAGCTGCCGGCATTGGCCGCGCGCGTTTGGTCGTGATCACCTTCAGTCGACGTCGGGGAGTTGAACGCATTCTTCATTATCTGCGGCAGAAAAACTCGGCCGTGCCGTCAATTGTCAGCGTTGCTGATGATCAGGAGGTCTCGCTTCTGGCGCAAGCTGGAGCTCGCACCGTATTTCCAGAGAACCTCGCAGCCGGCCTTGCGCTCGCCGATCAGGTGCTCCTGATGTTCGGCCTCTCGCGAGAGAATGCGGCCAAAATCGTTACCACGGTTCGCACCGAACTCAATCCGGACCTGGTAGGACGTGTGGGGGTCTGAGTTGGATCCAGACTGTTCAACGCTATCCTGGCGCCAACGAAATGTGATCGTGGTCAACGGATGTCCGGCGAGGCTAGTTCCATTCCGCAGAATCAACTTTAGACCCCTCTGACAGCGTTCGACGCACCGGCAGATATTCCACGCCGCCGCCGCTCTGAATGCGCACGGGTTGCGGATAAAGCTGCAGCAGCTGGAGAACGTCGTTTGGCATCTCGTTGCTGATCGGAAGGCCGAGTGCCTTGCCGGTCGAGGCCCATATCGGATAGTCGTGCGTCCATGTACCGGACGTGAGCTTTTCTGCCAGCGCACTAGCCTGCTCTGCGGGCAGGCGGCGATTCAGGAGCTCGGTCGCTGCTTGCCTCACTTGCGCAATCGCCTTGCGTCCGACGTCGGCCAATACCAGCGTATGGTCGTCCGTTCTCGCGATCGGCTTCTCCTCGACGACCTTGATGAGCGAGGCGGCCGGGGATTCTCCGAGTTGCGGATCGATCGGACCCAGCACGGAATGGTTAGACATGACGATTTCGTCGGCCGCGAGCGCGATCAGCGTGCCGCCCGACATGGCGTAGTGGGGTACAAAGACCGTGACCTTGGCCTTGTGTTCAGAGACCGCTTTCGCGATCTGCAACGCCGCAAGTACCAACCCCCCGGGCGTGTGGAGAACGAGGTCGAGCGGCACGTCGGCGTCGGTCATCTGGATGGCGCGCAGAACCTCCTCCGAATCGTTGATATCGATGTAGCGTGCGATCGGGAAACCGAGCAGCCGCATGGTCTCTTGTCGGTGAACAAGCAGGATCACCCGCGATTTTCGTTCAAGCTCGAGTTTCGAAATCTTGCGCATCCGCATGGCATCGAGCATCCGCTGGCGCAACATCGGCTGGATCGCAGAGAACATGAAGAAAAGCCAGAATAGATCGACGATCGACACGGAGCCTCCAGTGGCGTCTCATATCCGCCCTTTGGTATCGAAGCCAAGCACGCCCTCGTCCGCGTAGTACGCGCGGTAACGCCGCTCGGACCGGGCCAAGAGAGGGCCAAGTACAAATCCCGCTACGATCCCTCCGACATGGGCCCACCACGCGACGCCTCCGCTGGCGAGCGGTATCAGGAAGTCCAGCACTCCCTGGAAAATCTGGAGCAGGAACCAGAGGCCAACGAAGAAGAACGCGTAGACTTCGAAGAACAGCGGGATGAACAGGAGGGGGACGACCACGACCACCCGCGCCAGCGGAAACAGGCGCATGTAGCACCCGAGAATGCCGGCGATTGCGCCGGAGGCGCCCAATGCGGGTACGATCGAAGTCGGGTTGAACACGGCATGGGCGACCGAAGCCGCGAGGCCGCAGGCAAGATAGAACACCAGATAGCGGCCATGACCCAGCCGATCCTCGACAGTCGGACCGAACAGCCACAGCGTCCACATGTTCAGGATCAGATGGAGCCAGCCTCCATGCAGAAACATCATTGAGAAGAAAGGAAAAATATCCACCGCCGCCAAGTCGGCATCTGCGGACGCAAAGACCTCGGAATAGCGCGCGGGAATGAGCGCGAACTGGCTCAAGAGCAGCCTAAACTCGTAGGGGCTTAGGTTGTCTTGGAATAAAAACACGAGGCAATTGGTGGCGATCAGCATCCAGGTGATCACTGGCGGATAGCGGGACGGGACAGCGTTCCGGATCGGGATCATCTGCGCCTCTTCGAATGCACGTCGCGGACGCCGCACCAGATCCGGCGCTTCGCAGCTGCTTACAGCTTCGAGTTGCCAGAGCATTCGAACATTGCGCCCGCAGGCTCACCTCAGCCTTGACGCCTGTCAATTTTCAAATTTCTTTTGCCATCCGCAACGCGTGCGACTCCACGGAGCGGATATCGTCACGCGCCGGTTACCGCGAGAACGGCCTCCTTGATCTTTGCCATGGCGAAATGTCCCATCATGTCCAGATCGAGATTTGGCAGGTTTGGCAACTCGTTTGAAACGACAGTCGCATCAACGATCGCCGGGCCGTCGATGGCGAAAGCTTCAGCCACCGCCGCCGTCAAATCGGTTGGCTTTCTCGCCATAAACCCATGGCCGCCGCAGGCACGAGCCAGGGCTGCAAAATCAGGATTTGGGAATTCGATTCCCTCCCGAAATGGGGAGAGACCTGTGCTTTCCGCCTCCAGCGTGATCAGTCCAAAGGCGGAGTTGTTGTAGATGACCACCTTGACAGGCAGCTTGTGATGCACGGCGGTCATGAACTCGCCCATCAACATGTTGAAGCCGCCATCGCCGCACAGAGCGATCACCTGCCGCGCGCGATCCAGCGCCTGCACGCCGTTGGCCTGAGCCAACGCCGTTCCCACCGCAGCGTTGTTGAAGGAGCCGATGATCCGCTGTGACCCGGTCTGCCGGATCCAGTTGCCGGACCACAGCGTATTCAGGCCGGTGTCGAGCACGAATATTGCATCGGGATGGGCGAGATCGCTCACCGCGCGGGCTACTGCCTGCGGATGGATGCGATCCGTGCTTCGCGTGATATCGGACTGCTTGTCCAGCATCTGATCCCACCTGCGGCGTTCATGGGTAACCCTGTCCCAGAAATAGGTATCGGTCTTCGCCGCGATCCGGTCGAGCAGCAGCTTCAAGGTCGGCCGGGCAGAACCGGTGACGCCGAATGCGGTCGGCGCGCGCCGCCCGAGCACCTGCGGCCGCTCGTCGATCTGAATCACCGCGCCATTGGTCGGCAGGAAGTTGGAATAAGGATAGTCGGTGCCAACCATTACAAGCAGGTCGCATTGCATCACCGCATTGTAGACGGCCCTGGTGCCTATCATACCGAGGCCACCCATCCATCGCGGGTCGCCGTAAGCCATCAGCTCCTTGCCCCTGACCGAATGGATCAGCGGGGCTTTGAGCCGGTCCGAGATGGCGCACAGGACAGCAACAGCGCCGCGGCACCCGGCTCCGCACATGATCACCACATTGTCTGCCTGATCAATCCGGCGAGCCATTTCGGCGATGTCCGCGTCATTTGCAGCGAGTTCGGGCCGTGGTTTCAAGGTTGCCACGCTGAAAACTTCGCCTCCCGCCTTGGCAGCTATCACGTCTTGGGGAATCGTCAGGTGGGCGACGCCGGGACCCGCATAGGCAGCGGCGACGGCCTGGTGAATGACGCCCGGCGCCTGCGCGGGGGAGGAGATGGTTTCGGAATAAAGCGAGACATCGCGGAACAGAAGATCCGGCTCGGTGGTCTGGATGAAGTCGGTGCCGTGCAGTTTGCGCGGCATGTCGCCGGAAAGCGCCAGAACGGGCGCGTGATCACGGCTGGCCTCATAGAGGCCGGCGACCAGATGGTTACTGCCGGGGCCGGTGGTGCCGGCGCAGACCGAGAGACGACCGGTGAGCTTGGCTTGGCCGGCGGCGGCCAGCGCCGCTCCCTCCTCATGACGGACGCCAATCCATTCGATATGGCTTCGTCGGATCGCGTCGGCGAGCGGATTGAGCGAGTCGCCGATCAATCCGAATACTTGCCTAACCCCGATCCGTTCGAGCGCACCGACCAGAACGTCCGCAACCGTTTGTGACATTTCCACTCCCGATTGTCGTCATCGCCATCCTCACTGCCCGGTGGGGGCTCGGCGCTCAATACGCGCTCATCCCATAATACCGACGTGTCACTTGGAAGATGGTGGGCCGCAGCGGTGGCGACATCGATCAGGTCGCGCGCACCTGGGGAGATTAGCGCGGCCGCTCAGCACGCGCCTTGACGGGCGTCAACGCGGCAACGGCGCACGAAGCATAACCTCAGACCTGCAAGCTTTTGTTTCGAAGGTCCAGCGGCGCAATGGGTGGCCGAACTCCACACCACGGCCGGGCATATCCAGGTCACTCGGCATGACCATGATGAAAGCGTCCGACACGATCACATTGGCTGACGGCTATGACGCGGTGCGCGTCTTTCTCGAGACCGTCTGGCGCCGCCATGGCAAGCCTGTCGAAGAGATCGCGTTCGTGCTCGGCGGTTTGCAGTGGGCCGATGGGGCGCCGGTCGATCCGACGATGTGGCAAGACTGGCTGGCAGCCGCGCAGATCGTGGCGACGGCCGGGCACCGCAAGATCGAGAAGGGCAATGACTCTCGCTAACGCGACGATGTCACGGAGCCGCGTCGCTCAGCGAGTGGCGAAACCCATTCTACCAGCCGATTGCTACACAGCAAATTTCGTCTCCCAGTTCAGTCGCGACGAAAACATAACATCCGTGCCAGGTCGCATCTGGCGCAAGTTCCCGTGCAAGAACGAAGGCATGAGCCACCGCATCCTCGGACGTGGGGAAAATCGTCCCGGTTTCGTCCGGATACCGGGTACCGTTGCCGACATGGAAGTAATAGCGATTCTCACCAGCCAAAACCTCTGTCCGGGATTGATCGAGTAGACCGGGTTTCGGCGATGAGAAGCGTTCGGTGTGGCGCTGTGTTGCCTGCCTCAACGGGATAGCCACGAGATTCATTATCGAATCGACTTTCTCGGAGAACGGCCGTCCGATTTGCTGGTGAAAGCCAAGGAAGGCTCTATGGTTTGGAGTGTCAGTGATCCGCGTTCCGAGAATGTCGCGAACGCCGCATGTCAATATGAAATCGTTGTACCACTCGTTCTTTCGTAACAGCGATTCCGGAAGGCATTCCGAGAGTTTTTTCCAGCTTCTATCCAACAACGGTGAATACGGGTCCAGTGCGGCGTAGCGCTCAAGGTAGTCGAGCTTGAATTCAGCACTGAGTCCGAAAAAACAGGCGTCGTCCACGCGTCCCGTGGTCTTGTTCGCAATGATCAATGCCGCGCCGCCGACGTTCGTCGCCTCCGTCAAAACCTTTAGCGCAAGGGGCCATGCCTCAGGCGAGACGGCGGCATCGTGAAGCGTTGAAACAAGAGGGGACATGGCGAACCGCTATCCAAAAGCCCGGTCTGGCGCATTGGCGTGAGCCTAGAAATGATCACAGCGACGGGGTTTGACGATCATCAATTATTTTGTTGAAATGAAACATTCACACAAAAAGCGAATCGCGATGGCAGCCGCGTCGGAGTGAAATCCCCGACACTCCATTGATAATCGTCAAGGCGCAGCGAACGTTGCAATGAGAGAAATCAGCCGGCGTCATTGGCGCGTGCCGGTCACAGCCAATCCGCCGTCGTTTCTGCCTCTTACTACGCAAAAGGCTCTCGTCATGATGGTCACCATCTGCCGTCTCTACGATTCGTATACCGACGCCGATGGGGTCATTCTCAGGCTGGAGGCCGCAGGCGTCCTACCGTCGGAAACCAGCGTTGTTTCGAACAACTCCGATGCCTGGTACAGGGCCGCGAAGACAGCCAGCGCTGATCCTGTGCAAAGGGACGGCGCGACCGGCAACGCGATTGGCAAGATCGAGGGCGCGGCCGTCGGCGCTGCAATTGGTGCGACAGCGGCAACCGCAGCGAGCTTCATGACCATGCTGGCGATTTCGGGTGTCGGCTCGGTCGTCGGCGCCGGGTGGCTCGCGGCGATATTGGGCAGCATGGCGGTCGGCGGCGTAACTGGTGGCCTGCTTGGCGCGCTAACCAATGCCGGTATCAGCGAAGAAGACGCGCAGGTTTTGGTCGAGGGCGTACGTCGCGGCGGAACGCTGGTCACGACGCGGGTGCCGCAGGCCGATGCGCCGCGAGTCGAGGCGATCATGAACCGCGCTGCGGTAAACCTCTGGGAACGCGGGGACGTCTATCGCAAATCGGGCTGGCAGTCATTCGACCCGACCGCCATGCCCTATACCGCCGATCAGGTTCGCGGCGAACGATCGCTGCATGCTCGCTAGACGATTTGGTCGTCGTCAGGATGAGGACGTGTCGTCTGCGATGTTCCTGTCGAGCAGTCGGTTGGGCTCCAGCCGCGAATTCACTTTCGGTGTGAGGCAACCCTGCTATTGGCCGCGAAGTCGGAGACTGCAGTGATCCTTGAGCAACTGATGTTGGGAATCGCGGTGGTGGCTGCAGCGCTGGTGCTGTTGCCGTTCCTGCTCGTGATGGCCGGCGTCGGGGCGGCGATGCTGCTTTGGTTTGCAGCGTGCGGCGCTCTCTTGGGCGCACTGGTTTTCTGGCTGGTGTTTCCCGGTACATACGCGCTCGCGGTCCTGCTGTTTGTATTGGTCATTGGGCTGGTTGTTGTCGATAGACGATCGCGGAATCGTGCGTCCTGATCGCCCCGCCAGGTCATCTACCGACCCGTGGCCCGAGCGCGCATCGCGGCCGGAACGATGCAATTCACGACCTGCGCTCGGGACGTTGAGCTAACCGCACAGGAGCAACCGATGAGCTATTACGATCATGACCCTCAAAGAACCTCACAAGGCATGACCACATCGCCGTCGGACGACGCCCTGATTGATGCCGGTCTACGCCTGCATATGCAACGCGTTTACAGCTACATGGCCGGCGGGCTCGCGTTGACCGGCATCGTCGCCTACGCCGCTGCCTCTTCTGGTTTTTACCAGGCCATCGCCGGTACGCCGCTGCTCTGGATTGTCATGCTGGCGCCGCTCGGCTTCGTCCTGGCCCTCAGCTTTGGCATCCAGCGAATGCAGGTCGGGACGGCAGTAGTGCTGTTCTGGATCTATTCCGCCGTGATGGGATTGTCGCTGGGGAGCATCTTCCTGGTTTTCACCGGCACCTCGATTGCGCGGGTGTTCTTCATCACTGCCGCGACCTACGGAGCGATGAGTATCTACGGCTACACGACCAGGTCCGATCTTTCGGGGGTTGGTTCGTTTCTTCTGATGGGACTCATCGGCATCATCATCGCGTCGATCGTCAATATCTTCGTTGGCTCAAGCGCCCTTCAGTTTGCAATCTCCATAATCGGCGTCATCGTGTTCGTGGGCCTTACCGCGTACGACACCCAACGCATCAAGCAGATGTATCTGGAGTCAGACACCGTCGAAATCGCGGGGAAGAGGGCCGTGCTCGGGGCGCTGGCGCTTTATCTCGACTTCATCAATCTTTTCATGATGCTGCTTCAGTTGTTCGGTCAGCGCCGAGAGAATTGACAACAACAAGCCGCAGGGATTGTCAGCGATGGCGCGCATTCTGGTCCTGCTCGGCCTTGCAATCCTGGTAGCCGGCCTGCTTTTGCCCTATCTGAGTCAGATCGGGTTGGGACGGCTGCCCGGCGACATCGTCGTTGAGCGGAAGAATGTAACGTTGTATTTTCCGCTGATGACCTGTTTGCTGATGAGCGTATTGATCAGCCTGGTTTTCTGGGTCGTGAACCGCTGAAACGGCGATCGGGTCATCGCGCTGGATGTCGAGCCCCGTGCGCCGATCTGCCAGGGGAAGCTGCTCGTGTCTGCTTTGCTCCTGGCAATCCCTTCCGACCGTCGATCATTCCGTGCAGATGTGCTGCCGCGTTCTCGATGTCATAGTGCTTGTATTGACCCGCGCGATTTTCCGCAGCGAGCACGCCACAGCGGTGGACATTTTCAAAATCCCCATAAGGGAATTCGTAGTGCCCCTTGGTATCGTCGGGCTTTTCGTCATTGATTCCGAGATACCATTTGCCGTATTCGGCAAACCCGTGGAGGCGAACGAATTCATTTTCCTGCTGTGCGGACGGCCGGTGCTCGCTCCACGAATCCCGTTCGTCGAAGACGATGCGTCCTGCCGCGATGAGGGTTTTTGCATGATCAAATGCTCTCCGATTAAGCGTCACGGCCATAGCTGATCTCCTTTCAGGTTGTTATGCGTCCAAACTGACATCTGCGCCCGGCGGGAGCGTGACGGGTTTGCCGGGGAGGGCAGTCCCGTAACAGACAAAATCAGACGCGCGGCGCCGTGACGGTGGTCAATTTCCAGATCGTTTTGTCGATCGTCGCCGCAAATTGACGGTCGTCCGCTGCCGTCCCGCTCTCTGGCGACAAGCCGCAAGGGGAACGGGAGCAGCCATTCGAAATCGACGAGCCAGTCGTTGATGAACGCCAATGTTGCGCGCGCGCCAAGCCGGTACGTTCGAGGCTGGTTAACCGTCCGGCACCGTATCAGGTGCAGGACGTTCGGCTTTTCACGGAAAGCGAAGCAGTGGAGGTCTTGCGATGACAAAAACTCTGATCACGCTCGCCGTTGGTACGATCATCGCGATCGGCACGGTCGTGAGCCCGCCGGCGGCGGAGGCTCGATGGCACCATCATGGATTCCCGGTCGCCCCCATCGTCGGCGGCCTGGCGGCAGGGGCCATCCTTGGCGCCGCGCTGGCGCCGCGACCCTACTACGCCTACGCCTATGACCCGGTGTTTTTCGGGCCGCGATGCGTTATCCGGCGGGAGCGCATCTGGGATGGATGGCGTTGGCGTCTTCGCCGCATAGAAGACTGCTACTACTGATCCGGCGCAGGTCCGGCAGCGTTCCGGCGAACCGGGCAGCCTCGTGATCGGCAACGCCACGCGACGCCGACGACGCGGCAAATGCCGATGAAAAGCGCCCGTTTTAGCCGCCGTGTTCCGGCAACTGAACTTCGAAAAGCTGCCGATCGCCGTCTGTTACGATGATCGCAGTATTCGTCGGTTCGCCTCCCCGAGCCAATTCGAGCGCGATCCGCCTGGCTTGACGCAGTGCCGACGAGGCATCCGGAAACACTTCGCCGATACCATCCTCGAACCTGGATGATCCGTCCTGGAAATGAAAGTAATAGCGAGGCATGGGCTTCCGGCGTCGAATTCCAATATGGCGAATCAGGGGTGCTAGAATAGCAGACAGCACCAAACGCCCCGGCTAGGGGGACAAGTGTCGACGCATGGGGTGGGAATTCTTACGCTGGGAACAGCGGTCCCATAACCCATGATGTCGCAGTTTGGTTCCCGGGCAAGAAAGTGAGTTGCTCATCGTCGACTGCCGACGGCATTGCTCAATGAACAGTCGATAGGTTGACCGGCATCAATGCCCACGGCGGCGTAGATCTCGACAATGCTTCCGTGGCGGTATCACGCCCGTTCGGGAGCATTTCGATGATCAAGGACATTATTGTCAATCTGGAGCTCCGAATCGCGCGCGATCCTGCCCGCGAATTTGCCATCGCCATTGCGGAGACCTTTGATACCCACGTCGCCGGCGTCGCCTTCGCATATGCACCGGAGTTTCCGGGTCACGTGATACTGGAAATTCCACCACAAATTGTAGCCCAGATGATCGCTCAAAGCGAGAAAGCCGCTGTGGACGCGATCGAACGCTTCGAAGCCGCCGCCAGACGCAGCTTGGTGTCCGCGGAGCACCGCCTGCTTAAGACGATAGGGGCGGAGGCGCCCGCGATTCTGTCGACGCTTGCCAGGCGTTTTGATCTCAGCGTATTCATGCAATCCGAGCCGGCCAGCGTGGACAACGACGACATGATCGAAACGTCGCTGTTCGATTCCGGGCGTCCCGTCATCGTGGTGCCGTACATCCAGAAGGATGGGCTGAGGCTCGACCGCGTGGTGTGCTGCTGGGACGGCAGTCGCGCGGCGGCGCGGGCCATCAACGATGCCCTGCCGCTGCTGATCAAGGCGACGGCGGTCGATCTGCTGATCGTGCTGAACAAAAAGACTAAGAGCGATCAGAGCGAAATTCGTGGCGTCGAAATGGCGAAGCATCTCGCGCGCCACGACGTCAAGGTTGAAATCGAAGCAGTCCCGGCAGCGGACATCGACGTTACCAGTGCCATCCTGTCTTATGTCGCCGACAATTCCGGAACGCTGATCGTGATGGGTGGCTATGGCCACGCAAGGCTGCGCGAGATCATTCTGGGCGGGGTGACACGCGACATGCTGAAGTCGATGACCGTTCCGGTGTTCATGTCGCACTGAACGGACATTGGAAAGCCAGGGGTCTCACGTCAGGAGCCAACACCATGCGGCCCGGTCTATACGCATTCGCTGTCGCTGCCGGCTTCCTTGGTGCGGCGATCTATGTCGGTGTCGTCGAGCAGCCGGCCCGGCTTACACTCGGCACGCGTGCGATGATTCAGGAATGGACGCGGAGTAACCGGCGCGGCACGCTGCTGTTGTCGGTTCTTGCTGTCGCCTCCGCAATTCTCGCCACCATCCAATTCAGGGCCGACGGCGACGTGCGCTGGATCATTGGTGGCATCACGATCCTGGCGGCCTGGCCGTATGTCTATTTTGTGATGACGCCGGTGAACGTCTGGCTCTGCGCCATTCCGCCGGGAAGGGCCGCCTCGTCGGCGCGCAAACTGATGCGGGACTGGGGTTTGCTGGAATGGGGTCACGCCTTGATCGGATTCGCCGCCGCCTGTGCGTTCGCATGGGTGCTGGAAAGACCGGCGTGATTGATGGCCATCAACGCCGACTTGTGCTGCCTTGGCCAATATCGAACCGGAACCGAGCGAGGTCTCCGCACCGATGCCGGCAAAGCGAGGGGCTGATGCTTCACATTGATATTCCGACCCTGGAGGAGTTCAAGGTACTCGCACAGATCAAAGGAGAAACTTGCGTCTCGCTGTACTTGCCCACCTCTCCCCTGGCCGACAACATCCGTGCCAATCGCATCTCGTTCAAGGACATTGCGAGAGAAGCGCTGGCGCAGTTAAGGGAGGCCGGCACCGACAAGAACAAAATCATCGTATTTGAGGAGCGATTCAACCATATCGCAAGAGTTGGCCATGACGTTCAGAACGAAGATAAGATCAGAAAGCTCCGGCGCGCGAAGCCAGACCTGATCGATTCCTTCTGGCACTACCAGGCGAGCGGGTTGGCGGTGCTCTCGACCCCCGGCATGATGAGGATGTTCCGCCTCCCAAACCCGCCAAGACCGCTGGCCGAAGTGGGGGACAGATTTCATCTGATGCCGCTGATACGCGCCATGACGTCCCGGCACGATGTCTTTGTGCTTGCGCTGGCGGAAGACGGCGTTCGGCTGATCCACGCGTTCACAACGTTCCCGCCGCAGCGGCTGCAGGTTCCAGACCTGCCCAGGAACGCGGAAGAAGCGATGCGACGCCCATCCTTTCACGTGCGGGCTCCGCGCCGCCGGCTGCAGAATCTGGAAGGCGAGAAGGTGCTGCTGCATCAATATGCGAGGAAGGTCGAGCAGGCCGTACACCGCGTACTCGCTGGACGGGATGCGCCGCTGGTTCTTGCGGCGGAGGAGCCGCTCGCGTCGATATTCCGTGCGCTCAATTCGTATCCGAGGCTGGCCGACGAGATGATCGAAGGAAATCCGGCCCTGATAACCGATGCCGAGCTGGAAGACGCCGCGATCCCGATTCTCGACCATCTCTACTCCCGCGAACTGAAGGCGGTGATTGCGCTCTACGACCAATTGAAGCCACGGCGCGCGACGACCGACGTTTCCTACGCTGCGCATGCAGCAACCGCGGGAGCCATTGATCAGCTTCTGGTCGATCTCGATGCGGTTGTTCCCGGACTCGTCAGCGACATCGATGGCAGCGTGACATATTCAGCCTCCGACGACGCCGAGACCTATAGCGTCGTCGATGAAATCGCGCGGCGCGCCTTGTGCACGGGGGCGAGGGTGTTGGGGGCGAGGAAAGCAGAATTGCCGGATCAGGCGCCGCTGGCTGCCATCCTGCGCTACGAATTCCACTGAGATACCGCGTGTCGGCTCGGCAAATTGATGACGGTCAATGCAAATGGCCCGTAGGCCCGTCTAAGCTTTATGTGGCGGAAGTGGGACGGTAGCCCGTTGCGGGGGAAAGATTTCCAGCCGCCACTGTTAAATACGGACTTCGTTGTGCAGGGCTACAGGATTCACTCGAAAGGCGACGATGATGGATACCTGCTTGCAGTCCGGCATGTCCCGTCGTTCGCTGCTGGCTTCGACCGCGGCTCTTCTTGTAACAGGCACAACGGCAGTGCGGGCTCGCACCATCACGCAAGGCCTGCCGTGGGAGCCAGGAGCGGCGACACCGCCGGTCCCGGTGCGTCCTGGTCCCTGGCGGTTTTTCACGGTCGATGAAGCTGTGCTGGTCGAGGCCGCGGTCGATCGCTTGATTCCCCCCGACGACCGCGGCCCCGGCGGCAAGGATGCAGGATGTGCCGTTTTCATCGACCGGCAACTTGCAGGCCCGTATGGCCGCGGAGACGGTCTCTACATGAAGCCGCCCTTCATCCATGGCGCCGCCACGCAAGGATATCAGATGCCCGACTCACCCGCGGCGCGCTATCGGGCCGGACTAGGAGCGCTGGCGGATTACGTCAAGACCACATTCGTCGGAAGATCGTTTCCGGAGCTTCCGCCCGATGACCAGGACAAGGTGCTCGCCGGTATCGAGTCCGGATCAATCACGCTCAAGGATGTCAGCGGCGCGCAGTTTTTCGCATTGTTGCTGCAGAATACGCAGGAAGGATTTTTTTCGGACCCTGTCTATGGCGGCAACCGCGACATGGCCGGCTGGAAGCTCGTTGGTTTTCCGGGCACCCGGTATGACTATCGCGACTGGGTCGAACGCCATAACGAACCCTATCCGCTGCCGCCCGTCAGCATCATGGGCCGGTCCGATTGGACAGTGAAGGAGTAGGTCATGGCGCGCAAACTCCCTCCAAAGGATGTCGTGATCGTCGGCCTGGGATGGACGGGATCCATTCTTGCTTACGAACTGGCCAAGGCGGGCCTCGACGTCGTGGCGATCGAACGCGGTCCCTGGCGCGATACCGCCTCGGATTTTCCTCCGGCCTACGCGCAGGACGAACTGCGCTATGCGGTTCGGCTCGATCTGTTTCTTCGTCCGGAACAGGAGACACTAACATTCCGCAACAACTCCGGTCAGACTGCACTGCCGATCCGCAATTTTGTGAGCTTTCTTCCTGGCAATGGCGTGGGCGGCGCCGGCGTTCATTGGAACGGCCAGACCTGGCGATTTCTGCCGACAGATTTTCGCCTGCGGAGCCATCTCGAGGAGCGCTACGGCAAGGGCTTCCTGCCGAACGATATGACGATTCAGGATTGGCCACTCAGCTATGACGAACTCGAGCCCAGCTACGATCGCTTCGAAAAACTCTGCGGCACCTCCGGCAAGGCTGGGAACATCCGCGGACAGAAACAGGCAGGCGGCAATCCGTTCGAAGGCTGGCGCTCATCGGAATATCCAACGCCGCCGCTGAAGCAAGGCCTGGGCGCGACGCTGTTCGCCGAAGCGGCCCGCAAGACCGGTCACAATCCGTTCCCACAGCCGGCATCCAATCTCAGCCAAGCCTACGTCAATCCGCTCGGCATGAAGCTCGGCCAATGCACTTATTGCGGCTTCTGCGAGCGCTTTGGCTGCGGCAACTATTCCAAGGCGAGCCCTCAGACCTGCATTCTCCCTGTGCTGCTGCGATTGTCGAATTTCGTCGCACGGACCGAATCCGAGGTAACAAGGATCAATCTGGACAGCGCTGGCAAGCGCGCCACCGGCGTGACCTATGTCGATACATCCGACGAGGAATGGGAGCAGCCCGCCGACATTGTTCTGCTCTGTGCCTATTCGCTCTTTAATGTGCGCCTGATGCTGCTTTCGGGCATCGGAGAGCCCTACGATGCGCAGACGGGGCAGGGCGTCGTCGGGCGCAACTATGCCTATCAGACCACCTCAAGCGTCAGCCTGATCCTGAAGGACAAAATCCTGAATCCGTTCATTGCGACTGGTGCACACGGCATGATGATCGACGACTACAACGGCGACAATTTCGATCATACGGGGCTGGGTTTCGTCGGCGGCGGCTATTTGGGGATGGGGCAAACCAATGGCCGCCCGATCCTGACCCGGCCGGTGCCGGCAGACACGCCGAAATGGGGAGCGCAGTGGAAGAAGGCCACGGCGGAAACCTATCAGCGTGGCTTCAGCCTCGCGACGCACGGCAGTTCCTACAGCTATCGCGATTGCTGGCTCGATCTCGATCCGGCTTACAAGGACCGGCTCGGCCGCCCGCTAATGCGAATGACGTTCGATTTCCACGATAACGAAATGAAGATGTCGGCCTTCCTCACCGATCGGCTGGCGGAAATCGCGAAGGCGTTGGACCCGGTGGAGATGACGCCCAGCCCGCGCAAGGGGCCCTATACGCTGAACCTCTACCAAACCACGCACAACACCGGTGGCACGGCAATGGGGGTGGATCCCGCAACCAGCGTGCTCAACCGCTATTGCCAAAGCTGGGACGTGCACAACGTCTTCGTGCCAGGCGGCGCGTCCGTGTTTCCGCAAAATCACGGCTATAACCCGACCGATACGGTCGGCGCGTTGGCCTACTGGACTGCCGACGCCATCAAGGATCGCTATTTGAAAAATCCCGGACCGCTGGCGTGAGGATCAATCGATGCGCCGTATTCCGGCAACCGTAAGTCTATTCGTTGCCCTGGCCGGGGCGGCATCGGCGCAGGAGACACAGAGTTTCGAGCGCATCGAACGTGGACGGTACCTCGCCGTGCTCAGCGATTGCGCGGCGTGTCATACCGCACCGGGCGGAGCGCCTTTCGCCGGCGGACTGGCGCTGGAAACTCCCTTCGGCAGGCTCCTCACCGCAAACATCACGCCTGATAGCGAGACCGGTATCGGAAGCTGGACCAGCGACGAATTCCTCGCCGCCCTGCATGAGGGCCGGGGCCACAATGGCAGGCGCCTCTATCCGGCCATGCCTTATCCGGCCTACACCAAATTGACCGACGACGACGTGCTGGCCATCCGCGCCTATCTGGTGACGGTTATTCCGGTCCGCAACACGGTGATCTCGAACCAGTTGCCGTTCCTGCTCAACATCCGCATGGCGATGGTGTTCTGGAATTTGCTAAATTTCACGCCGGGTCGCTACCAACCCAATCTGCAGAAATCCGCGGAATGGAATCGCGGCGCCTATATCGTCGAAGCCGCCGCTCATTGCGGTACCTGTCACACGCCAAAGACCCCTCTGGGTGGTGATATGACAAGTAAACCGTTGGCGGGCGCGACGCTGCAGGGCTGGTTTGCGCCAAATATCACATCCGATCCGCACAAGGGCATTGGCGGATGGTCGAAGGAGGAGATCGCTCAGTATCTCAAGACCGGGACGAATTCCCGGACGCTGGCATCCGGCCCGATGGCCGAAGCGGTTTTCCATTCCACGTCGCGGATGACGGACGAAGATATCGCCGCGATCGCAACTTATTTGAAAGACAGCGGCGCGGGCAGCCCCATATCCAAACCCGTTGCCGTTGCCGCCGACAACGGCGCAATGCGCGCGGGAGCGGCGATCTACAAGGATAGTTGCGCAGCCTGTCACAATGATGCAGGCACAGGCGAAGCCCACCTGTTTCCGCGGCTTGTCGAAAGTGCACTGGTGCAGTCCGACGATCCGACCACGCTTGCTCATGTCGTCCTGCGCGGGACGCGCGCGGTCTCTACCGCGAGCATGCCGACTGCGCCTGCGATGCCGGCTTTCGACTGGCGGCTTGACGATGCGCAAATCGCTGCCGTCCTGACCTACATCAGAAACAGTTGGGGCAACGCGGCACCGCCCGTGGCCGCAAGCACGATTGCAAGCCAGCGCATGTCATTGGCCGCCGCGCCATAACTCACTCTCACTTTTCAAGACCAGAATGATCTCAGCACGTCGCCCGTCAGCCGACATCCTTGGCGCGATCGGGCACTTCCATGGCGTGAATATCTCTCACCAGGCAGCGCAGCCCGTGCAATTGGTCGAGGAGATGCAAAACGATCGCAATGCCCTCGTCGTTTACCCCGAAATCCAGCTTGAGATCCTGGATCAGTCGCGCCCGCGCAAGGTCGACGTCCGAAAAGTGAGGTGTCTTTCCGCTGGTGACGGGCTCCAACCATTCCGCATCAATCCAGGCATTCAATGTCAGGGCATCAAGGTGCGATCGACCGATGAATTCTTGGGTCTCCATCGTTACACTCCCATGGATTGCCGCGGACTGTTCTCCGCGGGCTGCCACTTCGCGACAAATTTTTCGAGCAGCGGATCGGGCTTTTGCGGAAGCATCAGCCTGAGCGTGACGTATTGATCGCCCTTGCTGCCGTCGGAACGCGGTACGCCGCGTCCCTTCAGCCGGAGAACGCGACCGGTGCTTGACCATTTTGGTACCGCCACCGTGACAGTTCCGCTCGGGGTGGGCACCTTGAGCTTTGCGCCCAGCACCGCCTCTTTCAGGGAAATCGGCAGATCCAGATAGATGTCGTCGCCCTTGCGGATGAAGTAGGGATGCGGCAGGACGCTGATCTCGATCAAGGCATCGCCCGGCGGACCGTTGCCGACCGCCGGGCGGCCTTTGCCTTTTAAACGCAGAATCTGGCCATCCCGTGTCCCCGGCGGAATGTTAACGTCCAGCGTGGTGCCGTCCGGGAGGACAAGCGATTGCTTGCCGCCATTGATGGCATCGAGAAAGGAAAGGTCGAGCTGATAGCGGAGATCCTGGCCCCGTCTGTGGCGGCCCGCCCGACCAGCGCGGCCGAATATCTCAGAAAGAATATCTTCGCTGCCGGCGAAATCGCCGAAATCGGCAAAGCCGGAATTGCTGGTGTAAGCAGACCAGCCCTCCTGGTCGGCGAAATCCCTGTAATACTGCTGGCGTGGCCGCTCTGTGCCTGAGGCGTCGATCTCTCCGCGGTCGAAACGCGCGCGCTTGTTCGGATCGCTCAGAAGGTCGTAGGCGGCCGAAATCTCCTTGAATTTATCCTCGGCGGCGGTATTGCCGGGATTAAGATCGGGATGAAAGTTCTTCGCAAGGCGGCGATAGGCCTTTTGAATGTCGGCCTGACTGGCATCCTTCTTCACGCCCAGCGTCGCGTAAGGATCTGCAGCCAATATCCACTCCTGTTGCTTTTTGTACCTCGGTAAAGTCGAGCAAAGGTGATGACATCATTGGTCTGCCGCCAGCGACGATGGTTGCTGGGGCCTGGCCACCACGACACGCGCCGGCCGCAACAGGCGGTCGTGCAGCATGTAGCCATTTTCCAGCACCTGGACCACGTTGCGGGGCGGCTGCTCGGGCGCATCCACCTCCATCACGGCCTCGTGTCTCGCGGGGTCGAACGGCGCGTTGAGGGCGTCGATCTCCTTCATGCCAAAGCGATTCAGAACCTGCGTCAGAATGCGGTCGGTGGCAACCACTCCCTCGATCAAGCCGTCTCGCTCTGTTCTCTCAGCTCGAGTTGCATCGGTATCGATGGCGCGGCGCAGATTATCGACAACCTGCAACAACTCTCGTGCGAAATTCGCGATGGCATATTGCTGGGCATCTTGCGCGCGCCGTTCACCCTGGCGTCTTGTATTCTCGGTCTCAGCCAGCGCGCGCATCAGCCGCTCACGCAACGATGCATTTTCCGACAGATCGTTGCCTTTGGTTTCGCCCGCATCGGCCCGGTCCACGTCGTCCATGGTTTTTGCCGCCATGTCATACTCCCATGTCTCGCCGCCAGTCATCTGCGTGTGGGCCCATGAGTTACGATGCTCTTCGGTCGCGAGGGTTGACTTCCTCGAATTCGGCATCGACGACATCTTCGCCGGAGGAGCCGCCTCCGTCGTTCGGGGAAGCCTGTTCGCCCGCTGCTTGCGATGTCGCGCGGTTCAGCGCGTCGCCGATCTTCGATGCGGCCTGCTGCAGGCGTTCGGTCGCCTGACGGATTGATTGTGGATTCTCTGCCGACAGTGTCTGCTTCACATCGGCGATTACCTGTTCGACCTCCTTCTTGAGGTCGGCAGGAATCTTCGTCGCCGCCTCCTTCAGGGCTTTCTCGGTGCTGTAGATCGCCGCGTCGGCCTGGTTGCGCGCTTCGACGATGTCCCTGCGGCGCTTGTCTTCTTCGGCGTGAGCTTCGGCCTCCTTTACCATCTTCTGGATATCGGCCTCGCTCAGGCCGCCGGATGCCTGAATTCGGATGCTCTGCTCCTTGCCGCTGGCCTTGTCCTTGGCCGACACGTTGACGATGCCGTTGGCGTCGATATCGAAGGTGACCTCGATTTGTGGGACGCCCCGGGGGGCCGGCGGGATCCCGACCAGATCGAACTGGGCGAGCAGCTTGTTGTCGGCCGCCATCTCTCGCTCGCCCTGATAGACGCGGATGGTGACCGCCGTTTGATTGTCCTCCGCCGTCGAGAAGGTCTGGCTTCGCTTGGTCGGTATGGTGGTGTTGCGCTCGATCAGCTTGGTCATGACGCCGCCAAGCGTCTCGATTCCGAGCGACAGCGGCGTAACGTCGAGCAGCAGGACATCCTTGACTTCACCCTGCAGCACGCCGGCCTGGATCGCTGCGCCGATCGCCACCACCTCGTCCGGATTGACGCCCTTATGCGGCTCCCGCCCGAACAGCTTCTGCACGGTTTCCTGGACTTTCGGCATGCGGGTTTGCCCGCCAACCAGTACCACCTCGTCGATATCAGACGCCTGCAGACCCGCATCCGTCAACGCTGCCTTGCATGGTTCGATCGTGCGCTGAATCAGGTCGTCCACCAGGGCTTCCAGCTTTGCACGGGAGAGCTTGATGTTAAGATGCTTTGGGCCGTTCTGGTCCGCCGTGATGAACGGCAGATTGACATCGGTCTGAGTGGCGCTCGACAGCTCGATCTTGGCCTTTTCGGCAGCGTCCTTCAGCCGCTGTAGCGCAAGCCGATCCTTGCGCAGATCGACGCCATTCTCCTTGCGAAATTCATCAGCCAGATAGTCGATGATGCGCTTGTCGAAATCCTCACCACCGAGGAAGGTGTCGCCGTTGGTCGATTTGACCTCGAACACGCCGTCTCCCACTTCGAGTATAGAAACATCGAACGTGCCTCCGCCGAGGTCGTAGACGGCGATCTTGCCGCTTCCTTTCTTGTCGAGTCCATAAGCAAGCGCGGCTGCGGTTGGCTCGTTGATGATGCGCAACACCTCAAGACCGGCAATCCGGCCGGCGTCCTTGGTTGCCTGGCGCTGGGCATCGTTGAAATAGGCCGGCACGGTGATCACGGCCTGCGTCACCTTGTCGCCGAGATGGGCTTCCGCCGTTTCCTTCATCTTGGTGAGAATGAAGGCGCTGATCTGGCTCGGGCTGTACTTCTTGCCTTTGACCTCGACCCATGCGTCGCCATTGTCACCGGGCACGATATGGTAGGACACCATTGCCTTGTCTTTTTGGGTGATAGGGTCGTCATAGCGTCGGCCGATCAGCCGCTTGATAGCGTATATCGTGTTTTCCGGATTGGTAATGCTCTGCCGCTTGGCCGGCTGACCGACCAGGATTTGACCGTCGTCGGTGAAGGCGACCACCGACGGCGTCGTGCGGCCGCCTTCGGCATTTTCGATGACCTTGGCCTTGTTACCTTCCATCACGGCAACGCAAGAGTTGGTGGTTCCGAGATCGATGCCAATTGCCTTCGCCATGACCAGGCTCCTTTGTTTCAAGATCCTTACAAACCGTTTTGGTGTACGAGAGAGACCTGTCGATCGCCGCTCGAGCGGAACGGAATTGGGTGTCGTCCCGAACCGTCTTCGATCGTATGCGGGACGCGCAGAGCGTCTCGGGGGAAAACGCCAAACGCGCCCGCACCCGCTTGAGACGCTCAAGCGGTTTCCTTGACCTCGATTTTCTTTGGCTCGGGCTTGGCCGGTTTCGGAATTGTGATCTTCAGAACTCCGTTCGACATGGTTGCCTGCACGCTCGACGGATCGATGCCAGGTGGCAACTGCAGCACACGGAAGAACACGCCATAGCTGCGTTCGCTGAGCTGGACGTTCTTGTCCGTCTGGGTTTCATCGATCCTCTTCTCGCCGCGGATGGTGAGGGTGTCGTCTTCAATTGATATCTCGACGTCCTTGCGCTCGAGCCCTGGCATCTCCGCACTGACTTCGATCGTCTTGTCGCTTTCTGTAATTTCGATGCTCGGGATGATGTTCGCCGGCGCGCCGTTCGGGCCTGTCCCTTGCGCGAATTCGCTGAACAGCCGGTCGATTTCGCGGTGCAGGCCGAACAAGCCGAAATCAGGTCGCATCAAGCTGCCTTCACGAAACGGGACCAGTGATTTTAACCTCATGGGATTCTCCTTTTCTTCATCTGAGTGGAATTTCCGACGGTAGGCCAAGCCAAGCAGCAAGGCTGCCTCAGGGACTGACCACGATCCGGTCTTCAACCCTGGTGACGCCGGGCGCCGACCATGCGACACGCTCCGCTTCCTCGCGCTCGATCCAGGAGCGAACGGTCCCCTTCAGTATCACCTCGCCGCCGTGGGTTTCGACGGTGATTCGGTTGGCATCCACTTCGGCGTTTCGCTTGAATGCCTCCTGGATCTTTCGTTGGATATCTGCCGGTTCCGCCTTCGGTTTGACGGTGATGACGTTGGTTACCCCTTTCACGCCTTTCACCTTTCGCACAGCGCTCTCGGCGGTACTCTTCTGATATTGCCACTCCACCGCGCCTTCCAGGGTAAGCCAGCCATCCTTGACGATGACCTTGATCCGGTCGTGGGAAATCGGCAGTTGCGCCTTCAACGCGGCGACCGCATCTCGCGCGATATCGGGGTCGGGACGCTGGTCGATCACCGGCAGCCGAACCTCGATGTCGTTTGCGACGCCGAGAACTCCGGTAACTCGCTTCGCGGCTGCCTCGGCTTCAAGCCGGTCGGTGTAACTGGGGGTGAAGCCCGCCAGCGTAACCACGCCATTCTTGACCGAAATGGCGATATCCTCGGCATTAAGATCCGGATCCCACTGCAACTCGTCCCGGACGTCGCGTTCTATTTCGCTGTCGGATTTCATAGTTCTCTCCTTGCATGCACAAGATATGTGGGTCGCTCGGCCGGTAACGTTGCCGATCGCGACAAACTTTATGAGCAGTGACGGGTACATCCAATGACGACCATCAACTTCCGCACCGAGTTTATCATCCCTGACGAAGGTGCTTCGCTTGTCACGATCGTTGCCGCGATCACCGCCACGGCGCTATGGCTGGCCGAGGCGTTCGTCTCCCAACCAGGGGTCGGGCCGCAGCGAATGGAGCGGAAGATCGTCCGGCGTTTTCGCCAATTCGATTTCGTGGATGTGGACGGCTTTCGCGCCGTACCGCAGCAGGATTTCCTGGGCCAAAGCTTCTGTCTCGGGAGACCGGACCCGCACCCAGATCAGCAGGCCATGAGCTTCCGAAAGTTTTTCCAATCCTCGTGCGCGCTCGCGCCGCAACAGCCGGCGCGTCGGACGTATTGCAGCGGCGCCTACGACGAATCCGCAAAGTACAGACAACAGAATCACGGGCAGTGGCGCCATTTCCCGTGTAACAAGATAGAACGAGATGCCGAGTGCGCTGGCGCAGCCGACGACGCTGGCAATGACAGCCTCTGTACTAAGCAAATCGTCTTCTCCTACAAATGGTTGCCGGGCAGCGGTCGGCATATCGGCAAGATCGGCCGGAGGAATGGACAGGTAGTTCATGCGCCGTTGCAGCTCATCGAGCGAGGCGCTGACATCGATGTCGCCGCGGTCGATTCCCGAAACGAGCAGGTCCTGTGCAGCGGCATCGATCGCCTTCTGCGAATGGAAGACGCCCGCCACCTCGCGAGTGCGCAGTCGCTCCAGGATATAGTCCGATGATCCGGACATCGAGCTTTCCACGCAAGGGTTCCGATTACGACGGATAGTTAAATTCGGACAATTTCTTCAACGCGTCCTTCGTCGCGCCGGGCAGCGTGATCTTTTGTCCGGCGTCGTCGATGATCAGGTTTTCATACGGTACCACCACAAGATGCCCGCCCAGACCGAGGAACCCGCCCACCTGCAACACCGCGAAATTCAGCTGTTTCTTGTCCGCGACCACATCGTCGAGGGTTCCGATCTTTTCGGCCTTGTCATTGCTGACGCTGCTGCCGATCAGTTTGCTCATCCGATAGCCTTTCGCCACGACCGAAAGATCGACCTTGATCAGTTCCACCCCGGCTTGCGGCGACGCAGGACCTGTGGTGAATGCGAGGGCGATCGCGACCGCCGTCCCGATCATCCAGTCCGGAGAGTGTCTGCGTGCCGTCAAAGTACGGCTGCGCGGCCTCGGCAACGCAACATCGATGCCGGAGTTCTGGCGGGCTCGAAATCCTGTCAAGGCAATCATGGTTCTCTCCTGAGTTTGGACCGCGGTCGTGGGAATAGTCCAGGGACCGCGAATCAGCGCTGATCGTTGTCAATTCGGAGAGGCTTTATTGGAGCCGTGGGCGAGCGGCTACCCGCAGATCGGCTATGCGCCGGTATCAGCTGCGAGCCGCATCTGGATCCCGGACACCAGGGAGGCGTAGTCATAGGGACCATCATGCCGCACGCCATTGATGAAGAATGTCGGTGTGCCATTCACGCCGCTGCGTACGCCGCCCAAAAAGTCGCTGCGCACCTTGTTTCTGTATTGCCCCGTCTCAAGCGCATTCCGCATCGCCGCTTCAGGAAGCCCGAGCTCCACGCCGAGCAGGAGAATCGTCGGCACACCCAGGATGCTTTGGTTTTCATAGAGGGCGTCGTGCATATCCCAGAACAATCCAGCCGCGCCGGCGAATTCGGCGCTTTCGGCTGCGATCTCGGCGTACGGATGCATTTCACTCAGAGGGAAATGCCGGAAGACGAATCGCATTTGTCCGCGGAAATGCAATTGCACTTGATTGACGATGGGATGTGCGGCCCCGCAATGCGGACATTGGTAGTCACCATATTCCACAACAGTGACCGTCGCGTGTGCAGGTCCGCGGATGTGGTCACTTTGGCTGACCTGCACTTTCAAGGTGGCCATGAGTGGTTGCCTCATCGGAGAGCTGCTCGAGAGCGTCAAGAATTCCATCTGCGCCGGGATTGACCGCAATCGGGGAACAATAACTCCATGCGATCGTTCCCTGCCGATCGAGGACGAACAGCGCGCGTTCGCAAACGCCCTCACTTGTGCGATAGGCGCGGTATTTCCTTGCGACTTCGCCCTTGGGTTCGAAATCGGCGAGCAGCGGAAAATGCAGGTGGCGGTCGCGGGCAAATGCCGCATGACACCACACTCCGTCGACCGAGATGCCCAACAATTCCGCGTCGTGCCTGTGAAACTCCGGGAGAAGCTCGTTGTAAAGCGTTACCTGGTCGCCACAGACCGGACTCCAGTCGGCAGGATAGAACGCCAGGATGACTGGCTTTCCCCTGAGATCCGAGAGCGTGAGAGTCTGATCAGGGGTGACGCGCAGCGTGAAATTCGGTGCAACGGTTCCAGCATCCAGGATAGATGACATTTTCTGCCTCGCGCGGGTTGTTGCTCGAACTGGACCGCTGGTCCTTACAGGGAAACAGCCATTTGCGTCGTTGATTGCGATCAATTTCGCGGACTTCAATGTTCGCCCCACCGCTTCGTCATGTGAGACCGCATTACGTAGTTTTACGGTACGCAGATTCGCGGAATTTCTGGATCGGCGACGCCATGCGACGCTTCACTGCGGGAAACGATGTGCCCGCCTCCTGCGGACGGATCCCCAAAAAAGGATGCGGATATGAAAACGAGAGCCCATGCAGCGGACTACTATCGGCGGGTACTTTCGGTTCAGCCTCATGCGCTGAAATGTCTCGATGAATTTGCCAAGATCGTGCTCTGCAATCGCGGCCAGGAGATTTCCAACAATCCAGGGCCTGCGGGTCACTGGTATTACGTCATCGCCGGCGCGGTCCGACGATGCGCAGTCCGTCCGGACGGACGGCGACAAATCCTCGATCTGATGCTGCCACGGGATTTCTTCTTTGTCCTGGCCGGTCAGAACGAAGCGACGATCGAGGCGATTGCCGAAGGCACTGTGCTCGCAAGCTATCCGGGCCAGCGGGTTGATCTGCTCGCGGAGCGCGACCCTCAGTTCGCGCGGGAACTCCGCGACGTCGCGTTCCAGTCCCTCACCCGGTCCCAGGCCCAGCTTCTGATCGTTGGTGGCGTCACCGCTCTTGAAAAGGTCGGTTCTTTCCTGCTTTCGCTGGATGTTCGCGCAAATACAAGCGGGCAGGTGGTGCTACCTGTCTCGCGCTACGACATCGCTGATTATCTTGCGGTTTCAGTCGAGACCGTTTGCCGCGCCTTTACGTATCTGCAGCAGCGAGGCGCCATTTCTCTGGCAGGAAAGCGAACGGTCAAGATTCTGAACCGGGGCGCCCTGGAAGACCGCGTCGCGGAAAGCTCACTGGGCGCAGCGATCTGACTTTCGGGTGTCTGTCCCGATCTATCGCTTAACGGTAGGTGGCGGTGCGTTGAGCTTCGACATAATACCCAGGCGAAGAGCGTCTGCGAGCTGATGCGTCCCAAGCCGCTCCATCATGCGCGCCCGGTGGACCTCGACGGTGCGCACGCTGATCCCGAGATAGTGAGCGATCACCTTGTTGGGACGGCCGTCCATCAATCCATAGAGAACTTCCCGCTCGCGCGGACTAAGGGTCGCGACCTCCCGCACGGCGTCGGCGATCTCCTGGTTGCGATCGGATGGAGTTTCCTTCGCAAACGCCGCCTCAATCGATCCCAGCAATGCGTGATCGCTGTACGGCTTTTCCAGGAAATCGCTTGCGCCTGCCTTCATCGCGCGGACCGCTGTTTGAACATCTCCCTGGGCGGTCATGACTATAATAGGCAGGTCGTTTCTCATTTCTTGAAGCTGTTCCTGGACCTCCAGTCCGCTCGTGCCCGGCAAGCGGACGTCGAGCAGGACACAACCCATCTTGAAGGTCCTTGCCGCGGTCAGAAACTTGTCCGAACGTTCAAAAGTGACGGGCTCAAAATTCGCCGAAGCCAGCAACCGCTCCAGCGAACGACGGACGGCCTCGTCGTCGTCCAGAATGTAGACGGTTCGTTCATTGGGCACTGGCCACTCCAACCGGAATAGTGAAGCGAAATACGGTCCCGCCCAGAGGCCTGGGTTCAGCCGTCAATCGACCGTCGTGCGCTTCGATGATGGAGCGCGAAATCGAAAGCCCCAACCCCATGCCGTCGTGCTTGCTCGACACGAATGGTTCGAACAATCTGTCGGAGATATCGTCAGGAATTCCGGGCCCGACATCGGAGACGGTGACCTGGATCGTGCCGTTATCGAGAGGCTTGGTCGCCAAGGTGACCTCCCGCGATCCTTGATCAGCCATTGCTTCAAACGCATTCCGGATGAGATTGACAAGAACCTGCTGGATTTGAATCCGGCTCACCAGAACGTGCCGGGCACGGTCATCGAATTCAAAGGTGAGATGCAACGCGAGCGGAGCGATGCTGCTCAATACAAGACCAGCTGCCTCCTCGATCATCGAGGGCAGCACTTCCACGTGCCGTTCCGTCTCGCCCCCAACGACGAATTGGCGGAGTCTGCGGATGATTTCGCTGGCTCGCAATGCCTGCTCGGCGGCCTCGTCAGCCACTTCCTGCGCCGTCGCGAGATCGGCGCGATCCCCACGCGCAAGCAGTCGCTTCGCCGCATTGACTGAATTGACGACCGCCGTCAGCGGCTGATTGAGTTCGTGCGCGAGAGCGGCGGCCATCTGGCCGGCTGATGTGAGGCGCGCTGCATGAAAAAATTCATTTTGCAGTCTCTGGAAGCGAAAATCGGCCCGTTCGCGTTCGAGCTTTTCCGCAATGAGTCGTTGGTTGGCGTTGGCCAACTCAATCGTTCGGTCTTCCACGCGCCTTTCAAGGTCTTCGTTCAGATGGCGAAGCGCCGCTTCCGAGCCTTTTTGCGCGGTAAGATCGCGGCTGATCGTAGCGACGTTCATCGGCTCTCCCGTTCTCGGATCATCGATCCTGAAACAGTCGATCAGAAACGTCATCGGCGCTCCGGATCTGAAATGCCTGAGATGCAGTTCGCCCTTCCATCGGCCGTCGCGTAATACGAGAGGCCAGAGTTCGCCCTGAACTGACGGTCGGTCAGGCGGCGCAACGAAATCGAGGATGTGAAGGCGCAATGCCTCATCGAGGGAAGCCAGCCCCACCAACTGGAGGCCCGCCGGATTAACATACTGCATCCGACCGCTGAGGGAGGTGATGCCGACGAAATCGGTCGTCCGCATCACCAAAGTCGCAAGCCTTCTCTTTTCAGCGTCCCCCAACCAGTGCTGGAACGCAATCGTCGCCTGATTGACCCCGGTGCTCAGCAGAAGCCTCTCGGTCCAGGTTGGAAACGTGTCGCGGGTGGAGCCAGCGGCAAGGATGGCATCGCCACCGAAGCCGATCGGTGCCGCCACGACGTGCAAGTCTTTGATGCTGGAAGTATCGGCGATGGTGAATTCCCGCTCGATGCTGAGCGTCGCTTTTTCACGCTGCAGTACCGCGCGCACGGGCTCCAGACTTGCCGGACTGACGTGTGGATTGCTGCGGACAAGTTCGATGACGAGTTGATTGCCATGGCCCGGAAGCGCAATGAAAGCAAAATCGGCGTCCAGTATCGAGATCAGCGCGGCGAGAACGCTGTCACCGATCTGGCGGGTATCGTAATTTTGCCATGCGGCGGGAAGTGTTGATAGCGCGACAAGGCCGCGGATGCACCACCGCAACTGATCTGGATTTTTAATCGAATCCACCCACGGCATTTCCGGCGCCTTGACATGCGTTCGCAGCGGCCCGAAGTAATTTGATACCAGTCTCTTGGGATTGGCAACGCCAAATGAGCTTGCAGGCGCGCAGTGACCGCGGCGCAAAGGGCAACTGGTTAACGTCCGCTGTCGCGTGCTTTGGTCAGGCGAGCCATTTTCATTCTCTGGTTTCTCAGATCGGTGACTAGCGGCTTTTCGGACGGGTCGAGACACCCTTCCGATTGGGAACGCCGACACGGGCCAGAGCGATCCAGGATGGGGGATCACTGGCAGGAAAACTGTCGATCAGGCTTTGGTAGATCTCGTCGCTGATCGCGATTTCGATTTTACGAAAATGCCGAGCATCTGCCCGGCGTTTTCGACTTCGATGATGCGATATCCTGGGCGTCATCGACACGTTGCCTAGGCGGCTGTTCCGACGGCATTGGGACTGCCCTGCTCAAGCTGACGGGATCGAAGCTTGAAAGAGAATATGACCAGCGCGACGCCAAAAGCGAGTGCGTAGGCTCCCAGCCACCACGTGAGCACAATGGCTCCGATCAATGGCGTCACAACAAGGAGTGCGCCATAAGCAAGCGACAGCAGCCCACCCAGAACCAGCCACCAACGGCCGTGGTCTATGTTCAAGCGGAAACCCGCAGTCGTCATCAGCGCTCCCGAGACAATGGCCCATGCGGCAACCAGCAGCACGAACGCAACAACGGTAATGCCAGGCCAAAGAAACGCGATGATGCCCACGGCGATATTGACCAGCCCTTCAAATACCAGCAATCCCCAGCGGCCCCCGCGGCGGATCGCCCGCACGGCCGAGATGATTCCGGCAACACCATCGACCAGCATATAGGCGGAGAACACGATCACCAGCGACAGCATCGTTGGACCGGGAAAGATCAGCGCGATGCATCCGAAGATGATGCCGAGAGCACCTCGCAGCGTGAATAGCCACCAGTTTTTCGTGAGCGCTTCTCCCGCCGAGTTGCCGCGAACGTCTGAAGAATTGACTGTAGTGCTGGCCATGGCATGCTCCCAATGGCAACGTGGGTTTCGAGCCGCTTGCGTCTCTGCTGCTTTTTGCAGGTCGAATGTACTTATTGCTCGGGCCGCATTGTGTGCGTTGACGAATGTCAACGATGCGGGGCGCTTTTTCGGTCTGATCTCTCGGGGTAGGTGCTGTGATGATTGTTCGGTCGAATTCCGGGAAGCGAAATGATTCATTGCGCCCTGTGAACGCGTAGAGTGCGCGATGCTGGGGAACTTGCAGCGCGTCAGGAGCCGCGGATAACATTGGTAAACGCTGATTGTTCAGCATCACAAAGTGAGGAGCTTCGGAACCAATCGCAATTCACCAAATTCTCTCCTGGTAGCCGCAACGCAGGAGTAGCCCAATGGGGGAGAAGTTTCTGAACGAATGCCGGAAAGCCATTCTGAAAATTGCCGCAACTCAGCCTCCCGACGGGGAGAGAGCTATTTTAATGTTGGCTGAGACGTTCCGGGCGCATTCCGGTCGGGAGTCCTGCAACGATCAGCCTTCGCCGCTGCAAGACTTCCCTGCGCCCGACCAGTAGCCGATAACTTCCCGTCTGCCTCAATCGCGCTGGCCGGTCGACAAACGGCTTGGCCCGGTGTCGCGGCCGGCGGCAAGCAGAAGCGGAGGCTCGAAAGCCTTCCTTACGTTTGAGGGGCTTCCGAGGCCTTTGAGCATGAGCTCAGACAAATACATCGCTAGGGTTTATTTTTGGTTGAGCACGATCCTTATGGAAAGCGGCTGCCCCCTCGGATGATCATGCTCTGGGATCATTCGCGATCGGATATGATCCGCGCCTACGAGCCATGCACCGCAAGAACAAGTTTTCCAAGCACATGCCCCTCGGCGAGGCGCTCGTGCACTTCGTAGGCCCGGGCGAGCGGATAGCATTCCGCGATCGGAACCTTGAGCTTCGCGGCCTGCACCGCTGTGTTGAGGCGCTCGAATTCGCGGATTCCGGCGATACCGTCATAACGGACCAGTGTCATGCCGCGTCGCTTCTTCGGTGCAGGCTCGACGCCGTTGGGGTGCGCAATGCGCCCGCCGCGCCGAAGCACATTCAGGCATCGCTCCAGCGCGTCGCCGCCGGCGAGGGCCAGCACCGCATCGACGCCGTGGGGTGCGAAACGCCGCGCCTGATCGTCGATATCGATTCGTTTGCCATCGACAACCGCATGAGCACCCATCTCCCGTACCAGTTCCACGCCGTCCTTGCCCGACGCCGTTGCAAACACCCGCGCGCCGCGAAGCTTTGCGAATTGCACTGCAAGGGTTCCCACTCCACCGGAGGCCCCGTGAATGATGATGGTTTCGCCCTTTTTCAAACCAAGCGCGTCGTCGATGCCCTGCAGCGCCGTCAATCCCGTGATAGCGATCGCACCGGCGTGCGGCAGATCGAGCCGCCTCGGGATCGGCGCGACCTTGTCGGCAGGCACCGCGACATATTCTGCGTAAAAGCCGCCCTTTGGATTCTGCCAATTGTAGGAATAGACCTCATCACCGACCCTCAGCCGCCGCACCCGCGAGCCGACCGCGGCGACGATGCCGGCGCCGTCGAAGCCGAGAACGAGTGGAAAATGCGGTTTGCGGCCGACATACAATCCAGCCCGGACATCCGCGTCCCATCGACCAACATCGGCGGTATCGACGGCAATCAGCACTTCGCCGCCGTCAAGCGTCGGCACCGGAAGGGCGTGTCCTGTGATCACGTCTGGATCGCCGAAGCGGTCGATCGCCGCGGCGAACATCGTACGGGGCACAGGCATCGCGTGATGCCTTGGAGCAACGGCATGGCGGGTGCGATCGAGCATGATTGGGTTCTCACGGCGGGCATCCTTATCTCCTTGAACGAGACTGCCGATCCCAGCGCTGACGTCGATCAATTTCCCGGATCAAATGCTGGACGTCGCGTTCCGCCGATTCCGCCAGCTACCGGAAACGCGCCGCCTGCCTTTTGGGGGGCGCCGCCTGCGATGTCATGTCCGGCTGGTGCGTTTGCGGAGGATTGAGAGCGGCGTCGATCGCATCGTCGACACGCTGGAGCCAGACGAAGCGAATCCGGTTGCGCGCCTTTTCCGGAACGTCCTCGATATCCTTGCGATTGCGAGCGGGAAGCATCATCGTGGAAATCCCGGCCTGGAGTGCTGCCAGGACTTTCTCCTTCACACCGCCGATCGGAAGCACCAGGCCGCGCAGCGAGATCTCGCCGGTCATCGCCGTGTCGCTACGGACCCTGCGACCGGTGAGAACCGACGTCAGCGCCAGAAACATTGCGACGCCTGCGCTCGGTCCATCCTTGGGAACGGCGCCGGCCGGGACATGAACATGGACGTCGGACTTCTGGAGTTCGTTCGTGTCGATGCCGAATTCCGCCGCGCGCGACTTGACCAGCGTAAGCGCAGCCTGCGCGCTTTCCTTCATTACATCGCCCAATTGGCCGGTGAGGATCAGCTTGCCACGGCCGGGAATGCTGGTCGCCTCAACGAAGAGTATATCGCCGCCGGCGGGGGTCCAGGCCAGTCCGGTGGCAACGCCCGGCACGCTGGTGCGCATGGCGATTTCCTTCTCGAAACGCCGCGGTCCCAGAATGGCCGGCAGGTCCGCCACCGTGATGACAAGATGGGTCGCGTTACCCTCCGCAATGCGCATCGCAGCGTGCCGGCAAATGGCGCCGATCTGGCGATTGAGGTTTCGCACGCCGGCTTCGCGGGTATAGTCGCGGATGATGGCGAGCAGGACGTCGTCGGTGATCTCACATCGTTCCCTGCTGAGCCCCGCCGACTTCAGCTGTTGCTCGACGAGATAGCGCTTTGCGATTGCCAGCTTCTCGTCTTCGATGTAGCCCGGCATCTCGATAATCTCCACCCGGTCGCGCACTGCGGCCGGAATGTTGTCGATCACGTTGGCTGTGCCGATGAACATGACTTTCGAGAGATCGAAGGGAACTGCAAGGTAGTTGTCGCGAAACGTCGCGTTCTGCTCGGGATCGAGGACTTCCAGCAACGCCGCCGACGGGTCGCCGTGAAATCCCACGCCCAGCTTGTCCATCTCGTCCAGCAACATCACCGGATTGCGAGTGCCTGCCTTGCGGATCGACTGAATGACGTTGCCGGGAAGCGCGCCGATATAGGTTCGCCGGTGCCCACGTATCTCGCTTTCGTCATGAACGCCGCCAAGGCTGAGCCGGACGAATTTACGATCGGTGGCGCGCGCGATGCTTTGGCCAAGCGAAGTCTTGCCGACGCCCGGAGGGCCAACGAAGCAGAGTATCGGGCTCTTGCCGTCCGGAATGAGCTTGCGCACCGCCAGATATTCGAGAATGCGTCGCTTCACCTTCTCGATAGCATAATGATCCTCGTCGAGGATACGCCGCGCCTCCGCGATGTCGACGCGCTCCGGGCTGAGCTTTGACCAGGGAAGTTCGATCAGCCATTCGAGGTATGTCCGTGTAATCGCGTATTCGGCGGCGGCTGCCGGCATGCGTTCAAGCCGCTTCAATTCCCTTCTGGCCTGCTCCTCAGCGTCATTCGGCATTGCCGCCTTTTCGATCTTCTCGGCGAGCCCCCTCATTTCGATGGATTTGACATCGTCTTCGCCGAGTTCCTTTTGGATCTGGCGAAGCTGTTCGCGAAGAATGTGCTCGCGTTGCTGCGATGACAGGGTCTGCTGTGTCTGCTCGCCGATTTCCTTCGAAACTTGCAGGATCTGGATTCGCTTCGCCAGCAGACCCAGCAGCTTGTCGAGAAGCTGCGTCACGTCAAATGTCTCGAGCAGATCTTGCCTCTCGCGGACCGGAATATCAATAATGCCGGCAAGAAAGTCGGCGAGCGCCGATGGCGATTCCAGGCTATCGACGGCTGCCGCAATCTCTGGCGGCAGGTTCGGCAGCAACTGGATCGCCTCCCCGGCACGCGTCTTGAGCAGACCCATCCGCGCTTCGACCTCGGGGGTCATCACTTCGGATATGCTGATCTCCTCAATGCGCGCAACCAGGTATGGAAAGCCGGAGAGAAACTCCCTGACACGAAACCGTCGCAAACCGTGACAGATGACATAATGGGTTGCCTCGGAAGTGACATAACGCAGAATTTCCGCGACGGTGCCGACGCGCCGCAAATTTTCGGGACCCGGTTGTTCAATGCTGGGGTCATCCTGCAGCAGCAGACCGACCTTGCGGCCGCTTCGAACCGCCTCCTGTGCCGCAGCGATTGAGGTTGGCCGGCCGATCGTCAGTGGCAGCACGATGCCCGGGAACAGCAGCACGTTTCGAACCGGCAGGATGATCGTCGCATCCTCGGGGATCACCGGAAGCATTTGATCCGCCGCGGTGCCGGAGCCACTCACATTTGCGTCAGACATCGATCCGCCCTTCCATGAAGGTTATTTGAGGAACTTCATCACGAGGCATCCATTGGCATATTCCGATTTTCCAAGCCGGAGGCGCGTCGCCGGAAACGCTATCTGGCGTTCAAATTTGCCGTAGGGGATTTCGAAACGATGAACGAGGCTGCCGCGCGGGATCGCGCTTGGACGACGGAAGCCCACCACCGAAACTCCGTCGGCATGGACGGTCACCTTAACGGTGTCCCGGTCGACGCCGGGAAGTGCGACAGTGATCAGGACCTCGGAATCGGTCGCGGTGATATCGACTGGCGGTTCCCAGCAGAGGTCGTAAATCCGCGCGGTGATCGGCTGGAAGAATTGCCGATGCAATCGCTCGGCGCGATCGATCATCTCGCAGGCTCTGGCCCACATCAAAATTCCTAGATCGACCGCGGCCATGATGCCCTCCCTGACCCAGCGCGAAAAGCATCCCCGCACCGCGGGTTCTTGAACTCCCGCCACTACGCCGCTGCGACTCTCGATGATAAGTGTGTCTATAAGTACCTTGTTGGCGCCAACCCTATGATGCGGTTCATGCCGCCACCTTGACGACCGTCAATGCCTCGCCGAGGTTGCCGGAGGCCATTTGCGTTCTAATGCGCGATGAGCAAGGGAAGCGGCGAGCGACGCAGGACTTGACTGGTCGTGCTGCCCGGCAGCAATTCACGCAACCGCGAGTGGCCGTAGCTGCCCATCACCAGGAGGTTTGCGCCGAGCCTGTGGCACTCTGCGATCAGCACGTCGGCGACCTCGTCTTCCTCGCCGGTCGCGCGATATTTTACGGCATGGATGCCGTGATGTCGGAGGTGTTGCACGGCGTCGTTACCCATCAGCGCGGTCGCTTCGGTCGGATGCTCACTTTCCACGACGACGACGACGCCAACCCTTCTCGCCTGATGCAGATAAGGGAGGGACTCGGAAAGCGCGCGCGCCGACTCTCGGCTTCCATTCCACGCCACAACGACGTTATCGAACGGCGCCATGGTTTTCTGGTCGTCTGGAACGAGAAATAGATGACGTCCCGCTCCGTAAAGCAGGTTTTCGATCAGCCCTTCCGGCTCGTTCCATCGACCGTTGGGCCGAAGTGCCACAAAGGTGTCGGCCGCACGCGCTAAAGACAAAGCGGTATCGGCGATAGCGCCGTCATCGATCACATCGAACCGGCGCAGGTGGGTTGGCTGTTGCAGTCGCGTCAGGCGCTCAAGTGCCGTGGCTTCGAAAATGTCGCCGGCCTTCCTCGCAGCCTCCAGCAATTTTGCGGCTTGATCACCACCGGCGTCATTGAGCCCGTCCGGGACAAGCGGCGGCAGAACGTTAAAGAAGAGCCCGGTGATGTGACTTTCGAAGATTTCTGCGATCTGGTTGACCGCAGCCAGACGCGCGATATCCCCGGATGTCCCATCCAGCCGAACCATAATGTCCTTGATCATTGCGACCTCACCTCAACAGCATGCAGCCGTCAGGCCATCGTTCGTTCAGACAATGAGCCGTCCGGTAGTAGCTGTTGCCGCAACGCTGTCTGTCGTTGACGGTGATCAGGGATCACACCTTGATTTCCAGTTCGAACGACTCGATCAGGGCCACCGACAGCACGAGTGGATCGACCGTAATGACGCGAAACGTGTGAAGCATGCCGTCCTGTGCGCTGATCGAGACATACTCGCCGGGTAAAAAGACATGAGCGCCGAATCTGTAGCCTGCTTCGTCGTCGTTATCCTCGTTGGGATTGTAATCGAAAACCCAGCGCGCGTGCTCAACGCCACCAGGCTTGTGCACGAGACGGCCGATCTCGTCGTCCTCGCCTTCCCAAAATCGCCGGACCCGGCAGTAGTCTCGATACTTCTTCCAGAGGATCGGGTCGATCTGCCCCAGCGGATCGAGGGGCGCAATAAAGTCGTACCCGTGGCGTGACGAGCCATCGGGAAATTCGCGGGAACGCGCGAGATTCAACAGAATGCGATTCAGGTCAATCAGTTCAGTTGGCGTTTCCACGGTGCGACCCCGGTTGTCCCGATTGAGTCATTATCCCCAGATCGGCGCGGCACGACCTGATGATCGTCAACCTGATGCGCATTAATTGCGGGCCATGTTCGCGGGCCCGCGCGAGCTCCATGGACCGGCGAGCTGTGTGAGATAACATTGCAGTTGATGGCCATCAACGTGCGCAGCGGTATGTGGTGTAGCGTTTGCTGCGGATAGCGGTGTTTGCGAGGGAGGCGTCATGAACCATTTTCCGGGGTATGTCCGGAACAGCCTTCTGCAATGCTCCGCATTGAGCAATGACATGAGCGAGCTTCGGCCGTCCGGGAGGGCAGCCCTGTCTTTCGATGCACGCGCACGGGCGCTCACGCGAACCGCAGTTGCAATCCTGGTGGTGCTGCTGGCGCTTTGGGTCGCACGTGACTTTCTGGTGGCGCTGACCTGGGCGGCAGTGATCGCCGTCGCCACCTGGCCGCTCTACACCCGGTTCGCGACACGGATGCTTGGTCGCCGTTTTTCGGCGTTGGCTCCGTTGCTGTTTACCCTCCTGACCGGCCTCGTTCTTCTCGTGCCCATTGTATGGACGGTGCATCAGTTTGCGCTGGGGAGCAACGCCTTCGCGCTGACGCTCAGTCGGCTGCGGGAGAGCGGCATACCTGTTCCGGCCTGGCTCGCGCAACTGCCGATCGCCGGCGAGTACCTCGATCTCTGGTGGCGGTCCAACCTCAGCAACCCGGAGAGTCTGGCGGAATGGCTTCGCGGTGTGAATATCGAAAATGTCACGGCATGGACAAGCAGCCTCGGCGGCGAACTGCTGCACCGGCTCTTTCTTCTAGCCATGACGCTAGTTTCCCTGTTCCTGATTCTCCGTGATGGGGCTTGGCTGGCAGATCGCGCACTGACCACCGCCGACCGCTTGCTCGGGAATCCCGGTGAACGCTTGGTGAGCAAGATCGCAGTTGCAATCCGCGCGACCGTGAACGGGACCGTGGCGGCAGCGATCGTGAAAGGCGCGGTTATCGGCATCGCCTATGTTCTGACCGGAGTGCCGCATCCGCTGCTGTTCGCGGTCTTGACGATGGCGCTGGCGATGGTGCCACTCGGTGCGTGGGTCGCGCTCATCACGGCTGGGCTGACGGTGCTTCTTCACGGGGGCACCTTGCTGGCGACGATCGTGCTGCTTTGTTTCGGCGTGGCGATGTTGCTGATCGGCGATCATCTTATTCAGCCGGCGCTCATCGGAGGCGCCGCGCGGCTGCCCTTCCTGTTGGTGCTGATCGGAATTCTTGGCGGGATGCAATCGTTCGGGTTGGTTGGACTTTTCCTCGGTCCAGTGATCATGGCGGCTTTCCTGACCGTATGGCGTGAATGGATCGGCGCCGGGGATTAATCGGATCAGGGAAATCGTGGCCCTCGCAAGATGTCCGTTCGCGCCGCTGATCGCACCTGATCCATGAGGCGGCGGCACAGCCGCGCACCATCAATGGCGAACAAACGAGCGTGATATGTTCAGCCAATGTTGATGGATGCACCCAGAATGGTCTGATGGTAGCGTCAATGTCTTCGGACTACTTCGTGTTCTCACAGGCGGCGAGCGTCTTAAGGACGTGATTGCACGCAGCGCACTCGAACATGTGCAAGGTGGTACCCAGCAACGCGGGCACGATGCGGGCGAGCATCATTTGGGCCTGGCACTTCGGACAGGCAGGGCGTTCAATCACTGCAAGCGGAACGATGGACGACAGGGATTGCCCCTCTGACATGATGGTTTCCTCGAACGGGCAGAAATGCAGGCCTCTCGAGCCGCGCGGTGACGGCATAAGTATGCCTTCCGCTGCTGCGCCCGCTGGTCAAAATTGCACACAGTTTCGAGCTGTGTTCCTTCCTCCCTCAGAACGGTACTATGCCGCTTCATTTGAGAGACCCGTTTTCGCTTGGGATCGGTAACGCGACGCTGCCTCCGAATATCCGCAACCCGGCAATCGATCTAAAAAAGAGGACCGCGCGGCTGTCGCCGGCGGTCCAAGTCTAGGGAGGAAACGCCCATCGGGGCAGCGGCAGGGGAGCTGCCGCTCATGCCATATTCCAGGTCAAACAGCTCCGTGCATTGACAGGGCGCAATTTCTGCTCACGTTCTCCACTTCGCATCGCCGGCGCGTTGCACGACGGTCCCGCCGAGTGCGACGACTATTCCAAATTGCTTCGGCAGGCGCTTCTCATCTTCTGGCCGATGGACACGACTTGCAATCCTGTTCCAGGACGAATGCTCCGATAATCCTGATCGCCTCCGCAATAAAACGACGCTGTGTAACGACCTCCGGTTCATCGGCTACAACGGCTATCTTGAGATCGAATACGATGGAGCCGCCGCGGTCGGCTTCGACCCAAGTCAAGGATCGCGCGTGAAGTGGTGTCATGAGGCTGTACTCCTGTGCTCCTGCCCCTCGCTGAGCATAACGTCGACCCATGTGAGCCGTCCACGGTTGTCGCCGCCGTCGCGAGTTGTTATGCGGCTGTGACTGGCAGCAGCGGCTCGGGAACCAGAATACGTTTTCGGTCCTGCGCGGTCCGAATTTGCGCGCCACCTCCAAACCATGCCACGTCCAAACAATGACGTCCGTCAAGGTGTCGATGAGGCGTTTGACGTAGCGTGGAGCGACATCGGGACAGGTTCGTGAACCGAATAGCGAAACCGTATTCGGAGACATCGTGCAATGCGGGAAATCGGTCTCGAAGCGATTTCGGACGCCGGCGAGCCCGGGATTGCCCGCACCAAGGTGGAGTCTCCGCCCACTGCCGACCCAAGTCTATCCCCTGAGGTTCGTGCGGATTCCGAATCGACGAATGCGTCAGGTGGCCGGACCGCGCAAGAGACGCCGCGGAGCCGCTGGCGTCGCCCCCTCCTGATCTTAGGTCCGCTCGTTCTGGTCGTCGGAGCGCTTTGCCTGTATCTGACGACCGGCCGCTATGTCACGGACGAAGATGCCTATATGCAGGCGGTGAATGTTTCGATCTGTCCGCAAGTCCCGGGCCAGGTCGTCGCCATCGCAGCTAAATCGAACACGCCGGTCAAAAAGAACGATCATCTCTTCAGCCTCGACCCCGAGCCTTACCGGATCGCGCTGGCCAACGCCGAAGCGCAGCTCGGCATCGCACGTGACCAGGCCAACACCCTGATCGAGACCTATCGTTCACGCCTCAAGCAAATCGACGAGGCCAAGGCGACGGTCGACTATGCTCAAATCACTTTCGAGCGACAGCAGCACCTCTATCAGACCGGTGCGGCACCACGGGCCACGCTCGATGCCGCGATGCGCGACCTTCAGACTGCGACGGCCAATCTGGCAAGCCTGCAAAGGGAGGCCGCGGCGGCGCTCGCGCAACTGGGCGGCAATCCGGACATGCCGATCGACCAGCAAGCCGCGGTGAAACAAGCGCAGGCGGCCGTCGATGCCGCGATGCGCAATCTGCGCCTTACCTCGATCGTCGCGCCGTTCGACGGCATTCCCAATAATGTCGAGAGCATCGCGGTCGGTGCCTTTCTCAATGCCGGCCAATCCGCCTTTCCGCTGGTTTCGACCGACGATCCTTACATCGAAGCCAATATCAAGGAGACCGACCTCACCTATGTGAAGGAAGGTGACCCGGCGCGTGTCACCATCGACGCCTACCCGGACGCTTCGATCGCCGCCACGGTGACGACGCTGGCCCCTGCGAGCGGCTCAGTGTTTGCCTTGTTGCCGCCGCAGAACACCACTGGCAACTGGGTCAAGGTCGTGCAACGTATTCCGGTGCGCCTCTCCATTGATAGGCCTCCAGGTGACCGCGCGTTGCGCGCCGGTATGAGCGTCAAGATTTCGATCGATACTGGCCACCGACGGTCGCTCCATGAGCTGTGGCGTGACATCATCGCGATCTTTGGCGGCTGACATGGCTCGGACGGGTGTCAATAAAGGGGGCATCAACCGCGCGATGATTACGGCGACAGTCATGCTCGCGACCCTGATGCAGGCACTCGACATCACAATCGCCAACGTCGCGCTGCCTTATGTCCAGGGCAGCCTGTCAACGACGAGTGATCAGATCAACTGGGTGCTAACCTCCTATATCGTAGCGGCCGCGGTCATCACGCCGGCAACCGGCTGGCTCGAAGCGAGGTTCGGCCGCAAACTGCTGTTCCTGACGGCGGTCATCGGTTTTGTCGTGACCTCGATGCTCTGCGGCGCCGCCGTGTCGCTCGGGCAGATGGTGGTCTTCCGCCTGTTCCAGGGCATCTTCGGCGCGCCGCTGGTGCCGTTGTCGCAATCCGTGTTGCTCGATGCCTATCCTCCCGAGCAGCAGGGCCAGGCGATGGCCGTGTTTGGGCTTGGCGTGATGCTCGGGCCGATCCTCGGTCCGACGCTGGGCGGCTGGCTCACGGAATCTTACAACTGGCGCTGGGTGTTCTACGTCAATGTGCCTTTCGGTGTGCTGTGCGCTCTCGGCATCCTGCTGTTCCTCGGGCGTCGCGCCGATCGGCCATCGGCGGGACGACTCGACTGGCTCGGCTTCGCGACACTCGGCCTCGGCATCGGGGCGCTTCAGCTCTTTCTCGATCGTGGCGAGCGGCTCGACTGGTTCGCTTCGCACGAGATCCAGCTCGAGGCCGCGCTCTGCGTCCTGGGCTTCTATTTGTTCATAATTCACACCTTGTCGGCGCGCGACCCGTTTCTCGATCCGGCGCTATTCCGCAACCGTAACTTCGTGATCGGCATCGTCCTGATTTTCATCGTCGGTGTCGTGCTGCTGGCGACGCTGTCGATGCTGACACCCTATCTCGAGCAACTCATGAACTATCCCGTGCTGACGGCCGGTCTCGTTCTCGCGCCACGCGGCGTCGGGACCATGGCGGCGATGCTGATCGTCGGGCAGCTGCTTCGCTATATCGATGCGCGGCTCCTGATCGCTAGCGGCTTCGCAATGACCGGGCTGTCGCTTTATCTGATGACCGGCTTCACCCCCGATGTCTCGCAGAGCGCCTTGATCCGCACCGGCCTGATACAGGGTTTTGGCATCGGCTTCGTCTTCGTGCCCCTGAGCACGGTCGCCTTCGGCGCGCTTGCACCAGCGCTGCGAACGCAGGGGACCGGGCTCTACAATCTGATGCGCAATATCGGGGCAAGCATCGGCATCTCCATGATGAGTTATCTGCTGGTGCGCAATTCCGCGATCACGCAGGCCGCGCTGGTCGAGCACATTACACCCTACAGGCAAATCGTGCGCGACTACGCGCATATGCTCAATCTCGCGAGCCTTAGCGGACGCGCGGCCCTCGCCGAAACGGTGACGGCGCAGGCGGAGGCCGTAGCGTTCATCGACAATATCAAGCTGATGATGTTAGTGTCCTTCCTGGTGATTCCGTTGGTGTTCCTGGTGCAACGTCCGCGCCAGGAAGCTGACGGCGCTGCCCCCGCCTTGCATTGATTGCCCTCTTGCTGGCGCAGCCAGCGTGCGCGACCTGACTAACTGACTGGAGGAGGCGTTGCCTATGATGTCGATCAGGGAAAGATTGAGGGTCGCAGGGGAGGAATTCAGGCTGCTTTCGCTCTATCAGCGATTCGAACATGTCGTCGTCATGGTCCTCACGTTCTTGATCGCCGTCATTGTTGTCGCGGCGGTCTGGAACCTGACCTTGAAAATCCTGTTCGGGATTGTTCTGTCCGGAAGTCTCGATCCGTCCGACTATAGCGTCTTCCAGGCCGTATTTGGCATGATCTTCACGGTGATCATCGCGCTCGAATTCAAGAAATCGCTGCTGGTGGTGGCCGATCGCCATGACAGCGTCGTGCAGATCCGATCGGTTGTTGTGATTGCACTTCTCGCCATATGCCGAAAGATCATCATTCTCGACCTGACCGAAACCGACGCGCTGCACACCTTGGCGTTCGCGGCCGCGATCCTAGCGCTCGGCGTTGTCTACTGGCTCATGCGCGATCGCGATCAGCACTTTTGACTCACTCCGCATCGTCGGCGCATCCGTGCCTCTACCTGCGGGGGAGCGACTGGATCACCGGTTGAAGAGAAAGACCGGCAGTTTTTCCAACGCTGCGCGACTTGCTCCCGGCAGAACGATGTAGCCCTGGTTTCCCGGAGGATCGTCGAGTTTGAGGCTGCGGAAGGGAACGGCGACGAGGTGGCCGTTGAGGCCGATGAAATCGCCGACGGCAAGGACGACGAAGATGCCGCCATCCTTGCCAAATATGAAATCGGAGATTTTTCCGATCGCCTCACCTTTGTCGTTGTTCACGGGCTGCAGTTTGAGCGCTTCGGCGCGATAGCCTCGTGCGACTTCGTTCATGTCCAGCGTAACAAGACCTACTTCCTGCGCTGCCGCATGATCCACCCGTAGATAGAGCAGCGCGATCGCGAAAACGGCGAACCGGACCGAAAGGTGAAACCTGTTCATGAGCGCTCCATTGCGGTCCCTGTACGTGTCGAGACCCTGCTAGCATTGCCGACCGGCGCCAGCGGTACAGCTGGAAGGCCGCTCGGGACCATCAGAGTTTGAACCGGTCGTGGTCGGGTCCATGACGATCTCGGTTACCACCTGGGTGTCGGGATCGATCAGTACGATCCGATCGGGCAGCTTGACGAAGAGCAACTGCTTTGCCTCCGGTGCCTGATCGGTGACGTCGCTGGGCAGCGCTTGCGCGGTCATCGAGTCCGGCAGCTTGCCCCCGACCTGCGGCTGCACACCCACCGGCGCGGGCTGTGACGGCGCGGTCGAGAGCGCCTGACTAACCATTCGTTCCTGCGTCGAGGTCAGGCCTGGGTGAACCGTGCCGGGCGCTTGACTGGGTGCATTCTGACCGGTTGCGAAGCTGATGCTGCTGAAAATCGCAAGGGTGACGACGCCTGCGTCGAGGAGTCGATTCATGATTGTCTCCTGAGTTGAGGGATCAAGAAGGGCCGGCGATATCGGGCGAAAACTTCGCGCCAATAGCGTGACCACGCAGATCGGATACGACGATGAAACCGCCGATGGAGCGTTGATCGTCGTCAAGATCCGTCACAACAAAATCCAAGATGATTCTACCGAAGCAGTGTGATCGCGTCCTGGCCTCCCGTTCCAGTTGACGGGGGTCAACGCGCCGAACGTGCGCGGCGTCTAGAGTGTAGGGGGCGGAGCGGCTGGGAGACGGGCATGCGGACCATAACGATGTGCGTTGTAGCGCTTGGAGCAATCGTCGCAAGCTCGACCGCGATCGCGCAAGGCTCGCGCTTCGAACTGTTCCCCGAACCTGACGTGCGGCAGAACGCAACCAACAGGACGGCATCGGCCTATGTGGTCGACAAGAAGGACAATCAGTTCTGGGTCTGCACCGCACGCTACAATTATCGCGACCTGACTGCCAACAACGGGGAATGCCTCAAGCTGGCGGCCGAGATCGGCCGGCCTTCACTGAACGACGCCTATGCGGCGCGCGCCGTGACGGGCTCTGCAACGATCAACCCGCTGCTTCCGGTGATCTGGTTCATTGAGCCCACGAACGGCGACGTTCAGTTCTGCGACATCCGTCATGCCGGGCTGTGCGTGCGGATCAGCTTGCCCCGAATGGCGCCAGCGACAGCACGCCGGCTGCTATGATGTTTTGAGTGGGGGAAATGGCGGAAAGCTCCTCTCGCCACATGGTGAAAGCCGTGACGAATGGCCGCGCCAACCAAGTCATCGGTCTCGCGCGATCGAATCTGTGGCGCTAACGGAGGCTATTTCATGGACATGACGGCCCTTCTCCTGTCGCGACTGCAGTTCGCGTTCACCGTCTCGTTCCACATCGTCTTCCCGTCCTTCACGATCGGGTTGGCGGCGTGGCTGACCGTGCTCGAGGCTTCGCATCTCGCGACCGGGCGTCCGGAGTATCGTCTGGTCTTCGAGTTCTGGCTCAAGATTTTCGGCATGGCATTCGGGCTCGGTGTCGTCTCGGGGATTGTCTTGGCGTTCGAGCTTGGCTCGAATTGGAGCGAGCTCTCCCGAATGTCCGGACCCATTCAGGGGCCGCTGCTCTCCTACGAGACATTTACCGCTTTCTTCCTCGAGGCCAGCTTCTTCGGAATTCTCCTGTTTGGCCGGTCCCGCGTCCCCCCCTGGTTCTACCTGTTGTCGACCGCGATGGTAGCCTTGGGGACCACGCTCTCATCCTTCTGGATCATGGTCAACAACAGCTGGATGCAAGTGCCGGTCGGATATATCATCCAAAACAGCGCCTTCGTTCCAAACGACTGGACCAAAATCATCTTCAACCCTGTGGTTTGGGTGCGATTCCCCCACATGCTGCTGGCGTCGTATCTCACCGGCGCTTTCTGCGTCGCGGCGACTGGGGCGTGGTATCTGCTGCGCGGGCAATTCGCTGCGGAAGCCCGCCTGATGCTCCGCATGGGTTTTTTCCTTGCCGCCATCCTCGCACCGGTCCAGCTGCTTTTCGGACATCTGAACGGCGATTACATCCACACCGATCAGCCGGCTAAATTCGCCGCGGTCGAGGGCCGCTGGCATGACGAGCAACCGGCCGGCGAGGTTTTGTTCGCGATCCCCGACGCTGCTGCGGAAAGAAATCTCTACGAAATCAAGATTCCCGTTCTCGGAAGCCTGATCGCAAGCATGAGCTTCGATTCCAAGGAGGTCGGATTGACCAACTTTCCGCCACAGGACCGTCCACCGGTGATGATTCCGTTCTTCGCGTTTCGGATCATGGTCGGCTGTGGATTGCTGATGTTGTTTGTCGCATGGGTCGGATCCTATTTGAGCGTCAAGGGACGCATCGAGCAAGACCGGCTGCTGCTCTGGCTGACGTTCTTCAGCTTTCCCATGCCATTCATCGCAACGTTGACCGGCTGGTTCACGGCCGAAGTGGGGCGACAGCCCTGGACGGTTTACGGAGTCTTGAGGACCGCCGATGCAGTGACTCCCTTTCTGACCGCGCGCGCTGCGACGATCTCGCTCATCGTCTTTTGCATCGTCTACAGCTTCATCTTTGCTTTCGGAACCGTCTACATCTACCGATTGCTGCGCACGGGACCCGTGGAACGCCTCATTGTGCCGCCCGCCGCAGCAACACCCAATCGTCCAATGTCGGTCGTCGACGAGCCTCTTCCGGGCTCACGTTAGGTTGCTGCAGGAGAATAGCCGTGGTCATGTTCTGGGTATTCGTCCTGGTGATCAGCACGTTGCTTTACGTGCTGCTCGATGGATTCGATCTGGGCGTCGGAATTCTCTTTGGTCTGACGCGCAGCGAGGCGAGACGCCACGCCATGTTCGTCGCCGTCGCGCCGATATGGGATGGCAACGAGACGTGGCTCGTCGTGACCGGCGTGGTCCTCTGGGGCGCCTTCCCGATCGTCTATGCGACGCTTCTCTCTGCATTTTATCTCCCGCTGCTTCTCATGCTGGCGGGACTGATCCTCCGCGGCGTGGCGTTCGAGTTTCGCTACAAGACGGAACGGATGCGCTGGGTTTGGGATGTCGGCTTCGCCGGCGGCTCTTTCGTCGCAGCGTTTATTCAGGGCATGACGGTCGGTGCGCTCGTGGAAGGCCTTCCGATCACCGATGGCCGATATTCCGGTGGTGACTTCGGTTGGTTCAGCCCCTTTTCGGCGCTTTGCGGTGTCGGCCTGTGCCTCGGCTATGCCCTTCTCGGCGCCTGCTGGGTGGTTAAGAAATGTGAAGGCGATGTCCGCGATGCAGCCTATCGCCTGATTCCCTATCTGTCGGCTGGACTGCTCGGCTTCCTGGTCATCGTCTTCGTCTATGCTCTGGCAGAGCATCTCCAGGTCATGAGCCGATGGCTCGATCGGCCGTATTTGTTGGCTTTTCCAGCGATCGGTGCAGTCGCCGCAGTCGCGCTGGCGGACAGCGTTCGTCGTCGTCGTGACGCAACGCCATTCTACATGGTAGTGCTCATTTTCGCGTCGGCATTTGGCACTTTGGCGGTCTCGTTTTGGCCCTATATGGTTCCCTTTGTCATCACCATCGACCAAGCCGCTGCGCCCCATTCCAGTCTGGCGTTCATGTTCTGGGGAGAGGGTCTCTTCGTATTCCCCCTCATGCTGGTCTACACAGCGATCAGCTACTACGTCTTTAGGGGCAAGGTCGGCCCAGCCTCAGATCACTACTAGCGGATCGCCGCGGCCCACGGCGGTCCGGCGGTGATTCGACAATGAGGCGTTGACGCCCGTCAATGCACGTCGGAGCGCCTCGTATCAGACTGTGGCCTCATGGTTGCGCAGCTCCCACCTGACAAGATGCCTCCGCCGCACCCCGCGGCGATCACACGATTTCAACGTCTGTTTCGTCTGGCGGCGAGCCTCGATATCGATAAGGCCGACATCAAGCGCTACGAAGCGTTTGTCGATCACAGAATTTACAATCTCCTGCAGCGTGGCGATGCAAATGCGAAGGCGAGCGGCGCGGTCATCATGCAACCCTGGAACCTGCCGATCACCACAGGCCTGCAGGAATGCATTCAGGCTTTCAAAAAGATGGATGAAACGATCGCGCTGCAGCCGATCCTTGATCGCCTGGCGAAGCGTCCGCCGCTCGAATTGGACTATAGCGAGGAGACCGAAGCGAGCTTGCCGGGCGTCGTCGGGGGCCTGAGCGTTGCGCTTGCGCGTGCATTCAAAATCATCGATCCGGAAT
>Ga0307509_10000309_pt1 | contig 80212 bp, 84 predicted proteins | sample 10_EM_MG_FD_202245 | JGI IMG/M metagenome (GOLD analysis project Ga0307509, IMG submission 202245) | Populus trichocarpa ectomycorrhiza microbial communities from riparian zone in the Pacific Northwest, United States - 10_EM | ecosystem: Host-associated > Plants > Roots > Unclassified | place...
TTTTTTCTTACCCCCCCCCCCCCCCCCCAGTACAAGATGCTGTCGTAAAATAGTATCGCCGCGATAGAGCAAGACACCCCACTCGAGTACTGCATCGCATTTTTCGATCTGAGGCAAGTACCGTTATTAGCTAGGCCCGTGCCTGCTATCTATTCATCCGCATGGCCGAGATGAGGCACCAGATCCTCATTATTTGTAGCATAGATGAGAATTCTTACTTCTTGTGGGGAGATTATTACGATGTACCCCACTTATTTCTCTACTGATTAGGGCCTTTTCACTTTATCCATTGCTGCCACTTCCCGGGTGGAAATGAGGAAGTCATGGGAGCATCGCATCCAACTCAAACTGCCGCCATTTCCTAGGAGGCGCCTACTAGCTATTAAGACAGAAATGGAATGAATCGAACTCTATAGTTTCCTAAGAGCTGGTTGCTACTATTCCCATCGGCATTCCTCGCCACACCCCCAATTACAATGCGGCCAGATGCCCGGATATTAAGACAATTGATCTTCCCTTGAACTCCTGCACGTGGGCCTTCCCCCCCTCTTCGGCCCCAGAACTTCTACTGGGTAGAGCTGAGCTTGTGATCAATCCCCCCGCGATGAATAGTCAGGTTTAGTTATAGCACTGCTACACTCTATCTAGGGATTTTATTGAGGTTATGAAAATTTGCCAAGAAGGATAATGTTTGCCTCGCCACTCGCAGTACGGGTCATAAGTAAGGGTGCCCTTATCTATCTATGGCTGCCACATTATCCCGAGGGACGCTGTCCTGCGCAAAGTCTCTAATGCCTCATATAGTGCCATTAGCCACAACATATCCGTTGACATGACTACTGGCATCCTCCGGGGAAGCAGCCCCCCTTGGAGATCACACCTACCAACACAAGATCTCCAACAGCGGTGCCCCTGCCCCGGGGGAGACCGATAGATGGCGATCTTTCCAAGAGAAAATCCCGTGATTGCAGGAGGTTTAGGGAAGGAAGCTGGTCAGCTCTAGGCAGAGCTAGCTAGCACGGGTGTCAGCATTCTGGAATCTTTACTATAGGATGTACAATAATACTACTAAAAAGTTTAATATTCTCCAACATTTTAGCCTAAAGAAACCCCTAGGCACAATACATCACTCGACCCTAGTCGTGAGACAAAAGAAGACGCCATTCAACAATGGTCTGCTGCCACCTGAAATAGAGAATAGCTGATAAAGCTATGGAGTTTGTAAATTCAGAGTAGGCGCAGGGGTGACATTTCCTTGATAAGATGCCCCAGTTATGAAAGTCGCCGAGAAGGGGGTATGGAATACTAGAGGAGGATTAGTCAGAGAGAATATATAAATCACAGAGGGCACAGAGGGTGGGCAAAAGCCTTGGGTGATTGGACCACCTACACCAAAACTTAACATTTTGGTGGAGTTTTAAACAGGCTCCGACACTGAACCTGGGCAGAAGACTCTCATAAAGCTATCAAAAGCAGCTATATATGCATGCAGAAATTATCCTCCAACTGCATACAGAGTCGCCAACTCTTCCATGCCATCCTAAGCTATAACATATTAGAGATCGGGAGATTGTTGCGAGGCATTGCTGGGGCAATCATCTTAATAGATTGATGGCAATGGTGGTTTTTGGGTGGGGCAGAGCCTTATAAGCTTGTAGGACTTCGAGCCAACAACGGACATGCTTCAAATTAAGTATGATATAAGATATCCCACAAACAAAAAGACTCTAAAAAATCCGAGATTTTAGAAAAAGAAGATCCACTTCTCGACTCGCTACCAACAATTGAAAAGTGACGATTGCCCTTTTTTGATATGAACAAACGGCCCAATCACCAAAAACTTTGCCCATCCGTCGCATATATGCCTTAGGAGAGAGTAACCCCAATAACAACTACAGTAAGAAGGCTACCATGTGTACACAAGCAATATTTAGTGCTAAAGACCCAGACAACTCCAACAATCGCAACAACGAGTTTCCCGGCACCAACTCACCAGCCAAACGCAACTCGGTATTAGCACACAAAGTTGCAGGTATCAAATGGAGACCCTTCCAGCAGTCAAACCGCCTCACCAAACCACAATCCAAATCCTTTTTTTGCACAAATCCAGCCTGGCTATAAAGGGCTCCGCCAATTTACACCCCGAACCTCATCCAGATATCCATCCAGGAGTTTGACAGCGCTCTCCAGTCCTGTACACACCCGAACAAACCATCGAGGCCGACAGAGAAACCAGTCGCTTCTGCACAGATCATCACTCGGTCCCTCCTGCAAGGGTCGTAACGGCCTTAGGAGGTAGTAGAGGGGAGGATCAGCCACTATACAAGTTACAGGCATATATCATAGTACCCAAACACTAACCAGCAGTCCCACCGCAACATTTGGCGGGAATTGACCTAAGGGCATTACCAACCCTAGACCTACCCCCCAGCAAAAAAGTGGTTCGCCGAGCTTCTTTTTTTAATGCTCGACTACTCCACTGCCCCCCGGATTCGAACTCATGATGGTCCCTGTTTCAAATTAGCCGACCAGTCTCCTAAGCCATTAGGCCATAGGAACTGGCCGGTAATACTCTTTCTTCTTGATCTTTTAACTGCTTCTTCAAAACATAGCCAGTTCAGGCGCCTGATAACTTTATCTTTGGTAAAAAAGGACATCAGTATCCAATCATAGTACTCTCTCATGATATCAATAGAACAAGGAACGGGGGGGGGTTCCGGTGTATGCCTGTGATCTGCCTCCGAAACACTCGCTTTCTTTGTCAGAGGACAAATGTTCGTCGAGTTCCATGGCTAGTATATCCCCGATGTAACTATTCTTTGGTACAGGAAAGGGCAGGGATAAAACTTTTGTATGATATGGTAAATCATCTGTGCGTATCTGACCGCCCATACAAAATTCGGACTCAAGTGTTCGGGTTCTATATGCCTGTAACTTGTAATAACAAGCCCAAAATTAGAGGTATTTCCCTCAGCTCGCATTGGTAATTAGTAAGCTCAGCACTTGTTCTGCGCGAGCATCTGGCGTAAGGCTCGCGCCGAAAGTTCCAGTTCCGTGCTAAGATCATCATTGAATGAACACTCCGCAATGCCCTTCCTACATAACATCTCCCCTATTAGCACACTTAAGAAACAACCACCATGGATTGCCGTCGCCCGAGTGCCTGATACCGCTGCTCAACTTCTGGGAATGTGAATTTGGCTAAAAATTTACGAACCATTAGCACGAGCTTCCAGTCCGTCCTTCACCGTCACTGGGGAAAGGAGCAGCACCACGATAGTAGCGTCTGTCCTAAGTACAGTCAGGGAATCTGTTCCGTCGCGATTTTTTACCGAGAGGTCTGCACCAAGTGTGGAAATGCCACAGGGGTCGTGGGTGAGATTGGGGAGGGGAGTCATGTGGTTGGAAAATGGTCATATCGTCCATCACCAGGAGGCAGACTTTCGCTTTTATTGCAGAAATTCCTCGGCGGGGGGATTGTCATGTTGCAATTGAAAGGGAAAAAATAAAGTATAATATTGGTGGACTTTTCTCAATCTTTTAGTTCCCGTGGCTGAAATTTGGGAAGTGGAATGAATTCGAAATGTATCGAAACAAGCCCCATCATGCCATGTCGTTCTTGAAGAGTAAGGATCTTTGACGTTTATTAAAAATCTAGATAATACCAGGTGCCGGTAAGTGTATCGAGGTGACACCTATTACATAGTGGTATATGCACGTCACGCAGTCCCGATGTTTGCTCTTCTACCAAACTCTTACACCGAGATCACTCCTTCTTCTTCTCCCTCTCCCCCTTCTTCCTCACCCTTTTATATCCTTCTCTTCTCATAAAATTTCCCTCCACAAACTTATCTAGGCACTCAACTAATAGCTGGCACGCATCTAACATTACCTCTCTCGCCGCAAGTATTGAGGTGGCTTACCTAGTATCAACCCCCTCACACCATAGATCCCATTCGCGTCATGACTTTACAGGTGTCAGAAGAAGGGCAGTCCGCCTCACCCATAACACCCTTACAAAGTAATACCGAGAGAAGAAGAAAAAACTAAAGACCTTACGAAACAAAAAGCGGCTCATATCACACAAAACTCACAGTACCCAATGCCCCCAATATAATGGTGGAAAAAATTTCGCCACCAAGTGACTTAGTCAATCATTCAATTAACTAACCTACTAGTAAAGAACTATATGACTCCCCTGATCAAGATACGAGACACCACCAGCCTTATTATCCCTCTTGCAGATCCCAACAATCCTGAGAACGTTATCCGTCATATCCTCACACCTGATGCACCCTTCCCTCCCACATATAGCGGCACTAGCATCCTCAACTGTTATCATGTGTGAGCAGCCCCCGCCGCTCACATTCCAGTTACAGCAATACCAGCCATTGAAGTTCGTAAAAAAGCCCGCGACTTTATAGGAATTCCATACCCAGGGGCTAGCATTCGTGGTTTCGCAGACGACGGCGCCTTCAGGGTTCTCAGCAAAGGGGCCGGGAGTAATGAGGGTCAGGCCAGAGGCTTCGAATTGAGCCTGGTCGAGGATATTGACGTTACCGGAGCCCTGGGAGGTGGGGGCCGCGTTGTCAGTTGCAGATTCGGAGCGGCGGGAGACGCCACCGGAAAGGCGTTCGGTGGGAGAGCAATTGGCAAGTGCCGCGATGATGGCGAGGACGAGAACTTGGAAAATGAGGTTCTTGAGGGAGAACATTTTGACTGGTTCTGAGAGTTAGGGATTTGTACTTATTCGTTAGCTACGAGATTACCTTTGGATTGGAGTTGATTGTTGATTGAAATCTAACTTGAAGTTGAAGGTTTTAGAAAGGCAGAAGTGATATGTGTTGGTGGAACTGAGTGAAGGTTGTTGGTGGTGGAACTGAGTGAAGGTTGTTGGTGGAGAGAGTAGAAGGGGGGCAATCAGAACCTTTTATAGGCAGAGCACGACTGTGACCTAAATTGGGGGCTGGCATCGACGGAAGGAGGGAGCATAGGTCAGGGCTCGGAGCGATCTGCCCGTCCAGTGCCGTGCCGTTCACAGCACAGTACCCAAAAACCTGAGCTTCAGCCCTCCCGAAAACTACATAAAGCAGCACTTGGAATGAGATACACCCTACTTCTAACATTACTGAGGCGTCTTGAAATCTAACCATGGGACACCTACCCTACCAACCTCACCACCGCACCCCACCTACCACTGCCTTCACCGCAGCCCTCACAAACAAATTACAAATACAACAAGACTGCAAGAATGGTGACCCCATGCAAAAAAAAAAGGGCCATTCTGACCCTATAGGGAGCAATATTGTTCAAGATCTTTCGGCGAGACCTAAACCCGTGGATAGCATGCCAGTGGTCGCCCGAGTGATGACGGATGAATACAGCCAACCCCTAATGTTTAACTCCAACACGGAACCCCCCAAAAGCCCTAGTGATATTATTTCCAATGAAAAACACAAAACACAAAAGTATAAAATTTTGTAAAGGCACATAACTGATGCCTGCTGTTCCAGCCTCCCACTAGCTAGCTAGCCAGCCAGCCAATAAGCTCACAAGCCTCTTTTTCTTCTTTCCCTAGCTCCCGCCACTCCCAAACGCCTTCTTCAACATCTCAAAATGCACCCTCTGCTCTGAAGCCATTTTCCCTTCAGTATCCTATCCAGAAAGTCCCATCAGTCAGTCGGCCAGTCAACCACACAAGCAAACAAACAAAAAGAGAGACGCGGGAGGGAATAAATAACAAACCCCGATAACAGCCAGCACCAAAGAATAATTATTAAACAAAATCTCTCCCTCTTCTTAGCGTCGGTAACCACAGCACTCAACTTCGTCAGAAACGCTTCAAAATCACTCCTTAGTCGACCAAGACTATTCGCGACTGGCTCATCATCCCCCGCTTCAGCGCTGAGTGTAAGTATCCCATTCATAAAGCCCGCGAATCGCTGCGTGAGGAAATGGGGTGCTGTGCTCTGCTGCCTGGCCGATAATCCCCCACCTACACCGCTGACACCGCCACGTCCGGATGTAGAAGTGGGGGTACGACGAAGGGACTCGCAGTGCGCGTCCATGATTATTTGGAACCGTGGCCAGAGAAGCATGTTCGTTGCATTGATGTACGCGTCTGCAGCGGGGATTCTGCGTTTTTGCATCTCGAAGGCGGAGTATTGGTTTAGTCTCACGCAGAGCAGAACACCGAGGCAGTCGAGGGTGGAGTCTATGAGGGACTTCGTGAAGGTCTGGCCGAGGGTGAAAGTTGGGTCGAAGATTTGGTGGAACATTGTCGAGGCTTGGTCGTAGGTTTTATGCGAGAAGAATTCAGTTATGAAGGAGTACTCTGATGAGGCGTTTTCTGTGAGGGCGGCGTTGAAATGGCGGAATGGGATTTCGGGGTAATGAGGTGTGCGGCTTTCTTCAACCTGGTTTGCTGTTAATATTGGTGCTGTACGGTTTTTTAGGGTTTCTATCCGTCGGCCGATATTAAATGCGTCGTAGGAGGGGGGCGCGGAGGACTTAAGAGACGGGATGAGGTTGTCTAGAATATCAGTTGGGATCTTCAATCCGGAATGAACGGGAGACATACTCCTTCTTGCGGGTTCTTCTTGGCCTACAACGTCGTGTTTGTCCATCACATGTAGCTTCAATTTCTCGAGAGACTTATGGTACCGAGTGAAGTGGCTCAGGTAATACCACTTCATCGTGTTGATATAAGCTTGACCAATCTCATCGGCCAATTGAACATGGTGATTGGCCATGAACTGGAATAACGCTTTATACCTCAGGAATCCAGACTGCTGTATAACCTGAGCATTGGCCCCAGGAACTCTAATAGCCTTAATCCTCGTGACAAAGAAATCCCTAACCTTCTCGATTGCCTAACTCACAAATCAGCACTCATCCTTGAGAAATCGGTTGAAAAGTACCTTATGTTCAAGACGCTCCAGCTCAGGCTTAACATCTTTAGTAGCTTTAACCTTTATGGCATCCAACGCAGCAATAGCCTTCATTTTAGAATCCACCTCCTGCAGACTCCTCACCCAACTATCATTGACATCCCCATCAATAATCCTCTTAACAACATTTGGTGACAAGGCAACATCTTCAACCACGGGCCCAAGAAGTTTCTCAACACCCTATAGCCCCCCCAATTAGCTAAAGCCTTCCCCTTTAGTAAAGATGACAGAACCCACCCTCCTATTCTCGAGTCTCTTATTCAACATCGCCGACCGGTTTTGCAATGTTTCAATCTCCGCGCTAACAACCCCTAAATCCGTCTGGAAAGAATACAAATACGACTCGACAGACTTGAGCACCTCATCGCAAGCTTTGATCGACCGATGCAAATCCTGAAATTTGCCCTTCTCCCTCTCATCTATTCATTCACCCTTAGTCTTTACACCTTCCCCCCAACCCAATGCAATCGAATCTGGGGGGGTAAGAACCAACATTCATCAACAGAATGAGCACTATAAGCCCTGGCCCTGCTTTTAATCTCCCTCGCCCGAAGCTCCCTCCCCTCTTCACACTTCAAAAACTCCTCCAATCCCCCTTCTCCAAATTCAATCCCTTCCGCATCCTCCACCTCCGGCTCCCATGAGCCCCCATTCCGATCCACATCCCCCTCTTCTTCAACCAAAGGCTTAACCTGCGTGCCCAGAATATCCTCTAGAACATCCAGGGGGTGTCGTATCCCGGCTGGTGGGGGCCCTCCAGAGACAGCCCTCTTCCCCGCCCCACCACTGCCACCAATATTATGCTGACCGCGCAGCGAGATGGATAAACTAGCTGTGGAAGTGACGGCGCCGGAGGCAAGACTCAGTGACGATGCACGAGGCGTGAGCTGCGGTCTTCGGCCACTGGCTCCGATACCCCCAGGCAGAGGGCTGGGACTGTAGGGTCTGTTGTTGAAGAGGGGGTTTTGTTGATGGTGATGCGGGAGGGCACCAGGAGGGGGGGAGCTCGTGGGGGTGTTGCCGGCAGGCGTGGACCATTGGCCCGGCCTCCACATAGTTTGGGCTTGAACCTGCGCGTGAGAATTGGGGAGGGTGTTCGTGGCCGAAGTCGAGGGGAAAAATACGGTTATTGAGAGTTTACCGTACTCTAAGGTATTATAGGCTGGTGAACTCAGAGGATAAGCCCTGAGCTCCCGTTTGAGGCTGAAAATAGGTTGGCAGAGGAAAGTAGTGCCAAGACGGGATTCCCCGAGACCGGGAGCTTCGTGCTTGATTGTAACATCAGAGCCTGCGCCGGGGTGGACATGCCTATCATACTATACCTCTTATCATTATCCATGGGGCCACCGGTATTCCCACGCTATTAGTACAGTAAAAACCTAAATAATTAAACCATGTGTTATGTCATTGGGCTTTCCTCTCAGTAAGGTCTTCCAATTTCCGTCCCCTCCCCAGCCCCAGAAGAGGGAAATGCTGTGTTTTTGGCCCACCCTCCAGAGAAGGGAATTTCCAACCACATATCACACAGCTCAATTATTCATCATTTCTGTCTACTTGGGCATTCACTTATGACACTTGAAAATTCTGGAACCGTACCCCCGCTGTGAGATGTAACAGTAAATCCAGTCCAAGTTGAAACCACCCAACAGCCATTGCTTGATCCCACAAAAGAGAAAGGAAAGGAAAAGGAAAAGGATCAAATACAACTAAACTCCAACTATGTAAAAAAGACAAAAAGCCAACTCCTCTTCGCCCATCACCCATACCTGCTAGACCAGGCATACTTTCAATAAGTTAACCAAGCAGCAGTAATAAAATAAAGAGAAAGGAAAGACCATAAACAATGCCCACCCAGAAAGAGAAGAGAGGGGAAGGAGAAAGAGGACAAAATCAACTAGAAAAACTGTGTACACGATTTAAAGAGGTTTATGTAGAAGTTAAGATAACTTTAAACAGGACGAAAAGAGAAAATGAATTTAAAAGGTAACCACCCGCCCAGCCGTCCAGACCCATTATCGCATCAAAGGGAATAAAGAAAAAAGGGTGTAAGCATTACCAGAGCGTTTGGGCCCTCGCACCGCAAATTTGCTCCTTATGTTCTGTGCGGTAAGCCGCCAGGTTTTGGAAGGAAAGGCCTAGGCTGCTATGTAAATCGTAGACAAGACAATAAAGTTGATGCAATCAGATCGCCCTGTTCATGTCATTCCCGTCTCTTTTGTCCTCACGGTGATTAGGCCTTGCCTATCCACCCGGCAGAGACGAAAAAGTCATGAATCTTGGATACTTTATTAACATCGATCTACCATAGGGTTAGTCCACTATCATCATCATTATCATTATATATAAGGGCCTTACGCGGCAAAGATCTCTAGCAGCCTTCTTCTTAAGCACGCCACCATGCTTCATAGCCTCTTTCATCAATATCTCCTTCATGCAGAGATACGGCTTTGGTTTTATCCTCAAAGTCTCACAGAGTTGTTGCTCTGCAGATGTGAGGAGGTGGAGGTCTGCCGCGTTCTCATTTGACAAGTGCAACGGCGGGTACAATGGTGTGCTTGCAACACCGCTGCCAGTGCCGTTAATATTGTTCGTACCATTTAAGCCGTTCGGAATATTCTTCTTCACTAATCCATTCACCATAGGAGAGGGCGAAGTTGGAACATTATTCGCTGGTGTTGGTGACAACGCAACCAGGTCCTGTGGCGCTGATGTCAAATGAGCCTTTGGCGCCACCAATGGATTAATTGGCGGGGTTTCCACAGGGGGAGTAGCCTTCGAGGCATATCGATGAGCCAAGCGATCCAGTGGAGCAAGTTTGTTCCGGAGAACCTCGCTCTGTAAAATAATACATTAGCCACCTTCTTGTAAGAAGCATCAATTGATGGGGCATTCACCCTCTGCGCTTTCTCCATCTCATATTTCGGCCCCGCTTCCAACGACTCGATCCCCATTCTCCTCCACTCCTGAAGCTGAGAAATCGCTTGTCGGAGTAACTGCTCGTTTACAAGTCCCTCGGAGAATTCGTCAAAATCCCGCTTGTTCATTATCCGAGCAAAGGGTTTGGCCTTGTTTAGAAGTTCACGTTCCTCTTTCAGTTTCTTCTTCTCGTTGGCAGAGTTCTTTCTATAATCCAACAAATTATGCTCATACATGACCCTCTTCCGTTGGGCGCGTTGTGTAAGCTTGGTGTTGTAAATATCCATTACCTTCAGCTTAAGGTCTACCTCCGGCTCAACTTGGCCGGTAATTGGATTAAGCCCCTCGCCAGGTTCAAAGAACAAATCTTTAACGGCCATCTCCGCTTCATTGTCCCACTCTGCCTCGAATTCCATTCGACCGGGCATATATCCTTGAATCTCATGACAAGCAGGTTGTGACGTGGTCGGCTTCTTCTTGGGAACAGTCGGTGCACTCTCGGAAGCTTCCTTCTTTCTCAAATCAATTCGGCGCTTTTTTCGCGCCTGGAATTCTTCCCTGCTAACGCTAGCATACGTCATATCGGTCGGGTCGGCATGCTCAGGCAACGGGAACTTGGACGAGTTGTTGATATAAGTCTCCAGGTAATGCTGCTTGACCTCATCTTTATCCCGCCCACCCCCGATGTGATCCGCAATATCCGCCCATGATCCAAGTCCGTAAGTTTCCGCTCCTTCGAGAAGTAAAAGTTCCTCGTCTGCTCCCCAGTCCGCTGTGAAGATTGGGTAGGAGTGTTGTTCGATGACCTTATATGAGTGGGTTGCCGGGTTGTGGTTACCACTAGCGTTACAAGAGGTAAAACATAGCACACAGAGATCGTACTCAGTGCAAGCATCGTGAGCGCAGCGTATCCGAACCTAGATACCCACGTAAGTACACGAAGAAACGGGTGTAATTATAGAGAAAGAGTTGCGACAACGTTAGCACTGTATTAGGTTTAGAGCTACTAACAGTAAAGGTGATGTCGCCGTTGCAAACGTCACAGTGGTAACGCACGCCAGGTTCGACACGGCCTGGGTTAGCGGCCTTCTTCTTAATAACACCCATGGTGAGAAGGATAGAACGTGATCAGTAGCGGTAGAGATGTAGGCACCGAGGCGTGCGCGCAGAGGGAGGTAGTAAGGATGAGGCTCAACGAAAGAATGTATGGAGATGGAGGCAAGAAATCGCGCGAAAAGCCAAGGCCGGGGGGGCACAGCTAACGGGAGGCAGGGTATCGGGAAGTTGCTGACTGGTTTAGAGAACGAGAGCTGCGGATAGGAGCTATTACGAAGTATACCACACCCGACGAATTACAGAATAAAATCCGGAGGCAATAGAGACTCAAGAAAATGCAGCGTCCTGAGCGATGGAGTCGGTCGCAGGCCCTCAGGGGATTGATAGGTTTCTTTTCCGGTGATGGCGGGATAAATTGCTTTTTTCCTTTTTTTTTCCTTCCCTTTTTTCTCCGCTATGCTGTTGTGTTTGCTCGTTTTCGGTCTCGTGTTTACGTTTCCGTGTGGCTCGGGGCAACCAACCTCTAATCACGTGCCAGAGTCGCTCTCCTCTCTTCTTTGTATTGGCGGAACCACGGTCCAGACTTCCTTCGACTATCCAAAACGATAATAACACCACCTATCCGAGCATACTCTGGTATCCTTCGCAGATCTTCGCAGTGAGAAACGTTCATTGGCCGTGCCACTGTCGGGGGGACCTCGGCCGCATGGTACTTGTGCCGTACCGGTACCCCTTCGGGCCGAGTATAGCTCTTGATTTCGGGCTAAGGTTTTGTGGAACTGACGTACCCGTACTGTGAGCCGGGGCCGGCGGCCGTTTCTCGGGGGCTAGGCTCTATTCGGGACCAGGCAGCTGCCGGCCCATAGTTCCTCACTCGTTTAGAATTTTAGAATTTTAACTCGCTAAATTCCACAAATTACTCAAAGGGCCTTCTCTCTCCTATCTCCTGGTCTTTTTTTCCGAGCCAAAGGGAAAAAAGGAGAAACACCAAATCAGTCTACCCATGCAAACAGCTGGCAAACCTAAATGAATATCACGTGATTTACCTAGTACTCGGCCACATGAGTACCGGTCTGCTACCCCAGTATCGGGAGGGCAACATCAATCCTCATAGCAAGCATCACCGCGCCATAATTAATACACCCATACAAGTAAGGGTCATCCCCAACGGCCCGGCCCGAGGATCTCAAGAAATAAACAAAAAGCGGTAACGCAGAAGATCCTATCACAAGGTATCTCATGCGAGAGGTCGACCTCTGGCCTTGTGATAATCCTACGTGCCTTATCATAACCCTTAAGCTAACTACAGGTTTACTCCTAATGTCTAAGAGTTTCCCAAACACCTGCGGAACGTCATGGATGACTATGCTATTATTGGCTCTCGTTACTGCTACTAAAATGGGGTTTCAACAGGGGGCAACGAATTTCCAGCGAGATTACATCGTCGATGAAGAACAAACTGACGGACAGGAAGTACAGTAGTGGTAGACGCACGATGTGATATGGTGCTGCATAAAATTTGTCATCTGTGGCACCGTACCAGCACTCCTGCGGAACCATGCCGCATCTTGCGGCCCCATACAAGTGCCCGTGTTGAAGATTGCACTTGGTATCATACAAAAGAAGTACATTACTGGGAACTGTAGTACCGGCAGGCACTTGAGAAAACCTTGCGTACTGCAGGGAATCAAGTAAGCAGTCTCACTAGCGCACGCATGAGGATCCCCACGGGGACAATTTACACTTTGGCTGGGTTTCAGACGCCCCCGGAACTCATATTTAAGTGGATAGCTAGGAAAAGGCAAAACTGAGACCCACGTTAGAGTAAATACGTACATATATAAAACTCCAACCCTATTAACAACCACGACGCCCACACGATATTAGAGACGGCTTACAACTTGGCAAGCATCTTCTGACCCTTCTGTAACATCACAACAGCCTCATCAACCATCTCGTCAACAATTTGCTTGGCAGGCTTCTTCTCGTCGACGACAGCAGCAACCTTACCCATCAGGAATGGTCTAGCACTATCCATGGTGTCGTCGTCAAACTTGTCCTCCTTATCGAGTTGTTCAATATCGTACTCAACAGGTATGATACCCTTGCTTGTGAGTTCCTTAATCTCTGACTTTCGGTTCTCCTCCCAGTTGGCAATATACGGATTCTTGCGGACACGAAGGGGGCGACCCTGAAAGTAGGTTAGTATACGTCATGGACAAGTAGGGTGGTGGGAGAAATACAGTGAAGATTGTAGTTCTAACAGTATCATCAAAGCCAGCGGTTCTTACGGCCTCCTGGTGGGCCTTGGGCGCACCAGCCTCCTCGGCAAGAATGAACCGTGTTCCAACCCAGACAGCGCTAGCACCCATCATCAGAGAGGCCGCAAGTGACTTTCCGTTATAGATACCACCAGCGGCCACCACAGAAACGGGCAGACCATTAAGCGGTGACTTCTTGCCCTTAACCATGTCAACGACGGTGGGGATGAGGATGGACGTAGGGACAGCGCCGGTATGCCCCCCTCCCTCACCACCTTGTGCACAGATGATATCAACACCGGCGTCGAGAGCCTTCTGGATGTGCTTGGGGTGCCCGATCATGCTGATTGGATTGTTACGGTCCGCCTCGATGACGTAGCAAAAAATGGGATGAACGCTTACTTCATGTAGGCAATACCAGCCTTGTGGAGCTTCTCAACAACAGCCCGTGGTGGGACACCGACAGCACTGACAAAAAGCTTTGTCTTACTCTCGATAATGATATCGATTAGTTCATCCAATTTACCTTTAGTGTAATCATAGTTGGTAGCTCTGGCGCCACCACCAACTTGGGGGAGCAAAAGGTCAACCCCAAAAGGAGCATCCTTATCATTCAAGTAACTCTTAAGTTCGGTAATCTGTTCCCTCAGCATGTCGGGTGAGTACCCGAGGCCACCAATAACACCGAGACCGCCAGCATTCGTAACAGCGGCAGCAAGCTCAGGACCAGCAGCAACGTTCATTCCAGCCAAGAGAACTGGATGCTGAATGCGGAAGAGTCGAGTGAGATCAGTTTGGATTTCTGAAAACATACGTTAGTACATATAATGCCAGGGTTGCCCATCGCGTATCATTGAAGAACTCACTTGGTGCCATTCTGAGATGCGCAGCAGGAGTTCAAGGTCACTATTACTGGAATACTTGGGGACGAGATTCCGCGCAAAGTAAGAGGGGGTGGGAAAGCGGGCAGAATGGGTCTTAGGCGGTGGGGAGGTTCGACTTTATGAAGGGTTCGGTCAGATGTGGAATACTAGGGCCGGTAGGGGGAGGATCCAAAGCGAGGCAGAGTTGGACCGAGGCAAACGTGCCTGTGGAACTCTAGATTTCCCGGGTTGTCGACTGACATGCCAAGGTTTATTTCAACTCGCTCTTTGGTCTGCAGCAACCTTCCCTGGAATCGGAGATCTGGGGAGCACCGACCGAGCAGAACTAACCAGAGCATGAACTATGAGATTGCTAGAATAACACGCTACCGGCGTTAGCTAGCATATGACTCGTTGGTGTTCATATTGAGGGATTTCAAGTTATAACTAAGTTGTTGTACCCCCAGACAATCGCAGCGAGACATGTCGGTACTCAACCATGGTGTGATCAACTACATTTTCATATTACCTTGAAATATAGTACCCTATAGTAAGTGTGGGTCCTTAAGAGTACCGCCTGAGACAAACAGCACGATATGTACTGGTACTTGTGCATGATGCTGCTGTAGCACTGCTGCCACGGGTATCTTGTTTATCCTGCTGGCCAGTTCGCCCGTCACTCATGAAATTTTACTGTTCAAGAGATTCCAGCGGTTCCCCAAAAGGTAAAAAGCACATTGGCAGGAGTTCCCAGAGCTTGAACTCTTTTTTTGGTTTACTCTACTCGATTACTATTCTATGTGAACTCGGGGCGCGCACAAAACGGTTAACCTGCCAACACTCCACTTTACCTTGCGATACTGCTGAGAGATCTCATTAGCTAGTGCGCGTGATTCCGTTAACCTGTTCAGTCGAGCCTACCGGCACCGAAATTTAACTCTACTATTTATTGATAGTGGATCGTCCGAGGAAATATGGTGCTGCGGTTGGAGAACCTCGGGAGCTCTACAAGTATCTGTTCTCTAAGTCCTTGGATATATTTGTAAAGCACAAGAAAATCCGAGCAAGCATCCTGAACTATGGCTTAGAAAACCCATATAACAAAAGAAACCTAATACACCTCCATTCAAAACAAAAGTAAATAAGAAATGCCGTCAAACCACTAACCATAGCTTATTCAGGTGAAATCACCCTATGGGCCAAATTAGACCCTCTTGTAAAATGGAAAAGCTTCCAAATGAACAGGGAATTTTATGATATGCCTGATGCTTAGTCACAAAAGAAGAAACCCGCCAACCAGTTCCCCGCCTTGTTACTTTTCCATCGAGCGGAATACTTCGGGGGTTCTATGATAGTGCTAAACTTATAAGTGAGGACCTAGTTCACCATAACAGGCTATCGCGGATTTAACAAAAAAAATAATCACCATAACAGGCTATTAGAGACTTTGTGAGACTCTGTAAATGCGGTTGTGAACCAACCGGATTGCTATCATAGGATTTGACTCTGTACCAGTATGTATGTGAAATCGCAAAGTCCCTTTATACTTGTACAATGGTAGGGATTTAACAGAAAAAACAAAAAATCCTATTTACTCGTACAATGGTTTTGTCTCTCGGCGTTGAATGGTAATGACTGCGAATACGCCATGGTGCGCGTAGTTTATCCTTCTGTCCCACACAACCCTCCGCTCACTCTGGCCAACCGGGGTTCTCTTAGCAACTCTCGCACCCACCTCCTCTTTCTCACCCTCATCATCCTCTTACACCCTCTCTTCTACCAAAACGACACCGCAACCTACCTTTGAAGTTGCTTTCTCACAGGGTCAGCCAGCTTGATTTCACTAATTTGTCATAATACAGCAGTGTCCGTCTAATTAACCTCCTGTCCCCCTTTCCAAACCGCCTTCTCCAAGTAACCGACAAACATAAAACGTTGACACTATGTCTGCACCACCTTGGCGATCGGGTAGTACTAACGGAAACAATCGTCAGTATTTTTCCTTCTTCCCCGAGCAATACCCAAATAGCCCGCCAAAAGCCTTCACACTTGTTGGAATTTTTGCTCCCTGGTCTCAGAACTAATGTGATGCGGCTTTGATTAGGAAATGGTGCGTTTCACTCTGTTAATTCTCGCAAGACGCTCTCCAGTCGCCCCATTCACCATGAAGGTACTCAGGTACATAACCACCATTTTTTCCCCTTCTTTTAGCTTGTTTCCACTTGCTTTTTGCTCTAGAACTCTGCAGAAAAAAAATGCTAACATGTACAAATCTATAAATCAGACTCTCACTCAAACCCCACCCCCTGAACAAACTCCGAAGACACAGTTCCCAGACAAGTTGAAAGATTATGTTGCCCGAACTTTCGAAGATTGCCCACCGGATGAGAAGGTTGCTGTCGAGTTAGAGCTCAAGAGAATAATCACAGATGCCTTTAATGAGAAGGTTGTTTGGAGTTTGGAGTGGGATAAGATGCCACTTCCTCAAACAATATTGGCAAGGAAGAAGGTGACTGCAAAGGAGGAGCAAACAGCAAAGGCACTTGCCATGGGTCAGATGAGTCGAGTCAGTAACGAAAGCGGAGCGTCCCCAACTCCCCCGTTCATCCGAAAGCCTAATTACAGTAATGTTATGGACGCGGACTATCCTGGAAAAAAGCGCAAGAGGTGAGTGCGCTCATGCCTCAAATATCTCACAGCTTTTCTTTACTCTCTTGCTAACCAGCGCACCCTAGTGCCGGCTCTAGCGAAGAATTAACATCCCCAACCCCAGACAGATTCGAAGAGAGATTTGACAAGCGACCTCGCCAGGGTGACAAATTCCTCCCAACATCGGGTAAACTAAGTCAACGTGAAAGGGATAAACGTGCGAAACGGTTTGAGGATGAAAGGCGTGAATATTCGCCTGACTCGGCCACCCCGGAAGTCCCAGATAACAAGAAGCCCTTGATTGGTCGCTGCATGGATCTAGAGAAGCGATATTTTCGTCTTACTTCAGCCCCCAACCCGGATAATGTGCGCCCACTACATGTGCTTGAAAAGACTCTGGAAATGCTCAAGCGCAAGTGGAGGTCGGAAGCAAACTATTCATATATTTGCGACCAGTTTAAATCACTTCGACAAGACCTAACAGTTCAGCACATCAAAAACGACTTTGTTGTTACCGTTTACGAAATTCATGCGCGGATAGCATTGGAAAAGGTATGGAATCGGTCGGTAGCTTCATATGGGATATCCAAACTGAGTAGTTGTTGATTATAGGGTGACTTGGGTGAGTATAATCAGTGTCAGACCCAGCTCCATTCGCTTTATCGTGAAGGCCTTAAAGGTCATGAGGAGGAATTCAAGGCGTATCGTATTCTCTACCTTATTCACACATGCAATCGGGCCGACATGAACGAGCTCTTAGCAAATTTAACCCCTGCAGACAAAGAAGTAAAAGCCATTAAGCATGCGCTAGAGGTCCGTTCAGTGCTAGCTGCTGGAAATTTTCACAGATTTTTCAGACTTTATTTGGAAGCTCCAGCCATGGGAGGATACCTCATGGATTCCTTCGTGGCCCGCGAGAGAAAGGCTGCAATGTGCATGATATGTAAAGGGTGAGGAAGCAAATTTTGTCACTCTCTGCTAGCTCTTTTCTGGAAGAAAACTAATACTTGGCGTGATACCTCCTGCGCCTACCAAAGTTACCGTCCCGATATTGATATTAGATTTTTGACTGAGGAGCTCGGGTTTGAGAGCGATACCGACTGCGTCAACTTTCTCTACGACAACGAGGCTGCGGATCTGATTGAGCAGAAGCTGGGTGATAAGGGGGTTCCCAACTCGATCCGCTTCCAGACAGCGAAAGCGCTCCCACTCTTCGAACGAGCCAAAAAAGCTGCATTTAGTAAGGTTGATATCAAGGGTCAACTATAACAGTGAAATCATTCGCCAGTCCTTTGCTAAATCTCATTTCTCTATCTATCAAATATCTCTTTGTCGAGCCTCAAATACCCTCCCTTCGCAAACGTATTCCCCTTTTTTGAGACAGCGACAACAACAGTAGAAGAGCCATGGGAGATGATGATGATGGGTGTGAGCAGACGAGCGAGAAAACGAACCAATAGAGGACATTCGGAAAACAAGGATAAAATGTGTGAAAAAACAAGCACAAAAAACAAGCAGAAGAAGCATATCGGAGCTCTGGGTCGTTCGTTCGTTCGTTCCTTTGTTTCGCCGATCAACCGTTTACTTTTATCGAATTTTTGTGCATTCTCCCTCCCTTCCCTCGGTCGCTCTTCGTCTCCCGGTCGGTAAATTCTTTTTTTTTCTGACATTTCCAGTTCTTCATTTTCCCATGTTTGCATTACACGCGAGGTTAGTCGATATCTGGGTTGGAAGGGAGGGGCGTTTGGCTTTTTTGTGTGCAAGGGCGGTTGCTGTTTTTCTGCCGTTTTTTTCCTACTTCTTCCTCCATCCTCTTTTGTCTTCCTCCTCTTTTGCTTCAGATTCTTGCTGTGTATAGTTTGTACGATACACCGTTGGCCTGTTCTACAAATTCTGATAATTTACATAAATTTACTATTAAGTTCCGAATGGGTGAGCGAAGGAATGAATGGTTGGGGGGGAGAGATGGAGGAATTTGCTTTTAATATGAGACGAGAGGTGGTAATTGTGTGAGGTTGAGTGGGGAGATTGGAGCATCACCTGTCTTATCGAGATGTCAGCAGTGATATGATACTCCACCGCAACACTCGACTACGCGTACTGTGCTCAGCATAGCAAGGGTACGATAAACCGATCCTCGCCCAGAGAAGGCAGTGCAACTATAACGCTATACCATACCGCACCACACCGCATTACAGTTACTAGTAGAGTCGAAGTCCATGATCTGCGGTACCTACAGCGGACAGTACGATGTACTTATACTATACTTGTATGATACACTCCTTCGCTCACCCACCCACCACCTACCCCACCCCCAACCCAGGAGCCTCAAAACCAAACCTAACTCAACCTTACCAGGCTGTCAGGAGGGAAAAAGAAAAAGAGAAAAAAACAAGCGTCAAAGTGCAGGGCAATGAGCATCGGATGCGTAACGCACGTCACCTCACATCACAGAGGATCTCTAAATTTCATGGACTGAGGTGGAACCGGGCCAACCGACCGAACCACTATACGGCCTGACTGACTGACTGACTGAACGAACAGTTCGCACTTCAACTATAGTGCCAGTGCGTAGCTAGCTAGCTATACAATATGCTCATCGAGGCTGTACTGTACTGTAGATGTGATAACGGGAAGAAAAAGGTCCCGAGTTTTTCTTTCTTCCATCATTCTATTATACCCTATTTTTAGTTGTAGTGCCGAGCATGTATTGCATGCATATGCATGGGCAATGAAGAAGTGAGGAAGGATGGAAGGATGGAGAGAAGGTTCTATTCCTCCGGGGCGGGATGGGATGGTTGCTCCCGTTGAGGTAACTGCTTATATTCGGATGAGGGAGGGGGGGCGGGGCCAGGGGGGGGGGGTCAGGAACAGAAGAGAAGAGAAAGGGATGAGGCGTGGGAGGAATTGGCAGGGGAACGTATTTGGGAGGATGGAGGTACCGTGTGTGGGTGGTCCATTGGAGCGGATCCCGGCGGTATTAATTTTCGGGAATGCGGTACGGTGTTCCGGTGGGAATGATGGTGGTACTATACTGTGTAGTACTCGCGATGTCGAAGCGGGGGAGGGGGGGTTTTTTTTGAAAAAAAGACTGCTATTGCATACTGCCCAAATCCAAACAAAAAGGCCAGATTTTAGTGGTATGCAATAGTAGTCTTCCCCCCCCCCCCGCTTCGACATTGCGAGTGCAGTGCAGCTCGCGTCGGTACGGCACCAGAGAGCAAACAAAGTAAAGTACCAGTGAGGGACAAAGGTCGTTTTTCTCTCTCTCTTCTCTCCTTCCAATTACAGTTCCGGCTCAACAGTACTTGAACAGTATCCGCGCGCCTCATCGCGTCTTCTCTCGACCAGCCAGCCCGATCCAGCCACTGTACTGTACATCAGACAAAGTTCAACCCCTGGCTGTCTGGCTGTCTGGCCGGTTGGCCAGCATTCCATGACGCACCCGAGTGACAACCTGTGAAAAATTCGAATCCAGCCCAGCACCGTATCTCTAAGTGTATTATCATAATTACTTTTTTGTGTCAATTCCTCCAACGATGAGCACGTGGCAGCCTTCCATCCCCATTCCCCCCCACCGCCTCCGCAGGGGAGGCGGAGGAATTGAACGTGGACAAGGTGTGTGTTTGAATTGAAACAGGTTTGGGGAAGGGAGAGAAGGGAGGTTGGGGGGGGAGGAGGGGCCGCCGGCGGCTACCGTATGGTAACTTTAACTCTGTGTGTTATTGATGTTGTGTTAGTGGCGATGTAATGTAGGAGCCGATGCGAACCGTTGGAATGGGGGTTTCTTATTTTTTATTTTTTATTTTTTTCCTTCTTTTGGTGGTGGGAGGGAGGGGGAGGGGGAGGGGTTGGTACCGTGCCGTATGATAAGGTGATGGATGAACGGGTGGTTGGGGGAATTGAGGGGTGCTGTGGTGATCGATTGGGTTGTGGAACTATTTACCGTACGTACTGCAATGGTCATTGGGATGCATTTTGCTCTTTGAACCTACTGTATTCAGGACTCTGTGTTACTGTGCTGTACCGTACGGGTTGGGGTATGGCATAGCACTCACTATGGGCCTGATGACGATGGGGAGGGAGGCGGGCAGGAAGGCAGGCTTCATCGTGCTGGTATCCTATGGGCAGGGTATCATACTGGTACTTTCGGGGAATGCGTTAGCGCAGGTTGTTCGTGTGTGGTAGGAAGGGGAAAGGGGGAAAGGAAAAAAAAAAAGAGGCTATTTGTGTGAAGGCTCAGATTTGTAGACTGTCTTCTTCTTCCACATCCTCTTTCTCTTCATATATAACTTACCTTGCAGTGGACTGCTGTAGAGGTTACTGTATCGTATAACTTTCCTCCTCCTCCTACTCCTCCGTCCTCTCGTCCATAGCAATACCCTTCCGTTTCCATCTTATCGAAAAGGGAGCCCTGCGCAGTACTGTATTTGCAATATGATCCTACTTGCAGCGTACAGTACCTGAGAAGAGAAACATTTCATTTCACCAGCTTCCGCGCCGCAAGCCTATATTGACTCTACTTGCTCCTTTGGTGCACACCATTTGACTTTGCAACCAACCCGTTCGTCCTCCATCCCAGCTGGCGTTCCGTACCGTAGGCAACAGAGAGAACGAGAAATAAGCTATTCTGGCCCTAGTCTAGTTTAGTTCTGTCCCGCCTAGTTCTGGTCTTGTCGCGCCAGGAGATCTCCGTGGACTCTACAGTATTCTTTGGGAAGAAACGGATCACGAGTGCGATACTCTGTTTCGAGAAATACCAACTGTGTCGGTAGGTTCATTTTTTTCTCTTTTATTTCCATTGTTGGTTGCCTTTGGCCGTTGAGGGAAGGGAAAGGATTGTATTTTTCCGAAGAGCTGCCCCTCCCCCTCACTCTTGGGCATCGTATCCTGCTCTACATTCCCCGTCTTCCCTTCCCTTCCTTGTCCCTGGAGAACTATCACAATACTACTACTAGACAAGGGGGATCAATGTTTACACCCCCCGCACTGCAATTTTTTTCCCCTTTGGCCTCCTGTTTCCACCTTTGGTTGTTGTTAGATAATCACGGCACTTTATCGCTTTCTTCTTCCGAAGAGAGAGGCCTGTCTCGATTTGGCTAGGCAGCGAGCTTTTTTTCTTCTTTCTTTCTCTCTCTTGCGTTTGTACCGTAACTTATTATTTTGCCTTCTGTCATAATAGCTGGCTCGTTTTTAGTATTATTATTATTTTTTAGTATTTTTTCTTTCCTCCCTCTCCTTCTCTCCGAGTGAGAGGAGAGTGGGAAAGAAAGAAAGAAAGAAAGAGAGATAGATAGAGAGCTAAGGGGGCTTTTCTTCCCCTCAGCGTTGTGGCCGAGTATATTCAATAGCGAATCGGCGTCAGATCCACAACAGCATCGACATCAGGGACGTTTTAGTGTTCATAATACTTACTATACAATAGCGAAGATCGAATCAAAGGGCCTCCTAGATAGAAAGGGACTGAAAAAAGAGAGCTATCATACCCAGTTAGGTACATAGTACCTACCCTTTTCTCTCCCTTTTCTCCCTTTCCATCCCTTCCCTGCGATCCATTCTCGCCTACCATAAGATACTCGCTTGCCTTTCGCCCGAGGAACGCCTTTTAACCTCTTAAACTCTTGATTTGGCTGGAGTTCTCCTTTTCCGCAGTGCTTCACTCGATTTCAGCGGATTTTGAACTTGTTCTCTCAACACCCCCCCTTGTTGGCTTGGTTTCCACCGACCAAGAACCCTTTTGCTCGAGCCCCCCCCCCTTACCGCGCGCCGGGGCTTGCTGCATCCTGCCAGCTCCCATCAACAACTCCCTATTCTTCTTCCCTTTCCCTTTCTCGCTCTTCCAATATTATCGACTTTTGAGCCCTTCTCGTGCTCTTCATTGACCCTTCTTGTTCGAGTCCATTCCGCAACGGCTTCGGCTTGTATCGGGGGCGTCAACGGGGTGCCCTTTCCACGACAAGAGCCCTACTTTTCTCACGCCACCGCCCCCCCGCTCGCACAGACCGGTCCGGTCTGCAGCCATCCCCCCCCCTCCCCTTCCTTCGTTACAGTGGAGCACGGTACCCTCTTTCCCATCTGCAGCCCTGTCCAGTCCACACGATTCTTGAATTCCCCTCCACTCGCGCCAAAAAGGTTCCACTCTTCCTACCGGTACATCTGGGCGATAGGCGAGTAGAAGAATCGAAAAAATAAATAAATAACAATAAAAAGAAAAAGGAAGGAATCTCCGTCGGCTTCTAATCCTCGCTCTTGCGCGCACCCTGCCCTGCCCTAGTGCCTGTACCCCGCTAGATTCCTATCGCCCTCCTTCCTCCCTCTTCCTCTCTCTGTCAACAGCGTTACCGCACCGGAACCCTCCTCTCAACAAAGGAGGAAACAATAGGGAACGGACATCAACATTTACTAGTCTTAGAAGGGCACGCTGCATTCCTTGATTCTTTTTTTCCACTCTTCCTTCATCCCTTCGCCTACCATACCCCCCCCCCCCCCTCCCTCACACATACACGCATACGTACACATACACGCACTCACACTTTTCCTCCGCCTACGCTTTCCTTACCCGAAATAGTTTCCTTGCCCTTTCTATCCACTCTGTTGAGTTGTCGTCGCCGCCCGTTACTGGTGTTTGCGCACAAGGAAATATTTCACAAAAATGATGAAGGTGGGTCGCTCGCTATCACAGCTTGTGAATAACAAGCGGACCCGAGAGTCCAAGACTAGGAGTGTTGGAGGAAGAGGTGGAGCACAGGCTTATCGTGAAAAATCGTTTCTTTCTTTTGAAATACAGGGCATTCGAAAGTCGCTCAAGGGCGACAAGGCAGATACATTTTCGGGTCCGAAAGCGTCGCACCTCTCTATCACACCAAAGCCCGCTATCACTATCCAACCTCCTAAAAAAGTTGGTCCCTCCCCCCAATATTGTAGGGTATATTTGTTTCTCGATCATCATCGTCGTCCGCCGGGTTGTGGGGAAGAGGAGAGAAAGAGATATATCTTATTTTATTTTGTGTATTTGGAAGAGAGCGGAGAATTCTCAAAAAGTAATAACAAGGACTAATCAAAGTTCATTGTGTTGCGTAGGTGATTCGAGCATTGTTCGACTACACGGCGGTAAGCGATCAGGAATTGAGCTTCTCCAAGGGGGACTTTTTCCACGTTATAGGAAGAGAAGACGATTCCGAATGGTACGAGGCATGCAATCCGGCTTCGAATGCGAGGGGATTGGTCCCAGCCTCTTACTTTCAAACGCTGGGTAAGAGCGGGCGTGGTAGTCAGGATTCCGCGGCTTCTGGCGCTAGTGATATTTTAAGGACTGATTCCGGGTACTCTGATCGGGGCGCGACTGCCGGATCGCAGGAGCGTGTCACTTCTTCCGGTGGCGCTGACAACAGGCCGAGGGCTATGAGCACTTCTGGGAAATCTGGCAGTCCGCTCTATGGTGTCGTGCAGTATGACTTTGCTGCGGAGAGAGCCGATGAACTGGAGGCAAAGGCCGGTGAGGCAATTATAGTGGTTGCGCAATCGGATAAGGACTGGTTTGTTGCGAAGCCAATTGGCAGGCTCGGCGGCCCTGGCCTGATTCCAGTGGATTTCATTGAGATTAGGGATATGGTTACTGGCCAAATCGTTGAAGACACCCAAGCTGCCATTGCACGTGCTGGCGTACCAAAGGTTGAGGAGTGGAAGAGGATGGCTGCCGAGTATAAAAATAGCAGCATATCACTTGGCAGATTCGACTTTGATGCACCGACAGCGCAAGCCCAAGGGCAGATGCAGAACATGTCGATAAGTGACAGTCAAAACAGACACGTATGTTGGCTTCTATTCATCTCTTCCCGCTTTGTTTGCTGACCACTCCTATCAGACACTCCAGGGGCACTCCAGTAGCGGTCCTCCGGATCAATACCGTCACTCGGGATCGTCCTCGCAAGGTCAATATTTAGCGCCTGTGGTTGCATCTGTCGATAGTTACTCTTTCGAGAATGGTCGGTACTGGTACGCACTCAACGCAACAATGGAGGATGGCAGAAGCTGGATCCTATGCCGGTTCTATGAGGATTTCTACGACTTTCAAATTTCTCTGCTGGACGAGTTCAAGGAGGAGGCCGGTCACACTGGACAACCTCGTTCTTTACCATACATGCCGGGGCCCGTAACATACGTCACCGACACCATTTCCGCCGCTAGGAGAACGAGTTTGGATGAATACATCAAAAAATTGTTGGGCATGCCCACCTATATTTCTAGGAGCAAACTGATAAAGCAGTTGTTTGCGCCTCGGCCCGGAGATGTGGAAACTACAGGTTACAGACGTTCGCAGGTTTCCCTTCATGATAACAGGCGTTCCACGGCATCACAACAGTCTAGCGACTCGTCGAGAGAACCATCAAGGCAGTCTTCACAGCATAATCTTAATGGAACTAACAGTGGGAATGGGTATCCCGGTTTATCGGCACCCCCTCCACGGAGCTCCGGACAACAACCGCGAATGGGAGGATCCAACGGCATCTCTCAAGCTCAACAAGTCCACATTCGTTCGGCCTCCGATCTACAGCCCCCACGCATGCTCCGACAAGATAGTTCTATGAGCTCAGCGACTCAAGGGTCGAATTCCTCACAGCCGGGGCAGTTCATGAAGGTCAAGATTACCTATAGTGACGACCTGATTGCGATCCGCCTGCCAAAGGACGTGTCTTTCGTTCAGTTGCAAGAGAAGTTGCAGGAGCGTCTGCGAGCAGATATCCGTTCAATCCAGTATAAGGATGAACCTTCGGGGACTTATGTCGAGCTGTTGAGCGATAACGATTTGGCTATTGCATTGAATCGGAATCCGAAGCTTTGGCTGCACGTGCAGAGCTAAGAAAAACAAAATCTAAGATTTTGCTTTGTCTTTTCTTTCCCTCTTTTGATAGTTTTCTTCTCTTCTATACTATACCATTCATACCTAAGCCTGGAGTTTTTTCTTTCCATCTATTCTTTGTTTCCTTTTTGCGCTCATCCTAACTTTGGTTGAACGTGTCCAAACTTTTCAGTTAACTCTTTCATTTGTCATGGGTCCTGGGGTGGTTTTTGTGTGGAGCTGCGAAATAGCCATTGGGGGAGAGAAAGGGGGTTAAACACATTGAGAATCTTGCCTCTCTTTCCTCCTAGCTGGCGTGCTTAGTTTGTATCCCCTATTATCCCCCTCCCGCTTTTTTCTCTTCCCTCTTTCCCTCTAGCTCTCTATACCTATTTTCTTGATATTTCTTTCCGGCACGCCTGTCTGTGTGTCCCTGAATGTTCCTGTCATCTGTGAGGCTATAACGTGGGATATGAAGTTTGGATTTTTTTGTTTTTTTGTTTTGGGCCTGGAGTGGGGGGGGAGTTATCTTCGATCATTTCAAACCGGAACAGGAACTCATCTCATCGGTAGATGACAAGGTAAGTTCTCAGCGTTGGTAGACCACATATTTGACGAAGATGAGGAGATAATGGCTACGATACATGCCGCGGTGTCATGGTGTAGATTGGTGGATCTAGTTCGGAGGAGGGGGGAGGAGAGAGGGGTCACTGCTGTCACGAATGTATTGCTTTCTATCATACTGAATGCGTATGTTTGTCTTGGAGTTGGGGCTGTGGGTGGTGGAGGGTTATAGTCGTTCATGTCAAGCATCTCCATGTCGGGAACCTTTGGGATTTTTCTTTCCTACTTTCTTATACCTTTTGTGTGTCCATTACTGGCCATAGTTCGTTGGTTGGTTGGATATCACCATTTTATTTGATCTCACTTTTTCTGGCTTGACTATTTCCTCTCATTCTCCCCTCCATCCTACTTACGTGCAAGCAAGTCAACGAACGAACGAGCTCACGCGGAAGGGTCTCTTTTTTTCTTTCTTTTCTAATAAAGAAAACAAAAACAGGATTTCGTTCTATTTCTTTTTCCCCTCCCTTTCCTTCTTGGTAGGTAGTCCTAGCATGTAGGAGTTGTATAACTTTTATTCTCACCAACTACCACCCTTTTTTCTTTCCCTATTTCCGTGTATATTCTTCTGTCACCTTTTCTTAAGGAAAAAAAATAGTTTATCATTGATATTACGTTACGATACCTGGCTGGGATGGGATAGGGTAGGATGGGATGGGCTGGGATGGGACTTGTGGATTTTTTTTCTTTTCTTCCTCTTTTCTCTTTCTTTGGTTCAGGTTGTAGATTATTTGTCTATCATGGTCTACGATAGTATGTGAATTTTTGATTTTTGATGTCGAGTGTTGTCATAGCTACTAGCGGCTCCTGGTGTAAGTGTGAAGGGGTATGATATGATATTATTATTACGATGTGGTGAACGTTATAGTATAGGTTTGCGCAACATGTTGGGCTCCCTTTGGAGCATGCGGTTAGGCGATTGCTGGTCGGCACGGGGCGTCGGGCACGGGTTTTAGAGATCGGGATGGGTTCTGGATTGTTTGTTTGTTTGTTTGTTTCGTTTCTTCTTCTTTGGCTTGCTTCGTTCACTGGGATCTCACTCGTGCTGTTGCTGCGTTGGGTCTAGTATGAGAGTTGCGCTTCTTTAGCTGCCTATCTTTAGCTGCCTATCTCAAATCGATGTAAATCTTACTTGTAAAGGTCTTAACTTACCCTGTGAGGGAGATGTCGAAGGCAAGCAGGAGAGAGCACTACCCGGAGCCCCGTTGACTGAATCAACCAGAGTGGAGCCGCTATCATACTGTAGCCATCTTCGAGTCCTGGGCAAATCATACCCGACCTTCCCCCCATTCATTCATCCATCCATCTATACCCGAGAATGGGGAGATATCACAGAATTGTACAGCTGTGGATTGCCCTGCTGGTGTGGAGGTACGTAAGACGGAGTTCCCCCCCGGGGGGATTACCCCAAGTTATGAATACCGTATCATAGCATGATATTATGATACTCACCTGTTCGCCATACACACCCAAGTCAGCCCTTTTTGTTGTTATTCTTATTGATCTTGGGGTCCTTTACTTTATCCTCTTGATTGGAACACAATGGGATCTTGTCATTTGCAATCACGGATGAGGGTTAATAGTTTCTCTTCCGTTGCTTGGGTGGGTAGTTTCGTGTGGCGAGAGGGAAAGGGTTTGCCTTACTAATGTTGGCCAGAATTCGGAGGGTTTGGTTGGCCTCTAGAGGGAATCAAGCTCATGGGAAATCACTCGAGTAGTTTTCACCGCTGATCGTCCTGTTTTGGCGTTTGTGTAGTTCAGCGTGTGTGCGCCGGTATGTGATCGTCTTGAGCTGCACAGCGGAAATGCTGTGATCCACCCCTTACCGCGCATGGGGGGTTTTTTTATTTATAATAAATATATATTTTTTAAAAAAAACCTTTCGCACTATCGATTTCGCTTTCTTTTCTTTTCCTTTTTTTTTTATTACTATATCCCTCCCAGCACGACTCGCAAAGGATTCTAGAGCTATTAAACCGTGATGACTGTTTCCGAGTTCGTTTCTTGAGGATGTATTCCCAGCTGACATTCGCTGTTGTGCTGTTTTCTTCTTCTCCTTCTCCTCACTTGGATGGGAGAAAAGTTGCTGACTTTGGTGTTATATGCTTTATCTTTCCTTTCTTGAGGGAGTTTTTTTTCTTTCCTTCCTTCCCGCACGCTGGGGGGGGGGGCGGTTTCTGGAATATGCGTGGCTATAGCGTTGTAGAGTGATCTGAAATTCTGGAATATGAGGAATGAGTGGAGAGTGGCTTTTGGCCCTTCCCTGTTTCCTGAGGAGTGGTAGGGTTCGGATGTTCTAAGTTGGGTGCTAGGTTTGTTGGTAGGGGTAGTGTTGGCCGGGCTCTAGTGCTCTTTCTTTGCCTTTCGGTCTATGTTTCGGGATGTAGGCGGTATGCGTAAACTGGCGGGCACAAAGCCTCTGTAGATGGATGCCTGGGCTAGATCAGGAATCTTTTGGATGTGGCTTCTCCTCTTGTGGTCTTAGGCACACCCAATTGAAGATTGGTGCCTCTCAGGAATTGAAAGGATCTACAAACTCAATGGCCACGGTTCCCATGGGCTGGCTAGCCGTTGCGTGTGGTTCGACCTAATCCTGAGGAAGAAGATTAGGCTCTAAGATTCAAAGATGTTTGATCACGCTATGATAGTACGTAAGCTGTCTTCCCGCCATGGAATTTTGATAACCAACAAGGCTTTTAACCCTACTCTTGGCACTTATTTTTGTCTATACAAGTGACGAAGGTAGATTCAACCTACCCTATCTTCTCCCCTCTACGCCACCACCACGAACACATCTGCCTCCTCCTCAAAACTTCCAAGGAACAAACGCTATTTTCTTCTTTTACAACGGTCTCTTCCACCACACAAACACCTCCAAATAAACCTACCCGACCTTCAAAATGCTCTTCAAGACTGTCTCTCTCTGCATCTTTATGATGTTCCTTACCACCATTTCCATGAATATTGCCGTTTCATCTGCATCTCCCGTTTCTGCGTCTGCCTTGGCCGATATCGACGCCAACGACATCGAAGCCCTCAAGGCTCACGCAGCAACTATTTTCGACAGTCCATCCGCCCAAGGCTGGCGTCGTTGCGAAACCTCAGACGCCTCTCCCCACATCATTGACATCTACTGGGCCGTCATTACGCTACAAGGGCAGGGAGGGACTTGTTGCAACACCGCCATTCGCATGAACGAATGCACCAATATCATTGCTATTGCCACTGCGGATATCGGATTCTGTGGCGTCCAGAGGTGTATTCCATGCCTTGATTTGGCCAAGAATGTTTGGTTGTTGGCGAACGAGTGTGGGTGGAATGGAAAAGCGGGTGGTGTCTCCTTCTTGGATGAGACTAGTTATATTGTTACCTATTAAGGTAATAATGGGGCGGGGATCTGGTCTGGCTTGATTGCTCTTTTTCTTTTCTTTGGGTGGATGAAACCTGGGGGTTGGGGGGGGAGTGGAGGCTGGAATATTTGATCCTGTGTAAAATTTGTGTGTAAAGAGGCTCAGTTTTTTTGAAAAATGGTCCGCTGTTGTGGTTGAGAGCAGCGGATGACTTGGTGGCTAAGTTTTTCCCTATCCAGTGAAGTGTTGCCTGAAATTTAACTCGTCGTGATGTCCATATTTTTGTGCATTGGGATTCAGAACGTAGTCCATTGTGTGTATTAGTGGTTTCTCCTCCCTCCGACTTTTTCTCGCTACGCTTCCCGGTCGGAACACTATGCACTTTACTTATCTCCTATCGTATCTAACTACCCTTTGGAAAGCTTTCACTCTGTACTCACCCAGACACCAACGATCACTCGAATAGTTCATTTCCTCCTGCATTTGGAGCAGGGGGGTTCTTTTTCTCTGTTGGATTCTCCTCTCTGTCCCTTCCTTATGGAGGGTTTCTCTCCAATTGGAGCACTGTTTGGGGCTGGTGGGTGTTGTGGTTCTGCCATTGTTCCACTGACCTTCGTCTAGTATTTCCCTGATAGTTGGGTATCATATCAGTGATAAGTATAGAGGGTGTAGCACTAATGGCCGGATGAAGGAAGCCTGCCTGCTCACGTGTTCATAAATCACTGGTATATATTTCATCCTTGCCGTTCCCTATCTCCATCTCTGCTAACTAAGAATAGTCTCGACTAGAGAGAATTACCTTCTTTCGTCTCTGATTCTAGCACTTCTGGCCAAGAAAGCTGACGCACGTCTGACTATGGAAGGGCTGATTATACATTTTTACTGGAGAAACTCTAGGGAGACATTGGTAGTGGTGTTAGGAGGGGGGGTTGGATAATTGTGGACGATAATTAGATTATAGCCTGAGTAGAGAGTAAAAGAACATGCGGCTTCTTAGAGAGTCTGGCCTATGCACAAGAGGTATCGCCCGTATAAATGACCAACAAACCAAACTGATCCTCAAACTTCCGCCTGTCCTTAGGCCCCACCCTCACAACTCCACCACCTCAATTCCCTTCGACATTTGATACACGCTTCCCCGCCCTCAAACTATGGCTCCCAACCTCCTTTAGGCCATCACTTTTGTAGAAAAAGGGGGCTGCGCTTGCAATAAGAAGGGCTGGAAGGGGGGTGGCTAGTTGGGGGTACAGGAGGATGGTGAAAGCTGGGCTGGGGGGCTTCCTTCACTTGCTCTGTTGCTAGAATCTCCTCCTCTCCCCTCGACAATTAACCCGACCTCCACCTTAGCCTTATCAGCGATCTCAGCGCCCCAGCACTTCTCCAGGGCCCTCCAGACTTCGGCACAACTATCGGTGCCTCTAACAGGCGGAGTGGGTTTAATGAGCCCCCTAGGAGCCCTTGCGCCCCTCCGGCCCGCTTTTAACGCGCCGGTCCTAACCCTATTTCGGCGAGCTACGTAGGCATTGGATTCCTTAGAAGGGGTCAGCTATATTGACGAAGACGCATTGGGTGTGAAAGTAAGCGTATTAGACCCAGTGAAAGCTCTCCAATGGGTCGAAACGGGCGGACCCGGCCCGGCCCAACCCAACCCAAGGGACCATAACCCGGGTTTGCCCAGCGAACCCGCTGGGCCAATGCACAGAAGAGGGGAAGAAGTGGTCAAGGTCACTTACATAAAGTGTCCCTGATAATTCTGCAACATGAGGGGGAAACCTCGGTATGTTTCGTTGGCTCCCTCTTGCCCTCCGTGTTTCTCTTACTGCCGCTTCTCCCATTGATATTTGAATTGAGTGTTGGGCTTGCTTTAAACGTTTAAACTTTGCTGATTGTTCTTCATGGATCGAATGGGCGCGTGCCAGGTGCATTCCTGGATTCTTTGTGCCATGAGACTTTGGGTACTTCTGGGGGCACCGCGCACATTGCCAGTACCTATCGAGCATGAGATTAATTGCTAAGTTTACTAATTTGGACATAGGAATACAGATCCGCTGTGGCATTTTTGATTTATAGGGGACTTACGGAATGTCGTCAACGGTTACTGACTTTCCATTAGGAGACTCCGGAGGTCCCCAGACCCAAGATGAAGGGTGAGGATTGCTTCTCTTTTTCCTCATATGGGCTGCACCTGTGTCTGGTGGTGACAGGGCACCAATGTTTACTTCGCACACTTCTGAGTGTTCAGGAGCAAGGCTATCCTCTTGGCACTCGGATTCAGATGGCTGAAATTCCGAGATGGGACTAGATGTCCGTGTGTAAGATAGAGGACTACTGGTGTCTGAAGCAAAGCTCATGGTGTTTATGTCCTTGTGCGGGGCCTAGGGAAAAGACGAAAGAAGATGCACTTGGAGGAGGAGGAGGTATGCGGGGTGCTTGGAAAGGGGGGGATTATTTCAAGCTGAAGCTGCTTTATATCTAACTTTTCAGACCTGAAGTCCAGGTCGGGTAATAATCCAAGATCACCAAGGCTGTAGAGCCTAGTTCGCCACAATCGCTCGATTTGGACTGCCTCCCGCATTCGCCTTTCTACAACCGGTAATAGCAAACACTATTTTGGGATTCCGCACTCGTACGAGTAGTTTTCCATGGTGATTGCAACTAGTGCACTCGAGAGTATTACCAAAATTCCAGAAAAACGCTGAAAGTATCGGGCGGGTACAGTACTCGGGGCCGGTAAAAACAAAACTATTTCCGCTAGTCTTATACAAATCTCTATGGAGACAAGGACTATGTTTTCCGACTTTTGATCACCCCCTAGAGCACATCGGGTAACTTGGGTTGGTCCATTTCAACCCCACACAACCCAACCAACGACCCAGGTTCAAGGAAGCACGACCCATTGGAAGGCTTAAATCGGTAATCGGTGGTGGTGGGCCTTCTGCGGTCTGCACGCACTCAGGGGATTATGCACGCGAGGTGGGTTGGGTGCCTAGAAGGGTGCCTAGGAGGGGCGCGCGCGCGTGAATTGTTGCTGCGGGGCTTTGGAGGGGAGTGTGGTGGAACAAAGTATTATTTGGGGACTGCCGTGATTGCGCATTATTTTTCTTTCTTTTTCTCTGGTTTGTATTAGTCAGCGAAGTCAGCGAGAAATTATTTCTTGCGAAAGAGTCTTGTAGTTTGGGGGAGAGCAGAGAGTGGGGGATTCTCTGAAGGTTTGGGAGATTTCTTTGTCCTAGATCTGCTGTGAAGAAGAGAGGGAGAGGGAGAGGGAGGAAGCGGGGGCGGGGAGGGGGTTGGATGGGAGCTTACACGAAAGTTGGGTAGGCGAGTGGGGGCCCTGGGGGACGAGTGATTGATTGTGAAAAAGTCTAAGTGGTGACTCTAGCTAGATTCGTTAGCTGTGGGGGGCGGGGCGGGGGCGGAAATTGTTTGGTGTTAAGAAATACCGGATAGCGTTTGGTGTAGCTGCCGTGCCCGATTTTTTTGTGGTTCCTGAGGTTAGGATTAGGACTGTAGCTACCATTGAGGTGTAAATTTATGGTACTATACTGTGACTTGGGAAGAGGGGACGAGTGATTGTACCGGCCCCCTTGAAAACCGCCCCCCTTCCGCTAAGCTCTTTCATCACGATTAACCTTAATTACCACCCTCTGGGAATTTCTCGAGTCTTATGCACTTACCTCCCCCCTCCTTTTTCACCAATCTCTTTATGCAAACTCCATCACTGATTTATCACAAGTCTGCCTCACTCAAGAAATCCACTCGTGTTTCTCTCAAGTTATTCCTGTCAAAGGTAATTCCTAGTTTTACTCAGGGGGGACCAGGATTTAATCCACGAAACTAGCAAAGATGTCCTACAAAAAACCTTGTTATGAACGCTCTCTTCCTCCTGGCGGTTCTCTTCGTCACCTCCACTAGTTGCCCCCGTATCCCTCGTTCTGCTAGAGGCCTTACTCATCGCTCTGAGCTCAATAATGCCCCAGCGGCCCCCTTCGCCGAAGACCTTCAAATCCTAGATAAAGCTCAATTGGATGCTTCACGCCTCATCCTCTCAACCCCATCGCAGCCGCTCACCGCTATGGCACCTCGTAGCTGGATCGGGGGCGAAATCTCCGGCGGCAGTTCCCGAGTTCAGAACATCAAAGCCTTGCATAAGGTTCTCTTTGTTTTTAGTCAATATTACTGTTGCAATAGGAACACAGATGGTGGAGGGTGTAGCCACACTGCAACGATTGGGGAAGCTAGTTGTGCAATTTGTGGGCCTCAGGATTGCTTAATGTGTGGGGATGTGGCTCGGAATCTCCTCTGGATTGAAGAGATTTGTGAGTAGAAGGGTAGGGCCGGTGGTATGTCCTATTTCCTTAGGGGGAGTCATGTTGTGCATTATTAGTAGGGGATTTATGTTAGTTTTTTTTTTTCGACAATAGAGGATATTTTCTGAGCCAAATCTCCAGTCGTAGACTGTAGGTTGTACTTTTCCCCTTGGGGCGGTTGCCCTTATAAGTAGTGGTAAGTAGTAAGACGTGGTAAGAGCATCAAAAGAGCAGGTATCTCATTCTCATTGAAAGTCTCCAAGACACTTTTAGTAATGTTAGAAGCAGGGTGTAACTCATTCCAAATGCCGTTTGAATTTTTAGAAAGGTTAAAGTTCATGCCCTTGGGATTTGCGCTATGAAGTACACCGCGCTGAACTGATAGATTATTCTGAGCTAACTGTCCTGTAACTTATGTTCTCCTTTCGTCGCGAGTGTTAGCCCTAAATTCTAGTCAGTGGTGCTCTGCCTATAAAAGGTTCAGATCGCTTCCTTCTTCCTCTTCTCCCCACCAACAACCTTCACTCAGTTCCACCATCAAACCATATCACATCTACATTTCCAAAACTTTCAACTCAAATTTCAATCAACTCAAATCTAAAGGTAATCCTATCCTAGCTGATGGATAAGTAAATCTCTAACTCTTAGTATCATACTAGTCAAAATGTTCTCCCTTAAGAACCTCATTTTCCAAGTTCTAGTCCTCGCCATCATCGCGGCACTTGCCAATTGCTCTCCCTCCAACCGCCTTTCCGGTGGAGTCTCCCGCCGCTCCGAATCTGCAACTGACAACACTGCCACCACCGCCCCGGGCTCCGGTAACGTCAATATCCTCGACCAGGCTCAATTCGAAGCCTCTGGCTTGGCCCTCATTACTCCCGATCCCTCTGCTGATGATGGCCCCGAAGCCTTCATCGCCTGCGAAACCACGAATGCTAGCCCTTGGATATGGAATTCCCATAAAGTCGCGGACTTCTTTTCGAACTTCAATGGCTGGTATTGCTGTAATTGGAATGTGAGTGGCGGGGGCTGCTCACACATGATGACAATTGAGGATGCTAGTGTTGCCTTTTGTGGGAATGAAGGATGCATCAAGTGTGAGGATATGAGGTCTAACGTTTATAAGATTGTTGATTTCTGTAAGAGGGATAATAAGGCTGGTGGTGTCTCGTTTTTTGTTCATCAGGGAAATCATGTAGTTCTTTACTAGTAGGCTAGTTAATTGAATGATTGACTAAATCACTTGCTAGTCTAATTTTTTTTCTCCCCTATTGCTTTTGTGAGTGTATTGTGAGTGAGTAAGCTCCTGCTACTAGTCTCCCTAGATGCTCAATCACTCCAGTTAGCCTGAAGCCATCATAGGATCGTACGGATGTCCAAGTTTGATGAATTTCTGAAGAGGGGCCAGACTAATAGAGCCCATGGAACTCTCTGACGGGGGCGAACCGCAAGAAAGTTGCAGGAGAGTGTAGAGGCAGACATCAGCTCTCTCTGATACAAAAACGAACTTCTAGGGACTTGCGTCGAGCTGTTGGGCTAAAAGGATTTGGCGGCAACACTACTGAAGAATCTAAGCTTTGGCTACTCGTGCGGGATTGGTAAAAGAAATAAGATCTAAAGGTTTGTTTCACCTTCTCTTCTTTTCTCTCCCCTTGATAATTATATTTTATTTACAAATTTTGTACCATATCGTTCATGCTTGACCTTGGAGTTTTTCAGTTCCTCCTCTCGGGTTTTCTCTTCCTGTTTGTGCTCACCCTAGATTTGCTCCGGCTGACCGCTCCATGAAAACTCTTACTGAGTTCCAACGCATCGTGTCCAATCTTTCGGCTCAGTGCCGAATCTCATATCTTCCAGATGTGCAAACTATTACTAACAAAAGATTATGGATTGGTGGTTGTGGTAGAGGTTATAACTGGAAGGCCGACTAAAGGGGATATTGGGGAATTCCTCGAGGAGGGGCTGGATAGCGATATCGATTGTGGCTTAATGGATCTCGAACTCAAGAAGGATATGGTGAGATGCTCCTCGGAAAATACTTTAGATACGTACGTAGAGCTAACAGCGCTGTCTAACTTTGTGTCTCATTTGTTCACTGACAAAAACAACAATGCATTACCGACTCCCACCAGTTTCATGTGGTCCCAGGAGAAAATGCTGTTCTATCGATAAAGAGACATGCTCAAAGAGAGGGCCAATCGTCAGAGCTTGGGAGATGTACATAATGGAACGTTGGGGCGGATAAAGCACCAGAATGAGAGTGAGACAAGACTTGGAACCCTGCCGAGCCATGCCATGGTGTTTCCGTGCACATGGGATCCACAGATACCAATCCTGATAACGTCTCTTCGACGGAAAAACTGCCACTCTGTTGACTAGGACTCATCGCAGTGGACTATCGACCTTCCACTCTCCGTCCGGCGCACTATACCTATAAGAATATCTTGATAACCATTCTGGGCTCTTTCGGAGGCCTCACCCGAGGGCTGTAGAGCATGCTTTAGATATCTAGATTTCGAGCGATACAATATGCTTCCACTTAGCTGCGATAACGCCCCATCCAGAACGCCTTCTCCGAAATGCGCCCCAAGTTTCCGGGAACCTCTTCCCCCGAAGGAGGCCGCGGAACCCCTGAAGGCACTTGAGCTTCAACTTCTCGCTCGATGCAACAATAATATATGGGCAAAATGTGTTCTTTTGTATTTTGGCACTGTGCATGCGGTGTCTCAAAACAAACTTTTAGTTCTTAGTGGTAAGGCTGGCTCGGATCTGAAAGTGGGTAGAGTGTTTGCAGTGCGAGTTGTGGCAGCTATGCAGCGGGTAGGAAGAGCTTAGGAATGATCTGCTACGATACTGCTTCGAGCTTTGTGTAGCCGTGGATTTCTCTTATACGCCAATGGTATAATCAATGGATAGTACTATAAATGATCGAGCTTCATATACCCTACTTCGCACATGTATCAATAGAGTCAGTGGAAGGGGGAACTCCAGATCTTAGTGATAAAATTCCAGGAATATTTCTAGATGCGACACAGCGCTGTGTTGCTGTAATACCGGCGCAGTATACCGATGCAATTCTATTCCGGAACCTGCATCATACGAACCCGTATAATACTCAAACCACCCTCATAGCACCCCGCAGAAACTGATATGATATTATACCAAACACCGCCTTTTAAGGCTTCTCCACCCAATAAAAGTATTGTATAATCCGGGCCCTGAAGCGACCAACCGGCGTGTTCTTCAACCTAACAAAGTATGATATAAACAATTAAACGTGACCCCACAATCAAGCATCTATCCCAAATAAGGTTAAGTGAAATTCTAAACCTTAATTCAACACCGCGCCCACTCTCCCGAGACCGTAGCACGCACTTATCGCCAAGAATTCGCTTACACCACGCGGCATTACGCTAACCCCCATCCAAAACGAAAACAAAAACAAAAACAAACATGGAACCACGAGGACTCGAGTATGATATCGGTGTTCTCAACCTTCTCGCACAGAACTCTGCTATTGTTGTTAACACCTTCAAAGCCAAGAATCTGTCGCACAGTGCAAGTAAGTGCATTCCATCGCACGGAAAGAGCAAGGATGGAACCGTTAGAAATGCCAGCGTTTTATTGCGTGTAAGTTAAACTTCCCCCCCCTCATGGGTTCCAAAGAAGGTTCTAATGTATTACTCGTAAAGTTACCTACTTCGTTCAACGGTCCGTCCAACATCTTTTTATATAGGCTCGACACTTGATCCTCGGCGTCGCCTAGCGCAACATAACGGCGAGACAAAGGGTGGGGCGGAGAGGACTAGCAGAGAGTCCTTGAGGCCTTGGGAAATGACTTGTATAGTGTCTGGGTTTACATCTCATGTGGCGGCTCTTCAATTTGAGTAATTTCACCCTCCCTCCTTCCTCCCCCAAACGATCACTAACAGTGATGGCGATGAAAAAAGGTGGGCCTGGCAAAACCCAAGCAAAACCTCAAAAATCAAGGAATCCCAGCGCATCAGCAAATCCGTCTTCAAAAAGACCAGCTCAGGTAGAACAAAAGTCCTCAACCCGCGCATGAGTTTGAAAGCATTCCTGGCGAACCTGCACCTCCTTTTGCGTGTGCCGGCGTTCGCACGATGGCCACTTTCAGTACGGTTCTTCGTCGAGGACCTGTATGCAGTGTGGGAGGCCCACTGCAGCACAAAGTGCGGTCCGTTAAAAGCCGTCGCGGTCGAGCTAGACCTGCGGAAAAGCGAGCGCTCAAAGAGTCAGTCACCCTCGCCGGGCCGCCGAACGGGGGGTAAGACGAAGCAATTCTCACCGACCGGGGAAGGTGGCCTCCAAGGGCTCGACATAACCAGTCCCCATCTCGATCGGCACATGCAGAAAGCCAGGGACTTGCTGCGCGACGAAGATATCAGATGTGGGGTTTGTGCTGGGGGTTTTCCCGACGATAGTGAGGCGCCGGCCGTTGTCTGCCCGCATGCGTTTTGCAATCATGTTGCGCATTTGAGGTGCCTTTCCCAGGTCTTTTTACAGACGGACAATGAGTATGAGGTGTTGCCGACGGAGGGTGTGTGTCCCGAGTGCAAGAAGCCCACGAAATGGGTGGATCTGGTCAAGGAGCTCTCTTCGAGGACTAGGCGGAAACCTGAAGGGCCGAGAAAGAAGGGTGTTAGTCTCGTTGGGATAGTTAGTGGGGAGGATGGAGAGGATGGCGAGGAGGCGGAGATGGAGCTTATGCCAAGCGATGATGAGCTTGGGTCATATGATATTGTGGCTCACATAAGTGATAGCGGCAGCTCCATATCCGTCGCCGACTCCGACTCCGGGGCTAGCGATCATCCGGGGGACGGAGCCAAAAGATCCAGGAGCAAGAGATCTAGATATAAAACCAAGGGAAAGCCGTAGATACCTAAATAAGCCCGACAGAGCGAAATAATAGGCTAAGCTTTTGGTTGCTCTTAAAAGCTAGGTTTTGAGATACCTCTTTTGTTTGTACCCCCTGTAGTTGTACAATGATTAATTCATCATACCTCTCATGAATCCGGTCATCGCAGCGAATGTCGGCCTCTTTCAACAAGTAAGAGCGACTAATCGTGAATAGTAAACTAATTACTGGTACTGCCGCAAAGTCTTTTCTCCCTAGGACATTACTACTGTGCGTTGATAATAGAGGCCCAGGCCGTGTTATAGCACTCCGCCATTTCTGTCTAATTTCAATTGAAGATCCAACATAATTCTAACACGCTGCACAAATTCGGTAAAAAAACTAACATGAATAGTCTCCCTCTGCCTAATAACTACCACCGAAGAGCCTGAGATCATTTCCGAATGAATCGCCCCCTCTTCCCAATTTGCGGTCACTGATACTTTTCGCCGGGGATATTCCCCCGATCTTCGTATGATACGCACAACTGAAGGGGGAGGGGCCTAGGAGGCTCCCAGCAGGTCACTACCCCTGCCGTGTTATCGTACTTGTGCGCTAGCTTAATAAACTCTCGGAGCTTATTAAGGTGGCGGGGGAGGCAAGGGAAGATCAGCCGCCCCGGGCCTTCGTACTGACGTGTACTATATGATATTTCTACTCGAGGTCGCATATGCAGATGCCCCCCCAGACCCTTAGCAGACCTTAGACCAGATCAATACTTTATCAGTACCTATTAGTTACTCGAGTACAGATCTGCAGATGCAACGGGAGAGGGAACCCTTTCATTCTTCGGACCTTGCTTTCCAACCCACATTGACGCTGCTAAAGTATTTTCCCCAAAGGAGAACAAAGATTTCCAATTGGCGATTTCCCTTACCCGGAGGGAGATAACTTACCTTGTAACCGGAGCTCAGGTCCCGAAACAATCTCCCCTTGCTATTTTCACGACATCCCCATCCCAAGTCCTTCGGCTTAAAAGGCGTGCTGTATTTGGGCGGATATGGCCCAGCGCCCTTATTCCCAGTAACCTTCCCCCCTTTTAGCCTTTCCATTTGCTGTACTCCCGTGCACAAGAGAGTTGAAACTAGGAGGGAACTCCTCTAAACTACTTGCTATACCGGTTCTCTGGTGTTTGGATTTTCCGGATCTCTATCCAAGTCCCATGGGCCATTGCTCGGGTGCTTCCCCCGCCTTCTCAAGGCTTGTTCTTGTTACTGTGGGTATAGAGAGGAGACTCCTCCGCTTGAATCCCCCCATTCCATAACCCATTCTTGCTACCGCAAATACTAGTGGATGCTACCATATGCCCGGGTCTGACTGCAGCAGCGGGACGCGTCAGCAGGTAGGTTACGGAGAAGATAGCGGGATTGGCAGATACTCCACTAATGGGGTTAAAACAGAGCCATTGAGAAGTTATACCGGTATTCCCTCCAGGGCTGGTATTTAAAGCATCTCAGTATCGAAGCAATGTTCATGCGTAGTGACGATACCCACCCGTAAATCACAGGGTGGGATCTCATAAGTACTTACCGTAAGAACTGGAATAATTGAACCTCGCGCTAAGACGTCTGAAATTCCTTCTCTTGGATAGGGGCTCGAGAGCACTGCGAAAACTGGCCCCCTCAGCCCCGGACTTGAGACAAAAAAACAAAAAAATAGTTGACCTTACCAGCAAAGGCAACTCCAACGTCCAAAAGTCAGGTTCAATTATTCCAGTTCTTACGGTATAAGAAAGTTCCACCGGCAGCACCGATTACTCAAGCCTACCTTGGGCGGCGAGATCCAGTTTAACTGAAAACAAACTGCAGAGCTTATTGCGGCTTGGGCGAAATTGTACTGCTCTCTTCAATTTAGGATTTGGACTAAATTTGGCTAAGTTATGGCCGCACGCTTGCTTCTGTACACGTGTACTTCGGAGTGCGGGCGGCCCCCGGTGAGCTAACAATGTAACTCATACCGGGATTCTAAAGCACTTTCCTAGGGTGGTGGCTTCGGCTTGTACAGTATGATAGTGATAAACGCTTGCGGTTCATCAAATTTGGCTGCTTTAAGTTTGCGAGAACCGACCCCGGGCCCGTGCGAGCAGTATATCACCCACCGGCTCTGATATTCGCTCTCTGCTTACTTTCCCGCCCAACCTTCTACAGTCCTCATAAGCCTGGAGCCTTTGGAGCAGTGTGCCATGTACAAAAATACTAATAAGATCTAACTACTGATTATTCCGGTGCTTGAGTGTGTTGATCCAAGAGTAATTTTTTTAACAAAGTGGAGTAATGCATAGATAATTAATACCCACGTATTTAAAGCTCGCAGGTCTGGTTGGATATCGCACTTCACTAGGGGACGATGCCGCAAAGGTCCAACGCCAGATTCATGCCGGACACCTGGGAAAGCCACTCCCTGGGCCAACCTTAAAGGACAGTACGTATTTTCAAGTACACTCCCGTTTGGAAAGTCCTTGTATCATACTACAGTACTTGAGTACCGGTAGTTAGGGCCCGTTTACCTAAGGCGTTTACCTGCCGTAGCGTGCCATCCAGCGCCCTGCGGAATTTGCAAACTCATCTACGGGATCATGTCACGTTTTGACCTTCTAGCAACAAGAATTTAGGACGGTGGAAAATTGGGTAAATGCTCCTGCACTGTATGATATATCGGAAAACGGTGTTGGTTGAGACGCCACAGTCAAGTTTCACAAAAAAACTGGAACTAGACGGTTAGGTAAACGGGGTATTAGTTTCCAGCAAACGAAGGGCACTTCCTAGATATGTTTATTTCCTTAACTAGGTTTCTTGGATATAGCGCACTACGGAACGGCGGATGAAAACTATCCCTCCCCTGATATTAGCCTCGCAGCCTCGGTTAAGGCTTAGCTTCATGGATTTAATCACAGATAGTGCTGAAACTAATCTGTCAAGGTTCGGGAGAGAGATAATTCGTTGACGTTTGGATGGGTCTAGAACTGACTGATTTCTCAGGTGCTTGAAGTCATACGAGGGAGGGTGTGGGATATTCACTATCTGTTCTTATGAGAGTAACGAGGCTGGTGAGGGTTTCAATATTTTTTAATTATATTGTAAAGGATATCACTACCAATCCAGGCATACGGACCCCACGGCGAGGGGCGAAGCGGAGTGACCCTTCAAGAGCCTTGTCCACAGCGGCACCCAAGTAAAATCACGAGCGCAAGAGTTCTGGTTTCACAAATTCCTGGTCCATTGGTGGGGCTGCATTTAGGCGGCTGGGGGGGGACGAGCGATGAACCCCGCTTTTCTGAAACTTACTCGAACTTTGTCAACCGGTCCAAAGGTCTTCAGCACCCGATCCTCTATAGTATTTCAAGCAGCAGAGAGCGAAGTATGTCTCTAGCCTTTACAGATAACATCAATTCTTTCAATGTGTCGAATACCATTTTCTTTACCGCTACCGATGATGAGCCCAAAATCCTGGGCTGGCTGTCACCCTTAGAGCCCCAAGTGCGACATCACGATATTCGCGAGCAGCGGGTGGATAGTGTAGGGAACTGGCTACTGGAAACGAAAGAGTTCAAGGGCTGGTATAATGGTGGTGAGAATGATGGATCTGATCCTGCAGCCTTGTTCTGCTATGGCGAGCCAGGGGTTGGCAAGAGCTACATCTGGTATGAGAGGCTACTAGCGAGGAACTAGGGACGTGATTGCTGACAGGTCGCGATGGCAGTTCTGTGGTTGTAGATTATTTATGCGACCAGGTCATAGAACATATGGTAGTCGCCTGTTTTTACTATGACTTCGCTTCCCGGGAGGCCCAGTCTCCGACAAATATGCTGGGCTCTCTGCTCAAACAGGTTCTGAGTGGGTTAGGAGCAATTCCGGCGGAAATTGTGCAGAAATTTCGGAGCCAGAAGAAGGCGATTGGCGGCCGGAGGCTGCAACTTCCTGATATTGTGAAAATGTGTGTGGCTGTCACATCTTTGCAGCGAACATTCATCTGCGTTGACGCACTCGACGAATGTGTTCCAAGTCATCGTCTAGAGGTTCTTAGTGCATTGGGACAAATTCTCCGGGGGTCTCCGAATACACGAATCTTCATGACCGGAAGGTCACATATCCGGGAGGCGGTCGGGAGGGAACTAGGTGGGAGGGCAACAAATGTATCAATAGTGTCCCGAGAGGATGATATTGTGACATATCTGCGCGCGAGACTGGGGAAGGACACAACTCCCAGGGCGATGGACAGTTTCTTAGAGAATGATATTATGAAGAGCATCCCTGAAGAGATCTCTGAAACGTGCGTACCAGCGTGGATTCTAGGAAACCGTTGTGAGTCGTATACTGATGGATGCAAATACAGATTCCTAATGGCTTCACTTAAGGTTGAAACAATCCTGAGAGAAACGACAATCCATCGGAGGCGAAATAGGCTGAATGCGATGGGAGATGGTTTAGGGCTGGGAGGTGCATACGAGACAACTCTAGGACGTATAAGGGCTCAAGAAGGGGAGAAAGAAAAACTTGCTATGACCGCTCTGATGTGGATATGTCATTCGGAAAGGCCATTACAGGTAGACGAACTATGCCATGCGCTTGCTGTGGAGATCGGGTCTACACATTTCAATAGCGACAATGTCCCTGCAACAGAGACGTTGCTCGCCTGCTGTCAGGGGCTGGTCACGGTAGATAGGGAAGCCTCGACCGCCCGATTGACCCACCACACACTCCGCGAGTACCTCTCTACCCATCGCAACCTTTTCCCCCGAGCTCACTTGGAGATGGCGGAAACCTGTTTGACTTATCTGAATTCAGACCAGGCCAAGGCCCTACCGGCCAAACGCCAGCCTAATCTCTCAAGCATGCCCTTCCTCAAATATTGTTCGCGATATTGGGGCATCCATGCAAAGAGAGAACTTTCAGATGGCGTGGTATTACTTGCAATGGAGCTGTTGAACCAGTACGGGAACCATGTAGCTGCCAACTCACTTTTTGAGCAAATGTTAGCTCCGGATGATTCTAAGGAAGCCAATGCTCCTTCGCTGTTCGGTGGACTGCACTGTGTATCATTTTTCGGAATTGTGAATCTTATGACTGGTTTGTTAAGAATGAGCGGTTGTGATGCCAATCAGGGAGATATTGCTGGCTTAACTCCATTGATATGGGCCGTGAGGGGCGGGGAGTCGGAGGCGGTGGAGCTATTGCTGAAACAGGAAGACGTCAACCCCGACAAGCCAGACAACGAGGGCAATACACCACTTTCATGGGCTGCAGTGAAAGGGCACGACTCTGTAGTCAAGCAACTCTTAGACCAGCAAGACGTCAACCCCGACAAACCAGACAACGAAGACGGTACACCACTTTCATGGGCTGCAACAGAAGGGCACGAGTCAGTGGTGAAGCAACTCTTAGACCGGCAGGACGTCAACCCGGACAAGCCAGATAATGAGGGCAGGACACCACTTTCGTGGGCTGCAATGTCAGGGCACAAGTCAGTGGTGAAGCAACTCTTAGACCGACAAGACGTCAGCCCCGACCGGCCAGACAAAGAGGGCAGGACACCGCTTTTGTGGGCTGCAATGAAAGGGTACGAGTTAGTGGTGAAGCAGCTCTTGGACCGGGAAGACGTCAACCCCGACAAGCCAGAAAACAAGGGCGAGACACCACTTTCGTGGGCTGCAGGTCAAGGGCACGAGTTGGTGGTGAAGCAACTTTTAGACCGACAAGATGTCAACCCCGAAAAGTCAGACTACCGTGGCATTTCGCCCTTCATCTGGGCTGCAGCTGGTGGGCATGAGACGGTGGTGAAGCAACTTTTAGACGTGGGAGACGTCAGCCCCGACCGGCCAGACAAAGAGGGCAGGACACCGCTTTTGTGGGCTGCAATGAAAGGGCACGAGCGAGTAGTGAAGCAGCTTTTAGACCAGCAGGACGTCAACCCGGACAATTCAGACAACGAGGGCAGGACACCGCTTTTGTGGGCTGCGATGGCAGGGCACGAGTTAGTGGTGAAGCAGCTCTTGCACCGGCAAGACGTCAACCCCGACAAGCCAGAAAACAAGGGCAAGACACCACTTTCATGGGCTGCAATGAAAGGGTACGAGCGAGCAGTGAAGCAACTTTTAGACCAGCAGGACGTCAACCCCGACAAGCCAGACAACGAGGGCAAGACACCACTTTTGTGGGCTGCAATGAGAGGGCACGAGCATGTAGTGAAGCAACTCTTGGGCCGGGAAGACGTCAACCCGGACAAGCCAGACAATGAGGGTTGGACACCGCTTTTGTGGGCTGCAGGTCAAGGGCATGAGTTCGTGGTGAAGCAACTCTTGGACCGGGAAGATGTCAACCCGGACAAGCCAGACAATGAGGGCAGGACACCGCTTTTATGGGCTGCGGGTCAAGGGCACGAGTTGGTAGTGAAGCAACTCTTAGGCCGGGAAGACGTCAACCCCGACAAGCCAGAAAACAAGGGCAAGACACCACTTTCGTGGGCTGCAGGTCAAGGGCACGAGTTGGTGGTGAAGCAACTTTTAGACCGACAAGATGTCAACCCCGAAAAGTCAGACTACCGTGGCATTTCGCCCTTCATCTGGGCTGCAGCTGGTGGGCATGAGACGGTGGTGAAGCAACTTTTAGACGTGGAAGGCGTCAGCCCCGACCGGCCAGACAAAGAGGGCAGGACACCACTTTCGTGGGCTGCAATGAAAGGGCACGAGCGAGTAGTGAAGCAGCTTTTAGACCAGCAGGACGTCAACCCCGACAAGCCAGACAACGAGGGCAAGACACCACTTTTGTGGGCTGCAATGAGAGGGCACGAGCATGTAGTGAAGCAACTCTTGGACCGGCGAGACGTCAACCCCGGCAAGCCGGACAAAAATGGTCACATCCCGCTCTACTATGCGTCCAGCAAGGGGCACGAAGGGGTGGCGAATCTACTGCAAGCGTGAAACCCCCCAACTCCAGCCTTGTTTGCGGTCGACCATCTCCGGGCTTCTTTACCCTCTTCAACTCTTTGACAGCGGCTACCGGTATCTGCGCCTCCCCCCAGACCCCTTTGCCCCCCTCGGGCTCCTGGCGGCTACGAGTGCCCTTGATATATTTTCCTTGACGCGCTCTTTGTTTTCCTTCTGGGTTGATCATTAGCTTATACCTGAGTTTGCAAATTCTGTACGCTTGCAATTCATCATCTCCCTGCAATGTAGGTCATATGTGTAATTATCAGAGACCTCCCAGATATTTAATGCTGCGATTGAATGGGGGATCGCGAGGTTCTGTTGTAGGTGGAATCAAGAAGTGGGAAGGTAACTTTATTTTCCTACTTCACTTGCCACTTTTTATTGCGTCTCATTGACCTTGTCTGAGCTTCCAATTATTGATCCTCCTCTTTCCTGTATCATCTCTTTCTCATTTGTTCAACCGCACTTCTAGATCACCAAATTTCTTCTTCTACTTTCCCCCGTAAACGATAAGTTAGATTGATAATGCCATTTTCTTGGTACTGTATACTTAGGTCCGTTTCCCCTATAAATTACTCATCATCTATCTCTCCATTTGCCCCTCAGCAAGGTCTTTGCATGGGCTTCCCTGCCGGACCGCAGGTATTTGCAGTCACTTAGCGAAAGTAGTCGAGAAGCGGGGACCCCCATTTGTCGAGAGTTTGGTGGGCTTGAATGGGGGGGGGGGTTGCACAATTGGGGACTGTGTGGAGGTGGGAGCCCACTTACCGTATTCCACGGGCAAAAGAGAACCATTTCACAATGACCAAGCCAGCCACAGCCACATGCATGTACCAGTGTGGGCACGAGAACTTTTCAAACGGGATGTACTGGAGTTCTCGAGGGCTTCTCATTCCCGGGAAACCAAAGCCCAAGGTCTCTGGGTTCCTATCGGAGGAGAGATCACCAGTTCACCGGACTCCTTTCCTAGATGCTATGCCCGTGAGCATTTTTCTTATATAAAACAACCAACCTTAGCAAAAAAAGTGGCAAGCTTCTCATGGCAAACGAGTAGTTCCGAATTGACGGTAACAGAGGAAAGACCTTGGCAGAGAATAGTTTAGACAGAGAGTGCGAGCTGCTGCAGGCTCAAGTTAGAGATCATCATAGGGTTTCCGGACGAGTAGAGTAAATTCCTCAATGGCAGACGCGCACCATAAGCTAAGCAGGTGGTACTTGTTCGGAAGTATCCTGGGCTGAGATTGGGTGGGAAGGGTGATGCTCCTACCATTCAACTTGTTTTTGCCTAAGAAGTACTTGTACAAGATACGGCTGATAGGATGCCACAAAACACATCCCTAAGCACAATGCAGACCTACATAGAGTACCGGTACTCGGAACCCCGGGGGTTCTCGGGTGACGGTGTATATTTTGGGGGGGGCTAGCGGGAGAATTGAAGTCTCACCCTCATCGAAGAGTACTCTTCCTATACAGACAATAGGAATTCGAGAACCACACTGAGCACAGTATGATAAAGGTTTGTTTTGTGAAGACCACTCGAGTACGGTATCGCATTGATTGGAGGAGGGCACTGTGCTGTAAGACCTTGGCGATAAAGAGACGTAGGTTACAACACTCATCTCCCGAGGCATAATCTACTCTCAAATATCACATAACACTCTCATAACGATACCCCGGCACGGTGCATATCAGGGTTCTTATCTAGCTAGACCCACTATATGCCGGAGCAGCTGTTAGGTTGGTGACGATGCGCAGATCTCTCTTGTTGGGAAGTTCGTACTTGGGTACCATAGGGTAGCATATTATAACAGGAAGGGTTGGAGTTCTCGGTAACGCCACGGTGCTCAGTAGTTGTATTACGCTTTTTTTATCCTTGGTTTCTGGAGAGGTTTCTTCGACCTAACCAGCTACTATGAGCCGTGCACACTAATGCTGCACATGCCTTAGCTGGTAACTTGCCAATCGTTTTCCTGGCCAAAAAACACAGTAGATTATTATCGGTGTACCAGTATCAAGAACTCTGAACCCACTGGCGCCATACTTGTAGTAGCCTTCGGTACTGTACAGTACAATACTTTAAGAAATACACTTTTCTAGAAGCCTCGCTTACAAGTTCCTGCATGAGCCGAATGCCCGCCAATCATCTAAGTTTGTTTCAGATGAAGATCAAGAAGGCTATTCCTGGCAAGGTTTTTTCCTCAAGTTAACATCCCGCGTCTAAACTTTTACCATCGCTTAGTCGATAGCTACTCTTATAAGCCGAATTCGTGGCCCTTCAGGTCTTCAGACGACCTGGGAGCTCGCAAAGTAACCCATAAATCTCTAGCCCCTCCCCAAATTTTCGGCCAGAGACATAATACCAGTACTGTACTCTTACCCCAACTTAGAGGTTCTATGAAGATTAGATCCGGGAACTTCCCTAGTTCGTGGTGAACTTACTAGCAACTACGACGACTCGCGAGCTCTCTAGACCTGAGTTCTATTCTTCTTAGCCGGGTCCATCGAGGAGGAAAATGATCTGTCAGGATCGGTTAGGAAGAGCGAAATACAGAAGATGATCAATAAGAGTGCAAGCGATGACCACGATAGACGGACGAAGGAACAACAGAAACTAATCCATGGAAGGTAAACAAACGTGGCATTTTAGTACGTAAGACCTTCTTGGATTTTTTTCCTTCCCTTGTTCCCCCACCCCCGACCCCACCAAATCCACTCACCATCTCCCTACCCCGGAGACCCTGTCGGCACCCTGACCGCATTCACCTAGCAACCCGCCTTCTCTTTCTTTCTCGTTTTTTCTCCTTACCTTCCCTGCGATCCTTCCTCACAAAATTGTTCACGTTCACACAATCAAGAATGCCACCAGCTGGGTCAAATTTTCCCAGCACCTCACCCATAATACCGGGGAGCCAGCATCTGATAGAGAGTGACAAAATTTTCGCTTCCATTAAGCCACAGAGCAGACTGCCAATCCAGCATGACATTGCTCCGTTGCAGCTAGAGAATGTCGACGAGGACCGCCCGGGTCTTACCGTCGACGTCATTACCCCCGAGATTTCAAGGCTTTCAACGCCACACAGCTTAAAGCCTATGGTTGATTTTGACGGGTTATCATGGCCAAGTATGTTCGTCAGGCTGTGGAACTGTGTATAAGTCTCCAGGTCTAATTGGTGATTTATGTAGGTTTGGGAACTAGGAAGAGACTGGAGGCCACACCTGACGAAGATGCTGCGAGATTGAACAATCTTTCGGGAGCGTAAGCATTTTCTCTCCTCTCAGCGTGTGCGTCGTAGCTAATGGGGCTTTCGTCCCCAGTATTAGGACAGTCTTAGAATGCATCGGCGAAGACCCCAACCGTGAAGGGCTACTCGATACCCCGATGCGATACGCAAAGGCCATGCTTTACTTCACCAAAGGGTATGAAGAAAATTTGAAAAATATTGTCAACAATGCGGTTTTTCAAGAAGACCATGACGAACTTGGTAACTTCCATCTTCCCCTCCAGGCCTATAATTGATGCTGAAAGCCGTCCAGTAATTGTGAGAGACATTGAAGTGTTCTCGATGTGCGAACATCACCTCGTCCCATTCACAGGCAAAATGCACATTGGATACATACCCAATAAAAAGGTCCTTGGGCTTTCCAAATTCGCCCGCATAGCCGAGATGTTCGCTCGCCGCCTGCAGCTCCAAGAACGCTTAACAAAACAAGTCGCCATGGCCATCGAGGAAATTCTGGAACCGCAGGGAGTAGCAGTTGTGATGGAAAGTGCCCATCTTTGTATGGTTATGAGGGGTGTAGAAAAGACCACAGCTACAACCACTACGAGTTCTATGTTGGGCGTTTTCAGAAAAAGCACAAGAACTAGAGAGGAGTTCATGCATTTGGTAAGGCAAAACATCTAATCGCTAAAAGCCATCTAGCTAACCGCAAACAGGCACTGAGAAATAATCGATAAATGCGTTGGTAACTATGCTCCACAAACACTTTTTATCTACTTCTGTAAGAGGTCAGTTGTGAAGATATAGATCTTCTGTGTATACTTCCTTCTTTTCCTTAGGCTAGCTTGGTTTTCAACAAAGGCGTTTTTATCGGAATAGTACAATAAGGTGTTCATCCACCCCCCCCGGGAAATGATTTTTCGATATCAGGAAATTTTTAGACAGGGCTTTATTTTCAGTTTTCAGCGTTTGCTGTCTCCTCTCAGGAGATGTATTGAAAAGTAGATATAATATAGTAGATCAGCGAAAACCTTACAGTACACAGTGAGCGGATGGAACGGAGTTGACTGGAGTGAAAGGTGTCGATGCTCGTGAAGATCTTTGGCAGATCAATCACGGACCTCCAAGAATGCAAATACCTTAGACATCCACGATACTAGTACTTCCCGAGCCACCAGTAAAGTGATAGCTGGCACAGCTCATTCCACCCTATCTCTCCGGATCACAGAATTGACCTGGGCAAAACAATGGGTGGAAGGCGGAAAGGCACTGGTGTTTAACGTACGGTAGAGTGGCAGGAAATAAAGCATAACTTGCCGGTAGGAATGATGGGGCACCACACCTGGCAGGAGCGCCAGCACCTACAGTGATTTCCCCAGGCCATGTAGGTGAAAGTAGGAACTGAAGAGATAATAATATGCAGTATGAACATACCAAATAATTGGCACGCCCTCGAGCACTAATACGAAATACACCCCCTGTTTTCGGGGATCATACTCATAGCCCAGAACAAGTACATTCCCCCATACCTTGGACCGAATTCCCACAGCAATTTCTTAAGCCTTCTGTGATAGCACGTAACTTACCGCACTACCTTATTATAGATATTAGTGAGCCAGTAAGCTCTTGTACCAATCGGGGGCTGGGATCCGGTCGGACTGGATCATGTACTACTCATACTTTAATTTAAGCACCGGTAGTCGGATATGGAGAGAAACCCCGAGGGAAGCAGGAACACAGAAGGGGGTACGGAAATAGCCAGTAGTGAAGGATTGGGGAAAGGTTCGAGATACCATCGATGGTAAGGGGGTATGTTTAATAATATGTTATTTCATACCATCGATACAAACTTGGACCTTACCGACTCTATAACATTAACATAATATTATTACCATGACAGTATCGAGAGCGAAAAATAAGTTAATGTATGATATGGTATAAAACGGCAAAAGAAAAAATTAGAGGGAACTAATAAATAATTTCAGAGGTCTCTATTATTGGTGCTTCCAACAATTCTCTCCGAGTTTCTAGCCAATCACTCAGCTAGATGTTATTTGGGGTCCAAGTCCGGGCTTTTGCCAACTCGAATTTGCCGGTCCAACTGATTATTTCTCCAGGACGACAGGGCTTTGGGAAACGGTTGATTTTTACTTCCATCCCTAAGCACAGTGCTCGCACTGTAACTTGTCGCGGTGCCACAGATTCTTCTGGCTGCTGACCAAAATTTTATTATTATGGTATCATAACTGGTGGTTAGGTCGTAACACTTGACACCAGCTGCAAGGAGCTTGTGTCACATGCTGTTATGACCGGTACCAGCACAGATCTGCAAAGTTCCAGAAAGGCCTGCAAGGGGTTTAGTGCAACAGTTCCCTTGTCGATTACCGTATCGATTGTCAAGTGTCAAGAACGAGGACAAGGACAACGCGTCTCCCAGACACTCCAACTTCAACCTCCGACCACCCATACACAATGGCAAACAGCGAGAACCCTCGCCCTATTTACCCGAAAGCCCCGGAGTTCTCCCTCTCGACTTTCTCAGTAAGTTGCCCATCAATTACCTACATCATCTTGAGGACAAAACTGACAAAAGCTTCCAGAGCAAAGATTTCATTGTCAAGGACTTCATAGAGGGGCTCACGGAATCAAGCATTCCTGTAAATCGTCGCTCCGGGACTGGGAATAGTAATGGTTGGAAACTGCACAATGCCTGTTTTGGTGGACCTTTTGCTTACCAGAAATAGCCTTCGACCCAAAACCGTATATTCGAACCTTTGAGGCAGCTCTGGGTCGGCTGAAGGATCTTGACGAAACCCTCTCCGCGAGGGAATCCGAGCTCAAGGAAGGAGTTCGTCGGGCAGAAATTGATCATACTCGCACCCTCGATCGTCTGGGTCTCAAGTTTAATACCACCCTTTCTGAATTCCAGCGCTTGGATACTAGCATCTCTGATGGAGGGGGCATGGCTGTCAGGATCGGGGGACAGCTGGAACAGCTTGACAAACAACGACAGAGAGCAGAAGATGCCAAATTTTTAATTCAATGCTATACTGAATTTAGCAGAGGTGATATGGGTCGACTAGAGAGCTTACGAAGGACCGGGAGAATCGATGACAGCATCCGTTGCGCAGTCGTCAGTCGACAATTAAGCTTAGTGGTCAAGCGAAGCGAGGGGCAGAAACCAAACAATCGTACAAAGGACTTGATTGAGGCTTTCTCGGAGACGTTGGAACAGGATCTACTAAAGCAATTTGATGATGCCTACAGAAAGTTCAACCTTAATGCCATGAAAGTAAAGTTGAGTGTGTCACAATATGAAATTCAGATTTGCTAACAATTTGTTCTCGAAAGGGTTGCGCCAAGGTTTTGCACGATTTTAATGGCGGGAATTCTGTGATTAGCAATTTTCTCAATCAGATGGACTTCTTCATTGCTACCGGTAAAATTAACGCTGGAGAAGTTGTGATTGATGCCGGCATGTATGTAGCCAGCTTTCTCCGCCCAAAGTGGACCCTGCTGATCCCACTTTAGCGAGGAAAAGCTCTCAGATCCGGATGAAACCCCTCCAGGTTTAGAACCAAGCTTAATGGCCTTAGTAAATGAAATCAGGGATGTGATGAAAGCGGAATCTCGAACTATCAAGGAAGTGTTCCCATTCCCAGAGCAAGTCCTTGGGACTTTTCTCCAGCGCGTATTTCAACAGTCTTTGCAGCAACGGCTTGAAATGGTGCTGGAGAAGACCTCCACCCTTTCGCATCTGGCGTTCCTACGCACACTCCAGGCTTCACGAGCATGCATCATTGCCCTTGCAGACGACCTCAAGTCCCACGGTTTAACTGAGCATCCAGGAACACTGTCATCCGCTACAACAGTGCTCATCGATCAAAATGTTGAGGAGCTCTTTGCCCCATATCTACAAGACAGAGGATATATGGAAGGAGAGAAGGAGAATTTAGAGCAACTTTATACTGGTTTATTATTGAAGTTCAACATGTTCCACGTTGGTTCACCAAAAAACTGCACCCGCTATTACTAATTGCGGGATCTCGTAGGAACAACGGAAAAGGGAACAAAATCTAGGAGTCCTAGATCGGCTGAAGAAATCACGAGAGAGAGCCATCGAAAAAGTTCTGGATAGTGACCTTGGAAAGTCTCAAAGCGATGCACTTAGTAGGTCAATCGGATTAGACCGGACTAGGTCTAAGAAAGGAAGTCACTCATCAGATGTTATTCTCACAGATTCCGATGGCCAACTTAATGTTGAGTTTGCGAAGAGAATGCTCAAATGGCTTGCCGAGGGTGTAGGCAGGAGCCTGGAGTTGAGTACGCCAGCTGATACGTAAGCCGCATAATACCACACAAGCTGAATCGGAGTTTATTGACCTGGTGTTAGACCGAAAGATGTTTCCGCTTTACTGAACATCTTAATTGACCATATGCGGACCACATACCTCGATACTGCCCTAGGCGTGTGAGTTCTGAGTAATATGCCCGACCAGGAGCCTTTGATTAACGAGTGATAGTGCGCAGGAAACCGCTGAGCAGCAAGCGAAGGGCGAGCCGGATCTAACATACTTTCTAGAAATTAAGCCAGCAACAACGATCATGCATTTAATGTTTTCATTCATCAACACCGCTTTAATTCCGCTTTCCCAGACATCTCTCACGACTCGACGAGAGATGGGTAAATTAACCAATGCCGCCCTAATGAATCTAGAGCAGAAGATTAACAACGTAATCCAGAGAACTATTGATGGTGTGTACTCACAAATATCGTATAGATGACGGGTAGGATATTGACGTTACTTTCAGTTGTTTTAGCCTATCTTGCGATCCTACTAGCAAAGCAAAAGAAGCAAGATTTCAGGCCGAAGGATGACGATGTCAGTTTAACGACTCTTCAAACGCCGGTCAGTATCAATAACCACGAAGTTTAAAAGTCATGCTTACTAACATTCAAGAGGCCTGTCTATCTGTTTGTGCATTTCTCGAGAAAGTCGCAGAGATCTCAAATGAGTCTCTGGACGGCACGAACCTAGAATCATTCTTAAACGAGATAGGGTCTGGTTTTAGGGGGTTGCTGTTGGACCACTTGAAAAAGTACCAGGTCAATCAGGCTGGTGGCATTATGCTTTCAAAAGATATAGCAAAGTATCAAGATGTTGTCAACAAGTGGGGCGTAGTGACAATCAGCGAGAGCTTCGAGCTACTCGTTGAGATCGGAAATCTCTTTGTCGTTGGGTATGACATACCCCCCCTTCCTTAAGCCTCTATTACGAGGTTATTTATATTGACTCAATGCCTTAGACCCGCCGCTGTCAAAGAACGTATGAGAGATGGGGTGCTTTCGCGCGTAAGACCGCATTTGTTGAAGCCATACTTGGTTAGGAGGGATGACTTTACTGCTGCAGGAATCGACAAAATGGTAAGTTGCGATGTCTCTATTTATCCGCTCGCGGCTAATACACCACACAGCTTGTGAGCGAGTAGCTATATGCATATTGTTTGGGCCCTAGATTTGGCATCAATGGTATTAGGAATATACAAAGCTTAGTTATAATGTAATGGTAATCTCTACTTTATACGCCAGTCGGAAAGCGGCTTAGTTCAGTAGGCCTGTGAAAAGTTCACGCATCACTTCATTGAGCAATTCCGTTACCGCGAAAATTCGAGGATACTCTAATAGAGTGAAAGAAAGAGCATACAATCGACAACGCGGAAAGGCCCCAAGAAAAAAGAGCCTTAGCAAAAACTCCGACCCAAAAGTTGTACACAAGGATGCAGAAAGATATGCCAATTTGCAGAGCCTTATCTGCAACCACCCAGCCAACCACTCGCATGCACCCTTTGAAGAACTAATCCCAAACTAATTGTTCTTGTTGCCGTTTTGCCTTTCCCATATCCTGGATATGCTGATTCTGCGTCTTTCTTTTTTGTTTATCCAACTCCGACCCTAACTTTCCCGTCCCTGCATTCCTTTTCAAGCGTTCCTACCGGGCATCAAGTTAGCAACAAACCCTCACAAACATTATCAACAAACAAACCTCAGCAGCTAATGCCGCGGCTGTCCGTGGGTCCAACTGCTCCCCAGCAGCAGCTCCAGTTTCTGCGCCCCCTCCCTCCCCCGAACCTTCTCCTCCTAGAGTTCGGCCAGGTCCACTAGTGATCTTGGGTTTCTTGCTCGTAAGTGGTATTCTGCCGGCCGCCGCCGCAGGCTGCGCGCCGGAACCGAGGACCCTACCAGCGGGGAGCGAAGAGCCGGATTCTTTACCGCAAAGGTTTCCCATGATAGTGGCCTATTGAAAAAGAGTTTTGGGCGGAAGATCGAACGGGTGGAGGCTATAGGGCGAGGCCGTGGGAGGTAAATGTAGGGTGACAGCTTCCTCGACAGTTATGGTGGACAGGACAGGGTATCTAGTGGTGGGGCTTGCGAGTGCAAGGCCGCGTGGGTGCGGTTCTCGGCGGCGGAAGCCGAAACTTTTAGCCTGTAACAATAGTTTATGGAGGGTTAGGCAGAGGCTTGCGGGAAGTGCTTAAAGAGTGTCTGGTTCTTACTAGAGGGGAGAGAATTTATAAGGGGAGAGATGGGTTTATCGTTTCTTCACCGGAGTAGCCTTGTGTTACTAGACACCCTGGGCTCGTGAAAATGAAGATTCATTGCCGCGAGTATGCTGGGATCCGGTGAGTTGAATAGTATTGGCGAGTGATGATGTGTGCCGTCTAGCGCGGCAAGGTTACGGTGGACAACGCCATGCTACGTAAACAGGTCACCTTTGAGCCTCAACACCTTATTCGGTCCCCAGGACTGCAACAACAGCTCCGCTTCGACAATCCACAATAGCTTCGCCATGGCGTTAGGTTCGGTTAGTGTTCTTGCCCATCTAGCGATACCTTCCTTTCTCTCGCTTATAGAGACTAACAGTTTGCAGTGGAAATCATTCAACTTCTTCATAGTTACACCCGTCAAAGCCATCGATGAAGCCGACAACGCACCTCCGCTATTTGAGGTATTTGACTTTCCTCGCTACCACACTCTCGGCTGGGGGCCTAACAATTGATCGCTGGGATAGGGCGCAGATATCACCGCTTTAACTTCCGGGTCTGATACTCTGTTCATTGGAACTTCGGTTGGGATCGTACATGTGGTCAATTCGGCATTTAAGATTGTCAGGTCGTTTCCGACGTACGAGAGTGATTCCGAACATGTGGGGAGTATTCGGCATATCAAGCAGGTGGAAGGAACGAAATTACTTGTTACGGTCAGCGAGGACTTGAGTACTGATCCTGTGCTGAAAGTGTGGGCTTTGGATAAGACGGAGAGGAAGACAGGGTTACCGCGGTGCCAGAGCACGGTTACAATTCAGAATGGCCGACGGCAGTTTCCGGTTAGTTGTGTTCACAGAAGTATCCAGGAGGGGTTGCTAACGGGAGGTATAGATATCCGCATTCGCTACTACGCCTTCGCTATCGCTTGTTGCCGTCGGGTTTGCTAACGGGTCTATTGTACTGATCCGTGGTGATCTAATTCATGATCGTGGTTCTAAGCAGAGGATTATCTTCGAGTCTGAGGAACCTATCACAAACCTGTGCTTCTCGCCACCGCCAACAACTCCGAATGCTCATGCTCACCATGGAGGCTTCGGCCCCTACCGCCACACACCTGCCCCCGATGGTGGGGACACTTTGTACGTTTCGACTATTGGCCGTATAATGACATTGATTACGGCCGGTAAGGGAACTGGCCAACCGAGAGTGCTAGAACCACAGGGGTGTGGACCAGGATGTATGAAACCTGCTATCGATTTCTCGTCTGAAGAAAAGGGCCTCGCCGGGGAGGGAAGTGATATCGTTGTAGCGAGGGATGATGCAATATACTTCTATGGGCCGAATGGGAGAGGGGCATGTTATGCATATGAGGGGCCGAAGGAAATGGTGCACATCTTCAAGAATTATGTTGCCTTAGTCTCTCCACCAGCTTCGCAACCTTCTACCGCGCCCAAGTCCGGCGGGATGACAGGGACACTGAAGAGGCTTGTGGGGAGGAGTGTTTCAACAGCAGTTACAGAAGATCCGTTCGATGTGACAAAATTTACTCTTCTAGACACGGAACTGAAGTTTGTGGCACATTCAGAGAGATTAATTTCTGGTGTCAAACAAGTGTTTAGCACCTGGGGTGATTTGTTTGTTTTGACATTCGATGGGAAGGTTCACCGGTACCATGAGGTCAGTTTACAGGAGAAGCTGGGTATTCTGTATGCCAGAAACCTTTATATCCCTGCCATCAACCTGGCACAGAAAGCTGGAGTTGGGGAGGCGAAATTGCGAGCGATATACAGGCGATATGCCGATTACCTGTATGGCAAAGGAGACTGGGATGGGTCCATGCAATGGTACATCAAGGCCATTGGTAAATCGAACGAAGAGGGTGTCAGCACTGTCATACGGAAATTCCTGGATACCCAGCGGATTCATAACCTCATTGAATATCTGGAAGAGTTACATATGCATGATATCGCAACGTCAGATCACACGACGTTGCTCTTGAACTGCTACGCCAAGCTTAAGGATATTGAGAAATTAGAAAAGTTTATCAAGGTGTCTTCCGGTGAGGGCTTAAGGTTTGACGTTGATACTGCTATTGCTATGTGCAGGCAAGCCGGATACTATGAGCAAGCTGTATACCTGGCGGAGAGACAGGGTGAACATGAGGCTGTCGTTGGAATTCTTGTGGAGAATCTGAGGAAGGTGGATGAGGCCCTAGGATACACCAAAAGACTAGAGCCTGAGATTGTATGTTCTCGTCTATGCCTTCGGTTATGCTATTGCTGACTATCTTTTAGGCATACTCCAGTTTGATGAGATATGCAAGGACCTTCCTGCAGGAAGTCCCACAACAGACTACCGACTTCTTCATTGAATATTATACTGGGAGGTATATCGCCACGAAGAAGGAGGAGCCAGGCGCCCAAACACAGCAACAAGAAGGGAGAATTCAGAGTTACCTTAACGCCTCCCTGTTGCAACAGTTGCCGTATATGGGAGGGGGGGGGACGGCAGGAGGTACATCACCGAATACGAATGCATCAACAAATGCCACCGCTAGCGCTTCACCGAAGAAGATTTTGGACTCGGCTGTTGGGGAGGGAGGTACCGTCCCGTTAGACCTTCCAGCGCCTTACAAGCCTCCGAAGCCCAGAACTGCGTTTTCGTCGTTTGTCGACCACCCGAAGGAGTTTGTAGAGTTCTTGGAGAATGTGCTGGAGACGGCTCGCGAGGGTGTGCTTGGTGAAGGGGATCGAGTAGATATATATACTACTTTGTTTGAGATGTACCTTCAGCGAGCTAATGAAGCCAAGACTAATGAGGAGAGGCAGCAATGGGAGACTAAGGCGAAGGGTATTATCGAGGATAAAGAGGTAAAATTTCTCCCCACCTTATATTTCGGACACTACTGAAGAAGAGAAAAGACTTCGATAGATACGTCTAACGTCCTTTTGCTCTCCCATCTCTCTAATTTCAGAGATGGCACTGTGTTGGTTCGTGAGAAGCAAGGTCTACGCTTTGATATATTCAGATCCTGCTGCTCAGCCGGAGATACTGCCGGTGCTGTCCGAGCATTGAAAAAGTACGGGGCGGAAGAGCCGCAGCTATACATCGCAGCGTTATCATACTTCACAAGTAGCCCCAAAGTTCTTACCGATGTCGGAGAAGCCGAATTGCAGCGGGTGCTCAAGGTCATTGATGAGCAAGGTTTGATGAAGCCTCTGCAGGTGGTACAAACGCTAAGTACTAATGCCGTCGCTACGGTCGGCATGGTCAAACGCTACCTCGGTGACACCATCGAGAAAGAAAGACGTGAGATCGAAAATGTATGTTTCCGCTTTCGCCAACCCGAATCCTATTTATCCTTAACAAACTAACAATTGTAGAATCGCCGGATGATTGAAACCTACAAAACAGAGACGGAGAAGAAAAAGGCCGAAATTGAAGACCTTGGCTCAAAGCCCAGCGTCTTCCAATCCCAACGCTGTCTCGCCTGCGGCCTCCAACTAGAGCTCCCAACAGTACACTTCCTTTGTAAACACTCCTTCCACCAGCGGTGCCTCAACAATGTCGACGACAACCCAGAATGCCCGACATGCTCGGCTTCGAATCAGACTATCCGCACGCTTAGAAAGGCCCAGGATGAGTATGCGGATCGCCACGAATACTTCAATTCACAGCTACAGGAGTCGAGGGATAAGCTTGGGACTGTTAGTGAGTTTTTTGGGAAGGGGGTCATGGCGGCGCCGCCGGTGTTTAACTAACGTTTGTTGGACGGGGTTATTATTATTTCGTAGCTATTATGGTAGTTCTTTTTTCCTCTTCTCGTTTTTATATCATAGGTAGAAATCTGAGTAGAGCTTCTGAAGGAAACGGTTACATTGACTTGCGCGGTTGTGAGGTTCGGGTTGTTCGTAGGTTAGCATAGTATGATACCGGTACCGGTGCTGCGAGCGGAAGACCTCTAAGGTACGATATTGTAAACTATTTACTCCTTTTTTGAACTAGTGTCAAGTGACAACTAACCACATGCGGTATAAACTTGCCAAACCCGCTATGCAGCCGAGGCTGCCATGCATGGGACACACAAGCAGCAGTAAGGTGCGGTCCCATTTCGATTCGGCCACTTTGTTGGATTGCCCATCATAGGGCATGCGGTTAGGTGGTAATGCGGATATGCGGCTGCACGGATAGACTATGGGTATGCGAATGGGCGGGTATGATAGGAGATAAGGCTCTAGGACATGTGGCTTTGTGGTGCGCTGTGTCTAGGCACTTATGATACAAGCATATAGAACCCGAACATTTGAATCCGAATTTTGTATGGGCGGTCAGACACGCATAGGCAATTTACCATACAAATTCCTCATCCCTGTGTTCGGGCTCTTTATGCCTGTAACTTGTATATAGCAGTAGGCTGTTGTTTTCACATCCTCTGCTGCCAAGCATAGGATGCCGCATTAGCTGGTCAAATTCAACCCGTAATTAGCTGCCACCAGCTAATTTGTGTCGGGTTAGCAGCTCCAGATCCGATCATACTTTGTGAAATTGTTTAATACGTACTCCAGGTTGGAAACTGATACAAGTGCCGGTATGATACTAGTACGTGTCTGAACACCCTCTCCCTCACCCAATTCAGAGCACATTGTTACTGGGCTGATTTCGAACTACCATAGTTGCCACTAGCGGCGGGTCGAGTTTCACCAGTAAATGCGGTAGCTGTGCCAAGGTTCCTGCCGATTATGTAACTACGCGCAGTTCCAAAATCTTACTGTATTCGAGTACTAGTACAGCACTTCTAAGACGTGCCAGTGTTGTTTGGAACGGTACGTTGCAACTAGAGAGGGAATATGGAATACTGCTCACTCTTTGGTGCTAGGATCCAAACTAAGATCAACCCTGCGCAAATAAAATCCTTGCCCGACCCTCTGTACTCAGCATATCTGTGGACAGCCTCGCCCGTCCGCTAACTCATACTGTTCTGAACTCCCAAAAATGTATCCTGAACTACATCTTATTCCAGTGGTCAATGGTTAGGGGGCCGGTGGCTGCGGGCATTTGCAGGAAGGCCAGGATTTCAAAGCTCCTTGTAGGGGTCGGAGTAGGCAGTTGATAAAATATGAGATAAAGATAACCCTCCTTCTCCTGTACTCGAGTACAGTACTCCCAGGTTACTAAGGGGGGATTTGGCATAGCGATAATTGAGAAGTGTGCATCGCCAAAGACCTCAAGCAAATTGTGAAACTTTGGGGCGAAAATAAAGTTTATTACTGGAAGATCATCACCCTACCAAAAGCCCGGTCGCAAACTGCGGTCTGAATGGGGTTTCCACACAGATATCGTTATGCAAAATAGCCCCTAACTTACTCAATATCAGGTTTGCTAATTCCCGAGGTTGTGTGCTATACAGCGGTTTTGAAATCCGAAGTGAACTCCTATAGCACCACATATCACGCCACTGATAGAACCACAGCGGTGACTATTAATACAATAATATATACAAGTCCCCTCGTCCAGTGCCACTTCCCAAATTGGGTGATTCTGAGATTCTGTACTGGGTCCCATTCTGCAATGCGTGTTATTTAGGCATTTTGACATTTTTGGCTAACGGCCTCTAGTGAGTTTACGGTGGGCTACTGCGCAGTGCCCCATCGTGTAGTGCGTTCAGTAAAAGTAATTTTCGAACCCTTGCATTAGCGAGTGATATTCTGTGATGATGTATTTGGATGGGGTTGGATTACTGGCATGACATCTTCAGTGTATACTCGAGGCGAAGAATGCCACTCGCTTTCTCTTTTCATGCAATCCTGGGTACTTGTCCCAGGCCATAAGTACCCGAAAACAGGGATTAAAGAAATATATGGCAAAACATCCGTGCGTGTCTGTGCCCCCATACAAATGATCCCCCTTCATTTTCGGGTACTTATGGCCTGGGACAAGTATATGGGGTTAATCTCGGGACATTAGCCGAAATAAGTGCGGCTGCCTCCCGTCAACTTACTCTGAAACCCAGCCCCACAAGGCAGTTTTCGGGGTCAGCTTGGTGCACCAGTACCGCACTTGGGGCGGGGATAAGTCTTCGGAACCAGCGACCGACGGCTAGGCCAACAGTAGTAGACAAAACACCGGAATAAAACTACAAAACTTTTCTACCGAGTGTATTAATCTCAAGTGAAAGGGAAAGAGAGAGGGAAGGTGGCTTGAACGGAGTAGGCTATTACCGTAAAAACTGGAATAATCGAGTCGTGTGCTATGTCGTTGAGAATTCCCTACTTTAGAAAAGGGACCAAAAACACAGCAAAAGAAGAGCGACTCAGCCCCTCTGAGAGACATAAAAAAACAAAAAATATCAGACCTTACCAGAGGGGGCAACTCTGACTACACAGCACACGACTCGATTATTCCAGTTTTTACGGTATTTAAGTCGAGGTAAGGGATCCGTGGGGTGTTCGCAAGAGATGAAAAAGAACCTCAGCGCAGCAAAGAATTGCACAATCCGCACTCAGTTTACCACTTCCCAGGTCTGTGGCTCGACCACCTGCTGATCCGCAGCAAAGCCACTGCGGAGTAGGCGATTCCTGACTTCACTGGGTTTCCTTGTTTCACCTCTCTGTGGGATATCAGTGAATTGAGGGGAGGTTTTCTATTGTCGAAAGTCCCCCGACTTGCGTATAGTACCGGCGCTGCGGGGAGTGCTGTACCGGTAGACCTGGAGCCTTCATCCGTGGGATGTAGACTAGTATGTGCTCATGCAATATCATACAACAAGGGAGTGAAGGATGTATGGGTATGGTATCGTAGGGCATGGGTATGTCATGACAAAGTTGCGACGAGACCCTCAGATTGCCCATGTTTGTAGACTCTATTCATATCATACTGTGTTGGTGCCAGGGTCCGCTGCAGTGCTTGGGTGCCAGGGCTATGGTCAGGGGTTAAAACTCCCCTCCACTTTACATAGTCCTCGAGCACACGGGATCTGTAAATTCGGGACACATCAGAAGACCGGTGTATAATATTGACAACATCACAGAGGCTGTGGGCACATGATTTCGCAAGGTCTGGACCTGTAGCGGTAGGTCGTATAGTAGTGTTACCGGTATCGTACATACGGTGAAACAGACCCGAGGGGATCAGAAAGGAGTTTGTCAACAGAGTCTAAGATGGGGAAATCGTCGCTTTGGGGGAACCCGGGATAACCGGCCTTAGATCAATGGTGCTGTAGTTTCCCTAGTTTTAACTCATAAACCTGATCGGCTGCCCAGTCGAGAAACTCTACGATATATGATGTCTAGCACTTGCTATCTGTGCTTAAGCGCAATTCATTTTGCCTACATAACATACAAGAAGTGGGGCTTGACTGGAACAACCTCGAAACAAATTATAAGTTACATTCGAAATTTTACTATCTCTCCGGGTGCTGCTCCTGCTTGGGAAGCACCAAACCAGAGAGGACCATCTTCTAAGCACTTCTATTGAGCTATATATTCCTAAGGATGGGGAAAATTATCGTGTTGGTTTTCGGTTGGTTTCACCGTAATATATCGTAGACCAGTACACGGTATTATCCCTCACATAACGAGCAGTAGGAGCTCGCTGCGGCAACAGTGGTGGCCCTGTATGGCCGAGCTACCTATGCGAGGGCCTGATGGACTTCATATTCTCGCTGTCATCCAATTAATCCGGCACCGGAACAATATGGTGGATATGAAGCCATTATCGTCGGTGATAGACCAGAACATCATCCTATATTGCACGAGTTGTGAGTCACAACTTTACCACTCCCGACGTCGGAGAGTTTTTGGGAAAGACTCCCACTACATGCCACCAGAATCTGGCCCTTTCGCTTGGATCTAGGCTGAACGCAATCATGAGTAGTTCTTTTTGGAAGTGCTTTGACACTGCGGGTAATTTGATGACTCGTCCTGCACGGATTTGGTCCTTGAAACGGAGAAGCTGCGGTATGCAACCCACTGACTGGCATCCTGTCTGATCCTGCAGGGCGTGATCTCGTGTCATGACAGGGATAACGCGCTGCTGGAAGAACGCGTTTGACTCACGCCTTGGCGTGCTGCTGGCACTGTGCTCGTATGATACCAACACGTGCACAGGCGCGTACCCCTCCCCCACTGTGAAGCCCAGCATTTTTCCCATAAAGAGGGGAGGGGGAGACGCGTTAATTAGATTTTTCATCTTCATAATAGTCTATTTATCAATTATCAACATATCAGAAGGAAAAACGAGAGAAAATTATTATCAGAGTCGGTCAGATACACATAAATATGCCCCCCATATCCAGGATACCTCTCCTTGTGACCCCCGTCCCACTTCCCCAGCGGCTCCCGGAACTTCCCGTCCCCCCTGCCAAATTCCTTCACCACGTTCAGGCAAACCCGGATGTTCCTCTTCGCCAGCTTCTTCAACCATTCATCGAGTATGAGGCGGCCCTTCGTGCCTATTTTGCTCAGGCTCCCGATCACCAGTTTGTCAAGGGTGATGTCAATCTCGTCTCATTGTTCGAGGATGAGAATGAGAGCTTGCTCAAGATTCGTGGGAGGAAGCTTGATGAGAGTCCGGAGGAGCAAGAGAGGTATATTCTTTCCTTTCAGGGGAATATCCGACTTGGACTGACTCTGGAGTTAAAGATATGTGATGCCGTTGAGCGAACAAGTCCGGAGGTCTGATGGGGAGCCGGCGTTGGTCAGTTCATTGGAGGATTTCAAGAAGAACTTTGCTATCTTTAGTGAAGGGGCTCTGATGAACCTTGATTGGAGTCATGTTGTTGGTCAATACCCCCTCCCGATTCTTGCTACATCCAAGTACTAATGTTGCTCAGCCGCCGGCTCGTCCGTCCTAACCCCCCTTCTGCGCGTGCCGGAAGAGTCAGGTAAGAGCTTGAGTGTGAGGTTGCTCCGCGAGTATTATCATGATACTCTTGCCCCCGCCTCCGACATCGATTTGTTCATTCATGGGATTGAGGACCCGCAAGAAGCCATCGAAAAGATGGCGGCTATTGAGAACACGATCAAGGATAATCTTCTCTGGGAGACAACGTGAGTGGTATCGAGCGGGCGTGGTTGACCAAGCTAATTCAAATTGATCAGGACTGTGAGAACGAAGAATACCATCACTATTGTCAGCCAGTATCCGAACAGGCACGTTCAAATAGTATTAAGGCTGTACAAAAGCATCTCCCAGATCCTTACTGGCTTCGACGTGAATTGTGAGTCCACTTGCCGTTTCTCAGTTTCGCCCTTATCTCTCTCAAAAATACTTACTAACGGTGCATCTTAAGGCGCATGTGTTGCTTATGATGGTACTCGAGTCCTAGCGATTCCTCGTGCGTAAGTATAATATGATCCCGGACCTTTTCAGCGAACCCCTTGGAGCTAATATTTGCTGTAGTATCGCGGCTGCCATGACCCAATGCAACGACATTGACCTTACCAGAAGATCTCCTTGTAACCGGCCCTTGTTCTTTGCTTCCCCTTCTTTCTATTTGATATTCTCTAGGATCTAACAGCAGATCAGCATACGAGAATCGTCTTGCCAAGTATTCTCTTCGAGGGTTCGAGGCCTACTGTCCGTTCCTAAACCGCTCGCGCATCGACCCAACCATATACGAACGAGCGTTCAATAGAACCGTCGGTTTAGCTAGGCTCCTTGTCCTCGAAGCCCTCCCTAAGCCTGAGGACCGAGATGCATACGTACGCCAGAGAAAGGAGGAGATGGGGCGTCCGGCGAAACTTTACCCCTCCCCCTGGATCAGGAACCAAGGTAATAAAAAAGAGGGGGCGGATGAGGATCTTGCCGAATGGAACTTTGAAGATATGTCGAATTACGAGAGATTCTCAATTCCTTACGGGCCAAGTTACAGCGCTAAGAAGTGAGCTTCCCTGATAGCTTGCTGTGGACATTCAATTAACGAAAGCTAGGATTGAGAGGCTGTTTATTAAGAGGGATCTCCTATTGAATGCGGAGTGGAACCCCCGGAATGCCCCCCCTCACCGCACAGTCCAACTCCATCGACACCCCGTATTTCTTGGCACTGTCAAAGGCGTGGCTGTAGACTGTTGTGGCTTCTGTCCAGAGCCATTGGGCGATGAAGAGAAAAAAGTACAGGAGCAGGAGGACGTCATGTATGTCCGTGGAGACCTCAAGTTCCTCAAGGACGACCCTGGTAGACAAGAGATTGGTAGCTTTTACCCACTCGGCCCGGAAGATTATACTGAAATGGCATATGTTGGAAACACGGAGCGATTCTGCCAGGCTATTGTTAAAAATGACCTTGAGTTCGTCAGGTCTTGGTGCACTACGGGAGAGGGGAAAGCAAACATCAACCGTCGGGACTTTTGCGGCCGAACTCCATTGCATTTGGCTGTGTTGAACGAGGGCGTCCTGGTCGAGATTGTGCAGACCTTGATTGACACTGGTGCAAGGCTCGTAGCAAGAATCCAGGACGGACGCACGGCGCTCCACATCGCAGCAGGAAAAGGGAGGGTTGATATCATCACCGCGTTACTCAAGAAGAGCGAAGAGAACGAGCATGAAAGAGACTTCAGGGATGAAAAGAAGAGAGCTGCGGAAAGCTCGCGGGCCAGGGAGGTCGACGCTGATACCGACGCGGACATGTCGGAATCGATTCACTCACAGTCAGATTTGTCTGGCGAAGAATTTGAGTACATGAGAGTTGGGACTAGGTCAATTGCTGCAGAAACCGCCACTGATGGCTCCTATGTGAGGGTGAAGAGGAGTGAAGAGGAAGAGGGGCTGGTGGAGGGAGCAATCGATGATGGTGACGATCAGGACGATATATATGACATTAACGTCATTGATTGGGATTACCAGATGACACCTCTCCACCATGCTATCGTTCGCGGTCACTGCAACGCCGTTGAGTTATTAGTCTCCGACTTTGGAGCCGATCCGCTTATGCCGATGAAGATCTTTGGGGTGGGGTTCTGCGGGGGACCCAAAATTCCAAGAGCAGCTGTGCTTGTCCTTGCTCTTGTTTTTCTACTCCCTCATGAAAAGCAGGCTGAGATGGCCGCTACGCTTCTGAGGGTAGGCGCAAGGACTTCACAGGCGGATAGTTTCTCCAAAGCCACCGGATTGCTAAATGCAGTGACGCATGGCGCAATCCCTGTTCTGGAAGAGATGTTCGAACTCGATAGCCCAGGGGCGAGGAGCGTTCTCAATAAAGTTTCCACTTACAACTCCCCAGAAGCGACTACACCCCTTACAGCAGCTTTGAAGGGGGCAGGAACAAGCAAATCGCTCGATATCGCGAATTACCTTCTTGACAAGGGTGCAGCCGGCTATATCAGGTTTGACGATTTTCACCGCTGTTTGAGGAGACGTTACGGCTCATCGTATCGAGGAAATAATGACGATCACTCGTACAAGGCACTTAAACAAATCATCGAAATCGCTATTGAATGTGAGTATACATGCGCACTCATACCACGTCTCATAAAGGCGGGGGCAGACCCGTCGGCTATCGCTTCGTCTACATTGAATAGATTTGGTTTCACAGGATCATCTCTAGTTTCGGGTGAAACTGTTCTTGACCAGTTACGCAAAAAGATCCAAGCGTACCGCAATTCCCTCGACGCAAAGCCGGAGGCGGCTGTTACTGTTTGGAAGGAAGAGCTGCTTCCTACCTCTTTTCTTGACAGCTTTCCAGAGGGGTCTTGGGAGCGATTCACTGCCGAATTTGCTTGGAAGAGAGAAAACCAAGCCCGAAATTTGAGGTCAGCAAATAGTGGGCAGTTTGTGGGGATCGGTATGGATCGGGTGGCAAAGGCGAAGCAGAGGGAAGAATTTGAGAAACTTTTACGATTATTTGAAGAGACTGAGAAGGTATTGCTCGAGGCTGGGGCAAAGACTTTTGAAGAGTTACATCCGCCCGCAGCGCCAGCCCAGGCTGGGCAAGGCACATCTACCTTTAGTCCTTTCGGCCAGTGTAACCTATTTGGCGGCCTAGCAACCCCGCCCGCTTTTACGGTACCTTTTGATGTCTCGATTCCCTGCGAAAAAGATACACTTGAGCGGTATAGCAAACTATTTAATGCAGTTTGGAAAGGAGATCAGGAAACTGTAAAGACTCTTACAGCAGGCCCCTCCGGAGAACCCCCCATGCCAGCTCTTCAAATCTCTGTGAGTAGCCGGGGATGGACCACACTATGGATAGCTATCTACCGCCGCGATTACGCCATGGCTAGACTGATATTGGAGATCGTGAAATCTCAATACGAGGAGCCGGGCAAGAAGCAGGCTGGAAAGATGGTCATGATCAATATACCTGGTGATAGCGATGACGATGATTGCAGCGAACATTATTTCCAAGATGCTGGCGACGAGGACTTCACTATTGAGGATGTTGGCGCAGTGTCTGATTTTGTCAAGTGCGGCGTTTCCCCATATGACTTTATTCGCCAGAGCCCGCCCCAACTAGACGAGCTCCTGGGCGAAGAGGAGGAAGCTTTACTTAGGAAGCAGAAACTACTTCAGGTAAGCCTAATACGAAGATTTCCCATGGAGGCTCTTCAACTGATTTTCTGTTGCACTAAACTAGTGGATGGGAGGGTGGACCATACTTTCATTATCAATATACAAGGACGATTCAGAGCTCTTCGAATTCATACTATCAGCGGTAGAGGAGTTTGGCGGGCCTGGGGCTCCTGAGGAGTACATCCTCCCATTCTATGGGATGCAACGGTATACCGCCTGTGCACATGTTAGATTGGCGCTCGCCCTAGGTCGGGTATGGGTTCTGGAAGAGCTGATGAAGCGGTACACATTTGGGATCCACTATGATTCATTGAGGGAACAAGATCACGAAATTCAGAAAGCTAAGCCCAAGTATTACCGAGGCCTAGTAGTCAATGGCACAAGGGCGCAAGTAAACAACCCATATGAAACCTCCTCGCCAAGCACAAAGGATGTCCAAAAACCACTTCAGGTGGCGGCGTACTTTGGAAATCTTGACTCGATCAAATGGCTTTTGAGTGGTCGGCCTTGGAGTTGTCTCGATTCGTTCATAGGCCGCAACCCCGAAAATGAGTGTGCCAAGTTACTGAGGAATCAAGGAGACGCACTACCGAAGATATTCAGAGAATCACTTGGCTTGGACAATAGAAACCTCCCGCATATTTGCCTGTTAGGATGGGCTGGGCCCGATCCAATGGAGGCCTTCCAGTTCTTGGTCTCACGTCCTGGGTCCTTGGACTCTCGCACTAACGCCGGTTTCACGCCTGCGCTGTTCGCGATTATCTATCAGCGGATTCACGCAATCAAATACCTCCGTCGAGAGGATGTTGCCGCCGATTTTTCCACTCGTGACTTTATGGGCCGGAATGCTCTGCACTTAACTTTTTGCGACATTCACGATCGTCCCAATTTGTCAGTTTCTATGATTGAGGAAATAGTGAAGCTCCTCCCTGAAGATAAATTGGCGGATATGTTCTTGCAGCGCACACGGCGCCATGGACACACGCCCTTTGCGCACCTTCTCCAACAATCATACCAAGTTCCCACGTACTCCCGGCTCCCCGTTCACGTTGTGAAAGCCCTTCTCAAGCACTCCAAGGGTATCGAGTTGGGGCTTTTCGACTCTGAAGGGAATCTCCCGATTCATACTGTAGCCACACCTCCCCTCTCTTCTTCGTTATCCTCTGAGACTTCCGTGCTGACATGGGGGAACTACTAGATTCTCCGGAGAAACATGACAATCTCCGCCCGTCTACTCCTCACCCTCAAGCCAGAACACATAAACACGGAAAATGCCTCGGGCCGCACCCCGCTGGAAATTGCAACGAGCAACTACCTCACGAAGATCTCCCAAAATCCCCAAACCATCAACACCTACCAGGCCAGAACATCCCGTACCACCTTCGGTTTCCTCACTCCGGAAGGCCGTGCTGCCACAGCCCCAGGGGGTGGGGAAACGGTGGGGAAGGAAAAGGAGGAATGGGACACACCCGACGTAAATTCTGCATTCGAGGTCGCGTGCAAGGCAGCTAGAGAGGCTGGGTGCGGTAGGGCGCTGGTCAGCCTGCACGAGGCGCGGAGTCTCGTGCAGAGGTTGCAGGGCAGCAAGAACCTACCCGCCATCAAAGAGGAGGAAGAGGTGTATAAGCGTCAGCGCGAGGTAGAGGGGCAGTTCGACCCCATGTGGGCGGTAATGTACTAGTGGTGTTTAATGTGGTTTGCTAGTTGGGGGGGCTCTCTCTGTATTTCGTTTATTGTGTTCTTCCTTATGGAGAGATTATTATTCATATCTATCGAGCATGATCATGAATTATCACTCGTACGTTTGGCCACCGGTTAGGGCATCGCTGGCCCGAAGGGGGAGGTTTGTGCTAGAAATCATCGGAAGCCCTGCATAGCACGGTAGCTGGCGCCTATGAAACCCCTTTCGGAGGACCAAAGAGGCCCGAGGAAGAAGGAAAAAAGCAATGATGAACTATTTTCACGAATAACTATTGCACCAGTGAGTACAATAGAATTGTTGTTCTCCTTTTTTGCCTAGGTAGAGTACCGAGTGGTCGACCTATCACCCCCCATGAAGGCAACAACAGCGACAATAATAATGCCCACGGTCTAGCCCCGGCCCCCCCGGCCACTCCCTCTCCCTTCTTCTACCCGCGAGATGGCATGCGCTCTCCAGGACACTCCTAGGGTAAGTTAAAGGGAAAACGGGGCAGCGCGTATAACGCCGGTGAGGTAATTGGGGAGAGGTGAAATTAGGAATTACCGGGAGAGAAACAGAATGTAAATTGTAGTGGAACTTTTTTGTGGGTATTGGGTTGGATTGGTTAATTAATTGGTTGGTAAATTGGTGGATACGGGGCGGGGTGTATGGTTGAGCGTGTTTCAGGATGGGGGGTGGTGAAGTTGCGTTTGGTAATTGTCTTAACTCGGGGGTGACTGGCTGAGGTTGCTGTGCCGGGGGGTGGGGTGGGTTCTACTGTGGTGGGGTGGGTGTGAGTGGTATAAGTGTGAAAGTCTTGTCGGTGGTCGTAGGCCCTTGTACTAGTACAGGGCCACTGTGATAGCTTGTCTTTATGTTAGAGGAAGGGATATAGTAGTTGGGTTTCCCGGGAGGTGTGTACCGGGAGGATCGCCGGTTTGATGGGTGATTCCCGTGATACGATAATTGATTCGCGAAGCGTCAATGAGATTTGGCAGACATTTTTATAGCAGAAAAGAAAAAATAGCCTTTTTTCTTTCCTTCTACATCCGAGTGATCATATACAACCGTTCACCCATTTTTATAGCCCCCCGATAGGTAGAAAGCTAAGGGGGGGAGGGAAAAAGGGAAGGGGGGGAAATGAAACGCCTCTAGTTTTACATAACGCTCACTCCTCACCCGCCTAGCTAGGGGAGCGGGGGGGAAGGGAGGAAGAGAAATGATAAAATAAATAGATATCGCGAAAAGTAACATGACATAAAGCATTGTTTCCTTTTCTCCTTTTTGTCCTTCCTCTTCCAGACTCATGTATAATTGTTGCGCCCAAGAAGGATATGACCGCAGGAGGGAAACAGGGCTGGGTGGAAATGGTAACTTTTTTATCAAGAATTTAGCATGTATTTATGAAGCAGTAGCGAGGGAAACGCCGCCACCGAGCAAAGAGCAATCTGGGGCGCCGGCCTTGATATCGTCGACGGTTACGGTGACCGCGCCTGCCTGAACGAGTGCTGTGCGGAGGTCATCAATCAAGTCTTGGACGCTAGATTGGTGTCAGTACTGCTGGGGAGCAAAAATTGTAGAGAAGAGGGGGGTGGATACTCTTCGATTCCCACACAGAGCCTGATAAGATCTTCAGGCATCCTTCGCTCCGCTCTTGTCTTTGCATCGATACTGGCATGGCTCATGCGGCTAGGAGGGACATTAGCCAAGTCCAGGAGCTTGGAATAGGAAAGTTTTTTTTTACCATGGCATGGAAATCAAACTATTAACACATCCGAAGCTGACACTGATAGCCCAGAGACGGGTAGATTCTACAATCTTCTCGCTCAAGAGGGTATCACCAGTTTCAAAGCTCAAAACTGCGCCAGCACCTCGAGCCATGCTCCAGTGGAGATCATACTGCGGGTGGCTCTTAAGACCCGGGTACCTGACCTTGAACCCACGGTCTTCCAGAAACACCGCAATTTCCTGCGCACTTGCTTGCTGTTTCTCCATTCTAACACTAAGAGTCTTGACTCCTCTCAGCAATAGCCATGAATCGAATGGCGAGAGCCCACAGCCTGTGGAATTTATTGTAAAGTATAACCTTTCGCCTAGGGACGGGTCGTTAGTTGCAATCACACCTGCCATAAGATCGTGATGGCCCGAGAGGTATTTAGTTCCGGATTCGCAGACAATATCCGCACCGAGATCCAAGGGATTCTGCAACAAGGGGGATAGCATGGTGTTGTCCACACAAACAATTGCATTGGGATTAGCGGCATGTGCCAACGAGGCAATACCCGGTATATCTGTGATCTTGATGAGTGGATTTGTTGGGCTTTCAAGAATGACCATTGTGGTTTTTAGTGTGAAGGTCTCCCTCAAAGTGTCGACATTGGTGATATCTACATGATGGACGGTGATACCAGCGTGTATAGAAAGGTATTTTAGTAGTCTGTTTGTGCCCCCATAAAGATCGTCGCCAGTGACAACTTCGTCTCCTGGCTTTAGTAAACGGGTGATCACGTCCAGAGCTCCCATTCCAGAAGAAACGACAAGTGCTTGGCTTGCGGACATGATCTTTGCAAGGTGGCGCTCTACGTGCGATCTAGTTGGATTTCCGGACCGTGTGTAGTCAAATGTCCCTCCTCCAGATGCAGATTTTTGTTTAAAAGTAGCAGACTTTCAAAGATTCGCTAGTCAGTGCCTGGGCAGACGGTTGAGGTCCTAGGGGGCAAACCTGGTATATGGGCACAGACGACGCATCGTATTGATCAGAATGCTCGGTGTAAACGAGTTCCGTAGCCAGAGCATACTTTCTCCCATTTGTGGGAGTAGAAGGGGCTGGCGAAGGGGGAAGGTCATTTCCGGAGATATCAATTTTCGAGAAAGCCTTCGATATTGAAGAATCAGTCGGACCATTGAAGCTTGACATTGTGGGAAATTGGGGGGTCGGTGGTGTTGCGGGGGCGGTGAATGATGGTGATTAACAAAAAGAGTTGGTAGAGGTAGGGGAGACGAATAGAAGGTAATTCAGGGCCCAAAGATTGGAGAAGGTGGGGAAGGGTGCAGGGCTCGAGCAGCAATACAGGATCCAGCTACAAGAGACAGGTGAAGGAATGATTTTCACCTGTGATATAAACTACAGCTCAGTGAGGATACTTGATCCAACCTCGGCCGGCTTCTTTGTCACTAGATTATCTAATCTCATCTAATCTGATCTACACCCGCCGATTAAAACTAGCCCTATAGGCCAATGCATCTTGGTGTGAAATCGCGCTACCTGGCGCGTCTCCCCACATTTGCAGGTTACTCCACTTTGTGCCCTGGCTACTATCTCTGACCGAACCATCATTAGCAATGACCGACGATGGAGGTGAATGCGCCAACCCGCTCCTCCTTGGGTTTCTGAAGGACTGGTATGATACCGCAAGGCAACAAAACTCCAAGGGAGTGGCTACGTATTTATGCATTCCTTGCACCTTCGGTCAACCCAATTTTAATAGACTTATAGCTACAGAAATGCCTACGAATCTATGAGAGCATGTCCGGTACCCTTTCAGCACCCTAGTGAAGCGATCGAACTGAAAGGCCTTGGGCCATTCCTCTGTGAGAAACTAACACAAGCTCTGAAAGTCTATTGTGAGGCCAATGGTCTCCCGATGCCAAGAAAGACAAAACGACGTTAGATTCCCACTCACCTATGTTTATTATTTGTATTAAAGACCTAACAGACGTCCTAAACAGGCCGTGCCCGCAATGACCCAGATGGAGAGGAGAGTGCTGTTGGAGAAGGGGCAGAAGCTGCCCCACCACCCAAGAAAAAACGGCCAACCAAGGCCTATATTCCTAAGAAACGCACTGGCGCATATGCGCTCTTATGCGCCCTTTACAAGAGTAATGAAGACGTGTTGACTAAAACGGAGCTCATCGATCGAGCGAGACCGTATTGTGATGCCTCTTTCGACGCTCCGGCCGAGGCGGGAAAGTTTTACACTGCCTGGGCCTCCATGAGGACACTCATAAACAACAACTACGTATATTCCAGTGGCAATCCGAAGAGATATATGTTGACAGAGGGAGGGGAGGAGGTTGGGAGGGGAATTCTGGCTGCCGAAGAGGGATTGGATGAAGGTGCCAGAGCCAGCGATGGCGGTGTTGGGGAGGCGGCTCAAGTTGGAGGTCCTGTAGCTAGAGGTGTGACCGCTTCAGGCAGCGTTGCTACCTCAAGGCCGAAGAGGACTCCTGCACAAGCCGTGCGTGATGCTTGGGGCGGGGATGGAAATGAGGCTAGCGATATAGCCCCGTCACGTCGTCGGCGCCGGGCTACTCGAGGACATGAGGAGGAGGAAAATAGACCTACCTTGCGGAGAATATCAGAAGAGCCAGAGGCCAATCCTAGGGCATCTAAGGATGGCGCCGACCTCGGTGATTGTGCAGGCGTGCTGGAGAGGAATTCCACGCGGCCTTCCCAGAACATTAGACAAATGAACGATGGGAGACGTTTGCCAGTAGTACCCTCGAGATCTCAGACACCATCTATAGCTCCGTTGCCTCGCACTTCCAACGAAATTGACCTGACACTCTCCCCAGAGCCTTCTTCAGCTACTGTCCTGACACAGAGGAGCAAATCGAGCGCCAATATTCCGACCGTTTCAAACAGGGGCAGCTACAAGACTGGAAATACCACGCCCCGGGCATCATCAATTGCATCGGCCGGCTGCAGCGTACCCACATTATCGCGGCCGCAGTCTCGTGCGGGATCTATAACAGCCTCCCGTGCTACCTCCAGTAGTAAGCCCACATTCCCTGACTTCGCGCCTGAAATAGTAAGGGCAGGATCATTCACCGTTCATTTACTCCTGGACAACCGGGAGGTTCGTGCGAGAAATGACCGCGACTATATCCAAGATAATCTCAAGGCTTGTGGCATAAACCCAATCACACGGCCACTACAAGTTGGCGATGCAATGTGGATTGCCTGCGAGAAGGGCGGTCGTAATCGCGAAATTGTTTTAGATCATATTGTCGAGCGGAAAAGACTTGACGATCTGGTAGCTTCTATCAAAGATGGGCGGTTCCACGAGCAGAAGTTCCGATTGGCGAAAAGTGGCCTGAAACACGTGACTTATATTATCGAGGATTTCACACTCAAAGAGGCCGATAGGGCAATGCAAGACGCTATGGATACTGCGATCAGTTCTACACAAGTTGTCAATGGGTTCTTCGTCAAGAGGACAGGCAAACTGGATGACACTATACGATATCTGGTCAGAATGACGAAGAGGTTAGCAAAGGAGTATGAGGTATAAACTACCCTCGCGCATAGCTTGACATATCTTTCTAATCAGCCTCGTAGACTAAGGATTTGAACTTGATCCCCGACAATCTCCTTGACTCGAGCACATATCAAGCCTTCCGCAAGCACCTGAATGAGAAATTCCCCGAAAAGCAGTTCAATATAAACTACCCCACTTTCTCAACCTTAGTCTCTAAGAGTGCCAACCTGAATCTCAGAGACGTATACCTAAAAATGCTCATGTGTGTTCGGGGCATCAGTTTGGAGAAAGCACTGCAAATTCAAAAGATATACCCCACCCCCATCGAACTGGTCGAGGCTTACGAGCGGTGCGCGAGCGAGGACGAGATGAAGGAGATGATCATGAAGCAGTTTGCAAATGCTCCCGGCCGGAAAAAGGTTGGGCCAGCCATCTCGGCAAAGGTCGCAGAGGTGTGGACTGGGGTTGGACAGGGTCCTGATGAAGAAGCTGAAGATAGCGATTAGGTAAAACTAGTAGCCTTTTCCTATATTTCTTTCTCGTTCCGGAGTATGGTTAGGTATCCTTGGTGGATGTTAGGCTGTACGTAGTATCTTCACTTTTTCTCTTTCACTATATTTGGTCTGTACATTTTTAGGGGCTTATCTCTTATAATATTTTATAAGTATTACATTATCCCATCCCCAGGTACAAAAGTACCAGCAGGTTATAAGGATCCCGAGTGCTAAATTGTATGATAACTTCGGAAACACGGAACATGGGAAGTTAGTCTCTATTATCCACCCGGCTGTCTGGTAGTGGTGGGTGTTCGTAAGTAAACTGCAACATACTCGAGTACAGTATTGGTACCACAGATAACTGCCGAAGAATGGCACAATAATACTCGGGATATAAGCCGACATCATAACCACAGCGTGTATGGAGGGGTCAATCGGTGAGGTCTTGAGGTACTTTCATCACGTGTCCACGTGAAATTGCTAACTCACTCCCCCAGACCGGGCATCTCCGGCCTATGCAGGTCCAACTCCGGGTATTCAATCATTTGCACTTGTATCAACTAGATAATCAAATGCTCCAAAGTTAATGCCTGCTGCTACGGCTACCCAGGGTTAGTTGAGTCCCTCGGCAACGTCAGAACTTCTTTTCATTCGGGGCAGCTGACGCCGAACTCTTATGGCTACGATATCAATAACCCTATTACCATATTACCGGTATAATAATATAGAGACATTTTGTGGATTATTTTGTTCTGATATTCCCTCCGCTTTACTAAACCAGAAGCCCCATCTTATGGCGAGAGGGGGAACACGGAGATCAGCTACACAGGGTTACTAAAAACAATTACTCCTGGTTTCCCCCCGTCACTTCCCCCACCCCACCTTGCCCCTCTGCCCCTCCCTTTATCGATAGCCCGATAAACCCAGGTACAGTATGATACGCTGCATTTCCCCACACCGCATTACTCCCTTCAGCCCGATTATGACCAATAGACTTAGGCGGCAGGGCTTCCCCACTACTATACAACCCAATAAATAGTTGTCGTACTTACCTTGCCTACCTACAGTTTCTCAAAAATGTCCTCATCCAACCAACGCCTCACCTCCATCACTGCACACATGTCTCCCCCTATTCCCACCTCGTTCGAAGCTGTGCCACTGGCACCAGCCGACCCTTTGTTTGGCCTCTCGGCTGCCTGCAAGGCTGATACTTTTGACAAGAAGGTTAATTTGGTTATTGGTGCTTATCGTGACGACGATGCTAAGCCGTGGATCTTGCCGGCTGTTAGGAAGGTCTGTTCGTTAATGTTCCGCTCTTGAATGGGGTGTTAAGCTTGGGAACAAATTATTTTCAATAGGCAGATGCTATTCTCACAAGTGATCCAAATTTTAACCATGAATATCTTCCAATTGCTGGTTTGCCCGCTTTTACATCAGCTGCCGCCAGGTTGATTCTTGGGGAGGATTCCCCAGCAATCCAGGAATCAAGGGTGATTTGTCCTTCGCTTGAGCTTTCCGAATGGGTAGGATTTTAACAATTGCTTAGGTCACCTCGATACAAACCATCTCTGGCACTGGCGCAGTCCACCTTGGAGCCTTGTTTCTCGCTAAGTTTTACCCTCGCCTACAGAACCAAGAAGTCTACCTTTCAAATCCCACCTGGGCGAACCACCATCAGATCTTTTCGAATGTTGGCCTCCCACTCGCTTCATACCCATACTTTTCCGCCAAGACAAAGGGTCTCGATTTCGAGGGACTTCAAGCGGCCCTCGAGTCCGCGACGAATGGATCTATTATCTTACTCCACGCCTGTGCTCACAATCCTACTGGCGTAGACCCTACACGCGACCAATGGGTCAAGATCGCTGAGATAGTCCGCGAGAAGCACCACTTCCCATTCTTCGATTGCGCATACCAGGGCTTTGCCTCTGGTGATTTGGCCAACGACGCCTGGGCCGTTAGGTACTTCATTGAGCAAGGGTTCGAACTTTGTGTTGCTCAGTCGTTTGCAAAGAATTTGGGCCTTTATGGAGAGAGGGCTGGATGTTTCCATTTTATCTCCCCCCCAGCTCCTTCCGCTACAGAAACCAACAAGAGGATTTCCAGTCAATTGGCAATCCTGCAAAGGAGTGAGATCAGCAATCCTCCGGCCTATGGTGCTAGAATTGCCAGCGCCATCCTAAACGACGAAAATTTGTTTGCCGAGTGGGAGGATAACCTCAGGGAGATGAGTGGACGCATAAAAGATACGAGGAAAGCATTGTTTGACAAATTGGGTGAGCTTGGAACACCTGGCGATTGGTCACATATCGTGAAGCAGATTGGGATGTTTTCTTTGTGAGCTCCCCCCTTCAGAAGTCCGGAAACAAGCATGAACTAACTATTTGTAGCACTGGTTTGACTGAGAAGCAAGTATTGAGACTTAGGGAGGAGTCCCACATTTATTTGACCAAGAATGGACGTATCTCGATGGTATGTGTTGACTGGCTTCCCCAACGGTGAATACAGAATGCTAACAACCCTTTCAGGCTGGTCTAAATTCCCGAAATGTGGAATATTTCGCCACAGCTGTGGATAAGGTAGTCAGGGAGTTGACTGAATAAATTTGGGCCTGGGTATAGCGTAAAAACTTGAATAATTGAATCCATCGCTATGTCGTTGGAGTTGCCTCCTCTAGTAAATCTATGGTCTAGTGTTTTTCGTTTTAGTCTCTCGAAGGGGCTGGGCAGCCCTTCTCCTTCCCAGATCTTCACCCTTTTTCCAAAGTAGGAAATCCATGACTACAGTACATGGCACATGAAAGTTTGTTTCCATCACATGGCTTGACTAGGCTACCGATATTTGAGTCTTTACGAGAGGAGTTCAGTAAGGAGGGATTGAGCGTCGATCCGTCACAACTCTCTACTCGAACAAATGTCTAGATGATACCTTTTCCTGCCCTTGATTCCCTCGGTTTCTCTAGTAATTGGTCTCTCCCCCGGTAGTGATAGAAGCTAAAATGAACAAGTATCATATGATAAATCCTCCATTTAAAAATGTGCACCCAAGTGACTTGGGTATTGTTGACCTTATGTACGATCTTGGCGGCAAAAGTCGTCTGCACCCCCATTTTACAACAAAAAGGCTAATTTTAAGCACTCACAACTTGTCCGAAAGAAATACAGAACAAAACCAATGCCATAGTGTAGATAATTCCCTAGACTTCCTGAGCAGAAATTATGAGAATTTTTCCACCCCACTGTGGGGGCTGGGAGCTTGGGATGCAGAATGGATACTGCTGCAATGGCCTTTTGTATGGGTATGATACCAATATAAGATTTGAGTAATCTTTTGCCCACTATCATTCTCCGGCATTGCACCATGAGTATCAATTATCAGAGCTTGCCACTTATGAATGGTAATATATACATCACTGTGGGGGCTCTGGCAGAGCCCGAAATCTTTTTGCAATCAACAAAGCTAGGATTTTGTGAAGTTGGAATGCCCATTTTTGGGTAAAATGGGGGGTGCGGACGACTTTTGTCGCCAAGATCACACAGTCGCACCTCGCTTGTCTCGGATGGCCAAAATCCAAGGAATCTGTCCGGGACAGCGAATTATCCGGGAGAGCGAGTTAGGCTTTGGTGCAAAACAATTCAGAATCCAGGGGATTTCATCCGGGACAGCGGGGTGCGGCTGTATACGAGTATAGGAGGAGCACTAGCACAATAGAGACTTTATTGGTAAATATTGAGACAGCCCTAGCCCTAATTTTTTCACTTTTGGCACGTGACTCTATGCGGTATGATAACAACTGGACAATCTTGCATCAGCTTCCTCGCGGACCATCTTCGACCCAACCCACTACGACTGCCACACCAACAACAACCATGGTGCTTGTAGACTACGCCTCGAGTGATGACGAGGGAGCTAGCCCCTCGTCAAGAGGAATCGCTAATCTCGCCATAACCTCGTCGACAAAAGTTATTGCCGCCCCTGATGTCTCCCTGGAAGTTGAGTATTCCAATCTACTTCCCAAATTCAAACAACACCAGCTAATACCCCCACAGGACCCTATGCAGCTCCGCCAATCCCTAATAAAGCCGACTGACAAAAAGATTACAACAAATATGACCTATGACCAACTTTCCGCACCAGTGGTCGGCCCCTCGAACCCTTTCCTCTCCGCCGAAAACGCATCGCGAAAACGCAAAAACGTCCTCACAGGCTATGCCGAGGAATCGGCAATCTCAGACTCCACTTTCCGTACACAGCAGCGGACATTCATATCCTTGGGGTACGCGAAGGATCCTTCACTCGCAGCGAACGGAAGCTCTTTTGTTGGGAATCAGGAGAGCGTTGTTCTGCACGGGGGCAAAGACGTAGTCCAATTGCGGCCCTCGCGGCAGGAAACCGATGCGATCAAACGGAAGAGGACCAAAAAGGGGGATCCGTCAATTCTCGAAGGGGATAACGCCTACGTAGGCCCTTGGGCGAAGTACAATGAAGCTAATACACTGTCGGAGTCTGAGGGCGAGGATGAGGAGGAAGAGGGTGAAGAGGAGTATGCGGCGCCTGCGTCGAATCCTATTATTGATAAGGCTGGCAAGGAGTATTTGGACGTGAATACTGGAGGCATTGGGAAGGAGACTACGGAATTCCATGGGTCGCAGTTGCGGGATTACCAGGGAAGGACGTACATGCATGTTCCTCAGGACCTGGACACCGATTTGAGGAAGGAACCTGGAAGCTGGACGAACTATATCCCGAAAAAGTTGGTGCATACTTGGAAGGGACACACAAAGCCTATTACCGCATTGCGGTTTTTCCCGGGAAGCGGCCATTTGCTGTTATCCAGTAGT
>Ga0307509_10000310_pt1 | contig 80173 bp, 84 predicted proteins | sample 10_EM_MG_FD_202245 | JGI IMG/M metagenome (GOLD analysis project Ga0307509, IMG submission 202245) | Populus trichocarpa ectomycorrhiza microbial communities from riparian zone in the Pacific Northwest, United States - 10_EM | ecosystem: Host-associated > Plants > Roots > Unclassified | place...
CCCCGGGATTACCGGAACAAAACAGAGTAGCTTTGCCGGATTCACCTTCCCCGTCACGCCATCTGAGAAACTCATCGGTTTGCAAAAACCATTCCCCTAAGCCATCCTGTCTTCGATTCCTCACATCATTGTGCCGTACGTGAGGTTGTAGGGGTGATAGCCAATTCAGCACTTTGGCCTTTTCATCCACATATGTTATATTGGTGTTGTTGCTATTTATTTGGTTAAAACTGTTGTTATGGCCTGTACCGGTAGCATTCGGTTCTAGCTGTGTTGAAGGGTCCATGTTGCTTCGCGGTAGACGTGTTGTTAAGGTGGTGAAAACGATAAAACAGCCCGATGTTGAAGCTCAGCAAAAGCGGGGTCGCGTTATAGTGGTAAGTCAAAAAGTTTTTGTGCAAAGAGGGGTATCATACTGCTGCAGTGTCTCGGCGGCAACAAAAATATTGATTCAAAGATTGTGCTTGGATTCAAGAAATACTTGTACCACCCTGCTTGCGATGCCTCACCTGAGATCTACTCCATGAGAAATGCATGCAAACTTACTACGATGTATGGGGAAGACCAATCTTGGCTGAGAAATTTAAGTACTCAGGGGTACCTTAAGTTGGGCGGCATCAATATGGTAATTAGCTAAGTTAGGGTTTAAGCTCATACTGTACTATCTCATAGTCCGTCGGATACTACGCACAATAAATCTGGTTAAGAAAATGGCGCGACATGGGAAGTGTTGTTCCTTCCTTGATCGGAAATAGATAAATGGCATTCGGAGAGTATCCTTCCTTAACTGGAAACAAATACCTTGGCATTTTAAACCGAGTCATATTCCACCGATTTCTTGTGCGTAGCGAAGGACTAAGGATACAAGTACAACGGCTATTCTTTGTCGCAGTAACATAGCAGGGGGGTTAACGAACAAGAGAGCTCGGCGAACACTAGACTACAAGTGGCCCAGTAATAATCATTAATTCAAAAGGTGATTCTGTTTAGTCCTTCGAGCCCTCCGTTTCGTCGGCCCCGGTACTAGTCTATGTGTCAAAAATGTCTGGCTGCCGCGGCAAAAAGTGGGGACCGCTCAGGCAAGCACTTGTCCAGCCTTTGCTCGAACATTTCTCTGAGCGAGTGTTACCCACCCCCATACCCTTACACCTGAGTGCACCCGATCCTATTCAAAATGATCAAATATATCATACGTCACCGAAATAGCTGCTGGGATGGACAGCGCGCGACGTCTTCTCTTCGTTCTTGCTTGCTAATATAGCGGTAAGGATAGAAGTATATATCATATCAAAAACAAAACCAAGCTCTAATCCTTCTATCGATCACCACACATCTCCGCTTTCCTTCCTCAATGTTCCAGAACAAAAGAAAGAAACATTCTGTGTAATCTCTGAGCAAATGAACTTCATCACAAAGACTCCTGCTCTGCTGCGCCCCCAATCCAATGCCCAACTCTTGCTCTTCCTTCATATCCTTTTGCGATCATGTGTTCCTTTAACAGTCTGTGTTCCTTCCCTGATAAACTTCAACTGCGATCGCGATACGATACATGGCGAGTGACGAATGGTGAAACTCATAACGAAAACCATCGCACTCAAGGGTAGGCAAAATCTTTTCACTTACAACAACCTCAGGCTCACGCTCAACGACGGATCCACGATGCTTGATGCTCTCTCTAACTAACTAAGAGCGATCACAGGAGTATATATCCACAACAAAGACCTCATATCTATCCATGAGGCACCACACTACTCAATGTGAATCTCTCCTTCCCCCGTGAGCACTCTCGGCAAACTAAAAGGAAAACAATCACTTTCCCACACCTCCGGGCTTCCAGCTCTTTCCAGCTGATCTTACAGTACTTCCGCTTTTCTCCCGGCTTTCCCGAAAGCTGCACTATCCAAAAACTATCGCGCACCCCTGCATTCGCAATGCTTCCCCGAACATACAAACCAAATGCCCAATGCTGAACCATATACCCGAAGCCAAAGCGAGTCTCCGAAGACAAACCCATGCCTGAATCCTCAGCACATCTCCAAACACAAACCTATGTCCGATGCTGGAGCCATGTGCCGGATCCCCAGTGCATATCCGAAGCCACAAACAAGCGCGCTCCCGCAAGCTATCTGAACAAAGGAAGTATCGTGAGAGTACGCTTGCAGCACCATGTTCAACATTCCCATCCACTAACGGAAACATATTTTCTGTGCTTCCGCACTTACATATAACAAAAGAAACTATAGCATGTCGAGTAGAACTAACTGATTTCTAACTGATCCCCCCCCGTCAAGTCCCGCGATCCTGCTAATACTAACCAACCAACCACCCTTATTAAGACAACCATCTTAGCGATAGAAGCCGTGGCCCCAGCTAGTCCCCGGTTTTGCATCAAAAGTTTCCAGTTTTTTTATAAACAAAACATAACAATAGTGGGACCGACCTTAAATAGAGAGTTCTCCTCAGCTCACCACTAGGTTGGAAGCAGTTATTCGCTTCTCAGCGCGTTCACATTATTGTTTCACTATTCGGATAGTTTTCGGGAATGCATGTTGGCTTTGCGAACGCGGTTTGGATCGATTGACCCACCGGAGGGCGGGAGAACCGGAAGGGAGAGTGAAAGAGTTGGATGCCCGGGGGCAACGAACAGTGGGAATCTTTATCATTCATTTTTTAGCAAGGGGGTGCGTGGAGGGGAGAGGAAGACATACGGGGGAGAGAATGGATATGTGTGGTGATCTGTGGTATTTTGCCGCCGCCGTTAATCCGTTTATATGTTTCTGTTTGGCTGCATAAATACTAGGTCACGCAGGCCCTCAGATGAAATGAAGTTGCCAGAATGTCCCCGCTCTCATATCTCCTGTATAGTCTTGTCACCCCCCACACAGCCCATTCTTCTTCAACCCGAATTCAAACGATCCCTGCGAGTGATAACCAATGAATAGTCATGATCAGCCATCACCTCAAAAGGGCACTGTACTCGGGGGTAGCTAAAAGTCGGGCCCACCTCCATTACGAGGCGCGGAATTTGTATGGGGACTAAGCCGGATTAGGAAATTCGAGTGATATCCTGTGAGATTTTTTTGGTGGTGGCAAAAAGTCGGGACCGGTGACACAAGCACTTTCGCTGTGTTTTCTCAAGCAATACGCTGCGCGAGTGTGTTCGTGTTACCGGGCCCCAATTACCCTTGTACCCGAGTACTGTACTGTATGTAACGAATTACCCCCACTCAAGAAAAACAAAATCCTCAAAAAGGAAATATTCTGTGAAATAAATTGAATTCATGGTACCAAACTGTGTAAGTTTGTGACACCCCCTCCTCCCCCCCCCGTTATTGTGAAAAAAAATATAACAAAGTACTGTATCATACAATATTATACAAAAATTCAATTCAAAGAACAAAGCCCAACCTATCATAACCCACCCTCACTTCCTGACAGCCTTAACGCCAAACAAATACTCCCATCAACCATAGCAGTAATCACCCCAGCAGTCCAGTTACTCATAACTACTTTCAGAAAGGCAGGAAAGAGGCATTGGGGCATTATTCGCCTACATATCGGACTCGGCATCTAAATAATCCCGGAGCAACATCCTAACCACTTCTTTCCCAAGCCGGGTAGCCTGCAATAATGCTGTTCGGTAAGAATCGTCTCTCGGGGCAGGGTTGACCTCTTTCCAGTCAAGGAGCAGCTTCACAATTCCCTCATACCCACACCTAGCAGCCCACTGGAGTGGTGTATGGCCAAAATTGTCTCTCGGGTCAAGGTCGACCTCTTTCCGGCTGAGGAGCAACTTCACAATCCCCTCATGCCCACCCTTGACAGCATGCCAGAGTGGTGTTTGGCCATAATAGCCTCTCGAGTTGGGGTTGACCTGTTTCCGGTCAAGAAGCAGCTTCACAATCCCTTCATACTCACCCACGAGAGCATACCAGAGTGGTGTTTGGCCATCATTGTTTCTCGAGTCGGGGTTGACCTTTTTCCGGTCAAGGAGCAGCTTCACAACCCCCTCATGCCCACCCCGGGCGGCACATGTGAGTGATGTATCGCCAAACGTGTCTCGTGAGTTAGGGTTGACCTTTGTCCGGCCATGGAGCAACTTCACGATCCTCTCATGCCAAAGTGGTGTGCTGCCATCATGATCTTTCGAGTTGGGGTTGACACCTTTCTGCTTAAAGAGAAGCTTCACCATCCCTTCATGCCCGCTTTCCGCTGCCCATATTAATGGAGTACGGCCCCAGCCATCAGCCATGTCTGCACTACAGCCTTTATCCTCTTCCAACAAGCCAATCGCAATCTCTTCAAGCCCAAGGTATGCCGCGCAGTGAAGGCCAGTGAATCCCTTAGAATACCGTCTCATCGGTTCCCACCTGTCGAAGTTCCCCCATAAAAGAAGCTTGGCCGATATATGTCCACCGAATTTACCAAGTAGCTGAAGCGCAAGTAATCTCACCCCTTCCGTAAGCCCTTTTCTTGCATAGAGTCCCCAGTAGCTGGAGGCGTATTTGAGGAACCGTGTCTCTGGAGGGGCGCTATCAAGAGTATATGAAATCTCATCAACGGAATCAAAGTTAAGGTAAGTCAGGCAAACCTCCGCCATTGCCGAATGGGGGCTTTCGAAATGTTCGGAATGCCCGTTGAAATATTCCTGAAGGGTAAAGTGTACCAGCCGGACAATTGAGCTCTCGTCCACGGTGACAAGTCCCACGCATGCGGCTAACAACGTCCTTTCCGAAGGGATATTCTCGTAGTCCATATCCCTAGAGCCAATCTCGACACCCAAGCCGTCACACAGCTCCCCGATGTGCATTGGACGTTCCGAGAAAGAAATCCACATCAATGCAGCCATGCCCAGTGTTGATTTGCCTTTACCATGACATCTTATTCTATCTAATGTCGCATCGTAGGCGCCCTCCAATCCAAGTCCACTTGTCATCAAGTCGAGTCTTTCTCGCCTCTTACGGATTGTCGCCTCAGATAATATCGCGTCAATACTCAAGGAAATGAGTAGAAATCTAGCCACTATTGTCAGCGATTACTCGCCGCTTCCATTATAGAATTAACCATCACATACACGTCAGGAATCTTTTCCGGAATGCGTCTCATAATATCAGCCTTGAGTGCAGGGTTCATCGCTTCCGAATCCGAGTCATGCTTCAACTTCAACTCGAGATATTCCCTAATATCTTCACTATTTGGGCTAAACGAGATAACCTGCACGCCCCCCGGAAGATATTTCTCTACCACACTTTGAATGTGGGGTCTCCCAGTAATGAATATCCGGACACCGGGCGACGTCTGAGAAACGGTTCGCAATGAGGTCAGAAGTTGAGATAAATGTTTATCTGAACATTCATCTAAGGCATCAATACAAATGAATGTCCGCTCCACGGGTGCAAGTGCCCTCCCCAAGAGCTTAATGGTTTCCGAAACCTGGAGTCCTCGCCCCCCAACCTCGTTCCCTGCTCTCTTGAATGCTTCCTCGATCTCAGGGGGAACCATTTTTAACGCATTCACGACTTGCTTAGTGAGGGCACCGATCATGTTCGCAGCGGTTTGTTTCTTGTGGTCCTGGAAATCGCAATAGACGCATGCGACAGCGATGTTCTCTCCCCCAAAGTGCTCAAGCAACCTATCAATCACTAGCGAGCTATTGTTTCACCCAGTTAGCTATAACCTTCCCTCATGAGTAATCATGCTTCCTACCTAAGAAATGTCTTTCCAACCCCGGGATTGCCGGAACAAAACAAAGTAGCTTTGCCGGATTCACCTTCCCCGTCACGCCATCTGAGAAACTCATCGGTTTGCAAAAACCATTCCCCTAAGCCATCCTGTCTTCGATCCCTCACATCATTGTGGCGAGTGCTAGATTGTAAGGGTGATAGCCAATCCAAGACTTTGGCCTTTTCATCCGCATATGTTATATTGGTAGTGGTGTTGTTGCTATATATTTGGTTAAAACTGTTGATATGACCTGTACCGGTAGCATTCGGTTCCAGCCGTGTTGAAGGGTCCATGTTGCTTCGTGGTAGACGTGTTGTTAGGATAGTGAAAACGATAAAATAGCTCGGTGTTGAAGCTCAGCAAAAGTGGGGTCGCGTTATTAAGAGCAAAAAGCTTTCGTCGAAAGAGGGGTCCTTGTATGATATGATACCGGTGTAATGTCTTGGCGGCAACAAAAGTACTGATTCAAAGGCTGTGCTCGGGTTCAAACAATACTTGTGCCACCCTGCTTGCTACGCCTCGCCTGAGATCTACACCATGAGAAATGCATGCAGACTTACTATGATACGACAAATGGGGAAGACAAATGTTGGCTGAGAAACATAAGTAGTCGGGGGTACCTTAAGGTGGGCGGCATCAGTATTTGATAACTAGCCCGCGTTTAAACACATTCTCTTCTATCCCACGGTCCGTCGGGTGCTGCACAAGAGATCCTGTTAAGCAAATGGCGCAACCTGGGAAGTGTGGTTCCTTCCTTGACCGGAAATAGATTATGGCATTCGGAGACTGAGACCTATTCCCCCGATCTCTTGGGCGCAGCGAGGACTAAAGTTAAGGGATACAGCGCCTATTCTCTGTAGTATGTTAACAAACAGGAGGGCTCGGCGAACACTATTAAAAGTGACCTAGTATTATATAATCATTACTAGTACAAGTAATAATCATCAATTCAAGCGGTGATTCTGTCTGGTCTATTCAACCCTCCCGTTTGTCGACCCGCTCCTAGTCTTTGTGGGAAACATGTCTGGCGACTGCAAAAAGTCGTGACCCTTCACACAAGCACTGGCCCAGCCCTTACTCGAACAATTCTCTGTGCGAGAGTCTGTGTTACCCACCACCATAACCCTTACACCCGTGCACACCCGATGTCCCCCCTGTCCAGCCCTCCGATCCTGCTGCCACCAACCAACCATTCTCAAGACAATCATCTTGGCGACACCCAACTAGCCACCCATTTTGTGCCAAAGGTTTCCACTTTCAACAAGACATATGACGGCTGCTCGGGTGGTAGGGTCAGCCCTGGAAGTTGGGTTTTCCTTAGTTCAACACTCCTCGAGTAGTGGCAAGCCTCTCCCGGTGGGTAGCGTAATCTCAAGTGCTGATTAGAGGGATTTCGGAGCACAAAGTTAGGGATGGCTATCGCTGTGACAATAGTGTTTACTATGGCAACAAGCGAACTTGAAAAATAGGGATTTCGGAGATTCTGCAAGAGTTAGCTGTGATGTTTGCTTGTTGCAACGTGGGTTAGGGCACGCTGCCAATGTTTACCTCACCAAAAAAAATCGGCATCTTCTATCTGAACTTTAAGCGTACGTGATCTCTTAAGTGAGACCTGAGCCCTAACCTGTGACCCGTTGCCGTCGCAACAAGCTAGAACTAACCAACTTTCTTGCTCCGAAATCCCTCTATTGGGGGCACGAGGGGTATCGTATCGTGGACTACCGCCAGCCATTTTTGCTTAGGTTTGGGACAATCCAAACACTTCTTTCAGCTATGATATAATAGTAGTATTGTACCCGTAATTCTCTGGGGTTCGTGAACACGACTGCTATTGCATACACCAAAATTTTGAGGCTCCGGCCGACTTTTTGCCCGTATGCAATAGCAGCTGAGTTCACAAACGTCAGAGAATTACGGGTAGAGTATCCGAGCCCCATGCAAGTCCACAACCCCTGTTCTCCGATTCTTCCTACCAAAAGTAACGGACAATGATGCACTCGTTGAGTATGATACTACATGTTATGGTGCCGGTACTCGAGTACTAGTACAGTACGAGATTCACAAATTTCACGTGGCTACCGGAATTAGGGGCTAGACACGTGCCAAGAACCCTGTGGGACCCCCGCCTCTTCCCTTTTTTTCTTTCTCGAAATAAGAGCCCGCGAAACACCAACTTGACCTGCTCGACAACCCATCCCCTCCAGCACAGCACAAACTCCTGCAATCCACTGCTGACGCATCTCGGCCGCCTCTCTCCCTAACCTCAGAGACTACAAGGCTGGCGGAGATCTTAGCAATCGATTTCGAGAGTTTCCACACAATCGCGATTCCCAAGCGGCGGAAAAATGGAAAATATCTCGAGCTCCCAGCGATAACATCACCTTCTCCAATATCACCACTTTCGTCTTTCTGTCGCTGAAGATCGTGTTGAAACCTTGCCCCGCCTGTCCCCACTCGAATCCCACATCTTACGGGCGTCCGATCAAACTCCTTTCTCCAGACCAATCAACCCCCGCCTGCGCGATCGTCCTCTCAACGCCACAGTTGGCAATGCCGTTTCTTGCTTTACTACTCCAGCAAATCGCGTAATAATTTCGCAGCTTCCTCAAGATGCGTTCAAGGGATCCAAGGGTTGGCGAGACCTGCGCCACCAAGTAAGAGAGATGATCCCCAAGGCAGGCGGAGGGGAGTGTCAAGAATTGTGGGAACGGAGGGAGAAAAGATGTGAAACTCTTTTTTTTTAAAAAAAAAACCATAACTCCCATTAATTACCGTGCTAATCCACCATTTTGCTAGACTCAGCTAGAGGAACGATATCACCTCTCTAACGACCGGCACCCTGCGCAAATTGAACCGTCCGAGGAGAGTACAAGTCAGGTAAGTGGACTCTGGCAGACATGACAGGACGTGGAGGGTGGTACTAAGGATGAAAGGTCCTCCAAACACACTCGGGCGTAGGAGCCCCGCTCATCTACCATGTCCGAATAACACAAGAAAGTTATACGAACCCCCAGGTGATCCTACGGCAATTGCGCGTAGGGTAGACTACCCGCCCGGACGGGAGCGAATCATACCCGACAGAATCCTCAATTCCACAAATACTATTTCCAAAATCCAGAACCCGAATCTACGACTCCTCACGCCCTATATTGCCGAAGCGATATACGTACGCACTCCGCCGGAAAGAAAATGCCAGGTTCGACGGAACCCCATTTCATTCCCACGGAGGCGAAGGAAGGCCAGGAAGCCTAACTTGATGTACATACTGATATTCATATAGGAAAAATTATCTATCACAGTCGCGGCGCCAAAGGGTTAGTGTACTTGTCCTAGGCAAGAGGCATCCGGAAACACGAGTGGTGAGTTTGTAATACCTAGGGATTTTCTACCATATATTTCACGAATCTCTTCTTTCCTGATACCTCTTGCCCGGGAAAAGTAATACCGAGTGGCATGGGTGAACGGTGGAATGTTGGTAGGGATAGGGCCGCAGTGAGGAGATGAATTACACGCGTTGATGGTCGTCTGGTGTGTATTTCTCATATAGAGAGTTATAAGTACCGTGCGGTACCCAGTTCCATACAATTAAACCTATGTATCGATGAATAAATCTCATCATAGTCCGACCACAAAGACCCTCTTGTATAATATTTCTTTTACCTAATGTCCAAATATTTTTTGTCGACACCTGGGGCAGAGATGTTGTTCTAGTAATCATCTATCTCCTTGTCTGGTCCAAGAGCCCACACGATAATTGGCCAATTCTGCTACCAGTCATGCTGGGTCTATGTGCAGAGGTATGCAACCGGGTTACATTATTCTAAAACATCAATACCAGGATCTATCTCCAACCGTGATCCGTGGAAAGAAATCTAACGGGATTCGCTCCAGTCCTTGCCCAAATCCCAACTCTAGATGCTCGTTATTATCACCATAGGTAATTAGCTACTACTTATGGAGCCGGTGTAAGGGTGTTTAGTTTAGTGTTGGGCTATGGGATGGCTCGAACTTTACCATATTTAACGGGAATGGCTGGTGTCCGGACCGAGTGATAATCTGTGTAAAGATTCTGTGAGTGCAATATGAAGAAGGCCCTAGCGCGGTTTTCTATTTAGGGATAGACTAGTAGGAAATAAATAGAGTATCATACACCCCGCTATTTTTAAAGCAATCAGAAACTGGGTTGCCTGGCCGGAGGGGTGGGCCACAGCTGTTTCCACAAAATTGTGCACCGGGTGAGGAATTTTCTAAAGTACCTGGATCACCTACGTTTTCCCATCCAGAATACTTAAGAAATTGCCTAGTATGATACTACTTGGTGCAAGGGCTATGCAGATCCACGGAGCGCAACAGATTTAGGTTGTACGGGGAGTTTGTTCACATATTCAGTCCACATGTTAGAAAAGCTATGGCAATGAGATGAAGTTACTGATACCCACTGATGCTACAAAAAACCCCATCTCCAGTCCCAGCACCACCGCAAGAGTGAGCAAAAGCCAATATTGATTATACTATGATAAACAAACCAATATCCACCCATCCAATAGACAGCCTAATTCCGGTAAACTCTAACATCACTCCCAGACCCATCGTCAAAGACAAACTTGCCGCCAACTCTATCCGCATCACCCCTCCTAGCAACACACGCCAAGCAAACCGAACTGACCCAATCCCACATTGTCCTGCAGTTGAAATCCCAAAGCTGGAAGCCCCCCGCACAGGCTCCAATGGCAGCTTCACCCCAGGTGGAGAACTCGGTGCACCTCCTGGTCATTACGCAACGGCCCCGGTCGGCAATCGTGCGTGCCGCTGCGATCGCATCAGCGTATCGGGGGGAGCTTCCCGAGGTTTCGCAGAGCAGGTGGCCATTAGCGGTGACTTCTTCCTCACCAAGGTTGCGGAGATGAGAGTAGTTGAGGTTGAAGGCGACGATGGCGTCCTCGATGAGTTTTCGGGAGGCGGCCAGGGAGGTGGCGTTCTCCGGGGGAGGGAGTAAGGGGATTGCCTGCATTAATTGGGTGAGGTACGGGCTCATGGTGGTGGCCTCCGGAGCTTTGATAATCGGCATAGCGGTGTCGGCAGGAGCTGCCAGGATGCTGGTACAAAGGAGAAAGGCCGCCAGGAGGAAGATGCTGAAGTGAGAGGTGATAGTCATGTTGGCGGTGTTCTGATACCCGATTATCCACAGTTTTAAGATAGAGTTTTTGGTCTGATGCTTTTTAGTGGAGGGTGTTGAGGGAGAATGAGCTGCTGGAGAGGTGGTGGAGAGAGGAACGCTGCAGACCAGAAGAAATTTTATTATATAGAGGAGCAGATCTTGATTAGGGTCGTGTATATCTGATTCCGGACTCGATGAGGAATTAGGTTTAAACACGAGGAGCTTATTTTTCCCCATAGTCAGATTGATAGGATAGGGCAATGACCTGCAACGATATGGTAGGATCGTTGAGTTGCGGCATTATAAACACATAGGGCATTATGCTAGAGTTGGTATAGAAAACTTCTCTCTGGTTCGGGCCATCTATGCGCAGAGGTTTCATGTATGCAAAGAGGGACTCATTGGCATAAAATCGTGTTTAGGGAAATTCAATTATCATATTATACCATCCTTAAAAAGATCAGGTCTAGTCATGCCTAAGGCAAGGACGAGCGAAGAAGCATCCCAAAGGTAGATGCAATAGCTCTCCTAAGGAGTGGTAACCACATGTATTTCATATTATTCAACCTCCCCCGAAAGAGCCACACCACCCATCACTCGTTCGCGCCAACTGAACATTAATATTCCTGACACTCGTACACTTGCTCCATAGGTAGTATTAACGTGGGTATCACCCCTTCCCCTTCCTGTTATCGGGGCCTTGGTATGAACCGGTGCCCCGGGCACGTCATAGTACAAGATCGCCCCCCCATCAGCTCCGGGCGTACCGACTCCGGCATACTATGTCGTATCCAAACTCATGCAATTGAACCATTGGTATCCTATCAAACGCTGCTTCAAACCTCGATCAGATGGGCAAATTTCTTGCAAGCACTTCCGGTCCACAATGCTGCATACAGGGAAGAAATTAGGTCCTTTGAACCAAGATGCTCAATTAAAAATAGGTGTCTTCTCACAACGGGATCAAGCCTGCCTGTATCTAGCTACTCTACTTGTCCCGGTAACGGTTTGACTTACCGCTAGCAGTGCCGAGCTGTGCTCAATCACAAACTCCCCGACAGTTTGGTGGAGATAGGGTGTCTGCTCCAACAGCGACAGTGTGTGAATAGAGACCTCCGGAAAGAAGTGTTTGCCTGGCGATTTATAAAGTCTTTGGATGAATTGGCGCCAGGATGTCCCAACTTGCATCCAACGGCTCGAGCATTAGCACGAATTCGTTCTAATACTTTATGAATCGTTGAGGAAATAACGACACCGAGAGCAGCGCTATTGGCTGGCATCTATACCCGGGAAGGTCGTTAAAAACCGGAGAACATAGCATTTGTCTCAATGGCGAATTGTATGGGGTCGCCAGATATTCTCCGTAGAAAAAGTCCTCCTAGTTAAGTTCAACTCAGAGTACTCAGCAGAGAGAGCGTGGAAGCTACCAGAAAGGCTAGGATTTCTAGAGGTCTCAGAGCTCCACAGCCGTCATTTCCTCCGCTTTTGGAAGCCCCCAATGACATATAATGTGCTCTTTTAAGTTTAGCAGGTGGAAGCTAGCCCCCACGCCCTCTCTACCAAGTACTAGTACAGTACAGAGTACTCTGAGTTGAACTCAACTAACAGTACTTTTTCTAACGATAATATAGCGATCCGGTTTTTGATGACCCCCCAGAGTGGGGGTTCTGCTTCGCTAAACTTGGCCAATTTACATGTTGAAGCATTGCACCGCCCGCAAGCAACTGTGATGGACACCGGCCCTCAGAAGCGAGAACGATGCCCTTACGATACCTATGGCTTCAAAAGTCCATAAAAACCCCACCAATAATAAGGTTAACCTGTCCCCAACTCCCAACCTGCCAAACAAACATCATTCGCCCAATCGAGCTCCGGAGCCCGTGAGACACCAATCCCGCAATACAAGCCCGGTACCCTAAGAACTCGGGTAATCGCAGCTTGTGCGAGGACGTTGGAGATGCCCCTCTTAGTAAGGTCTAGAATTCCTTTCCTTTTTTGTTTGTCTCGGGGAGAGATCCTCGGTGTTTTTCACCCCTTTTTCAGAGGAAATTTCGGGCCTTGATGACAGCGCATAACTTAGTCCTATCATTCGAGCCTTTACGGGAACTCGTTTGCCTTGCCCCTCCGAACGCGTCACTTCAACCCCCAGTACCTATAGTAACCTACAGTAAGTGACAACAATACTCGTACACCGACCCCGTACTCCCACCCCGACCGCCATCTCCGAGCCCAAACCCACGGAAGCCCCCCCACCCTCCGATAAACCTCGAGCAACCAACTCATATCATAAAACCCCATCCACACGCATCCGCCAAGAAACCTAACCCCCGGCTCCCCCCTCGATTCCCCTGTCTCACCCGAGCATGGATGGATGACCCCTCCGACGGATTTACGGCACAACACCAGAACCAAAACCATACCCCGGCGGCAGCACCCGTCCCAAGGAAGGAAGGAAGGAAGGATTGATCAACGCTTGTACCTGCATGAAAAAAAGAAAAGAAAGAAAGAAAGAAAAAACAATGCAATCAAACATGGAACATGCAAAATGCACCCGAGCCACAAATTCAACAACAACCAAAAGTTCAAGGGGATGCATGCAGTAAAACTTTATCCCGACGATCGGCCACGCGCTTCGCTCCCCAAATCAAACCTTACGACAGGGATGAGGCGCGCGGGCACTGTGGACTACTTCTTCGGGGGTGTGGATGCGGTGAAGAGGGGGGGGGGGTAGGGGTCATAGAGAGTCACTCGAGGACGATGAATAACTGCTCGTGGGGCGGGATACTAATGAGGGATTTTGGATGGAATAGGGGTGCAAGTACTCAATTACGGTACTTGGTGATTCATACGGTAGGGTATTCGGATGGATTAGCGCCAAGATGTCCAGACAGAGACCTGAACACTGGGGATCATGGCTTCAACTCCATCCAAATACGGTACCTCATGAATCCGCCAAGTGGTGATTAGAAGGTCTAACCAACCCGGCACGACCCGTTGAAACGTGCGGAAGAGACGTGAGTGGCTCGATCCAGTTCTTACCAATTTCCCAGGCGGGTCAGCGCCACGATCACCCGCCCGATGGAGTCGGAGTAAGATTTGATCACAAAAAAACGTTGGCACAATCTGGAACATCAATGTGTACTTGTACTATAACTTGACTCGGCAAATTCACTTCAACACTAGCTAACTTAGAGTTGCCAAAACTCACACTTTTTCTCCCCACCTCCACCGAAAAAAAATAAAAACAACAAAGCTCGGGCCCTCCCTCATCTGGCAAGAAAGACCATAAAAGAATTGCAAAAAACAAAACAAAAGTCCAAAAGCGAATCGTCAAGTTAAGTAAACATTAAAAACTGTATATATATATATCTTTTCTACTTTCTTTCTCTCTACTTAAACCAGAGTAGCAGTTTTGAAACCGGTGGCGAAGCCCGTTCCGGTAGGCTTGTATCCGGTAGGCTTGTATGTGGCAGTGACGGAAGTTCCGTTCCAGTTGGTGAAGGTCTTTGTGGAGAAGCTCGTGATGGTGGTCGTGATGGTGGAGCATTTGCCGGAGGAGCAACCGACGACGGTGGTAACGGTGGTGCACTTTCCATTGGGGCAGGCAGCGGGTGGTGTATTAGAAGGCCGGACAGTGGGGGCGATGGTTTGAGTCCCGGCCGCGGTTGGGTTGTAAGCACCTGAGGTGACGGTGACCGTAGCATAAATGGTGGTGGGGTTGTAGACCGTAACGGTGGAGACAGCAGGGCAGGAACCGCTTCCGCCAACTGGGGAAGTGGTACCCTTAGCAGGGCCGGCAGGGGAAGAAGGAACACCGGGAGCGGGGGCAGTGGTGGTTTGTGCGGCTGGGACAACGATCGGAACAACAGTCTTGGTCTCCTGGGTTGTCTTGGTGGAGGATCCGCCGACAGGTGGGCAGTTGACACCCCCTGGGCACGCAGGGCCAACGGGGGTTGAAGCAGCGGGGATCGAGGCAGCGGGGGTTGAGGCAGCTGGCTTAATGATGCTAGTGCTGGGAGCTCCTGGGCCTCCTGGGCCGGCGGGGGTGGGAGTGGGGTAGGCACACTTTGTGCAGGGGGAAGTAATGGTGATAGTCTTTACGTCCGAAACAGTGGTGGTGTGTACTGAGGCAGTGGTGTAGTAGCTGGTTGAACCGGCAGCGACTGTGGTGCAAGGAACCATGACAGTCCATGTAATAGTCTTGGTTTCGGCAACGGTGGACAAGATAGTAGTAACGCCATCGACTAACGATTTTCCGACAGGAGAGATGGTGGAGGACGACGCTGCAACCGGAACAGAGCTGAGGGAGGAGCCAGTGCCCGTCCCAATAGGGATGTGGGGGGCAGTTCCTGTTCCAATGGGGATGTGGGGGGCGGTGCCCGTTCCAATGGGCATATGAGGAGCAGTGCCCGTTCCGATGGGCATATGAGGAGCAGTGCCCGTTCCGATGGGCACGTGGAGTGAGGAGCCAGTGCCCGTTCCAATGGGGGCATGGAGTGAGGATGGGGCGGTTCCAACTGGGAGAATGACAGAATGGGATGGGGCGGTTCCAACCGGGAGAATGACAGAATGGGGTGGGGCGGTTCCAACCGGGAGAATGACAGAATGGGATGAGCCAGTTCCAGCAGAGGGGGCTCCAGTGGTAGTAGTGGTAGTTCCATTAATGCTATCAAGATATTAGCCTCTTACATCGTGATATCTACCGACAAATGCACTTACGGGAGAAGAGTACTTGGATGTGAATGAGGGGCAGCGGCCGCAAGACCCTGCATCAATGCAACCGCGAGAAGAGAAAGAGACTTTGAAGTATGCATCTTAAGCGAGTGTGGGTGCGTAAAGCAAGTGGAACAAGGAAAGAAAGAGAGAAAAAATTAATATTGAATTGAGAGAAAGTGCTGAATGAGGTGAAGAGTGAAGGAAAAAAGGAAGACTATTCGAGGGGGCACGATGGGGAATATATATATTGTTCCAGCATCCTGCAACAAGCCCTCTAACCACCACTGAATCAGGGCAGATTGGTACGCTACTACGGTGGCTTACTCAGTTACAATCACCACAACGCGAGATGAGATGAAAGGGAGGGAGCGGAAACACCGAGGCGGCAGAGACCCTTCCAGAAAAAGCAACTGCAAGGCTGAGATTGATCCGAGCCGCAAGAAGAACTGCATCTTGACTGCAAAGGGGTGGTGCGTAAGAATTCCAGGAAATGATCCATGGAAAGGATGGCACGGACCACGTGTGTCGAAAGGGCAGTAACTTAATTGAACAGGAACACCGCCCCTGGTGATGAGAACCTCACTCATCTCTTGCCACCCTTGCTAGCTGGTCCTGTGGAAGAGTCAGCCACATGCAAATTATTTCGCACACCACCATTGGAGGACATCTCCGCCCTCATACTACAGTCGCACCTCGCTGTCCCGGACCTCGCTCTACCGGATGCTTCGCTGTCCCGGAAAGTTTTTAGGGATTTATTCTGGCTACATAGAAATACACCTCACTGTCCCGGATTTTGCATGTTTCCGGACCGGATGGAAATTTGCAAGTTTCTAACCCCTGCCCACATAGAGAATATATTCGCTGTCCCGGATATCTTCCTTCTACTAGCCTAATTTGACCTATATCACAGCTGCTGAAAGGCACAATTGATATTCCCGGTGGTCCATCTGGTGGGAATACAGGATAAATGTTCATCTTGCTCCTTCCCATTCCCTTCCTCATCCGAGTTTCCAAGATGGATTCCTGTTTTCCTCCCGTACGTGAGCTTCGCTGGTGGCATTTCAAGAGCGAACCCTGTGTATTCAGTATTGACTGTGTTCTGATTTCAAAAAAATTTCCTGATCTTTTATTCTCTACTCTACCCCTCTTCTAAACCTCATCTGGAATAGTAGGCCGTCCTTCCTACTCAGTTATCACTCGTTTTTCAGTTTTTGTAAACACTTTTTTCATCTACCATTTCACTCTCCCGGATGTTTCGCTGTCCCGGATGGTCTGCCCCGGATTTTGACCATCCGGGACAGCGAGGTGCGACTGTAGATCATAATATTTTACTCGAGCGCTAATACTCGAGCAGCTCCTCACATAAGACTAGCCCAAAACTAACGAAGGCGGTCATGATCTAGAGTCTTAAGCGGAAGCCCTTTTTTTTTTCTTTTCAACACCGCAGCAGAGGCATTGCTTATGGTAGGTAAGAAGTATCCAGAAAGAGGGGTCCTGAATTTGTATGGGCGCTCGGATACGCACTGATTTTTTGCCATATCTTTTATTATCGGGTGTTTCTCACATGCCACTGCTGGGGGCATTCACCCGGGGAAAGCTGTGTTCGAGTGCCAAGGTTCAAGCGAACCGGCCAGATTCGTCCGTTACACACGCACTAAAACCCTTCGATTGGTACGCCCCGTTTGTACAAACATGCTAACCCCACCGCCAAAAGGCGTCTATTAAAAGTAAACTTTTAGTGTCTCCCGAACGCGACAAAGACTAAAGAGCAAGAGCGAATTCCTTTGCTTTCCTCTTTGACGAGCAGCGATTGTTCATATTCGAGTGAGGTGACGCAAATACTCTGGTTAATTGTGATGATTGATCGATCAGATGCACTGTCACATGGGAATCCTTCGAAGCAAAGCAAACGGGAGAAATGCTGGAAAATTATCAACATGGCAGATGGGTATCCAACAAACTAGGGCAGCGGGACGCCAATGCCCATCTTCCGGTGCCTGAGCAGATTGACAGCGGAAGTGATAAATTTAGTTCGAGTCAAATTGGATGGGTAGGGAGTGAAGGAGGCTATGACCTCGGATCGCGCTGCGGGTATCCTCGATGAATCTCTTGCAAGATCTCGAGATCTTGATAGTCTATCTGAAGAAAAGTAACACACTACATTAGACCGACGGAGGATCACCATAAATAGATTCGAAGGTGCCACAAGCGAGCTCATTTGTGGCAACCAGAAACGGTGCGGTACGGTATTGCTCTGCATAGCACTGTTCAAATCTTATCAACTAATGGACTCAGCCATGACCCGACTGGTTTGGCTTTTAATTGCGTTGCTTTACTCCAGTCCCCTTGCATACTCGGCAATCTTTACGTGCTGCTAACTCTACTTGTACTCGAGCACTACTCGAGTACGAGTACTGCGCATGCATAATCTAGTCCTCTTTCTACTAATCGATCACCCCAAGACCTCGAGTAGGATTTCCAACGGTTTAGAGCAAGGCTGTACAGTTCGGATGACAAACAGAACTCTCTCATTAGGGGCATTCAATCCTTAGAGTTGAAAAGTGCTTAGTTTACGCAGGCTCTTCCAGCCGAAAGGAACCTTAGTGTGTGCAACGTCTTTTTTGCCTATCAAACAAACCCAGAGGATTCGCTCGAAACTTGGCACTAGAAAAAAGCTTTTTGACGCCACGGCTGAATGCTTCTACCCGCTCTTCAGCACACTCCGGCGTAAGAATCGCAGTGATTGGAAATCTCACGAGAATGCTGGAGCTGCCTCTCCCAGTCAAGTCTGTTGCATTTTTCTCTACTAGTTTTTTCCACCCCGAGGGCTGAAATGGTTTTTTTCTTTCGCTGCGCTCCCTCCAAACACCAAGGGGGAAATTCTAGGCCTCATTCTCAAATATTCCAGTCCTCACGATATGCACTAGTTCAATATATTTAGTCCTCGCCCTCTTCGGAAGAACTAATCTTGCGAAAGAAAAAAAACTTCGTCATCGAACCTCTAGCCCCAACTTCCCGCGGGTAAACAATCATGTGACCGGTGTCCGAATTATCCGGGAATGCAAGGGTGGCGATCATCTGGATCCCTCCCTCCCAGGTTTATGGCTGACCCGGAGGGCGGAGGAGGTGGCGTGCCTGCCCGATGTAAAAATAAAAACGTCAACGCGCAGATATGGCTTGGATATGAGATTGATGATTCCTAGCACGATTTGGGGAGCCGTTATCGGAGATATACTCACGTGGCCTGTTTGTGTGTTGATGATATTTGCTGTAGGTACGCCCGTTGGGGAGGTGTTGATCGCTATATTTTGGAATATATTGTCCTGCACGATAGTAACTTTACCACCGCTGTGGCGGACTTGGGAACCATTGAGCACCACACCTATGCTAGTACAACAAAAGTGATATGGATAAGTAAAAGTTTAAGGGATCTAATTAGATCGGTCACTCTTAAATTCCAAAGAACTCCCTTGGTAGAAGTTCTATGCGAGTATGTCCGAATTACATTCCGTGTCAACAAATTCCCATACTTTCCCGAAAAGATAGTGAAGCACTCGTATCCGCCTCAGCCCTGCGCGGAGAATTTGGAATAGTCGACGGGTGTTTCTGGATACCTAGGGATGCGGTATTACTCGTGGGGATCCCCCGGAACTTAACTCGGCATTAGAGTTAGCTAATACGAGTGCTAAAAAAAAACTCTCAAAAAATCAAACATGGGAACGCTATACCAACTTGTCACCGGTTAGCATTCACCAGCTCCTTCGATCCCCGAGTGACCCTTCGTGCCCCCGATAAGCCTCACCCAAACCTTTCCCCACTTTGCTCAACTCGGCTCAGCACTGCCGGTATTGCACGGGTACAGTATGATCCACTGACAAAGAGAAACTAAAAATGCTGCTACTACCGTAGACGGGTTTTCAGAGCAAAATTTTACCCCCGCGTGGCTATGATTCCTCCAAGAGCCTAATTACCGGTACTATAAGAGTACCCCCACCTCTCGCTGACTGTGGTGTGCATCAGTTAAATTTTCTTCGTCTGGCTGGCCCCCCGCTCATGTCTTAGTTATGTCTCATCCTCGTTCCGTGGATCCGACCGCCCGCCGGGTTTAAATGGGGTCAGGGCTATCAGATGGGAATTGCACGTCGCTGCTTCAAAAGTAATTGCGTGGGAACTTGGAAGGAGATTTGGAGCGTTCGATTGGTTGTGCGGCACGAGCAGATGGGCAGGGCTCGTCCCTGCGTTGAAGTGCATTTGGGGAATGAGGCGTGATTAAAGGTGGGGCCAGGTGCAGAATTGGAGACGATACCGTGTCACCCAGGGTCGCGATTACTGTAGGTTACACTGTACCGTGCCGGCATGATGATCTGCACTTCTGCATTGCCGTGATAGGCGGTGTTATGATACGGTAAGGGGGATGGATTACCGGGATCCCATGGACAGTCTGAAACAGTGGATTTGTTGCCAGAGAGGCTAATGCCGGATTGGGAGGCAGTTAGATGGACTTTGTAGAGAACAGTGGGGTTTTCGGTCTTTTTAGTGCTCAAATGACTCAGCACTTAAGGTAAGCTTAAATACTAGGGTATGAACGTAGGTGATCGGACAGACAGGGATCAAAATTCTATGTTGCTCCATAGGTTTCTAATCCCTGTCTGTCCGATAACCCACGTCTATACGCGAGTACTCGAGCATGTGATACCGGTAGTGCTCGTATTCTCTGTGCTCAAATTGTCCTACGACAAGCTTACCGTGCCTGACAACGAATCCTATTGTTTCAGACCGCCCAGCGGATCCAGTCGCACGCCGCTATGCCGAAAGGATGAGGTTTTGGTGTGATGGAAAGAAATTTAGAACTCTCGGAGGTTCATATGATGGCAAAGTATCCGGAGCATTGGGATCCGGAACCCCGGGGCCTGGTGTAATGTGTGGAATAAGATATTCTACTGTGAGCTTCGATGCACGCCCTTATGCCCGGTACCGGTCTAATTTCTTGAATGTACTTGTAGTGTGTAATGTCTTTGCGCGCACTGTGAAAAGTTCGCCCAATGGGCACAACCTCCCGGCAACAACCCTCGACACCTTTCCCAGGCCATAGGCTGAGTGGGGGAAGCAGACAGCCCCGAAGGACTTGATATTTGCAATTAGATCTTTGGTCTATTGTTCATCGCAGGCCTCTGTTGGGTGATCCCCTACTACATGTAGATCAGCACTTGCAGGGATGTCCGACCCGGAGCTATCACGGGGACTGGTACCACACTAGCTTCCGGAAAGAATCCAGAACACTGCGTAATAGAAAAGGGTTCTGATAAGTCGGACTAATTAACACATTCCTAAAGTGAATTAACAAGCCTTCAAACGACTGACCAAGACTTGCAAGAGGGGGGGTGATATTTGGTTCGCGGGACTAGGTTTGAGGTTGGTTGGTTGGATGTTTAGAATTCGGAGGTTTCGGTGAGCTGCGACCAACAGGAAATCTATTCCGGTATCCTACCGAACCTGGAAACTTGGGCGGTGGGATGATGGGCAGTACGGAGATATCGTACCTCTTGAAGACTGATGCCTTAAGGAATATGTCAGCAGGAAACTACGAAAAAAAAGGGGATCTCCTCTCAAAGCAACAACTCCACACGGAACTGTCGGGACCCCCCGGAGGAGGCATGATTCCCCAGGAAACCACGGGAGGGCCGGCTAATAATGTGTTAACCATCGGGGCCATTTACGGAAAATGCTTAGCAAACGATATGAGATCCCAACTGAAAACCAACACCCTGTGCCTAATGGCATAAGGTACTCGAGTACAGTACTGTTGGTGGGGGTTAAGTTATAGGGTCTGTTGATACTCGTATTTTATAGGCAATAAATGAACAGGTAAATAAACTGAATAATATTATATATTATCATGCTATTCTATCTACAGTAATAGTAGAGGACCTGGCATCCGCGTTCCTGGAGCTACCAGAGAGAAGGGTAATCCACGATAACCGTTGTGGTTCTTAGATGGTATTGTTTCCGACATCCATTTGTGCTTGATTTACCCATCCGGACCTGACTATTCTACCGACCCCTCCTCCAAAATCCTGCCTTCCCTAAATCACCCACAATATAGTTATCTCCCACCAAATGTAGCGCTCAAGAAAAGCCATTGCATTGGAAGGTAGTAACCTGAAGAAGAAGACGTGCAATTGCACACCAGCCATCCCAAACCCGCCACCGCAGACATTCCAGGAATTATGGTTTTGTAGAAAGCCGCCGTTTTCCATATTGGTACAAAAGAGTACGGCGATGATCCATGATACGGTATTTTGCGGCAGTAGCTTCGGGGAGTATTCGTGAGAACCAAATCTATGAGTAATCCGCAGTCTCTGAGTATACTCCTCGATTGTTGGATGTAGGGAGGGTGTGTGTGGGTCGTGTGGTTGTCACGGTATTGCCTTGACAGTCGGGCGTTCTCGGCGGGAGTGGCTAGATTGGTTCCGGCGGTGCGGCCATCATACCATCCCGGGCTGGTCGTGGGTAGTAGGTACTCTCCCGCCCTGTAAACTATTGGTTACTGTAGGGCCATGTCCCGTGTTGGTACCGTACCCTGAGCCTATCCTCTAATTTTCGCTATGGTTGAATCACTTCCAAGCCACTTTGGTATTACTGTTAGCCCGGATAATGGGCCCCGCTCCTGTTGACGACAACCCACGGCGCGGTGCTATGGAGTACCGTATTGTCCCTCACGCCATGATGCTAGAAGCCATGGACGGGAAAAAAGACGGGAAGTGTAATCTTCGACTACCACCTCGTTTTTCTTTCGATCCCGACATTTCAATGGGCGAACCTGTTGAAGAGGAGGGAGCTCGACCCGAGCTAGCCTGCAAGCCAGCTGTGCCTGGCCAAAGGGGGGAAGCAAAGAAAACCAAGAAAGCAGATATGATGGTCGGGCGGTAATGGAAACAGGCTCTACCATACCGTACCATTTACCCACTAGTAATGGAAAGGGAACATTATTCTTCGGTTTCGGCAATTCGAGAGTGGGAAAGACTTGCCATGGGTGGGAAGGGCACTCGTCTTGGAAATTGTGCAAGTCTCAACAATATTAATCTCAGTTTGGTGATACGCTCCAAATTGCCACTTTTTTGTCGGTAACGGGGGAGGATGTCCCCGTAACCTACATATATTGTACAGTACTTGTAACTTTCGTGGTGAGGAGGAACAACCGCACACACAACTATTAGGTGGTATCTTTAAACAAGTTGTGGGAAATGGGAGGTGTTCCAGGAGAGGAAGAATTAACCAGAGTGTTGAAGCGATCGCCGGTCAAAAACTCTCTCCCCTTCAGACATAATCAGATTCGCAATGTTATGAGCAAATTTCGATGAGTGGATTGGCTATAATACCAGGTACTTTCAAGTTCTTTGATCCATCTCCTACTGCACAAGCAGCCTACATCTGTTGTCGAAATACCGGGGTTGCTTGAGCATGGAAGGCCACGGCGGGGCGGTGATCTGTGGCTGATGCCGGCTGTATTTGCCGGCACCCTGTTATTGTACCCAGGCTTAAAGATTGGGACGGAGTGACACCGATTTTATATGTTGCAACCAGTGCATCTGGGAGTTACGAAGTCTCGATCATTAATTTACGCCCGGGTACTTATGGCGATACAGGCGTTAAGGAATTTCGAATCACGTGGTCGGACCATGATTTAGGAGTCTCAAGCCTTTTTTACTACCGACCCCGCTCTTCCCTAATTCCAATATCATAACAAAGTCAACAGATCCTAAGTCAGACAACACCTTGCTCTCAGCATTCAGAGCAGCGAAAAACGAAAAATGTCGGGAGCTTTTAGCAGCAACGAAAACTCGGTCGTTATCGCAAATAGTTTTAACTACACTGTCGCCGATGTTGAGTCGAAAATACTGGAGTCAAAAATACTCGAGTCAAAAATACTGGCATGGCTGTCTCCGTTAGAGCCATGGGTACGTCATCGAGATATTGGGGCCCAGCGGATAGATAGTATAGGGGCTTGGCTGCTGGAAACGGAGGAATTCAGATGCTGGCATGATGGTGGTGGGGAGGATGGATTTGATCATGCGATCTTATTCTGTGACGGCAATCCGGGGGTGGGAAAGAGCTACATCACGTAAGAGAGAAGGTGTATTATTAGGGAAATTAGAGAACGGTATTGCTGACCGGTTGTGATGACAGTTCCCTGATCGTAGACAAGCTATGCGACGAGGCCGAGGAAGACGATATTGCCGTTACCTGTTTTTACTTCGACTTTGCTTCCCGGAATGAACAGTCACCGATAAATATGCTCGGCTCCCTGCTGAGACAGCTTGTTAGCGGATTGGAGGAAATTCCTGAAGCGGTGGTTCGGGGCTTCCGAAAAAAGAAAAAGGTCATCGGGGGTAGAGGACTACAAGTCCCGGGAGTTTTGAAGATGTTCCAGCAGACTATCACAGCCGCAAAACGCACCTTCATATGTGTCGACGCCCTTGACGAGTGTGTACCACAGCACCGAATGGTAGTTCTTGAGTCACTAGGGCAGATTCTACAGGGGTCGCCCAACACTCGCGTATTTATAACCGGGAGACCACATGTTCGAAGCGAAGTTGAAGGGAAGTTGGGTGGAGCAGCGAATTTTGTATTTATACAGCCTAAAGACGATGACCTCACCAGATTTCTGCGGGAGAAACTCAGGAAAGACACCACCCCAAATATAATGAGCAGCACATTGGAGGCAAATATTATGAAGAGCATTCCCGAGATAAGTTCGGAAACGTATGTATAAATGGGGGTAAGGGCGAGGCCGTCTCAGGCTAGTGGCTGACATTTGAATGTACTGTAGGTTCCTACTAGCTTCCCTCCATATCGAGGCGATCCTGAGAGAAACCACTATCGCTCGCCGAAGGAAAAGGGTCCAGTCAATCAAAGATGGTGCAGGGTTAGGGGATGTATATGGTGGACGCTGGAGCGTATAAAGGCTCAGGGCGAGGAAAAGACAAAACTTGCGGTGGCTGCTCTCACATGGATCTGTCATTCGGAACGGCCGCTAAAGGTGGATGAGTTGTGCCATGCGCTGGCAGTGGAGATAGGAACCACGGATTTCGATTCCGAAAATATTCCTTTGATAAACACATTGCTAGACTGCTGCCAAGGCCTGATCACGGTCGATAAGGAGGCTTCGACTGTGCGGTTGATCCACTTTACCGTCCAGGAGTATCTTTGTGCCCATCCAGACCTCTTCAGCAAACCCCACTCGATACTCGCAGAAACCTGCTTGACGTATTTAAACTCACATCAGGTCAAGAACCTCCCGCCCCATCCTCTCCCGGACTACCAAAGCACCCCACTCCTCGAATATTCTTCGAGATATTGGGGAACTCATGCGAATAAAGAACTCTCAGACCATGCGAGAACCCTCGCACTGGAGCTTTTGAGCAAGTACGAAGAGCACGTGTCCGCTATATCACTTTTGAAGCAAGTACTGCCTCCCTTATTCTTCGGAGACACCAGCACTTCTCCACTCTTCTCTGGGCTACACTGTGCGTCGCTCTTCGGGATTGTTGAACATGTGGCAGCTTTGATAAACGCGAGAGGTTTCGAGATTAACCAGCGAGACTGCGTAGGTGGTACACCACTCACATGGGCTGCGCTGGGAGGGCATGAAGGAGTGCTCAAACTACTTCTAGAGCGGGAAGATGTCGACCCCAACCATCCAGGTCTGATGGATATAACACCACTCGGGTTGGCTGCTTTCTGGGGATATGAAGACGTGGTCAAACTACTGTTGGAACAGGAAGGTGTCGACCCTAATTGCCTAGATAAGGGCGGTATGACACCGCTCGTGTGTGCTGCCAACCAGGGAAATGAAGGAGTTGTCAAACTACTACTAGAACAGGAAGGTGTCAACCCCAATCCTCCAGACAAGAACGGTCAAACACCGCTCGCGTATGCTGCGTTCAAAGGACACGAAGTTGTGGTTAATCTACTGTTGGAACGGGAAAATGTTGACCCCAATCACCCAAACAAGAACGATGTAACACCGCTCGCGCATGCTGCTTTCAAAGGACACGAAGGTGTGGTTAAACTACTGTTAGAACGGGAAAATGTCGACCCTAATTGCCTAGATAAGAACGATATGACACCGCTCGCGCGTGCTGCCGTCCAGGGACATGAAGGAGTTGTCAAACTACTTCTAGAACGGGAAAATGTTGACCCCAATAGCCTGGATGTGAATGATATCACACCGCTCGGGCAGGCCGCCAACAAGGGATATGAAGGAGTTGTAAAACTACTGTTGGAACAGGAAAATGTCGACCCCAATCGCCCAGACAAGAACGGTCAAACACCGCTCGCGTATGCTGCGTTCAAAGGACACGAAGGTGTGGTTAAACTACTGTTGGGACGAGGAAATGTTGACCCCAATCACCCGAATAAGAACGATGTAACACCGCTCGCGCATGCTGCAATCCAGGGACATGAAGGAGTTGTCAAACTACTGTTAGAACGGGAAAATGTCGACCCTAATTGTCTAGATAAGAACGGTATGACACCGCTTGCGCATGCTGCCGTCCAGGGACATGAAGGAGTTGTCAAACTACTTCTGGAGCGGGAAAATGTTGACCCCAATAGCCTAGATGTGAATGATATCACACCGCTCGGGCAGGCCGCCAACAAGGGATATGAAGGAGTTGTAAAACTACTGTTGGAACAGGAAAATGTCAACCCCAATCGCCCAGACAAGGGCGGCCAAACACCGCTCGCGCATGCCGCTTTCAAAGGACATGAAAGAGTGGTCAAGCTACTGTTGGGGCGGGAAGATGTCGACCCCGAAACCACAGACGTGGTTGATCGGACACCGCTCGGGTGGGCTGCTATTGAGGGACATGAAGGAGTGGTTAAACTGCTGCTGGAACGGAAAAATGTCGATCCTGATCGTGCAGATGGGAGTGGTCTAACACCGCTCGCGTGTGCTGCCGCTAATGGACGTGGGGGAGTTGTCAAACTACTGTTGGAACGGGAGGATATCGACCCCAACCCTCTAGATAAGAAGGATCGGGCGTCGCAAGCGTGGGTGACTTTCGCGGCACATCGGGCCGTGGCTAAACTTCTTTTAGAACGGGGAAGTGTCGACCCCAATCGCCCAGACAAGAATGATTTACCACCCGAGCGGGCTTCTTCCAAGGGACCTGATTGAGCGGTCAAGCTACTGTCGGCGCGCGAACATGTCATCCCTGACAGGCTAGATAAACACGGCCGCACACCACTCTCTTATGCTGCTATTGTGGGGCATAGCGGGGTCATCAAGCTACTGCACGCAGAGGAACTCACAGGAAGAGTAGATGCGCAGCGGCCCTGCCAGCGGTGAGAAGGCAGAGATGAAGTATAAGCACGGGGGTATCTAATTGATTACGCTCAAATCGCATGCGATTCCTCCCTTTCCAGCGCCAGCCTTGCTCAACCTTAGGTATGATATATGATCTCGCGTCCGTCGCCATCATTCCTACCTTCAATTTCCTGACCTCTACCTTGATTTTATAACATTAAATTGAAATTTCCCTCTCCTGTCATTGGCGGAAATCCAACCTGTATGTAGACATACACCCCTCTTCGACCTCTGGGTATTTGCTAACGTTATACTGTTGACTACGATGAGTTTCCTTAGTTCGTTTCCCCCGCCCCGACCCCATCTCACCTCCGGAATTGCTTAAGATTCTGGGAGTTTGTTTTATATTTGATTTTGCTTGTTGTGTGCCGGCGCGGTTATGCCTTTTGGGATCCCAGGCGAAGGAATAGCCATGTATATCAGCAGTAGGGTAAAGGTTTAGTTGGAGGGCAGCCTAGGGTTTCAGGATTCCGGTAGGATTACAGGGTTCTGGTATCATAAAGCGCTTGCTCACCGGTAAGGATTATGATTACGGATTTTAAATTACTACTGTTAGGAAGGGTTTTTTGTATTTAAGAACTGTTTCCTGACTCCTAGATGAGAATATACTCGATTGACCCGTGACTCCCTTGTTCCCTTTCACTTTTCTCCTTAAGGACTTCTTCCCTTTGCCTTTTTAGTTTCACTTAGGAGCAGCGCTAGCAGGCCTACTGTCCGGTCCTATTGTGCTTTCGTTACACAGGAGAAAACCTGTTATACATCATTTATCTAGATTACTATTCTCTAGCCACATAGATCCCTTGTTCCAAAGTCTCCCTTTGAGCTTTTTTTCCTATTTTTCTTTTCTTTGTGTATTTATACCTTTGTTCCTCTGCGCTAGTGGTGGGCGGATGGACAGACGAGTAAACTACAGATATACTATTCTCTCTGATGGTAGAGGGCCTAGCGTCCATGTTCCTAGAGCCACTAGGAAAAAGAAAAATCCGCACTAACCGTTGCGATTCTCAGATGATATTGTTTTTGGAATCCATGGGCACTTGGTTTACTCATCTACACCTGAGAAACTTGGATACTGACTGTACTGTCTAGCCCCCCTCGGAAATCTTGCATTCCCTAAATCACCCGTAACATGAGTTATCTCCCGCCCGTGCGGCGCGATTGCGCAATCCTAGATGGCCGTGAGAATTAGGTAGTCTCTTATTTTATAAACTATTGATTTGCTTTAGGGCGGTGTCTCGTGTTGGCCCGGAGGATGCTGAACCTATTAGCTAATTTTCACCATTGTCGAATGGTCTCCAAACGACCACACCGACTTTGGTATTACTATTAGCTTGGCCAATGGACCCCTCTCTACGGTTGACAATAACCCACGGCTCAGCGCTATGGAGTACCGTATTGTATCACGTGTCATAATGCCCGAAGCCCCCGGACGGTAAGAGTGTAATCCCCCACCACCACTTTAGTTTTCCTTTGACTCCGGCATTTCAATTGACGAAACTGTTGGAGACGACGGAACCTTGAGCTAACTTGCAGGCTATATGTGTCTGGCCAAAGGGAGGGAGTAAGAAAAATCGAGTGGATAGGAGGGCGAAGGTCAGAAAATGATGGACATAGGTTATCAAACCATGCAGTTTACCCACCGGTAATGGAAGTGAATATAATTTTTCGATCTCGGCAACCGGGGAGTGGGGGAAGCATGACTCAGGTAGGAAGGGTTCTCGTCTTGGAAATCTTTTAGGGTTAAACATAAGTGATAAGAATCTCTGTTTCGTGATACGTTCCAAGTTACCGCTTATCTGAGGGAGGATGTTACAGTCCCCTACATATAAGCAAGATTTGCTATGTTGGGCAAATTTCAGTAGCCGGATGGGGCACTGTGCCACTTTCGGCTTGAATTCTTTCCTGCTGTGATCCTGGTGTTCGGATATTAAGGTTGGTTAAGCAGGGCAGATGGTTCCGGGAGTGATTCCTAGTTGCTACAAGTAATTTTTGTCACTTGCATCGTGCGGCAGTTAAGTCATACACAAAAACTGCTGGCTCCCCCAAGCTGTAGATTTCGGAAGTATTACCTCAATGTGATGACAGGTGCGGATATGTTTGGCCAGTTGCCAGGCTACTTGGGACATAAGGATCTAGGAAATGACAGCTGTCATATTGATGTATCTTCCTGCTGCGCCGGTGTTCTCTGCGGTCCGGGGCCCCCGTAGGGCACGATGGGGCGGCGAAATGCGGTCCACTGTCGTCCTGGAAACCTTAGGATGGTAGTCATTGTGGGGAACGACTGGCCCTGCAAGGTGAGACAAATTAGCGAGCGGGATTACAGGGGACCGCCGGGGATTGTGGGGGGGTGGAGGTGACGGCAGGGGAATGCGGGGGAATGCGGGGGAATGCGGGGGAATGCGGGGGAATGCGGGGGAATGCGGGGGACTACGGGGGACTACGGGGGACTATGTATGATTCCAATCTATCCCCTTTGCTTGCTCCCTCCCCTAGCAGATAGAGAAACCCATCGAATAATATCTAAAGCAAGTGAATGCAATCTAAGTTAGTAGGGATAAATAGGTGTAGGATCCTTCCCACGATATAGAGCGAAGCGAAGACAGCTTGCAATAAAAACCCTATCCGCTTACGATCCCCCAATTCTTAATCCGCTTATTTCTATTGCTTCATTAAACACTGACTACATTCATTTCCGAGCACTATGTTTAGTGCCAGTGGTCAGCCTCATAAAACCGTGAGTTTCATGCGTTAAAACACACCTTTAAAGCATATCTAGTGGCATACACAACTTGTGGTCTTGCATTGTAATTTAGTTCATGCATGGGTATCCTTCAATCACTATGTTCCTGGGTGTTCGGTGGTGGTGGGCAATATTGGCAGTCCCAGGCACGTCTATAGGCGAGCAAGAGGATAGCCACACACTCTCTCTTTCTTTCGTTGATCACTCCCGTTACTTTACGCTTCCACTCCGGCCTGCTTGGTGTGACCTCCGGCCCAGAGAAAATTACCCACCGAGTGACAAAACATGACTGACCACGAGACATGAACCCGTTCAATAATGCGTTGAGGCTCGGAAATCGGAAGTAGGATACGATATGAGACCGCATCCGAAATATTTATGCCCGTAACCGTTACAATAATTGTTACTGTACTTGTAATACTTGGGGCTGAAGGTCACTCCCACCACTCCCCGCATTTCGTCCGTCTTCTCATCCCGGTGGTTACATGGACATAGATTTGGACAGGGTATCATACTCGAGTAGTTTCTTTCACATCTCGCGAGCCAGGCAGCTGAATCTTAACCATAGCAATAGACTACTCATGCCGCCGAGTGCTAAGTAAATCACGTGATTTCACTCAGGTTTGCCAACGATTTTCGTGGGTAATTTGGTCTTTCTATTTTTTTCCCCTTTGGCTCAGAAGGATAGGAGGAGGGTCAAGGACTTCCTTTGAACAATCTACTCACTTCCGTTGTCGAGTTATTTGAGGAATCGAAGATCACGTGATTTACTTACCACTCAGCCGCGTGATTAGAGAGTTTGCGCAAGGAGACCTAGGTGGTAGGAAAACAGGTTATTTGCAGTTAACCAAAAAGTCTTGGCCACCTGGGTGGGTGGGGCCACCTGGTGGGGGTGTAAACTCGGGCATTGGAGACCTGGATTACCTCATAGCAGAATGCAACACCAACTACGCCCACATCTACGCAAATCTGTCCGGCAAAAATGGCGAGTAACACAACAAGCGAGCCAATTGACATAGATGCGATCATTTTGGAAGGTGGAAGTCTGAGTCAATCGATCGCACCATGTACGACCTTAGCGACAGAGCAGCACAGCAGTCCGAGGCCGGCAATTCGAGAGGGGAAAGCTTTGAAGTGGTCTGGATGGATGGATCGGGCAGTAGTTCGCCAGGTTTTAGCAACAGATCCTATCAATTGTGCACGTGGAAACACAGTTGCAAAATGGGCAGAGGTATCTAGTGTTCTGCAGAAGCTGGAACCTCAACCAGTCAACAAAAGTCCTGAGTCCTGCCGGCAAAGAGTCAAGAAACTGGTTGAAATTTATAAAGTAAGTTAAAATCCCTCAAAGTTTTGAAGGCAAGTGCTTACTAGTATTGTATATACAAAGCGAGCAGAGCTTGATTCTCTGAAAAAAAGCGGTACCAACGAGGAGTTCGGCGAGTTTGAGCTCAATATGATTGAGCTTGCCACCCGTTGGGATCAAAGCAGTATTGATCCTGAAACGCGAAAGCAGGCACGTCTTCAGGCTGCTCGATTGGAGTTGGATGGTAAGCGGGTCCGTGAGGACTCAATGCGGGGCTTGGTACGACGCCGACAAGAGAAAGATGGGTCTGTGTCAGCGGGGCCCGGGGATATCCAAGAGAGGAAAAAGAAGAAAGCCAAAAATGCATCGGTGAAAAGTATTGACAAGATACTTTTTGACTTTGCGGAGGGAGTCAAGGAGGATAAAAAGGAGTTGAAGGAGCTGGAACGGAAGGCAGAAGAAAAGCATGAAGATGTTATGTATGGTATCTTAGGGTTAACAGAAGAGATAAGAGAACAAAGTGAGCGGCGCTCTCATGATGCTTATTTGGAGCGCGAGGCGAGGAAGGAGGAATTGGCAATGATTTTGGAAGCTCTACGAAAGGATAATGAAATCTGAATAATTTGAAGTTACATTTTTTTAGTTGATCTTCAAAGCTAGTAGTAGTAGGTATTGAGATATTTATGAAAAACCAAACTCAACTCTGATCCTTTTATTAATCACTACAAATCTCCGCCTTTTTGCCTTCCTGTTCCCAAACAGAAATATAAGAAACAAGCGTTATGCGTACTCTGTTAACAAAGGAAATGGACTACAAGGACTCTCCAGCTCTGGTACTCTTAATCTAATGCCCAACTCTTATTCTGTCTTCATCTCTTGTGCCCTTATCTGCACTATTAATCAGTGTTCTCAGCGATCTGGAGCCCTGTAAGGGCGGGCGGGAGACTGCCATGACCAGTAGACTAGTAGGTGGGAGGGCCAAATGTAGTCCGTCCTCGTTCTTGAATTCCCAAGACGGCTATCATTAGCACAGATGACATGCCCCACAACCACAGACAAGTTCTGCCAGGAGATAGCAGATAACTACATAGGACTGCCGGTGACAGCAGGGGATGGTGGGGGACGGCTGGGGACGGCAGAAAATAGTAGAAAATATCGGAAAACAGTTGAAGATGGCGGACATTCCAGGAGATGACAGAGGATGATGGTAGACAACAGTGGACAACAGGGAACAACGGGGGTTGACGTGGAACGACAGGAACGCGCCGAGTGCTATTTGGCCTTTCCTATCAGACTTGTCAGATTTGATGTTGTCTCGTCTAAGTAGTAATATTACCATTATCTTGTAGTAATTCTGAGCAACCTATGAGAAAGGTGCAGCCCAATACGAACAACTCTGACCATCCACAGGCAGCTCCAGGTACTTCTGCCCACTCAGGGTACCTAGACCAGGTTTCAGAACAAGATGGCTGAGCAGCATTTTTTGGTCAAGTCATCAAGGAAATCGCTACCGTCTGCTTGCGGCTCTCAGCAATCCTGGAAGTCTCATCTGGCTTCACTGCAATCAGTGTCCACCATGAGAGGTAGTTCCTCTCAACCTCTGTCCAAGGCTGCAATATACTAACCATGAAAACACTTATAACATTCAGTAGCCAACACAATAGCATCAGAGACCTCATGGCCTAGTGCAAGTAAGCTGACTTCATCTGCGAAACTGTGTTATCCACCCTCCACTCCAGCGAGTAGTATGTTTTTTGATTGATCTCACAAACCTTTGCCTTATTGTTATTAGCCATTCAGAGCCAGGCAGGGCACTGCCAAGATCCTCGGATTGGACAGGACAGCAAACTGTGCCCTCTCCGCGTCCTTGAATTCCCAGGACAGCCTCGATTAGCAAGGACGCTGAGCCCCACAGCCTGAGACAATTTCTGCAAGAGGACGGCAGGTAACTACATAGGATGGCCGGGAACGGTGGGGGAGAGCAGGGGACGGCAGAAAACATCGAAAAAGATCGGAAAACAGCTCGAGATGGCAGAGTACCACAGAGAACAACAGGGAACAACCGGGAATGATAAGGGTCAAGTCAGCTATTTTGTCATTGACAATCATTAGTCGAAGTTGCCATAGTAATAGAATATGAGGGAAAGAACTTAGTTATGAAAATATTCCATCAATGTAGGTGGTTCTAAAAGTTGATCCTGAATAGCTTCTGCTTGGTTCTCCTCTTGCTCATTCCAATCTTGAAAGTATTGCGTGATTTGTGGGTGATGGAGACACACATGCGCATTGTGAAGAAGGGCGGCAACTCTAAACTGCATCCCAATGGGTTGTAATAACAGCTTTTGGTTCTTAGCATAGTCAAGAAATCCAAACATGGATACCATCTCTTTAAAGGCCCATTCAGCAACAATTCTCAATCTGGACATTGACCGATTCCACTGTTTTTGTTCTGGAGTTATATGAGCACCCTGGTATGGTGACAGTAAAAAGGAATTAATACTATAAGCTGGGTCACCATAAATTTGAAGAATTCTACCATCTGGTGATCGAGCATGCTGTTGTAAAACTGTTAGTAGACCAGACTCCTGCCACAAGAATGCATCGTTTCTCCTGCCATCAATCGGTCCAAAGAGGTGACTAATTAAGCCATCTGGCGTTACAACTGCATGATACTTTAAGCAGTGTTTCCGTTTCCATCCGTTATAACAGGTTTGTTGCCGGCAAGTAGGTCGAGCAATACCTCGTATGGTTCCATCAATGAAACCCCATACAGTCCCAATAGGTGCTCCTTTACGTTCCACAGCCTGCGCATACTGCAACAGCTTTTCTGGGGTCAAACGCACCCTATCCCAGTCGAGAAGATGCCGCCACCGTGTGTGAACCAGCTCCTGGGTTGTACTTGAAATGCGTGAAATTCGTTCAACAGACCATCCGAATTTCATGGCTAGGTCCCCCAATCTATTTGGATATGCAAGTCGTGCTAGCAGCATACAGAGAGCTGTTCGGCGATCCTCAACTATCCGATTTTCTGCCGAAACCACCTCCGGTAGCTGTAAAGCCTGCACCAGTAATTCTACCTCCTCTCGGGTGAAGCTTTAGAGGTTATTTGTAAGTCAATCACCAAATTATAATTCAAGTACCTAAGACTTACCGAAATAGATTCCTCCACTCTTCGTCGTTCAAAATATTCAGATTCATTCTCCCCCCCACTCGTAAACCGCCCCTTTTTCTACTGTTATTCCGAATTAAGGCAGTTCTCAGGTTCTGCAAGACTGCCAATCGCTGGATATTTCGTGAATGAAGAAAACGGTGCTGGGCTGCCAACATTGGAATGGAATTGACTTTGGGTGTGCGGTAGGAATTGAAATGCGATTTTCTGCTCTCAAACACAATATACTCTCACATGCAATGACGCTGATATGTAGTCAGCTGACAGCCAAGCCACCTAGACCTGGTGCGCAAACTCATTCGGAGACCTAGGTCTCTTTTCCGTTAACTGCCACCTGGGTCCTCTTGCGCAAACTCTCTATTAGGCTTGGATAAGCTTTCAGCCTCCGATTTCGAAAATAGCCGAACGGCGACCCAGGGTTGCGATGCTGGCTCATGCAGCGCAGGGTAAGTGTTCGCTTCTTGTGCCTAAAATATATTATTCTGTTTGGCGGCTGTGGTCTGTTGGATAAGAGTTGCTCTGGTTTGGAGAGGGAGACCAAACGTCCTCATGAGGATAATTGATTGAATGCTAGACTATCGGAACCTGAAGCTTCAACTTAGGATTGATGGAAAGAAGGAAAGAAGGAAAGAAAAAGGCTCTTCCGACTTCATCGTAGGGTTCTACCGAAATACATTTACAGTACACAGAAAACATATCGCATATCCTCCCCACCCTAGAGTAGTGTAGCCGCCCACAAAAGTCGGTGATGGTCTTTCATCCAAATTTGGGATTATTTTTATGAGGGTTAGGTTGGCTTGGGTCAATTTACTCGAGTGCTGAAAATTAAGCTGGGAATCCGTTATGTTGAGCTGGGGCTGTGTTTATTTGGTTCCCCAAAGTAAACCCCTTAGCGATATTGGGATAGGGATCGGTTGCTTGCATGCTTTCTCACTCGGGAGAGGTGGGCCTGCGGAGTGTGCAGGATATGGTTCGTGGGTGAGGGCGGGGAAGAAAGAAAGAAAGGGGGGAAGTGCGAATGAAAAAACTCAATGCGGAGTATTCTGCTATCAACTAGCTAACTTGCTAAGTGACAGCACCGGCTGAACACAAAAGGAGTGTATAAACTCTCTCTACTCCACCAAACAAGCAACAGGCGGAATGAGACGAAAGGAGAAAGGAGGGTATGATATTACTTAGCTTGTCGTTAATGGCTATTCTCTTCCTCTTTGAAGTGCATCAGGAAGATGCGCGGGATATACGTTATTCTCCCCCCCGCGGTTGCTTGTTGAATAAGTCTGAACCATGTCAATTCTTCACCGGAGAAACGCTCTTATTCCCTGTTGGGCATCTGTGACCCGATGGCGACATGGGAGAAGGCATGTAGGCAAGAAACACCTTATTCAAGGGCATATAGGACATAGATACATTAATCCAACCATGCATGACCAGTCCATAAATCTTTACCCATCCCATCTTGGTCACCCCAAATAGGGAAGAAATGAAAATGAGAGGGAAAAAAGAAGAAAAAGGTAAAACAAGGAAGGCAATTAAACTAAAGTACCGATAATAGTGGATAGATAATATTACAAAATGCACAAGGCAAAGTTCTTGGAGAAAGCCAGGTAATAGGAAAAGCGCGAGCAACTACAAAGCCATGATGACTGCCGTGACCAAAAGACCCAATGAGAACAACCTACCTTGGGCCGTAGCCGGGCCCGAGGCAGCACTAGATGGGGTTGGGGTAGGGGGGGTGCTGCTTGGGGGCCTGGGCGGACGACTCGTACTCGGCTCCGGAGTGTACGCGCTCTTGAATCTCTTCTTGAGCTCTGCGTTGGCCCATCCGCCCTCGGGGTCAACCTTGGTCGCGCCACCAGTGGGTCCTCCGCCAATACCAACGCCGCCGGTGATCTTCCCATTGACCTTAAAGCTCTCTAACTTGCTGACTTTGAAGTTCGGGTCCCATTTCAGAGTGTTGACGTCGAAGATGTTGACAATACCGTTGGGGTCGCAAGCTCCTTGAGGCATGTCAATGCCTGGGTCGCGTTGGTCGACGCCACGACCGCCGATTACGATCATCTTGTTTTTTACCAAGTGGCAGGTGGCTCCGACGCGGTCAACTTTGTTGGTATCGTCGACGCGGAACCATTGGAAGGACGGGAGACTGAGGGCATATGTGTCTCTGAAGCCGCTGCTTCGATTGAAATTGGCACCACCGTGGATGAAGATATTGAAGGAAGAGTTATCGCTGTATAAAGTTAGTGCATCGAGGAGATAGTAAGTGGGGGTGGAGGTGGCTACGCAGCAGCGCCAACAACTGCGCAGAATTCCCGTCTGCTTGGCGGGATATCACCGGTTGTAGCTTGGACAGACCAGGAACCAGTTTCGAAGTCAAGGATGTCGACGCTGTCAAAGTCTCTCTATGTTGTTATTAGCCTCCATGAACATAGTATCTTAAGAAGCATGATATAGCTTGGTGGACGTACCTGCTTCAGCCCCAGGTTTTCACTGGTGTTGTTGAACGTCGGCCCGGTAAACTGATTACCTCCCAAACTGACCAAGATTCCGAACTTCGCAAACGGCACATGAACGAGACTACTCAACGTAACAGCCTGGAAGCTCGTGCTGAAGTTGTACATCGTGTTGTTGTTGATATCCCATGCTAGCATGCTCTGGTGCGCAAGCAACTCATTATGTGTCCAGTTCTTGAGCCTGCCATCAGTCATGTTACTCGACCAGCCACCGAGGAAAAACGCCGTGCCCTCGGTAGTGATAGATGTGACTCCACCGTTTCTGGCGCCCAAAAACTGCTCACCAGATGGCTGGGCGGTCTTGGTCCAATTCCGTGTCTTTGTATTGAGCTCCCAGATCTCGCCGTTTCGGGGGGCGATGCTGACATTGTTATTGCTGAAATTCCACATGTCCTCCTCTGGGTAGTACCCCCCATATTTGTATACAGTGCCATTTTTACTAACCCAGAGTGCTCCTCGCATGGTGTAGGGGAGGTCTGGATTGACATTTAAGTAGCTGGCGATTGGACTGGTGCCGTCAATGCCTTCGGCAGTGAAATCGGTGTTCACGTTGAGAGACCATGGTTGTACTGTGGGTGCTGCTGTTAGTTTGCGGGGATGATGATGATGATGATGGAGCGGGGAGGTATACGGAGTGAGGTGATACCCTTCGAACTTGGGGTCTTTGTGACGACTGTGCGGTCGACATAAATCATACCATTGTGATAGACGCCTATTGGTTAATCCCTATCAGTTCCCCCCGTCTGTTTTCACCCAAAATTGCGGGGAAACTTACTGGCATGTTCCCAAAGCCTACAATACCCGCCCTGCACTCTCTTCTCCACACCTGCCGACTTGGGTCCTTTGGGATAGAAATGTGCAACCTCTTCAATGTGTCCCCATGCCCCGTCCACCACTATCGCCGCTATGGACAGCAGATACGCTATTTTCTTGATATTAATCATCCTATAATCACGGCAGATTTGCTAGACGAAGAGGGAGCTACGTCGTTCTCGCAGGTGTGTTATTAGGTTGTATTCGACACGGTGTAAGTAACGAACTTAGGAGTGGAAGGGGGGTGGGGGCAGGAGGGGATGAGGAAAGAAAGGTGGGGGGGGAGGGAGTGAAAAGGAAGGGAGGAAAAAGAATTGGGTTGAAGATATATACAGTCATCAATTAACGGATCAATAGGAAATTGGTAAGCCGCTTCCCTTCCTCCCTCAGGGGAGAAAGAATCTTGGACTGTGCATGCCTCTCTGTTGCTGTGCTTTACTGGGGCTGCTGGGTGGGCTGCTTGGGTTAGCTTTGCATGCGTGTAGCACAACGGTCAAGATGAATAAGTGAGTGACCGTGATGGTTGTCCGGCATTCCCTGTTAGGATTCCTACTCGTACCAGGTGGTCATTTGTGACCCGGTTCGTGACTGGTGACTGAACGAACTCCAATAAAAAAAAAGCATAAGCCATGCCAAGGTCGAAACCCATTGGAGCCATCCCGGGGAAACTTGCTGACCAGAACACCCCACTCGATCCACCGGGAGTGTACTCGAGTACTCGAGTACTCGTACAGTAGTGGCTCTCAAAAGCAAAGGAATAGGAGCAGAGGCCCGGCGGGAAGAGGGGGAATACTCGAACAGTACTCCAGTTCGACCAACTGTCTGTGCGCATCCAAGCATTCTTACCGAATTCGGACTCAAATGTTCTGGTACAAACACTTCATGCCACTGCTCGAACTGGTGCTAATACATCCGTGGTAGAAGTGCGAGAAAGGCGGGGTGTTCTCACGAGTAGTGTCGTGTAAACCGAGTATGGATTGATGGAGACTCTTTGGCGACACGAAGAGGTCTACTAGAGTATGGGTAGGTGCATATGCATCGGTTCCTCACGGTGGGTGGTTGGTTGCACGATTGTGTAGCGCTTGAGAACTTGTGTGCATCGTTGTTCAACATGCCAAGGCAACGGTATTCTTTCCGGATTGTTATTCGGGAGACCTTGTGCCATCTCTTATCCAAGACGGGGGTGCACTGCCGGCATCGCGCGCGCTGTGGTATTTTCTTGAATGATAAAACATAGCTTGGCGGAAAGGTAGGAATAATTCTGATGCCCACTTCGTCGAGCTGTGCCTATCCACACCGACAAGGCGAAACTTTCTCAAGAACTCGGGGAGGGTTTGCGAAAGTGTTCATGATGCGATGGAAGATTATAACATCTCACGATAGCATTATCATTTTTTAGCACACGCGCCAATGGAGATGTTTCCCTACAAAACGAGAGCAGCTAACCGGCAAAATAATACAAGTATCTAGCAAGAAGTACCTGAACACATCCACCACGTCGGTTACAACCACAGCGATTGAAATTTCAACTCGTCACATTTGGCTTCTGACCAATCGAGATCCTTGGACCCCTCTTCACGACGGCTTCAAGTCTTTAACTTCAAGGGAATTTCCTTTGACTTTATTTAGTTATTAAGAGATAAGTTTATCTCTTTCATCTACTTTTATTTTACCTTTATCTATCCATCACTGTCCGGTATCGATTAAGATGGTTAAGCGAGGTATTACGACGTTTTCGGCAACTCAGGTTGCTAAGCAAGGGTTGGCTGTTTCGGCAGCGTTACTAAAGATGGCGGACCTGGAGAAGGAGGTGTCGCGGTTGAGGCACCATGTTTCCGTTCTTTCGAGGAGGAATCATGGTCTTCAGAAAGAGTTGGAGAGGAGAAAAATCGTGGGTGAGGAGGTGGCTTCGCATAAGGAGCCTGAGCCACGGGTGGTGGCTGAGCCCTCCGAACCGGTTGTGGTTGATGAGGTGGCGCCTAGTGTGGCGTCAGAGGCGATGAAAGATTGGGTGGCGCCTGTGGCGAAGCCGGCGGTGGCTGAGTCAAGAGTGGCGTTGGAGATTGAGGAACCTGAGGTGGCGATGGTGAGGCTGCCGAAGGGTAAGAAGAGGAGGTTGACGGTTGGGGGTGATGGGGGGGTAAGTGAGGATGATTCCGAGGTGATGACGGAGATTCCGATTGAGGAAGAAGAGGAGGTGATGGTGGCCCCGTTGGGGCCGAGATTACAGGAGTTGGCGGTGCCCCGAGGCCCTAGGTTGGCGGATGGACCTACGGTCAGAGGGTGGAATGTGGTAAGGAGAGAGTACCAGTTTGTGGACCGGAGTTTAATGGGGGTGCGCAATGGGATGGTAGGTGATGCTTACCGTACCAGAGGGAATTTTGCCCGTGCGCCGTTTGTTGTTCCGAGGGGTGGATATGTGGGGAGGGGTAATAGGCCGTATCGTTGATTGTTGACCGGGGTCAAGAGGGGCTTAGGATTCGCGGCGGGCGGAGACCGTGGGCGCTAAAGACTCACATGAATAGGCTCGGGGCTTGCGTGTATTTTGGCGATCGGTAGTAGTGGAGTTTGGTTACGGTTGGTGAATGTGTTGTGGGATTTTTGTGTTTTTGTTTTGTGTTGGTGTGTTGGTGTTTGGATTTTTTGTGGTAAAGGGCGAGCAGCAGGTACAGGTCCACCTCACCCGTTAGGCGTGCTGATAGGGCATTTGATTGCGGGAAAAGATGGGTTAGGGTCGACGGCCGGGTGTGCGGGTTGATGGATGTCTCCTGCTATTGCACCGCTCGGGAGGATGGGATGAGGAGTTGGTTTTGATTGGGGGGTGATGAATTTTGATGTTTGGCGGATTTGGATGTGGTTGATTAGGGTCACGCTTTAGAGTAGCTTAAGTACCCGAAATGGAAAAAGTTTTAAAAAAAAAAAAAAAAAAAAAGTACCTGAACACAGGGATTAAAATTTTTATGGGTCATTGTCTGTGCGGGTTCAGGTCACCATACAAAATTCTGGCGCACAGACAATCCTCCATACAAATTTTTAATCCCTGTGTTCAGGTACTTCATGAGGGGGACGTGTATGCCTTGTGCGAAAATATCCCCTGGGTACGGGTACTTGTGCCCTCCCCCCTTTCTCATAAGACTTTTGCTTGTACTCGGGGGTAAGGGTAAGTCGGGCGCGGTGTCACAAAAAGTCTTGGTTTATTGCCTATTCTGGGTGTCGCCCGACTTTTTTCCTCATACAAAAAAATTGGTGCAAACCGCGTTTGTATGGGTAAAAACCCTAGTTACTTTATATGGGTGTCGCCCGACTTAACGCACCCCCCGAGTACAAGTACAAGTGGCCGGCATTTGGCGATCGCACACACCAAAGTGGCTTACTAGCAAAAAATCCGTGAAAACTGGTGGGTCACAAAGTAGCGTGTGCGATCGCTATATGCCTGTCCCTTGTACTAGTACTCAATGTTGCAATGAAGGGGGGGTTCGATCAAAAAATGATCGAAGGCTAGGAACGCGCTTTTTCGAACCGGGGGGTTATGAGATAGAACCCCTTCTAACAAATCGGTAAACCACGACATTTGAAGGCAGTTGGAAGCAAAGAGACAAATGAAATGATAGGAAAAGAGGACAAAATGTAGCAGAAAAAGCAAATAAACTAGAACTGGCACTCCACTTCCCCGGCTTCTGAGCAATAAATACTCGCATATCTGGGTTAAAGGGAGAAATTCCCATCAGGGTCCCTGCTATTTTTGCTTACTAAGACATTAAAGAACCCCCCCTTCTAACCCCCCGGGTTCGATCATCAAAGGCCTTCTTTGCAACACTGCTAGTACTTGTACTATTCCTAGACAAGTGGGTCACATCAGGCTGACATGTCGGGGGTGCATCCTCCCCCCCCGAAAGAAGCGCAGGCTAATTCAATCAAATTGCATCCGTCAAAGATGATTGAGGACCCGTTCCCGAGAGGAAGTGAGAGAGGGGAAATGGAATAGAGGAGGAAAAAAACAGGGAGTGGGGAGGGGGTTCCATATTGACTAACCACCGCAAATTGGGGTTTGGTGTGATGTGACCTACCTGCAAACAACGAGACAGAGCATGTCTTCAGCTTGCTCTATTCCCATTCTAGTTCTCGCCACCTCCGGGAAGCCCCATCGGCCAATGTTTCAAAAACAAATACCAGGGCGCCGCTTCGTGCGGTACCGGTACTCGAGTAGGGTGCTGTGCTTGTGCTTGAGGACAAGCCCAAAGTTGACAGAGCAAGCCAGACGCGCGCCACCCCACCCGCCCATCAGCGAGCAGTCTGTAGTCCATTTTCACTTTCCGGTATTGGGGGGGAATTAAGTATTGGTTACCGTAATGAACTGCACTGGTATGCTAAATTGATGAACTGAAGGGGAAAAGTGGACCTGGATTGGACTGCTAGTACATACAGTCCGAGCAAATAAAAGCATCATGGTACTAGTACAAATATTGTATGCTACCGGTATGTGTATGACAGGGCGATGCGGCACAGCCCAGCCCGATTAAAATGCTCTAGTTACACAAGCTCGTTTCTACTGACGGACAGTAGGAGTGTCGGTGCTTGTATGAGCATTTGGACTTTTTTACCCTGAGGATCGGCCTTCGTCTCGTACCGACACAGTATCCCGGCTTCCTGTGGATCAAGTCTCAATACCATTTGTGCGCAGTACTCGAGTAGAGTACCGCACTAGATATGCTTGTGGGGCAGGACTCGAGCCACTCACTCACAATGCATTACTGCACCCACCATCCAGCCTATCATGACTGGCATTGCTCACCTCTTTTCTTACACACTCTCACTGGAATCTATCTCTCTTCTCCTCCCTCTCTTTTTCCTTCCTCTCCGAACTTGCTTGTTGCTTGTCGCTAGCTTGCAGCCGTCGCTCCTTACTCCTCACTGCGCTACATAAGTGAGTGAATTAGAAGCAGGCGGATTGAAAAATAATAATCAAAATCAAAAAAAGAGAGGAGAGATGTTTTGGAAGGCCGCAGTCTTGGCCACTGCGGCGGTGGGTGCATCGGGGGTCCTGGCACAACTAGCTGTCGAGAAATATGATTCGGGCCATATAAGATGGCCCTATCAGCCTGGATGCGACCCCTTGAAGTTGAACATTTCGGGAAGAGGTATTTCCCCCTCCTCATCCAGTTCCCCCGCAAAAATTGAAGGCTAATTCGTGTGGGTAGCGGTCCTAACAAAGGACCAACTCTATTTAATCAGCGATGTGAACCGCAACGATGTATACTCGAACGGGACAGTGATAAACACCCCATACGAACTTCTGATTGGAGAGATTGCTCTAGCCGCCGCTTTTAGTACGGAGGACCTCAAAATCAACTGGCATGTTGCTCCAAAGGTCAAATACGACTTTGACTTTTTCACCTACTCTGCTTCGAAGAGACTGTTCGCCCCCCCAATTTCCATCTACCTCCCAATTCCTAGCTAATAGTTTCCAGTATATTCGCCGGAGAAGTGCGCCAAAAATACGGCGTAGCCAACACCTCGAAGACTATGTTCTCGTATGACCCCGTGACGGATACTGTCCAGACTGAGGAATGGCCCAGCAAGATCCCGGAACAAAGGCTCCCACTAACAGGCGCGTTCATAAATGTGCCGGAGAGGCAGGCCGCGTACTATTTTGGCCCGATCCCGCCTACGCCCAAGAAGCAGTTTGATACCGAGATCTTTAAGTATAATACTTCCACTGGTGCCGTTGATAGATTTCCTGCGCCCAATAAACTTTGGGCAGCCGCGGCGTTTGTGCCGGTTGGTGTAGAGGGGGTGATGGTCTTGTTGGGGGGGACCGAGAGTAACGGGGTTACCAAGGTATGTCCTCAACACCCTTGGGCGATTTCATAGCACTGACGATAAACCCAGCTCTCATTTGACTCCGTATACGTCTACGACATCAAGGGAAACGCCTGGTACAGCCAGGCGACTAGTGGTAACCCGCCCCCCACCCGCCAGGGATTCTGCACAACCGTGGTGTCTTCACAGGACCGTACCTCTTACCAAGTGCACCTCTATGGCGGTCACCGAGCCGGGGATGTCGACCAGAGGCCCTCGATTGATAATCACTGGATTTTGACCATTCCTGGCTTCATCTGGATTAAAGCTCCCAGCCTAGCAACTCCAAGAACTCTGGCAAACTGCAATTTATTTGGGAAGCACAGGATGTTAATTTCTGCAGGAAGCCCGGGCCCTAGTGAGGCTGGGTGCTTGCCAGCTTTGGATGTTGTGGACCTGTCCACCCTTGAGGCTATCACTTCCATGAATGATGATAAAGCGTATGAAGTGCCTGCGGCCGTGGTTAGTGTTATTGGTGGATCGTACGTTTCCCTTCCTGTCATCTCCTTCCTTCTTGGCTAACACAACAGCAGGCCAACCGGTAATGCAACTATCAAAAGCCCATCCGCTGGGTGGGCTGGTGGCCTCGAGACAGTCATTTGGCCGCCGCCTCCCCCACCACCCCCGACCAATACCTCCGTCCACGATACTCCGGTCGGTGCCATTGCCGGAGGAGTAGTAGGTGGTGTAGTCGCAGGCGTCCTTCTACTCCTCGGCATCATTTTATACCGCCGCAGAGAGCTTGCTGCTAATACCTCCCCTGAAGCCGGAATGCCCGTTGGATATGCCCATGCCAATATCCCCACTCCCGCTGGGCACAACTATGGGGATAAGGATGGCGCCGCGCCGCCGTATCACGAGAGCCATGGATATACCGATGCTACGGGAAATAGTGGTATTGGGCAGAATGGAATTGGGCAGGTTGCGCATGAACTTGAGGATCCTGAGTCTACGGTTGCAGAGCTTGGGGGTGGGGAAATGCCTGGGAAGGGATGACTCGATTTAATTTAATTCACCGGTCCATTGGTATGTGATACTTTTTGTTGGCATGAGGGGGAGCGGGCATGAGTGGGGGAGGCGGAGTTGGGGCGGGCTGGTGGGGAGTTTGTGCATATAGGTGTAGAGTGTGTCGCTTAGCGATTTCTCTTTTTATTTCTTCCCCTCTTTCTTTTTTTTTAAAAGTTTTACCTACTCTACCGCCTACCTAGTATTTTCAACTTTACTTCTACTTCACTTCTGTATATTACTTTCACCAGGCGTTTTTCCCTTCCTCATCTCTTTTCCCCGATCTCCCGAGCCCCCACCACCTTTACGAGTCCAACCTGTATCTAACCGCTTCTGGAGATAATTGACGAGAGTGTAATAGTGACACAAGACTAGACCAATTTGTAATACTGCGCCCCTAGAAAGACTTTGGACAACAGCAGCCAAGCCCCAGAATGCGTGGTGGATGCATATTTTGTGATTCGCTCGGGTTGGTCCTGCATTCACCCGGGGGCTGTTGGGTTGCGATGGCTCCCTATTCCTTGAACACCGTGCTCGTGCTGTCCTATCTTCGTGTCTCTCTCTGCCTCGCTGCTCGTATTACTGTAATTAGAGGTATTCAGCCTTGGTGATGAGGGATGTCTATGCAAGTTTTTCAGATTGAAGCGCATTGGTGAGCGTAACCTATTTCCTCTGTATACAAATCTGGCAGATCTACTCGAAACTTGACAATCGGGGGGCCTTTCTCCCGGCTCTGGGGCGAATCTTGCAGCACCTACTCCGACGATTGGGGGAAAAAAAAAGAGCCCACATACATCGGTATCTGCGTTTAGTGGTGGCAGATGTCAAAAGCGCCGTCGGAATATCCTTTGGTAATAAGTTCCCAAGAAGGTATCGTGTTTTCATGCAACCCTGGCGGGGTGTCTTGGCAGCATATTCGGACCTATCATAATCGTTGTTACAAGGGCCACAGAGCTACCATTGGACGGGGTCATTCTTGGCAAAGTTCGAGAACTCATCCATGAGCTATTCCAGATTAGGCGTGAGGCTCAGCCCAAATAGCACTTAGACTACCGTACCGTACTGACTTACCGCCCTACTTGAGTCCGGTATTAGCACCTTACAAGGGACAAGCATATGCGATGGGGATCGAACAAAAAAAATTTGTGACCTCACCAATTTTTAAAGGACTTCTTGCTAGTAGGCCACTTTAGTATGAGGACTCCTCTCCCTGTGTACTAGCAGAGTGAATTGTCTACCCTTCATATGAATTGCTCGGCTGGAGCACAATATCTTTGAAGAATTGAGCTACGGAGTTCTCTGGTTGATGTTGAGCGTTGGTACTGTGCGAGTACTGTGCGAGTACGTTTCTTCTCGAGCTGTATTTCATGGGGCCTGGGGGGGGGGGGGTCACCCCATCCCAAGACAAGAATAAGTAAATAAGTCCACAGCATAACTCTTGGCTTGCATCCTCCTATCAATTGCAACCGGTATCAGACAATACTGCGCCATCATAAACAATTGCTATCACATAGTCTGCCTTCCTCTGTTTGAATCTGGAGAGTGAGTGGCTGCGGGTCACAGTCCTGTCAATCCAGTTGACTGAGCTGGTATGGTATTTCGTAAGTAACCGCTTATGTCGCAGGATTGAAGTCGCGTTTTTTTTTTTGTGCGCCATCAACAAAAAGGGAGCAACTTCAATCGGGCGACACTAGCTCTCTACTCAAATGGGAGTGAAATGTGATGGGATGTTGTGGTTTCCTCTTGCAGACTGTGGTGTGATCCATCTTTGGTCTCAGCTGAGGGCTGGGTTTGCCGTGGTTTCTCCGCCTCTCTATCAAATAGGGAATTTCAGTGACCTAACACATCTCTCTTGTGCCCGAGTGCTCACGGTCTCAACAGGATTGGGCCTGTGCTACCTAAACAGCCAAACAGCCTCTGTTGGTCCAACATGAAGGGTTTTTATTTCCACTTTCTCTTATGTACTTGTAGAATGCCAGGATCTTGTTTTTGCTTTTAGTCTGTTATCCCGCTTAGTTAGCTGGATTTTGGGGGGGGGGGGTTCTACAGAGCCTCATTGTAACTCCTTTCCCATGAACACAGTTCTTTCGACGAATCCCCCTACCGGCCTCAGTTTCGGACACATCTCACCCATCTCGCGATATGATGGAACTTCAATTCAAGTTAGCTGCTGGAATTCTATGTCTAGTCAGCCTGATATCATCATTGACATCCGGGGCGGGGGTCATGCTTCAACCGAGAGACGTTAATGTTGACTTTAGCGGAATGCCCGAGTGTTCGTCTAAAGTCTGTATCCCGTATGCTTCTTGCTCTCTTCTTTCGCCCCCGTTCCACTTTATCCTTTAAGCTTTGGTGCGATAAGCTGATAAATTTGAATAGGACATTCGGTTCGTCGCTAGGCTGCGGATCGGGGGTAACGCTTGGTTGTTTCTGCGGAAAACCAAATCCTCTACAATGTGCTTGGGTGTAAGTTTTTTTTTTGCAACTGCCCTTCCGTGCTCTCCACGAGTTCCTCACTTGTTTATTTTGCTTCTTTTTTCCTCTCCGCTCACAGAAGATAGCGTCGACTGGGATTGCTGGAACCGTACGGAAGACTGGTATGATACCCAGTGTCCTGGGAAGCCTCTTGTCGACATCACAGGCATTCCTAGTTGCGCGCGCAGCTGCTTCAACGGGTCGAATGTTTGTTATGAATTTACTTCCAACTGTGTGTGCTCAGGGCGAAAGCCTGATTGCACCATTTTGACAACAACGTGCGATACCAGCGGGGTGGCCGAGTACGATGCATGGTATTCAAAGTCTTGCGAGTACAACCGGACGGTTACGAGCTCAATTACTTCTACGACGACCCCGCTGCCATCCACTACTACCACACCTACCTCTTCGTCCGCGGTTACTACCCCCAGCGGTAGTAGTAATAGAGATTTGTCGAAAGGGGCTATTGCCGGCGTAGCCATCGGGGCATTTGCCGGGACTATCACTCTGGGCGCGCTCTTGTATTTCTTCTTTTTCCGGCAACCGGAAAATTCCGGGCAGGACTACAGCACTCCGGCCCTTGCGGAGATGGAGGACTCTTCCCGTCCGAAGGTTGAGTTGATGGCGGATATGGTGCACTCGGTGCCTCCAGTTGAAGCTCCGGGGGAATTATAAGTAGCATGCCAGTGATATTTGTATGATACTGCGAGTAAGAGGGCTTGAGTCCCGTCTCGCCGGTAGGGCAGGTGGGATTTGACCAAGAAAGTCGAGATGTAGACACGTAGTTCTTTTTCCCATGATTTTTTGCTTTCCTTCTATTTCCCGTTTTGGTTTTCGTATGCATAATATTATACATGTATATAATATTTGGGGGGTTCTTATGGTACTGTTCTTTTTCGAAGGGGGTTTTTAAAAATGTGGGCTACTAACAGTGTTGGCATGCAGTATTTTGTGCTTGTACTTGCTCAGCTAGGATACTCGGGCTCCCAAGTTTAATCATCCTGTGAAACCTTTGGAAGTGATATAATACCATCCGCACTGAACGCAAACCACGTGAAATGCCGAACAAGCTACCGCAGGCTACCGGTACTCGTAGATCGGGTCGCTGTCACGGAATTTCGGCCGATCAAGGTTCAAGAGCCCATCCCGCCGTTGGTTGTGCCCCCCACTAGTATCTAAGTGAAGAAACCCCAACAAATCAGGTGCCCCCAATCCTATCCTTTGTGCGACTACGTTGAAAAAGCGAGACAATCGCTGTTGAAATAAAGTGTATAAATCTTGTTGTATAGGGCTCTCGGTAGAGATTACCGCTGGTTGATGTGAGGGGAAGCTCGTAACGGAGGTATTTCCCCCTGCCTGTGATCTACGTCGTAGGTGCCGGGTGATGTTTCATGAATGAAACCACTAATGTGCTGTGCGGTAGGAGGTACGGTAGTGACATAATCATGCCAATATCTCGGAAGGTAATCACTGAAAACTTAAAAACTTCTTAGAGCCGCGCCTCAACATAGTCTACCGGTACTATCTCCCCGCATTTAAGCGCAGTTGAGCCCTAACATATCTTAGTGGGAGATTTAGAGTTATATCTTGTCACGGGAATCGGGTGAGACGGGTTCAGTTCGGATAGTGTTATGCATGCAAATGGACATATTGGCCTTATTGAGGCTTAGCTGCGTTCTAATTACCAGGTTGCGATTTTAGACCACGGCCCTACGGGCAGTATGAATAACTTGGAATTAATCTAAGAGTAATATCCCAAGCTGGCTGCTAGTCTAGAGACTTGAAACTGACATAATAATAATAAAACCAAAACCTTAGTGGTTCGTTCAAATACCGTAGAAACCGAAATAATTGGGCATGACGCTAGGACGTCCAGAATTTCCCCTTTGGATTAGGGGGGAAAACACCGAGAAGATTCTCTTTCAGCCCTCACTTGAGGCAACAAAGGCAACTCCAACGTCTTAGCATGATGCCCAATTATTTCTGGTTTTACGGTACTAAAACTACTACGAGTACTGTACTTGCACATTGCAAAAGTTTACGGAAATGTGGAGACATGGCTTGGCACATTTTATTAGGTGGCGATACCTAAGTTAGCACCAAGCCAAAGTTCAATGCGCAAGTATCATATATCGCACGGGCCATTCAAGGCCGGCGGACCTCGCTGTGCACCCGGTTTTATGCCGTGGGAGGAGACGTTTTTTTCTAAGAAACCGATAAAAGGGACAAATGTTGTGGGCAACCGGTAGGGGTGACATTGCTAATATAATTTCTAGGGCTTCGGGTACTAAATCATCAAGTTTCACAGAAACCTCAAATCGAGTCGAATTGAGGCCAATTACTCGCGATCAACTCGATTTCTAAAAAGTCGGGCCTCCTGTGGCTTGCGGCAAGCCAATGTGCGGAACATGATAGTCTCTGTGGCGAGCCTTTTCATGGATGAAGCTGCGTCGAGTGGTGGTTTGGATGGTGATATATCCTTAGAAATAGTTGTGGCGCTTCTATAGTACCGGTACGTACCTGGGGGTTCCGGGACATCTAAACAGGCTTAATATAGGAATTGCGGGCGAGTAATTGCGAATACCTTGCGCTATGTGATCTGGCAGTCTCCGGCACTTCTGGACAGCTTAGTAAAAGCCCTTGGGGCTATTGGCATTGGCGTTATCATAGGAGGAGCGCGGAGGTGGGATAAGGCTGCTCGGGTATCTATAATGACGGCAGAACACCCTTACGTACAGGGGTGATACCGTAAAAACTCGAATAATTACAGTAGACCATGTGCTAGGACGTTGGACTTGACTCTCCTAGTAAGGTCTGTGTTTTTTTTACCCTTTCTCTTGTCTCGCGGGGCGTGTTTTTTGGTGTGTTCCCCCCCCTTTTCCAGAGGAGGAAATTTCGGACTACATAACACATGGTTCAATTATTCGAGTTTTTACGGTATTGATCTGGGGAACAGAGAATGTTGGCTCTGTGTTTATTTTGCGGGGAATCTCAGAGAATAAGCTCTAAAGTTATATTCTTCATCGTTTTGTGCTCAGATGTTACGAAGATTAGACTCGTGTGACCAACCGGAGATGGACTTTGGGTTGCATGTGTTTTGTTTTCCTTCTCCCCCTCCCTACCTCCCTCCCTTCTTCTCTCCCGCCCCCGTCCCCCCTTTTATTTTTATTTTTATTTTATTTTGGTACATTCCCTCTTTTCTGACCCTGTTCGTTGGGTTATAAACGAAATCAAGAGCACCCAAAGTTGTTACCCCCCTTTGGATTCGGTCATTCCATTGACCGTAGAAACTTATGCCATTGAACCGGTGGTTCGCGTTTTTCAGCCGTGCGCGTTCGAGAAAATTAGGAGGTATATCCCATCCCACTCTCCAATGTGTCTGCTTTCCTCGACATCCGCTCGCCGGCTTCCTTATCGTCGGACGTGCTCAAGCCTTGATACGCGCACGTTCATGCTGGCTTGGGTTCTTCGCCGCGGTCGTATGCCCCGAATTCCTCAGGACCCGGGGCGCCTGATTCAGTGTGCCTGTCCTAGAGCACTGGATTGGTTATTACTTGTCCAGCAGTATCCGTACGCTTTCCGAAAGCTCTCGTTTCCATCGTTGCTATAGCTTTACGAACTCACCAGAAGTGTTAGAGTGTGAGGGAGATATACGGTATCTCCCACTTGATCTTTAGTCAACATCTCTGGTAATAATGGACTTTTCCGTCGGGGTTTTTTTTTGTTGATGAGCTGTCCTCGGTTGGCGGCTTTCGCTAGCTCGTTTTGGAGAATTCTGACAAGCCTCCGCATGCCCTCTTGGAATCCTCATTTGCATGACGGGCCAACTCGCCTCTGGAGTGTTGGGCCGTCGAGTGATGGCGCTGCTCCCGGCAGAGAGAGATGGAAGGTCGGAACTCTTGGCAGATATTTGCGAGGGAAGGAAATAACCCCACAGCAAGAAGCTCCACTTCCTCCGGTATTCCTTGCTTTTCTGTGGCGTTGCCTCTGGCATGACTGTCCAGGTTTCGGATTCTGAATTCTAACTTTCCTAAACGTACTGGTATCCTCGCTCTAATAAACCCAAATGCCCAGTCCAACTGCGGAATTTGCCGCTGATCGCGAGGTGACGGGTGGGGGAGCCCTGCAGCTAACTTGTGCACATGATCGACGGGGGTTGCCTGCGGCTGAAGGACTGCAGGCACCGGTGGCGCTCTTGCGCCAAGAGATAACCGTAGCCGAAAAAAAGTGGGGCATATTTTCGCGAAGAGGCGCTGACCCCGCAGATTTTGGCGCAAGTAACCGGCACAAGTGCCATACTCGAGTATTTCTTTGAACCCTGTTTTTCGGATACTTGGAGATGCTTACCGCGCTTTTGGGACACTTGGGATGGCAAATCGTTGTTCAAGTAATTGTTAATTATGCGGGCTTCCAGATCCCGCATCGGTCCAGGGCTTAAATATCCAGGAGATAGAGCGGGCCATTGTTGAGAGATTTGGCTTCCCGTGGTCGGAAGTGGGTTGGGTCACTCACGGATATCCTCGCAAGAGCTGACCGATCGCAGATAGGCATCACCGAATCTAGTGCATACCCTCTACCAGAATACGAGCAGGTCACTGGGGGGTGGGCAGACCCACTCCCCCGCAGTGGTCAGAGTGCAGTTATTGAGGGATTTCCCCACATTTTTAGTCAATATCGCTGGGCAGAGTGGGACCGGCCGTGACCTGATTCTCGTGGTGGCGGCGGCGCTATGCAAATGGTCTGCACGGGCAGCTATTTCCTGAAAGTGCGATTTCAGTTCATTCCCGGCAACTCCGAAAACAACGCAAGCTGTCAAGCTACAAGTAGGTGGTCAGCAGGAGAAGGCTTAGCTGGCGAGCCCGTTTCTTGCGGCCCGTGGTTCGGGCCCTTGGCACCTCTTTTAGGCTTGCTACAGTAGCACTTGTGCGGTAACCTCTCAAAGTGCCGGCTCAAGACTAATCCCGCCAAGAGGATCTTTTTCCAAATGAAAATAAGCTTCCTGACTATCACTATTGCACGTGATATGAGTTACATGGGAATTTCCCGTTTTTGAATCAATCAAATGGCCGGGTGGATCACTTCTTTTACTAGCCAAATGCTATGTTGGGCGTTGATCAGTTAAGACTCAGATTCATATTCCATTCCTAGTAAATCCAAAAACACATCGTTAATTCTCGAGTGAGAGCGCATGACTATAACCAACTCGGAGAGCATCGGAAACAGCTCAAGGAAAGCAAAGTTCGGCATAAATCAATCCTCCAAAACAGCTGACCTCATCACCACCATCATCAAGAAAGAAATTCGGAAAGAAAAAGAGTGTGAAGACATATCCCCCTTCCTCCTAACAAGTTGGAAAATCAAAACAGGTTATTGGAAAAAACAATCCCCCGCCTTCACCCCCGAGTCTCAATCGATTCTTTGAGATAGGAAAAGGGCCGTAATTTAACCACAAGGGCCATCGCGGTTCTTGCAGCTGGTTCTAACTCCATAGTTGCAGCAGCTACCACCGCTGCCGCACTGGTACACGTTCTTCTCGCAACCTCCCCCAACCGGGCAGGAGACGACGGCATTGCAGTATCCGCAGTACTTGCCGGCGCTATAGGCGGTGCTGCACTTGCAGCCGTCGTACACGCAAGCGCGCTTGTCGAGATCGCTGGTGTCGGGCTCGGTGAAGGGGTTTGCCATTGCCGCGGCATGGGTGAGAGTTAGGAAGAGGGCGAAAACGGGAAGGGACTTGAGAAGCACTGGAGGGGTTTTAGTTAGTTAGTGTCAATTCGATGGAGGAGGAGGAGGGCGGGGGAGTGGTGGAATAAGAGAGGATTACTGGTGATTTGAGTGTAAGAGTTTGCGCTGATGATGATGATTGTGTCAGTTTCTGTTTTCTAGGTGATGGGGAGTGTGGGCGAGAATACTTGAACTGAGTTTTTTGTCTGCTAGGAAGTTCTGGATCAGATCGGGGCAGTGAGGAACCGATGGGGAGGAAAGGTTTGTGGGAGGATATGGCTACTATTTATGCTTTTGCCTTTTGCATTGAAAGGAGAGGATAGTGTCGATATTTTTCTGCCCGTGAGCTGGAGAAAGGAGTGGGCAGGGCCAATTTGGGGACGCAGCGGGCTTCCAAACACCACATTCTTTACAATACTACCTCAGATAGCCCGGCAGATCATGATGCGGCAATTAGAAGTATTCCGAAGGTCCTTCCAATCATCGTGACCTTGTCTAGAGCATCTCGCACAGGCCATGGAAGTGCGCCTCGTATTCATTAATGCAAGGTGAATAACGATATTCACGCAATCGAATTATCCGGCTTCACCGCCAAGCTTGATATGTAGATTTTATTTGCGCTCTCCCATGCTGCGTCAGAGTCTTGTGGATATTATCGTGCTTCTCCGCCTGGACATCGCCGCTGTTCGTCTTGTTCCTTTGTTCAATACTTCGTGTGTATTTTTTTCCTTTAGTAATATGTTAGTGAAGGTGTTCGGGAAAGTCGGCATGTGAGTGTTAAGCTCAAAAGAGCTAGACAATGATATCCACCGGGGTCAGAATTACGTGACCGGGGCCAGGTAGCATGCATGGCAACCGATGTACCTCAACACTGGACCATATAAGTAATTCGGCACCTTCACGATCCGTGATAGTGCTAATAAAGTGATTAAATTATTAGAAATCAATATGGTGTATACCACCCATTGGCCTCAATTACAGCCTTTATCCTCCCAGGCATACTCCTAGCCAAACTGTCAAAGAAATCAGAGTCCAACAGCTCCCAACAATGCTCCACCGCATCTGATATCTGCTTCCTCAATGCCCACCCCCGATATTTAGAATCAAGAATATTAGGATACATTTTTTCAAAAAGAGACTTCACCCTTGCCCAAGCACATTCTATTGGATTTAGATCAGGAGAGTAAGGTGGCCATTTAACCAACTTAACCCTCCTACCTGAAATGCCACACTGCTCCACTTGCATCCACCAATTTTTAACAACTGTACCACGATGAATTCCAGCACCATCTTGAACAAAGTAAATAGTAGAACCATAAGGAAACTGCCTAATAATATCTGGTAGCCATCTCTTAAGCATTCTAAGATACTTGAGTGATGATGCGCCTTTTTTTTTAGACCCAGGGTCACCATGTAGCCGTACTAGAGGTCCAATTTTGCGCCCAGAAAACAGACTCCACATATGAACACTCACCTTTTCCTTACTTGTCTTTGCTTTCTTATATATGCGATTAGGCATATACTTGCTTTGCCCCACTTTCCACCTTGCAGGGGTCTTTCTTCCAGGACGGAAAACCCATGTTTGACCTCTTGAAGCCCCACTCATCCTTCTTACATACATCTCATCACTCCAAACCCATCTAAGCCAATCTTCCTCACCAAGATGCTCATGCTCCTTAGCCCACTCCAGACGCCGAGTAGCATCTACCTCTTCCAATTCAGAACGAGAGGCTGCCATCCACTTTCGCAAATCCATTTCTCGTAATCGGCGCTTGAGTGTGGATTCGGAGACAGGATTATCGGGTAAAACATTCGCATTGATTTCAGCGAGGGAGATTCGGGGTTTTTTGGTAGCAGCATCCCGGATCTAATTCATTTTTATTAAAACCTTTTTATATAGCAGAATAGTAGAAAGATACTTACAGCGTCATCCTCTTCTTGCGTTGTCTTGCGCTTGGATCCGGCCTTGGAAATGGAGGATGGCCCCGGTGCCTGTGACTGGGAGTGCTCGGGGCTCGTATATTTTAAAACAGAACCTTTTGAAGCTCCTGTCTCCTGGTGGATTTTATTTACTGACATACCAGCATCGTGAAGGCCAGCAAGATAGCCCTGCTCCCACAGAGAATAGGTGCCCATATTTGGATGTGCTATTTTGTGAACCATGGTTGCAAAGTGTGCGATCGTGGGTTCTCATGGCATGAATGAGTTCCTGCCCGGCAGTGTCGAGGTACTTGTGTTGCAACGCCGGGTACCGGCCCCCGGTCACGTAATTATGACCCCGGTGGATATCATGTTCGTAAACAGCTAGTCTGTGCCATTTCCTCTCGGCTTCTAGTTATCCGGGTGCCATTTGGCGAATAACCTGGCTTCAGTCTATCTGCTGCCATTACTTCCACTACCAGTTATCTCGTATTTCCGCGGCGGGGAATTTGTCTGGGGATGTATAGCTGGGCTGTGGTCGCCAACCTCCGGAGCTAGAGAAACATTGAAGATATTACGAGTGATTGATCATGAATCACCTTAAGAAAATAACCGAAAAAAACAAGCCCATAAGAGTGCGGTAAGAACAATTCGGGTTTATTTTTTTATTTAGAATAGCCGGAAACGTACGGGAGATCTTGACTACCCCGCAGGAATACGAGGAGGGAGTTCTAGGATCGAAATTGCATGTTTTTTTGGGCACACTAGCATCTGCGGGAGTGGATGGCAATTTGAAGGGCCCCTGAGAGGCTATCATATAGTGGTTGGGACGTGTTATGGTCTATCGACTAGGGCCCGCTTCTTACTGAACAGGGCACCGTATCCTCAAGAACTTACCGAAGTGCTTGTAGGCTAAATCTGGTTGGAAGAGCGTACAGAGTACCCGATTGATAGTGGGCAGGTCGGCCAAGGCTGCGATAGATGTATTGCAGACAATGACAGTATAGCGATCTGTTATATAAAGGTGTTAGCTACCAATAGCACGAAGGAACTCTCGCTGACATGCCGAGGACAAGTGCGCCCATGTCGTGGTTCGGCCTTTGATCCGCATGCGTGGGTAAGCTCACAGCGGGTCTGAATTCACTCACAGGCCTAACACAGGAATTGAACCATGTGGTTGCGTGGATGCTGGTTCCCGACCTCGGAATTTGCGGGATTGATATAATTTGAATGAAGCTGAGAATCTCTGAAGCCAAGTGAACAAAGTTATCGGCTTGAGATAAGTGGGTAGGGCCGGAGTGCAATTCTTATACGAGGTGCGGCTTAGTGCCGGCGGGGGCATTTCAACGTTGTCAGTTAAGGGCATTAGTGCTTCTCTGGAGGCCGTCTCGCTCCTGCTGGGGGTAAGGACACCGGCACATGAGGAAAGTGCAGCCGGAAACGACCGGAAAAGTGGCCTTGACAACGATATCCATTACCTCTCTGAAAACTATAGAAATTCGAGAAATAAGTTGCGAGTAATTAAGGCGCCGCAAACTAATGTATGGCTTTGGATTTTTGGTAAATTCTCTTGCTTCGTTGGTAAGCTAGGTTTATCAGGGTTTTGGGGATATGCGGGTTATTGCGGTCAACCAGGGTATGCTCCTGCCGTTATATGGCAACTGTGGGGGGGACAGGCCTAGACCAATCTGATGCCCTGCTTATTCAAGGGTGATAATTGTTGAACCGTGAGATCTCTTATAATTCGCTATCGCCGGCAAGCTTCTAAGAGCGACGGAGAAGGACTAGTATTTTCCTGAAATGGTTTAACTTGGGCCTTCTGGAGGTGTTGGATCTCATTGATTGATATCAGTAATTCTTCTTGAGTTGTCAAATTAAGCATATCGCGGGATGATGTGGTGATTTACTGTTATGATCTGATAGCGAATTCTAGCCGATCTTATCGTATTCGCTTAGTCTAGGCTAATTGCCTGTGTTGTTCCATGTATGAAAATCTCAATATCGATTTTTTTTAGAATCTGAAGCCTCAACTAATAGTATAGAATAATGATAGTAAATAATAAAGTGCCCTGCATTAAAATCGCGGTGTTGACTTTGTCGTACAGCCTGGAGCTCGGGGGCCACAGCATGGGGAAGAACATCTGTGCGTGTAGGAGGTCGACCGGTTTCGGTTCCTTTCTCCGACGGTTGGTGGCATAATACTTGGATAAAAACTTGAAGGAGGAAGCTAACGGCACGTTGTCCGCAGATGGGTTTCTGTTCATTCTTTCGGTCTAGCACCGCCTGGACTTCGTATTGCGGGGACATGGATCGGTATCCTCCTGTTCCTGCGATTGTCAACTATGAAAACCTGCCGAGAGATTGAGTGAGTCTCACCTTAACGGTATCCGGTTCTCCCCGCTTCCCCACGTTTTGTATGCTGTCACTTGTGGCGGGTTCTTGTGAGCAAATTGCCTTGGGTACACAATGAACGAATCGTATCGTGGGACAAACTTTTAACCGGAGCACTTTCGACTCGAAAACGCCCACGCCAAGTGCTAAGGCTCCCCAGTAGTAATTGCTATTCTTGGTTTCTTTCTGCCTTTTAATCGGAAATGAGCTGGAAGGTTAGGAAATTGGGAGAGATTTTAAATAATGATATAATAACTTTTAGACGCACTATAGGTTTAGGGTTTGGGTTGAGGCTGGCGGTGTTACGCACGAGTTGCTGCTAAAAATGCTAAGGGGCACGGCGAGTATTCAAATGTCAAGATAGCCATGCTAACTGGCTGCTAACTGCATTGGGGCACAAATTTGCGCGCACTGTACTACTTAAATGTCGTCGGGAGTCCCCGACCATAAGTTACTGTAGCTGGAGAATAGAATTGTCGGGCTGGTAGCTCTACCGGGGAATCAATGGTTGTTCTGGGGCGTCGGGCCAGAAAGGATAAACTGTGTCATGTGAAATCTCTGAGTATCCAGGGTAGCCTCATGTGCTACCGAGAGAAACACAGATGCAATAGAAAACGGGTATTGCTGGTACTCACATGCCGGAATTAGTTATGGTGCTAAGCCACCTGTTGAGAGGATTCCTCACGGATTGGGAAAATATAGTAGGTTCTATGATTAGCCTATTGATCGAGAGAAAAAAAAAAATGTGACGATTGATTACCTGAATACGAGCTGCGACTCAATCTGTTCTCTTGGGCCCGGAATCATTACCGGTATGAGGACTGGGCCTCAATAATTTCAAAGAAATCGGTTTTAGCCGTTTGCTTCAGCGGCGCAACGGTCTAGGATCGAAGGGAGGGGGTAGGGGAGATTTAGGGAAAGATTGCTGAGCTATAAACACTGGGACTGTAGAGGATATCGTGAAAAAATGAGGTACCGGTAGAGCATGCATTTCATGGCATTTGGTCGGCTGGAAATGTTAGAGGCACCTTTTGAGTACTAGTAGTCTTCCTGCATTCAGCGTTCGTTCAGTTTTAAATATTGGCTGCCATTGGGTTTTATAGACTTAGAATTGGAAAAGAGCGAGAGGTTCTGGCATCGCTAACTGTACAATGCGTGCGCTGGCTATCTATTTCCCCATACTTGGGAGCTCGTTGGGGTTATGGGGCGTGGTGGGACCTGGGGTTATTCGGAGAGTTATATGGTCTGCTTTCTTTCGCGTGCCGTGGTTGGGGATGGTTGGTGGCCTAGGGAGCGCTCTGGGGGGCCTCGGGGACTGGATTTGGTATCAGGCTCTCTTGGAACTGTATATGGAAGTGTATAAACCTTAGGGTGGGTTCTAATGTGGTCTTGGTATGATGCCTAAAATCATAAACGTGTGTAGGACGAGAAATAGGTATTGGCATCTTCGTCGGTCTTCATTCCACCACTGGGCTGACGACCGCTAGTGTCCGATTATGTGCAGTGGGCAGATATGTGCTTAATGGGATGTTCTGATTAAAGGAGAGAAAGATAATAATTGCGGTTTATGGTGGCTGCGTTCACATTAAAGCAAAAAGCACGATGGGAGGAGCCAGGGTGGAAGAGGGCGGAACATCGGGGGCGTCGGGCCCATCTCTTGCTTTCCGCCGGTGCCTCTTCTACTCCGTAATATTCAAACACAACAAAGGAAAGTCGGTATAGAAATCATCTTGCGGTGTTTCCCGCAGTAGAGGAAGCCCAGGCAGAACCCTCGCGTTCCTCGAACTCGCATCCATAGCAACATCATTTCTAGGCATTCAATCCCCTTGAATACTCCATCTGGGAGCACCTTCCAGCATCGGCCGATTATGTTGTGGGAGATGAACAGGAAGACGTGGGGATTTTGGGTCCTGAGGCGGTAAAAGCTAATCGTAGGACCCCTCCCCCTACAAAAGCGATAGAGTTTAATGAGAGGGATCATATGCCTTAGTAGGCCTCTCTATTCTCCCGGATTGGGATTCTCTCACCCTTCATCGTGGGTACTGTATTTGTTGCGCGACTTTCCCGACTTTTCGGGCGAACATCTGGGGTAAATAATGGCTCGTTAGTTGAGGGTGGAGATCTTGAGATTTGTTTGCCTTTAGGGGATTCCAGAGATTGAAGCGTGTTAAATTATTCGGAGGTTGTTTTTGAAAGGTGTACCTGAGATGATTTACTTATTCCACTGACGCTGTTCCGAATTTCACAAATTTAGTTGATCCTCTCCTAATCTGGGGTGGCTGAGATAATAAAAAAGGTGCTCAGGTGGGGATAAATGAGACGTAGTGCTCGAATAATACGGTGTCACCGGATCGCACACAATCCAATATGTACAGTACTCCCGGATCGCAGAGTCCGAGTCGACCCATGGGCACCTTCGGCAAATATGGCGACAACCATCCGCGATAGTGCGCCATCGGGTTGACAAATTCGGTTTGTATAGGATTATGCATCCGTACTACTCAAAACGGGTATCCATTCCGGGAGCGGGGACAGAAGCACTGTACCGCCCACAGTGTGCCTCTGCCCTTACGCTTCCGCAGGTAGTGAACGGCCGGCTTTCTGCAGTAACCGGGAAAGCCCTCGATATCGTATCGGTACAATCAATCGCATTCGCGAAACCTCCATCGCGCCCGGCACTAATGTGAAAGATGGCTAACTGTATTTTGCATGAGCGTAGGTTTGAGCGGGGGAGAGGGGTTGACGCCGCAATCTTTGGTTATCTTGGACCAATACTTCTGCACCTACAGTATAAGCACGCGGCGGAGGTTGAGAAATGGGCAGATGTATTTGTGCCTAACGAGGAGAAACTTAGAGCGCAAGGAACAGGGTGATGGTTATAGATAGCGAGTGGGGGGGGGGGGGTCTAGGGAAGATTATACTTTCCTGACGTTCGTTGTGCGGCTCCGACTCCAGCACCACTGCTTGCCCTGCAAGCCCGTGCAACAGGAAAAACCAACACAGTGCCCTCAGGCTAACTATGATACCATGCCGACTAGAAATTGGACCTCCTCTGCTCGGGAGCTGCCTTGCTATTTTTTGGTGTAATCGGAGTTCGTTTTTGTGTTGTCGAGTGGGTTGATGGAGTTTGCGGCTTGGGCACCCCAGCGGGACAACACGTGTAGATCAGTGTGGTAAATTAAGTAACCTGTTGTGCCGAGATATCCGGCGAAAACCCAGGGACAACCAGGGAGACAAAGCACGTGCCTTAACAAGGGTTTTTGTTTTTATCTGCAGGTACGGCAGTTAACACCACCGTCTTTAAAACGGGCATGACGAATACCAGCCCGCGATGAACAAGAGTATTTGGTAAGCAAAAAGCGAATTCGCTAAAGCAAGTTAGCAAGAAACTGGGCTACTACTGGCCCCTGTTCTCCACCCGCTGGCTTTCGTCAATGCCGGTAGACGATCTCTGTGATGGACAAACATTGTTTGAGCACAGAGGAGTCGCCCGTCTTACCAAGCGGCCACTGGCCTCAAAGAACCAGGTGGAGCAATTAAATATTGTATCATAATTGAAGAATACAGTCTTTTTTGAACTACTGTTTTCGCATACTTGCGGTCCGATAGCCGATGGAGCCCGGGCGGGCAGGCGCGGATTTGTTAGAAATGAGATGTGTGTATGAGTCAGCTGAATTTAGGCAAGGTATCATACCGTACGCCGGTACGATGCACGTGAGGAGTGAGGGGGTGGTGTTTCGCACCCTATCATCCACTCTTGATAACACCACTTTCCCCTCCCTGCCTACCGAGAAGACAACGAGCAACGGGATTCAGGAAAACCAAAACCAAAATGTACATCCACAGTTTATACGTCCACCCGGTAAAGTCCCTTCGTCCAATCTCCGTGAAATCCGCAAAGATAACGGCCATCGGTCCAGAGAACGATCGGATATTTCTGCTACAGAAGCAGGATGGGAACGACTACCAGTCACTGCAGATTAGTCGCTTCCCACAGCTGTCCTTATTCCATCCTTCCTTCGGGGGCGACGGCGAAAACGCACTGATAGTCAGGTACTCCCCGCCGAAAGGAGAAAGCAAGGAGTTGCGTATTCCCCTCCAACCGGATATATCTGGGTTGGTAGCTAGGGAGATAGTACTGTATAGCTCAGCATGCATGGGCTACGATATGGGAGATGGGTTTTCGGAGTTCTTTTCGGATTGTCTTGGGTTTCCGACGAGGTTGGTGTATCTGGGTTCATCGCGCCGACCTGTGATAGGAAACATCGCGCCTATGGAACAGCCGGATGCAAACGGAGACTCCCGGCCGGAAAGGAAGAAGGTTGAAATATCGTTCGCCGATTGCGCGCCAATACTGATCGCCAATATGGCTTCTCTTAGATGTGTGGATGATATGATGGGGGAGGAAATGGATGTTACTAAATTCCGTCCAAATGTGGTGGTCGCGAGTGAGGATGGGGAGGAGGTAGCCCAGTGGGAGGAGGATTTTTGGGGAGAGCTGCTCGTGGGTGGCGACAAAAGGATTAGCTTGACGGGGAATTGTCCGAGATGCACTAGTCTTAACGTTGGTCGATACTCTACTATCTCACTGGCGTTCCGCTCATTGGTAATTAAATAGGTCGATTATGCTACCGGCGGGGTAGTTCCTGCGGACAAACAACCCCTTAAAAAGTTGATGAGAAATAGAAGAGTAGATACGGGAATGAAGTATAGTCCGGTATTCGGACGGTACGGGATATTCCCAGGTAAATATTAATTCATCCTAGAGGGTTTATTGATATATGATTCACTAAGGGGATAGATATTTCGGCCTCTGGTTTCTACTTCAGTGTGGGGGAGAAAGTTGTGGTGTCGAAAAGAAATTCCCAGAGATCGGAGCTATGTATGTCTAACCGTGACGACTGCGGGATGGTTTCCCTCTACTGACAAGAGGCAGATTGGCCTGGGATCACGACGGGGACAAGGGGGATATAACGCGATGACCAACTCTTTAGATAGGTGGTGATTGATGATGGTCTGTGGTTTGAAGTTGGGCCAACCTTATTGTATGGTTCTTGGACGTGGGCCGCCGTCGGTTGGGCAAAGCAAATATGACACTAGTGAAAACACACAAAGACAAGCGAAATCGACCCCAAACAAACGCGCAGCACTTCGAGAACCTCAACCCCAATTATTACCAAAGTTCACTCACTTGTAGCAGGGACTCGGGGAGTCAGCGCATGTACCTTTAGCATCAATTAATTATGAATTTGGCCCTTGTACCTTGTGCAAGCAAGAAAAGCTTAAGATGCCGAGGCGTCAGGTTTGTATAGGCCCGGAGTAGGGAGGTGCTGTTTTTGATTTTCTGGTTTTTCATAGGCCCACCAACAACGCAAAACAAGTCTGATTCGGCTAAGCTGTGGATATTGTGGGGTCTGAACAAACTCTTAATTCCTTGATGTGATAGATAACTAATTGGAGTTAAAATGGCGTTGTCAACTGGTTTTCCGAGAGGGCCGGTTTGGTGGGGGGAGGGAAAATGGCCGTGACTTGGGTCGCCGTAGTATACTCAAGTAGTGAGGGACTTTGCTAGTTCAAGTCGTAAGGTGGGAATGATAGTGGGTAAGAATAGCGGTTACGGATAAGGGCTAGTTTGTGAAAAATATTCAACACCCTGGGGTTATGCACGGGGGAGGCAGTCTCCAATTGCCGGATTACACTGAACTTTTACGAACAAGTAGGATAGAGAAAGGATATCAGAGAACAAGAAATAACAATGAAATCGTGTGCGGTATCGAATGACTTTGACAGAATAAGGGATGACTGCGGGAACAGAGAGTGAATGCGATGATGAACAGATAACAAACGAACAAAGGCAAGAACAGGCTTTCTGATATCCTTCTTGAGACCAAACCTTTCCTCTACAGCATACTTCCTGCGCATGCCATATCTGAGATCAGACAGTCGTCTTTCCTTCTGCTTCGCTGAATCATATCCGAGGTGAAGGTACAATGGCCGAGGATGTAGTCAACTGGTCTGCCGGAAGTTGAATATATAATGACAGATGTTGTTAATGATCGGCTATGGCAAGTGCTCATGTGATAACTATTGGTAGGATGAGATAGGGTAGTGTCCGGAGGCTTGATGTTGGAAAGAGGGTTGCTAGTGGTCGTCAGAAGGTTGAATGATGGTGGTGCAGGGTAGACTAACTTTCATCTTGTTCGTCAATTTAGCCGATAACAAACCATCAATTACCCCCCTACCATCCACCATAAATTTTGCTTTACTAGTCAGTTAAATTGCAGTACTCACTAAGATTTTAGCTATCTAGTCATATATTTTTGTTTTTCAGATCGCCTTTTCTTCTCTCACAAATGCTCATGGTTTAACTCAATCTCAGGTGGGGCCGTGGAATCTGAGTAATTATCTCTCTGGAGCGGTTACCCTGCCTTAGTTCATGCTGGGCTGGGAGTTTTTGTTGCACCGTAATTCTTATTTGCCCCTTATGTAGATTTGACCTTCAATACTTCAAGTTAATCAGTATCTGGAAAGCTAGAGTTATTTTAGATGAGAGCAAGCATATATCTCAAATTTTTGATCTTTTGTATATAAACTATGAAAGAAAGATCCTTGATAATTGATAAATCATAATTTTTACACTACAAGATACATACTCACTATGTCAATCTAGATAGCTAAGCCAAAATAAATTAATTGTGCTTGTGGCTTGAGAGGGAGTTTTTGATTAGCAAAGGCTTATATGAGTACAGTTTAGTGAGAAAGATGAAAGTTGCAAATAATAACACAACTAGCTTTATGGCTCTGATTGTTTATTATAATATAGAATAGAGTATCCTCTGAGTTTTATTAAAAATATTTAATTTTAAAATTGAACCAAGGTTTAGATATTAATTATTATTTAGCATAAGAGTCTAAATTCTTGTTTTGTATCAAAAGATAGTCTAACTCAAAGTATGCTTGAAATCAAGTTTTTGAATATTTTCAAAAGTATGATTTTCATATTACATAGAATATCTAAATTTCTATATAGTATAAATACTATATAGACACCATAAATGTACTTTAGAAAATCTGATAAAATAAAAGCTAAGACAAGACTGCATACATTAATACAAACTCTTTTACATAAAATTATATTAACAGAAATAAGTATTATTTATATTTTACTTCTACACTATTTACTTTATTTATTGTTGAGTTAATTCAATTTCTTTGTTTAAAAGTCTTTTTTTCCGGCCTTTTTTCATAAATATGTGAGAGTTGGTATGCAAACTAAAACTACATGTAACTCAAAATACCTATAATGGAAATTTATCTATTTTCCTAGAACTGCACCCATATTAGGATTAATAGAAGAGAAGAGGACAACTTGGTAGAAAATGGATGAGGAAGAGTGTTGCTAAGAATAATTCCTGAAATTCTCATAATTGTTAGCTATACTCTTACTTCATATATTTACTACCATCCTAAACAATATGAAATAACCTAGTTTGTTATCAATATTTATAACTTCTAAATAATTTAACTTTTCTTCAAATTGCTTCTAGATGCCAGCCTTCTTCATTGATACTTCCTTCTCTTTCTTATTCAGTTTCTTTCATTCACCATCTTCTCTCCCCTCTTGACCAGTTACTGCCCAATGTTGGGCATGAGCTGTTCTCTAGCTCTTCTTTGTGGCAGGATAGGAGCATGCTTCAGATTTCATCCTAATTGAGTACTAAGTTGGTATTGCCGCTTTTGGTCCATATATCTAGCTATATCATATGGTTTTTTAGCCAACCCTTTATTAGTATTTTTTCTTTAGCAAAAGTTGGTTGCACTTGAGTGTAAGAGTATTTGGAGACTGATAATACTAATATGCTCTCCTAGCATATTGACACAAATGCTGCAAAAGTGCTTGTGTCACTAGTCCCAACTTCTTGTCCTATTCCAAAACTCCTTACTGATCATCACTTGATTTTCCTAATCTGGCTTAGCCTGCATACGAATTCAGCCCTTCGTAATAGGAATGGACATGACTTTTGTCAAGCCCCTAGTACATGTATATGTTGAGTGGTTGTGAAATAGTAATACTTGTCTACTAACTAAGCAAATTATCAAGGATGACTCTTATACAAAAACTCGCTAGTCCCAAATTGGGTGTTGAGTGCATTCCAACCCAGCCACTCTCTTTAAATCAGGAGAGGTTTTTCTCTATTTTAGAATATATGTAATATTTGTGTAACAGGAAGTAAAATGAAGGCAATGGAACAGCATTGAATAAAAGCTGTAAAATTCTAATATAATAAATTGAGTAGAGCATGAGGAGCAAAAGTCTATATATACTATCAAAAGGAAGTCTAACGACTTAAGAGTAGTAATGTAGTATGAAATTTAGCAGCCCTCCATAAGACTTTGATGACCTATAACTTTCCATATTTCTCTCTGCCTGTATGCAACCTACTAGCAATTTGAGTATAATACTATTATTAAATAAAATCTATAAGTAAGCCTGAGGGGAGTAAACTTTACCTTATAGAATACGTATAGAGATTTTGGTGACCAGATTAGTGGCAGTAGAAGAGGGTAAATCTAATATAGTTTAACTGAATCTTTAATTAGCAGATATATGAATAATAAAACAGCAGTATTGCTGGTTGTAGAAGAAGGAAAAATTGTATATGAAACTTGAGAAGGGGTAAATATAGTTTAGGGGTATGGATTGTAAAATGATATTTGAGAGGAGAAGAGGTGAGAGTGATAGGTATTATATAGAGGGAAGGAATATAGGGAAAATAATAAATAATGCTATGTGGATATGTAGAGGCAAGAAGTGAGGTGGATGTATAATGCACGGAGGAAGCAAAGGGAAAAGAGAGGCATTATATATGGGTTGGAAGCTGCCAAGCTGTACTCCTAGTCTGATGGTATAAAATAGTTGCATGCAGTTATCCCACTAGCCTGCCAAGAAGAAAGGCTCTTGGCAGTTTGTATTTTATAAGATTAGATAGCATCAAATAATCAGATCAAACATTTTGATCATGATGTGTAGTACATATTATGTGATATAGCTGATGCTGTTGAGTTGCCTATAGGGCATGCTGTTAGATAGTTGTGCACTAGCAGATATGCATGCATGTGGATATGCGGCCAGGAGAGATATGGTTATAGGATGTGGTTTTATGATTTCCGACAGTTAGGCCTTCTCCCGCCAATGCCATTCTCACATCCTGTGCCACTAGGCATAGGATATTTTTTTCATGGTATTGTTCATGTGTCTTACCAGAGGGTGTGAGGTATTGAGTATTTGGTACAATTGTTTCTTTCATACCTTATGCCACTAGACATAGGGAAATTAGCACACAAGCAGAGGGTAGACCTTAGGATCAAGGACGATTATGGGATATCTGGATAGGTCTAGATTGTTTGTGATCATTAGAGATCAGGTTTTGTTAGCTGCACTTGTTTCTTTGGGGTGCGTTGAGTTTGGGGAGTGTTTTGTTGTTAGTTAGACAGAGAGATATAACTCCTGCCCTGTCCAGAGTTAGAGCGGGAGCAGCCATCTAGTTCACCGTTAATCTATCTTTCACTGGTCGTCTTAGAGTCTATTGTGATCGCGCTTTCGTTCACTTAGTCTTTTGTGCTTTCCCTTAGGCTTCATCAGACACCGGGATTTGGTATTTCTCTCGGTAGGATACCCTGATTGGGGGTTTCTTTTTTCGGAATGTTTTTTCCAAGATCGGCCTATCTTACCACTACATTCTATACCAGAGGCTGTCCTCTTGTTCTGTGTCACCCGCTGTACAAAACAGACACTTTGGATTTTGGTCACACAGGATCGCAGGATTGTACTGTAGCAATTTCTTATATTCACGAAGTGGCTGTCAACTGAGTTAACCCTATTTCTGCCCTGCTTTTTTCCTTTGATGACATAACCTGTTGCGAGCACAAAAATCTTGCCTCTCTCCTTTATCAAGTCACATCACATGATATCACTCGGTCAACTTCTTCTTTTTATGATATTTTATATTAATTTTAAAGAAAGTGGTCAGGAAGGCTGAACTGGTGGGTCCCACAGGAAGTCCAATATTGAAAAATTTCACATCCATCTTTCTGCCTGCCTATCTCCCTCATGCGGCGTCACTTCTATTTCCGCAAAAATCACCCCCCTGCATCTCCTTCCTTCTCCCGAGCCCCAGAACACCGCTCAAGCCACAACTTACGCTACAGAAAGGCCACATTATGTAGGGAACTCTTCCCCGCTCTCGGCGAGCGGCTATATAGTCTCTACGGCAAAAATTCAAATTAGGTGTACCCCATTACCAAATAAACTAAAAATGCAAGAACCATTTCGTTTTATTAGCAAAAAATACTAGAGATAGTAGGCCAATTAATTAAATTAATTGTAGAAAAACAGCTGCTCTTGTGGTGGATCAGCTACCGAGTGCTGTACTGGTAAAGTGACGACAGAATATCATTATGCATTGATACAGGAGTGATCGACGATAGATATTTTCCAATTACAAAATAACATCCAAAATGCGGGGGTGGTTTTCCTCTATTGGCTTAGGAATTTAATGTAATTATTGCGGAAGAAGTAGAATCGGAAGAATGGTAAAATTTGACCGTGGTGGTGACCCTGGAGGTAAGTCGTCGAGAGGTTCCTGAGATATTTGATTATCGCTCGTTGTGTGATGTTGTGTGATTCATTAAGAAGCAAGAGACGAAGGTAAATGCGAGGGAAATAAAAGATGAGGAACTTGGAACGGGTGGGGGAATCAAGATACTCTTGAAGCGATCTGTTCTCAATGCTAACCACCCGGCCTATATCTACCTAGGCTATTTTCGAGAGCGGCCTACCAACAGCCTGGCCTGTTGGGAACACTGGGTATAATGCCCTATCCCGCTAAGTACTAGGAGAGCGATCCTTCTATGGTTCCCTTCTTCAACGGTGTCCGAAAGCCTTTTAATAATGTTGGACTGGCCAATGAACAATTCATTCTCACAGTACGCAGTGTTCTCGGCGGTCAGGGGCCCCGCAGGGCCTCACGGGGCCACTGCTAAGAGCCCGGGACGGGACTAAACGACAAAGCGAGGTGCGCTCTTGTCCGGGAAACCTCAGGGCGGCCGCCATTGCTAAGGACGGCGGGCCCTGCAATGTAAGACAAATTAGCGTAGGGGACTATGGGGGACGGCGGGGGACTGTGGGGGACCGCCGGGAAAAGCTTTTTGCGCCATTCGATAATTTCGTGTGCCAAACAGATGTATGGACTTGTGTATCATACAAGCTATCATAAGGACATAAAGTACCCGAACCCTAGCGAGCAGCCCCAACGCAACATTTGCGGGAATTGACCCAAGGGCATTACCAACCTTAGACCTACCCCATAGCAAAAAAGTGGTTCGCCGAGCATTTTTTTAATGGTCGACTAATCCGCTGCCCCGGATTCGAACTCTTGATGGTCTCTGTTTCAAATTAGCAGACTAGTTTCCTAAGCTATTAGACTATAGGAACTGGCCGATAATACTTTTTCTTCCCGACCTTTTAACTACTTCCTCAGAAAATATCCAGTTCAGGCGCCTGATACTAAATCTTTGGTAAAAAAGGACATCGGTATCCAATCATAGTACTATCTCATGATGTCGATAGAACGAGGGACAGGAAGGTTCCGGTGTGTATCTATGCACTGCCTCCGGAACACTCTCTTTGTTTGTTAGAGGACAAATGTTCCCCGAATTCCATGGCTAGTATCCCCGATGTAACTATTCTTTGATGCGGGAAAGGGCAGGGATAAAACATTTGTATGGTAAATTATCTATGTGTATCTGACCGCCCATACAAATTCGGACTCAAGTGCTCGGGTTCTATATGCCTGTGACTTGTAAAAGACAGTAAAAGAAGTATGTTATTCTATTCTAATAGCTCGAGGGAATGGACTCTTGTTGAAGAGAGCCCCTCCCAATATCCTATGATTGCCCGCAGTGGAAAATATATCGGAAGTATGCAGGCCGTGAGGATGACAATGAGGCACAAAATCCGTTACCATGATAATTGATATCTTCCCTTGCACAAGAACCTGCTGTAAAGTGAGTTTTTCGCACCATTATCCAACTGCTAAGTTGTATCCCACCCCCAGTTCCATAATCCAAACCGGGTTACGGCAGAGAAAAACGGATGACAAGGAAAAACACAAAAACACAAAGGAAACAATATGGCAGTAATAAATACAGTCCCAAGGCGTAAACAAAAGAACACAAAAATAACAGGAAAAAGGCGAGTGATCCCCGGTGACTTCAACAGTAGGGAGTAGGGGGACTACGGGCGATTGCCAGGGACTGCCGGAGACTACGGGGGGCGGCAGGACAGATGGGCTTCCTCGTTGAGAACGCTGACAGTACGTTACCATCCCCCGCGGAGGTGCCTGGGTGGCGTGCTGTCCTCCGGCTGTTTTTGTATCCTCCAGTTTGCGCACGATGTAAATAGATAGTACGGCCTGTCAAAGAGGGGAAATGAGGGTTGCGCAGGAGTAGCCGATAGACTAAGAGAATTCACTTGGAACTTTGACACTTTAGAGGAAGGATATGAAATGTAGGTTTTGCCGCCTATACTTCGTTCATTCGCTCGCTCCAGCTCACTTCTTCATCTCACTAAAAAATCAAACTAACGGTAGAGACAGGTGTATAAGTGAAAGACAAATACAATATCCTGATCCTTCTTGGATTATTAGACCGATCTCTGCACTTCCCGCATGCCCTTGTTCCTCCGTACTCTTCCGTAATAACAAAGAAATGACATCGCAGGTAAAATCTATTGTTGAACATTCTCCCGTATCCATTCCGTCCGTCCTGTCTGCATGTCTTCTGAACTCTCCTTCTCACTCCCGTAAAAAAGCCAAGCACATCCGTCCAACACCGCCATAGGAACCCCTATAGCCACCCCTGCTGAGTGTTATAGGAAAGTGTATATTAACCCAAAGAGGAACCCGTGTAGTATTATTTGGTGTTGATAATGGTTCGAGCTGTTATTGTTTGAACTGTAATCGCCCTAGAGGTGACTTTGCATATTGGGGCTAAAAAGAATAGGACATCGTCAGGGGCCTCAATTTTCAGGGCACCATCGATCATGATCGGCAGAAAAGGATTGAGGAATGCTCGCGAATTCATGATGGTCGTGCCCGCCAAGGAACACAATCTTGATAACCTGTGGTTCGATGATCAAGTGTACATCCGCAGCCCTAAAGCAGTAGGACACGGGTACTGTAGCAAAGATAGTAGACACCATCAGTATACCGTAGAAACTCGAATGATTGAGCAGTGTTCTATGTCGTTGGGCTCTCCTCTCTTAGTATGGTCAAGAGATTTTTGTTTTTTCTGTTTCGGAAGGGGAAAAGGGGCTATGGTTTTACTGTGTTTTTTTGCCTATTTTCCACGGAAGGGAATTTTGAACTTCATAGCACATGGTTCAATTATTCGAGTTTTTACGGTATGTGAAGAAAGCATCCACGGATGGGCTGGAGAAGTAATCGTGCCAAGGTTGCGGCGAGCGGCCGCAACCCCCCCATCTTCGCTGGCTCACAAGTCACAGCCGGGGACACTCTAAAGAGTGCCCGACAGCTCGACGTTACTGGACAGCTCAACATTACTTTGTGGGTTGCTACAGCAATATTGTCACAGCTTGAGGCAAATGTGTGAGTTACCATAGTAAAGTATGACTCAGCATGACTTTGAGGCTCAAAATAGTAATACCCTATTGAGCCTCAAGGAAAGCTTGGCCATCATGTTGCTATGGTAACCCACAAAGTAACGTTGAGCTGTCGGGCACTCTTTAGAGTGTCCCCGGTTGTGAGCCAGCGAACATGCGGGGGTTGCGGCCGCTCGCCGCAGCCTTGGCACGATTAACTGCCTTTTTGCGGGAAAGAGCCATCAGAGACCTGTACGGTATCGGCACTTTAGAATCACAACTCCCCGACGGACAACAACATGCCGCCGCATTTTATCCTTTCCTCACAACAACCCTAAACCATGCATGGAAGGCATTTACACAGTGGATTTGATTCTTGAGAAGTGACTCTTGCTGCTAGCTCTTGCAGTGGTGTCTCTTAATGTCGAGGCAAGATTTTGTGGCACTTTCCTGGAGAGAGACAAGACCCGGCTATGCGAGATATATTGCCCTATGCCCAAGCAGTCGTCTTGCCGTACTATTGAGGCAAGTTCACGGACCCTGGCTAGCACAATACCGCAGTTACTCTACTCGAGTAGGATTGACACTGCTGTAAAAGATGCGACCGAGGGCCCACCAAAGAAGTCACTCCCTCAAGAGAAAGAACACGGACTTAGGTATGCTGGCTGCTAGAAAAACCGGCCAGTTTCTCATTGAATACAGGCATAGTACATGCCATAATTATCTTGATATCCATCTCAGCCATCACACGAATTATGGGCCACTAAACCGAACAGCCCTAACCCACGTACTAGCATGCATATAAACGCGATGCCGGTAGATATATCAGTGGTCACTTGAAATCCGGTCTTTTCAAGCAGCATGATAGCAACACCCATGGCAATCAGAATACTGGTACGATATCATCATCCCACGAGCAGCAAGTCACCAAACATCTCCCAAAGAGCCAAACCATTAATATACCAATACCCTTGGGGGGTTCATTATTCTTCTTTTTTCCTTTCTTTTCTATATTGAGCCTTTATCTTGCTCTAATGACTCTACCGGTATTTCCATATCACCGATTCTGTCATGTTTCGCCTCGCTATGGTTGCGACTTAGAACTTTTGTTTATCTTATCACCCATGACCACTATTTGAGTGTCTATCAGTCCCCCTTGTTCGCCCCTCATCGCGGAGGATCGCCGAGTCCAACGCCCAAATCCTCGCTGTCGCAGGAAGAGTCAGACCGTGAACTACCCCGCGTGGGAGCTGGGCAGTCGCAGGTGGGGACCGGGAGCGCATAAGTACCGTACAGTAAGGCAAGTCTCTCCATCGTGGGGCTACCTCAAATGTGCAATTCTGGAAAGCCCAGAATTTCGCTTGCCCCACGAACTACGGGAATTTGAGTAGCAGCAACAACACTCCGGAAACATGGCCCCGAGAGGGATCCCCTTGCCTCAATCAACTTTGAACAAACGTGATTGACAGATCAAGCACTTGGTCTCCAGTTCGGATATGGTACATCTATCGAGGGAATAGCTCTCTCTTGGCTCTTGCTGAGGCTTGTGTTTCCCGACGAGCTGGTTGCCGCGCACCGCCACCGGTGGCGTCGTAGCGCCAGTAAATGAACAGTCAAGATAGTATGATACTTGCAAATCAGAAATGCGGAGCCCCAAATTCAGGTAGTACGATTTGCCATAACTTTAGCACATTAATAGACTACACGTCAATAGCACCCCGCTCCATTTCACTTTTTCAGCTTGCGTGCAGAAATTGCATACCGTATGTTAGCGAAAACAAAAGAAAGAAAAGAAAGAAGAAAGGGCGTAACTCTCGCTTGGCTCGCGCTCGCAATCGGGTGTATCAACGGTGGGGGACGCCAAGGAATAGAAGCCAAGCTTTGGTGAGCTATTCCGATGAGCCTCACTAACCTCTTGGGGTAAAAGCAGGCATGAGCATCTGATTCTTCCAGGCAAGTAGACATCCTTGACCCAGTTGCGACCGGTGCCGAAAACAACTGGTAATCCCTGTTGAGATGCCTTGAGGCAACGAGAGCGATCAAATTGTTCCCTACGGTATATTATGGTACAATACAAGTAACTTACCCCAACTGATTCGTGGGCATGACAGAAGATGTAATAGCTTTCTTTCTTTCTTTCGTAACAGTTTGCGCCAATCATCAGGCAAGATTCGACAGCTACTGGTTCTTTGAAATAAGAACCTCCCCCATAACCTCCTCGAATTAGTTCTTTCCGGAAACCGGTAATGCGGTATTCTGCGTCAGGGCTATCTATAAGAACCCCCTTCTATCCCTCCATCCCTAAATTCTCCATCTTTTCAAACAAACACTCTCACGGAACCACACCGATCATCGCCATGACTACCAGAATTACCTACGTCGATGGGGGCTACCAGCAATCCCTTCCACTAATTTCAACTACACTAAAGTCCCACATTGTGGATCTCACCGCCTCGCATACGCTCACTCAGGTTTATAACAATTCATCCACTAGGGATATCTCTGAAGCTCAGTACACATTCCCTCTCTATGAATCCTCCGCCGTCACGGATTTCCAGGCCCTGGTTGGGGAGAGGACAATTAAGGGAGTAGTTAAGGAGAAGGCCGAGGCGAAAGCCATATATCAAGCTGCTAAATCCGCCGGAAGAGTCACTGCTTTGTTCTCCCAGGATACCAGCGAGGTGTTTACGACCAGCGTGGGAAACATTCCAGCGGGTGGATTGGTGGTGGTAGTTATTAAGTACGTGCACGAGCTGAAGCAGGATATTGATGTTGATGGGGTCAAACTCGTCATCCCTACAGTCATAGCTCCAAAATACGGAAACGGGCCCGCCACCACAGGTTCGGTTTTCAGTGACCGGTGGCGGACCTGTTGGGGCATCTTTTCGCGGGAGATTCGGGATATTGGAAACGCAGATGCTTCAGGACTTTCCCTCTTCATCACCGCAACAATGAGTGGGACGATTAGGGGTGTTACATCCTCTAGTCACCCCATTTCTATCGGCCTTGGCTCTCATTCTAGTGACGACGACGAAGACTTTAATCCTAAGAAGGCGCATGCAACGCTTGCTCATGCTTCGTCGTCTCTGGCTGGGCTCGACAAGGATTTCTCCCTCCTGGTTAAGGCCAACAGTATCGGTGACCCCAGAGCATTCCTCGCACCTCATCCGACTCTCCAAGATACGTCTGCCCTTGTGGTTACAATGGTTCCGAAATTCGCCCTCCCCCCGCAAGGTCATGAGATCATATTTGTTGTTGACCGGTCGGGGTCAATGCATGACAAGATAGCCACAGTCCGATCTGCTCTTCAACTTTTCCTAACCTCGTTGCCGGTAGGCTCATACTTCAATATCTGCTCTTTCGGATCCAACCATTCATCCCTTTGGCCACAATCGCAGAAATATTCGGAGGAGTCATTGAGCGTGGCGAAGGCTCACATTTTGGGTTTGGATTCCAACATGGGTGGAACGGAAATATTTGCCCCTGTGATGGACACTATGAGGAGACGGCGAACGGACATCAGGACCGAAATTCTCATCCTTACCGACGGAGAAGTCTGGGGCACGGAAAACTTGTTTGGATTTATCAACGAGTCTTCCAAGGACGGGAATGTCCGTTTCTTCTCACTTGGTGTTGGGAATACAGTCTCACATAGTCTTGTGGAGGGAATTTCGCGAGCTGGAAGGGGGTATTCGCAGATTGTCGATGTCACCGGTAACCTTCAGAACAAAGTCATGCGCATGCTGAAGGCAGCATTGACACCTCATGTCAACGACTGGGACATAGACTGGGCGGGAAAGCCTGAGAAGCAACGCGCGACTCTGACCACTCCTGCCCCCATCACTGTTGCTCCCATTTCCCCCTTTGACCCAAGCTGCGACCCAGACAACGCTCCTGTTGCCTCACCTGATAACACACCCACCCTCACGTTACCAAAGGTCATTCAAGCCCCCGCGATTGTACCCGCACTGTTCCCATACTCCCGCGCGACCGTCTACTTTTTGATATCCAATGGCGACCGACCGGAAAAGGTATTCCTCAAGGGTTCCGCGCAGGACACTAACTCAAACACCATCTGTCCGCTTCAAATTGAAATTCCTGTGCAAGTGATAAGTTCAGCGGGGGCATCACTAGGGCTGTATCAACTGGCCGGACGCAAGCTCCTCCAAGACTTTGAAGAGGGCAGAGCCTCATACCTCGAAGACATCTACGATAAAATAAGGGAGCCAACAAAGTACGCCGAACTCATCGCGAAAGAAGGAACAAGGGTCGGTGTCGAATTCGGGCTGGCTTCCAAGTGGACTTCTTTCGTAGCGGTTGCAGAGGACGGATCGACAGGGGAGGGGCAAGCGGATGAGCGGGTAGGCGAGAGCGCGGTTGTGTTTATGGAGGGAGAGACACAAACCGCCGACTCTGTACCCATAAGGCCTTCCTCTTGGGTAGCTGGGTCCGGACCGGTGGTTTACCATGCTGGCTATGGTGCAAATTTTGGATTCGGAGCACTACATGACCCAAACCTCCTCCAGCAACAGACACTACAGATGCAACAGGCGCAGGCTCAACTGCCTCAGGGTCTATCATCCGGAGGAGGGGGCGTAGGCTTTGGCGCATCGCCTGGGGCATCTTGGGGCAAAAGAAGAACAGCGACAGCCGGTGGGAGAAAGCACTTATGCGCAACGATCGCACAAGATGACGAAGCTCTCAACCTGGTTGCGGGGGCCCCAGCTCCTCCTTTGTCATCACCGCACTCCAAAAACCCCACATCTCCAGCCTTTGACCCATTCTCACCCAATACCCCTGCGTGTGGCACTTCGTCCCCGGTGTATAGCCCTTTATCCCCAGGGTACAGCCCCTCCTCCCCGCCGAGGGTTTTCGTCCAACATGGAATCATTCCATTACCATTACAACACTCCACATATTCTGCGACCTCCCCATCCCGATGTGACCCAGCCCTCGCCACCTTCACCAGTCCGCCCGCATCCCTCGGCGACCTTCCACCCAACCTATCACTCCCTCTCACCCCTTCCCTTCTCGCGCAATTCCAGAGCGAGATGGAAGGACCGGCGGAGAATGTGGAAAACCCATACGATCGGTCTCCGACCTAGCCACCCTCCAGCTATTCCACGGGATGTTCAAAGCGGACGGGAGGATATTCTCTTGGCTGGGCTTGCAAAACCGCGGGTTGGAAAATGCGCACGCTGATGCGGACTTTGTCGCGACGGTGGCGGTTATCGTCGCGCTGGAGAATAAGTTCCCGGAGCTATTTGAGGAGTGGGAATTCATGGTTTCGAAGGCTAAGGAGGCTATCGAGAAGCTTTATTCGGAGGGGGATCGCGTGGCCGTGGAGTCGGCTGTGCGGGCGGCTTTGGAATTGTGAATTTGCTACCGGTATTGTAGGTGGTGTGCTTCTTTTTATTTCTTGCGAGCGCGAAGGTGGGGGTTATGATGTTATGATTAAAAGATTCCTTTTGCGTCTTGTTGAGGTGGTTTCTGCCGGGGAGTTGATGGAGGGGGTGGGCTGGGAATATGAATGCCGATTTTGTTTCCTTGTTTCTCTCCTTCTAAGCATTTAGTATTGGTTAATAAATCATAAGTTAACCTATGTACCGGTATCAAGAATTGCTATTATACTATCGTAAACGCCGTGACTCGAACCCCGACCGAACCCTCCATGAGCAAATAGTGTATAATTTTCCCTAGCGGTATTCGCCCCACGAACAAAGCTCTAACTTAGTATACAAACCGGGGATACCTGTTCCCCTCTTTCATTCGTAATGGGTGACGGAAGGAAATTAGTGATGGGGAACCAACAGATATGAAAGGTGCCAAGGAAATATCCTCCACCAGGAGCAATTGTCCACGATCTTCGAAACTTGGCCTACTGGGAAGGGTAGTCGGAATCGAAATGGGAGGTGAGAAGCTAAATTTACTGGTGGTTAACTTAGTTTACTAATATTGGGGTGCCCCTTTTGTCGAGCTTCTAACTCCTATGGAAGGGTTCCGTCAATGCTTTCCGATCAGCAGGGGTTACAAAACAAGCAACGACGGCGAGCGGAAAGGGTATATTGGGTCGCATATTGTAAGTTGGGATGTGCTGAAATAGATAGAATGAGCAAAAAAATTGGTGCCTTTCGTATGGGTAGGGGGAAAGGTTTATTGCGAAATCTTGTGAATAGGCAAGTGGCGAGTTGCGGATGGCGGAAAGAAAGAGGGATGAGTGAGGGGAGAGAGAAAATATGTTTTGTGAGCCTGTCGCTAAAAAATCACTTCAAGTGTTTTGCTGGATACTCCCGTACTGACGGGGGTTCATTGAATGCATAGATCTCTCACTATTGCTTGTTTGATAAAGGTTCCATACACCCACGCTATGCTAGAACGTGGTTGATGCCTGATTTCTTCGGTAATGCTAGTACATACTAGACAGATATCGACAAATATGTGATAACATGACCCAAGCGGGGTGGCGAAAGAAATGATAAATGATACATCAAAGGGGTTCACATGTAGAGAGCAGAAGGGTATGGAAAAGCAGTGACAGACTACCGAGGCACATAAAATTTGTCAAATGGCACTCAAATTAAAGAACGAAGAGTGTAAAAAGAAAGCACTAGCGGGGACCAATGTGATAACAGCAAATTCCAGCTATGTGATCCAATCCGGGGATTTTGGAATCTGGGATTTCCGGTTAGTCTGCATGAGGAGAATTGTCTATAGCGGGCTCAGGATTGTTTTTCGTCAAGTGTTATTGCTGCCGGGAGGGATATGTGAGTTATGTGGGGCTTTTCGTCCGGCGTCAAAACCTGCGGATCCTTTTGGCAGGAGGTTCGGATGACTCGGACGGCTTCGGAGGGCAGGGCTCTGCCTGCTGAAGCCAAGCTGCATACTCGGAAGCGGAATCCGTTCGGTCACATAGCAATTTTACGATTCCGTCGTGCATATTCTTGGAGGCCCACGAGGCCGGTGTTTGACCATAGTTGTCGGTTGTGTCAAGGTTGAGGTTGTCTCGTGCTAGGAGCATCCTGACCACATCCTGATTTCCGTTGCGCGCAGCCCACGAGAGCGGTGTTTGGCCATCTTTGCTAGTTATATTGGGATCCACGTCGTCCCGCGCTAGTAGTATCTTAACCACTCCCTTTTTCCCTTTCCGGGCCGCCTGCAAGAGGGGTGTCTGGCCGTACTCACCCGCCAGATTTGGATTGACGCTGGCCCGCTCCAGGAGTACTCCGACGGTTGCCTTGTCCCCGTTCCGTGCGGCCCAGCAGAGCGGTGTTTGGCCACCTCTGTCCGCAGCTTCGGGATTGACGCAACTACGTTCGAGGAGAATCCTGACAGCTCCCACTCTCTGGTCCCAAGCCGCCCACAAGAGTGGTGTTCGGCCAAATTCGGTGTCAGCTATACTGGGGTTGGTGTCGTTCCTTCCCAGTAGTCTCCTCATGACTCCTTCATGCCCCCACTGGGCCGCAAAGGATAGAGGGGTCCGGCCGCTGGCGCCAGCCGAGTTTGGATTGACGTCTTCCCGCTCCAACAGTATCCTCACCACTTCCTCATGCCCCATCAATGCAGCGACTGAGAGGGGTGTGTGCTCATTTTTGTCAGGGGTGTCAGGGTGGACGTCGCTACGCTCTAGTAGTGTTGTAACGACTGTCCCATGCCCGTTCTGCGCAGCCCGTGAGAGCGGTGTTTGGCCATATCCATTAACTTTGTTGGGATTAACGTCGAGCTGTTCTAGAAGTACCTTCACGACCCCGTTATGCCCGTACTTGGCAGCCCAATCAAGCGGTGTTCGCTCCCACTTGTCAACATTGTTTAGGCTGGCATCGCTATTCTCTAATAGCATCCGCACGACATAGGCAGACCCACTCTCAGCAGCCCAGGAGAGAGGCGCTCGGCCATCTTCGTCAACTATGTTAGGATTGATGTCGTCCCGTTGGAGCAGTAATGTCACAATCTCCTCAGGCGCTCCCTCAACAGCCAAGGAGAGAGGTGTCCGGCCATCTCTGTTAGCTATGTTGGGATCTAGGTCGTTCTGTTCCAATAGTATCTCCACGATGTCTATTTGTTCATTGATCACGGCCCAGGAGAGCGGCGATTGGCGAAATAGATCATCAGTCGTGTTGAGACTAGCGCTGCTCCGCTCTACCAGAATCCTCACAATTCTTGTATGCCCATTCTCGACAGCTGCGCAGAGCGGTGTTTTTCCGTATCCATCAACCGCCTCGAGGTTCACCTCGCTGCGTTTGAGCAACATTCTGACAACTTCTTCATGCCCGTTTTTGGCGGCCCAGAATAACGGTGTTGGGCCGGGCATGGTTTCACCTGTTTTGAGAGTGGTGCCGCTTTGCTCGGCTAGCATCCTCAGGACTCCGTAATGTGAGCCCCTAGCGGTCCAAACGATTACTGCACTCAGGCAATTAGTTACCTGTGCCTCTTATTCAGCCTCTCACGCAACGGCCATCTCCACCAGCCTGGAGCACTCAATGAACAATATCAGGTGTGGGAGGAGAATAGAACAGCTAGGAAGGCTTCACTTACTGGCAGCTCCCAACGGGAAAGAAGGGAAATCACGGGTTATGCTGACGATCAGAGCGGAATCAAAGTTGGCTTGCCGTAGAGCGTCGGCTACCCGAGCGTTTCTGGGCGGTAGGAAGAACACAGAAAAATAAAGGAAATGCAATTATGCTATTGGTAGTTGTATTGGTTGTTCTTCTGGTTAGAAGGCCCTTGCTGTTCACTTCCTTTCTTGCCTGGCTACCTTGTGTTTTGTGGGGAGGCTGGTGGTGGGGGACTGTCCCATTACACCTTTCAGAAAACCTTGCCCCCCACAAACACACCAGACGGGGGTGACGTAGCGTAACCCTACAAGGGCTGTTGTTATTTCTCTGATTTTGTTCTTCGTTATTTTTCTACTATCGGGGGAAGCCCTCCGCTACTTATAGAAGACCCATCCCCTATTGACATGACTTGTGCTATACGTACTCCATTACATCGTACTTCGTCACCATGACACTCCTCTTACCGCATGACTGACCCAACATGGGAAGCGTACCCAGTCATGTTAGCCCCGTTCGGTATATCCTATCCAATCCGGAGGACCAGCTTCTCATCTCTCAGGATGGATGTCTAGACTGCTTCCCGCCTGAGGTTATCAGGAAGTACTGACAATCTCCGCCACCTAACAACAAGGGCGAACCCTGCTACAATACATATAGGAGGGTATAGACAGAAGCCCACGGGGATACCTACATACTGCCAGTGTTCCCAACGGGCCAGGCTGGCCAGGCTTCGGTAAAGCCGGGCCCGGCCTGTCGAAATTCTCTCGGATCTAGCCTGGCCCGAGCCTGCAGGCCTGTTTAAGCCTGAGCCTGGCCTGGCCGAGCCCGCCTATAGGCCATATAGGCTTTTTCCCGGCTGCCTGATAGGCCGGCCTGGCCTATATAGCCTAGGCCGGCCTATACGGCTTCGGCCGACCCACTCATAGTGAGCGGCTGCTCTGTGTCAACAGCAAAATTCACGGTAAATGTTTCCCAATTACGGAATATGATTAAAAATAAAGTAACGGTTTCGCTTATTAGCAAAAAAAACACAAAAAAATACTAGAGGTAGTGAATTAATTAGTTGAATTAATGATTAATTAA
>Ga0307509_10000311_pt1 | contig 80106 bp, 80 predicted proteins | sample 10_EM_MG_FD_202245 | JGI IMG/M metagenome (GOLD analysis project Ga0307509, IMG submission 202245) | Populus trichocarpa ectomycorrhiza microbial communities from riparian zone in the Pacific Northwest, United States - 10_EM | ecosystem: Host-associated > Plants > Roots > Unclassified | place...
TGTGGGTTTGACTTTGCGGTGGATGTGGTTAAAACATCAATAATGTCCGACCAAGGAATGAAGTAACGAAAAGTCAGAGTTGTGAAATCAACATAGCCCATCCTGCAGGTACTGGGGCTTTTGGAACTAAAGCTTCTTAGTATCAAGAATGAAAGCCTCTTGTATTCTAGGAAACACAGAATTTTTTAAAAATGAAAGTGTTGGTGGTATTTGGGTAGGTCAAAGTTGTTGAGGTCAAATTCGCTGAATTTGCTCTTGTCCCAGAGTCAAATCAAGGTCTGGATGATAGAATGCTTGGAATATGCATGCCAAGCTATACGAAAAGACTCTGGATCTGTCTACCGCAAAGTCTCTAATACCTCTGATTTAGTCGAAAATAAAAGAGAGAGCTTCCCACGAGATCTCTATATCGAAAGGTGCTGGGTGTTATTGGGCTAGGTATCTGGTCCCTGCAAAAGCGGGAGATTATTCCTCCGGGGCCTTGAGGAGCCAACGATAGTAGTTTTGTACTGCAAGAATCAATGCATTGCTGTGCCGGACTCCTATGAAACTAAGTGCTGCATTACTGACTTTTATTAGCGCTTTTAGCCTTGTTTGTGGTTTCCTTTGACCGCAATCATGGACATCTCATTGGAGAAATACGACCTTAGCCGCTCTTACCGTCCTAATATTATACTACTAGAGAAGTCGTTGAGATTCAACACAGAATGCAGGTAGTTCTTCGTGTGTGTGTGTGTGTACCACGCGGGACTGAAACTCATGACCACCAAAGCACACCTTTATGTTAATTCTGATTCATCAGTAGCGTGTATGGATAATCGAACCCCGCAGCTTAAGAGAGTCTCAACGGATGACTTCTACTCTAGACATTTGGAACATATTTCCTAAATCTTGGGCGGCTGTATCTCCGCAATAACAGATTCTTGCTAAATGAGGTTACTGACCCGTTCCTCTGTCCTTGCCCTGGGCTGCCAGAGCATCGTTAGCCTTCTTAAAGAAACACACCTCATCCCATTAGTACAAAATTAGCACAAAATCTCTAGAGTTTTCAGGCATTAATTACATTCAAAAGTATTTATGGTGTAGGTCCTCGATAGGGTCGGGAAACTTCTCTCCCCCCCTACCCCCTAATCCCGCCATAGACCAACTTAGCACTTTCCATCCCTATTATTTGTGCTGGAAGTTTGCAGGGTGCTGAATATTGGGGATATTAATGTAACCGACAAAGCTTTACGGAAAGTTGGAACGGCTTGACAACTGATAACTAATTTAAATAAAGGAAGTTAAATATGAGTGCTGTACACAATCGAGATCTTGATATTTGTAGAAGTTTATGAGTTTAATAATTCGTTACTAATAAGTTTGAGCAACGGTCAGGTTCTTAGGTGCAAGTACTCACTTTAGAATGGGGCACAGAATTCAAGCATTAGTAGGGTGTGCTGGTTGAAATCACACTTATTCTAAGTACTCTACACAATGAGACTATTATAACACTTGATGGTGCCCCCCGGGTAACCTTGCGGTAGCCTGGGAAGGTTCGCCTTGGTACCCGCAAACAGCAAAGCTACGGTAGTTTCCCTTACTTTTTAGCCTATCATAGCATTTTACAGGGGTGCACATTAGCTTATGCACCAATGAACGTCTCTTTTAGAATAAATATCCTTTTGATTACAAAATACAGTAATACCAATACCAGTATGATTAAATTTGACCAATATTCCCTTCGAGAAAGCAAAGGTCCAATAATCAAAAATCACGCACCACCAACCCGACTCAACAGAAAACCCCTCTCCTCTCCCAATATTCTACTAAACCCACAGCTGGGGATTAAATTAACCTGGCTTAACCGAGTGCAATCTCATGTCTGGTCCACTCCAGCCCTATTTGCCTACACACCCTGCCTAGCTTTCCTGAGATTACTAGCCCCCCCCCACAGAGGCTTCATCTACGGGTACACTGGAAAGCCGACAATTCTCATTCCCGATATTTTCTAGCTGGGAGCTTTTAAGCCCTTCCGATATGCAAGCTTTGTGCTGAAGGTGAAGGGGATTCTAGGCTTCAACATCATATCCCGCATAGTACCCTGTGGAGGTGGCACTAATGCTTTTACTGCGCAGAACTGTTCTACTTAATCGTGGTGGAGTACATGTGTCGGCGTATATATAAGCAAGCAACTGCGGTGGGGCTACTAGAGGTTATGATCTTCCAGATCACAATTGCTGGAATGTGGGTGAGTTAGTACTTATCACTGGAAATGACGAAAATGGGAGTGTATGTTTAGTGCGCGTGCTCAAATAGGCTCAGATTTCTTTTACCATATTTCCTCATTACCTCCTTTTGAACTTGTCATTTACTTGTATTTTTCCCAGGCAAGAAACCTCCTCAAAACAGGGGTTGCTTGGTAGGCTTTCACTGATACCAGGTTTTTGAATTGGGCCAGGTCTAGCTGGAGGGGGAGTTTATTATTGAGGTATCATATTCAGTAACACTTCACTTTTGGGGGTCTGGCTTTGGGCCCGGCGATTCAGAGCTCCACTCGGATTTTTGTGGTTGGTGTGATTCCAGGGATTATTAGGGCACCCCTTCGGGTAAAGGAGAGTCTCCTACCCATGTTTTTACCTTGAACTCCACCTACTTCTATCCCCTCGCGTTCGAGAGTGCATTCGAGTTACTCAATTTTGCCCTGAGTACTATTGAGAAACGAGGGACGGTCAAACCCACTGTGCTGCTAAGGACAGACGTGCATGCCATAAGAGTTAGAGTTATTGGGACTCTGGCTAATGTCTCTTGCGTTTCAACCTTTGGGTAGAGGTTTGGTTGTTCCGGAGAACCCTAGCCCTCGGCCCTCCCCCGAGGCAGGTAAACAGAAAGACAGAACAAGCCTTACTATGAGAGTAAGCTCTAACCTCTAGCTTAGGTAGTAGACGGAGCAAACACCTATCTTTATCCGCCTGCATCTTATCACCGTTTCTTAGAGCAGGATTTTGAGGTTCTCGATTTTGATTCCCATTGAAATCACAAAGCCCTTCTATTTGAATCCGATATCCTACAGTACGATAGAGCTGCTCTACTGTTGACTCAACACTATCACTCAAAATGGCAGCCGTGAGGGAACGCCGCATCCCCAAAGCGCTAACCACTACTGGAATACCCCAAGTGCAGAGCCATCGTAGCATAGTTCCAGACCCAGAAAACACTTCTGCGTGAGACATCCCTCCTAGGGACTACGAGTGATCGGCGGTGAACCCGAGTAACTCGGGTTCATCCCTGACGAGGGGGTTTATAGCACCGCGAGTATGTCCGAATGAATATTTAGAATTTTATTAATCTAAAGTTCTGTTTTGGATCCCACCCACCTTCGAGGTGCTTAGGCAATCATGCTCTAATGGTTTCTCGCCTCCTCGCCCTTGGTGTAATCCGGAATTACGTGGACTCGGCTTCGGGATATCTGGGATTCTACAAGAAGGCAGCCGCCGTTAAGGGTAATTACTAAAACTGGATAACTCTTTCTCTCGGCTTTAGGAGGGAAAGCGCTCATGACTTAATACAAAGGCTGCAGGGTTGTTCCTTTAGAAACTCTTTGAGGGCGCAAATCTACACAGACTGGAGGGCTTGTGATGCTTCTCCCTGGTTTAGGTGGAGGAACTCGAGCTGGCTTCCTAGCTAGGGCGGCTGCGGCTGCGGTCTTGGCTGTGGCTGTGGCCGTAGTAGTTGTGGATTATTGGAGACCCGGCACCTAAATCTAGTAAGCTGATTGAAATACCGGAGGTCCGCTTGGCCGTTCCGAGAATTTATTGGAGAGAGGATATTCGGTCCTGTCTTCTATTTTTGTGTTTTTCTAATGATCATTATTGGGGAGATATCGTATTGATTACTCTCCTCGGCAAATCTCCTGTGCGTTAGCGGAAGTCAACATGGCCATACAGCAAAAACTCTTATGATTCGCTATCTCTCTAAGACCTTGTAAATTGCGACATCAACCAACAATAGGCTTAGTAATAGAATTGGGGAAGCTAGTTAGTGATCCAACACAGCTAAAGGGACTCTAGTTATGCCGTCCAATAAAGCACTAATCCTTCTTGAGAGCTTTTGCCTTGAGTCACGAGATTAGCTAGCTAATCTCGTGACTGTCGTAAAAACTCTTGCTGGTGAACGGCAAGAGTTTTTACGACGTGTTCCTATGGGAATCGGAAATTCTGTCAGTTTAGCCAAATCTCATTTGCCCGACAACAGAGCAATAGAATGCACTCTATTATCCCTTACTCCAGCTGTATTGCCAATCACAGGGGGACTTCAGCCTCAGGCCTCAGAGAGGGTTGGATTTCTATGATCCCTGGCTAGACTGCAGTGTTGACAGCCCGGTTGTATCAAGCTTCGAATGATGTTTCATGCCTGTCTTTGTAGGATCATCTCTCTCTCATCTGAGGTTCCGTAGATCTCCAAAACAGATGGGAGAAACCCGGACATGCCCCAAGTTAGAAGGTAAAGCTCTAGTATGCTAAAAGGAATTGCCGTACTGGTATATCGCTTCCTTATAAATTAACGTATATCCTCGTGAAGGTTGCGCGATCCCGCATATCAGACGTCATGCAGATGTTTTCAACTGGGGTTTTTTCTTGACATGTAGCATACAATCGGAGGGTCGATTCTATTTGCGACTTTCAACTACAAGACCAATATAACGGATAGAGCAGTGACAGGATTCCCACGGATCAAAAACTGAAAATCTCTGACTTAACCCTTTTTCCTTTTTTAGGAGGATTTCTACAGCAAGGTCTTTTTTTGCTGCCACATCGTCGTAGATTTTCTGGCCATCGATTGATCAGCCATGATCCAATATTCCAATTACTGGAGTATGGATGAAAAGGCCGGAAAACCTATGACGGAAAAGCGGGGGTCTATGTTGATCAACAGATGAACTTTGTGGAGGAAGCACAGGGCTTCTGAAGTTGAAAGCACAGGCTAGTTGCACGAAGTCTGTTGTTCTCTAATCATGAGTTTTGGAGATTCTGAAGAACTTTTGGGAATGTCAATTAATCTCTACAAGGCCAATTTGTACTGCGACCAACTTTCGATTATTGCCTCAGAATATTTTATCATTAGTGAGATAACCTGTCGGTATTTGTTTTGGGCTGTTATTGTCTTCTAGGGCTGGCTATTCCCCGTTTATCCTGACTGCCTGTTCCCTCCCCTGCGATCTCGCTATTCATTTTTTCCGATCTTTTTCATCTACACCCTAGCACGGTACGAAGCTTTCCTAAAGGATCTGGACTGATTATATTCGAACTTCCGGTTCGGGAGATTTTGAACTAACCTTAAGCACTATTAGATGGTGTAGAGAGAGATAGGCCGAGCCACCATATACCAAGGCCGTGCCGACTGTAGACCAGACTTATTAACAGAATCAAGGAAATCTCTGGTTAGGGGGTGAACGCCTAGGCGAGTAAAACCGCCTTCCTGTCAGATAATGGCTGATACTAAACCCACGAAAATCTTGATGCCCCGGGAATCCCATGAAATCTTCAAGCCGAGTTCTAAATCCGGTGAAACAAAGGTAGGAGTTTGTTGGTTCAATCTCTCCACAATCGATGAGATGCATAACGATAACCATCATGTCTTCAAAATAAGGTGGAGATACAAAAGAAAGAGAGAAACATGCAAGGAGAAATTGACAGCAAGGGCTATACACCTCCAGAGAATTACAGGGGAGCAGTCTAGTATACTTTCGGGATCTCTGCTGCAGGAAATCCGAATGCGTTTGATTGTTATTAACTCTGGTCGTTCCTATAAGATGTGACACTTAGTATTCCTCTAGAGTTTGATAGAGCCCCCACACATGGGAGGTTACGTCCCTTGACCAATGACACAGTGCCCAGACGGATATCAATCGTGAGGAGCCTGGTTCTGGAGGAAGAAAGTAGAGAAGCACGGTGCGCGGGAAGTTCAGAACTGCAGTGACAACAGATAGAGGGGAAATGTATAACTCAAGGTAACCTTGGTGATGATTGAAGTGGTAGGTATATTATAATAAACGAACTACGAAGTAGCCTACTATATTCAAGGCTGATAAGCCAGTTGGAACAAATAGCAAAAAAAAAGAAAAGTTGAAAAAAAGAAAAGTAGGGAAAACAAAAAAAGTAAAAACTTGAAGAGAAAAAAAAGAAATACCAGTGAATGGGTTAGGTCAAACAAGACTCCACACACCGGGCCCCGAAAGATAACACCAAAGACGAGGTTCTAGGTCTAAAAGATGTTCGGGTGGGCTACTTAAGAACAGGGAGTGAGTCTCCGAACACTCCTGGCAAAAATCGCCCACCGGGGCGGTAAGACAGCCCCCAAGGATCCACTCTAGAACGCCCGCCAGGCGCCGTCTGAATCGAGATCAGCTCCAAATTGGGAGATCGAACATCGAAAAAGCTTTCAATAATCTGGCATAGGGATTTTTCACTTTTTCTTTCCGAGTCAAGCTTGCAGTTCCGAACCAGGCCTTACCTTGTATCCTAAGCGAATCTCAGACGTGCTTTTTATTTTTCTTAGTGGCACCCCACTTCATCATACCTCGTCACTCGCGGGGCGATAAAGTAGAAGGCTTCATTTCTCATCTCTCTCGGATTTTTAACAGAAAATGGTCTCTTGAGCTCAGGCTGCACAAGGCGTTCCTACCCATTTGATTTGCTGCGTTCAATTTACTCATAATTGATGCAAGGAAATTCGATCCGTCTGAGTAGAGACGGATGGGAGAGTAAATGATAAAAGCCGAAGCGGAAAAGGGGTATTTTAGCTAGCGAGGTCCGGAAGTCAGGGTACAGATTGGCCGTAACCCATTAAAATACCAGGGGGGATGGATCGCTACTAATCAGGAATTTTGAGGTACACGAAATTGGGTTGATAGTGGACTGTCCTATGGCGGCCTTAAGCATTGATTGGTAAGTGGTTTACGATCCACCCAGCATCGAATGTTATCACGGTTTGCCCAAGAAGCCCCCCAGAGAAATATGGGGGTTGATTTGGGATTGGAACCGGAATAAACCTTGCTACCCACAGTTTAAAGTGAGAGATCATGGCGTGCGCTAGTTTAGTGGTTACTGCCCGGATCGACACGGCCGCTGGCGATACACTTTCTTTGACATGAAATGTTCCTGGGAGGGGGGTGGAAGGTGGAAAGGGGGGAATAAACCTCTTCTATCGAGCTAAAAATTTAATTGTGATTATTGAAAACACAGCGGCTATCACCGGACACTCTTCCCTTCATTAAAGTCAGGATATGGCTGCCGGCAGGCCCTTCAATGTTCTCCGGCGAGAGGGTGAGAATGAGGGAAATATTGGACATGGTAGCGGTAGTATTTTTGCAACCAGGTGGCTCTTGGGAACTCTCACCCACCAGATGGCCATGAGAAAGACGTTTATTTTTTACTCTGGCCCCAAGTAGCTGATTGGGCCGAATCGGCTAGACTGCACCTGTGCCTCTAAGCGCACCAGACTGCCGGGAAAGCAAATACTGTTGCAGCTCGGTGGAATCCCGCCGAGCCTAGGCACCGCCGTTAGGCACAGCAGGCTCACCCTAGAAGTCCTGGGAAGTACTCACAATCTAGAACCGCGTCCCAGGTATCCGCCCAACTTCAATGGTAGCAGTGTGCCCCAAGTCACGGTTTTTTGAAGTAAGAATGGGCAAGATTTTCAAAAAAAAAACCCGAATATCGCTAGTCCCCCCACCCCCGCCATGATGCGGTGTGAGAAAAGCATCCCTGCAGAAAGTAAGTTTGAAATCATCTAAGTACCCTAGTGAAGCTATGGTATTCGGTTTCGGGGTAGTGCCCCTGGGCTACTATTCATCAAAATAGGGCAAATTTATGAAGTTCGGATTATCATCGTTGGATAGCCTGAACCCCGGGTCTCTGAACTAGCGGAGAATTCTGTAGAGTCCACGCAATGGAGTCGTCTAGGAAAGACCGGATTCATCCTGGGGATTTTTGTGACTTGGGCTTTTCCTCCTCTCTCTTTATCACTGAGAATTCGTCACGTCTAAGATGGCTGGGTTGCAGGGTGCGTCGTGGGGGTGAACCTGGTTACTGTACAGACGGTTCAAAAAACAAAGGTTTCAGCCCAGTAAAGACCCTCCACACATAATATTTGATCTTCATCACTCTGAACAAAGGAAAGAGGAGACGATCCCAGTAGCAAAGTGATAATAATCGGAACGAAGAAACGATAAATACCTATGGAAATAAAATAAAAGCAAAAAGGAAAGTAAAGCCCAAGAGATAAACGCCTTCTAACGCCCATGCGCCCGGATACCAATGTATCAAGTACTCAAGAGATCAACCCAGATGAATCGCAATGCTTACGCCTTCTTCCCGTCCAATATGATTAACAATGCTATTGACGGTTTCCGGGACTTCACTATTGATCATGACGGTAATAACACGGGAGCCCGTATTATCGTTCTTATCCTGACCGGCATTTGACGGACGGGGGGTTCTGCTCCTTCGAAAGCCTATACCCCTGTTGCTTCCCATAGTCCCCTGGTCTAGGGATATCGATCTTCCAACCATTCTTTCAGGATGTTTAGCAGCGAACTGTATGAGATCCCCTTGACTGAGTGAAGTTGTGAGGTGCAAATCATTGAAAAACAAGGACATATCCTCGCTGCCAGGGGGCGTGGCAACCGGGAAGCTAGCCTCTGACCCGGTATTACCATTCGTGACCAGGCCCGACCAGTCCGCAGGAGAAAGTGCTGGGCAGTCCGAAGATGGGGGTGTATAACTCGAGATGCCCGGCGTACCCTTTTGGCTCAACAAGGGACTTTCAAAGGCAACTGGTTGCTGCGACTGCTGATCCTGCTTTGCGTTGCTGGAATTGGGGTTCCTTCCGCTACCACCGTTATTGGCATTCCCGGGTTGACAAGTGGGCTCGAAGAGGACATTTAGTGAGCTTCCAGCCCCCTGAGATAGAGAGTTTCCGTATGCGTGCGATCGCGAGTGTTCGGGCTCCCGTTTCATCCCCATATTTGCTGGCTCCTGGCAGAACTGGGGGGCAGGTATCTTGCTAGCTTCCAGTGTATCCACTTGAGATTGCAGCTTTTGGGAAGATTTTTGGTTTGTCTTTTTGGACCCTCCTGTTTGAGAGTGCTTCTTGGGCTCCATCTTCCTGATTAGCAGCGAGTATCTGTATTTTTTCCAAAATTGGAAATTTCGACTGTTAGCCCTTAATTCTGGACGTGCATTATGTATGTACGCTTGTATGTGTATATGTGTGAACGAATGTGTGCAGCCAATGCAAGTCAACATAAATTCTCTTGTGTGCATGTCTCCTCCCCGTGGGTGGCTATTTGCGCAAAGGGGCAGAAGGAAAGCCCAAGAAACTAGAGATGTTCTTGAGACTGATCGGGGGTTTCGGAGATAGTACCTGTTTTTGGCCGACAAACTCGTCCGGCGAGGAAAGTAAGCTTTAACGATTGCTTTCCAGTTTCTCCCATGTTTCTCAATAGCTTCTAACAGTCGAACATCCTAGCCACCGAGAACATATGTCAGAGACCTTTGGATATAAATTTCCCCACAGCCTTAGTGAGGTCCGCATTTGGGCCGAATAGACATACCTCATCTGGAGTCCATGGACTATGATCGATACTTGGGTCCAATGCATCGTACCAACGCTTGGAGCACTCTGTCGATTCAAATAAATTAGAAGACAGGAAAATTTTGAAACCCTTAATGGTGGGATTGGGGAGGGCGTAAACATGAAGAAGAGTCAGGAAAACTGGGGAGTGAGGATGAATGGGTGGACTCACGGTCGCCATTTCTGGTTTTGACAACCTTCCGTATTGGAAAGACACATGTTAGTTTAGATCATAGCTGGCGCCACCTAGTCAAAGTTGGCTTGAACGTGATAGAGAGGTTTCTGTCAATTACCTGTGCCACTAGCGCCCAACTGCTCGTTGTCAGTTTTATCACACTTTGGCTTCTTTATGAAATTACGACACCATGCGAAGACACAGAGAATAAGCACATACCGGCTTCCATGTTCTTGAACAGCAGCCCATAACCTTTCGTCCTCCGCAACTTCCCAGGGTCCTTTGTTTACCGTGGCGGCTACTTTGTAGTGCCACCTCTTTCTGCAATCTTTGTTTGTACGTCCGGGAATACAAGAAGCAATGAGATGCCAGTCGCAAGCTCCTTCCCCACCTATCGATGATCGTCAGTAGCTATTCCCAAAACCTCACCAAACCCCAAAGTAAAAGGCAATGGGATCCATACCTTTCAATACTGCGTCACGGAGGATAGCATCTTCACCTTCGGTCCACTTTCTTCTTTCTCTAGGCATTCTCGTATAAAATTTAAGTAAGTGAGAGAGTGAGAGAGTGAGAGATTAAGAAATTGAGAGTGAGAGAGAGTGTGTGAGTGAGTGAGTGAGAGCTGAGGTAAGGTACGAGCAGCGCAGTGCCGAGTAAGATGAGGCAACTAGTCAAGGAAAAAGGAAGTTCAAGATCTTCGAACAAGCAAGTGAACTGAGAGTCGGAACCGGAATCTGGGGGATGATATAGGATTATTTGGGTGGCTTTACGAAGGCAACCACAACCTTCCAACCACTGAAGGCTGATTCGAGCGGGGTTGAAAGAGGTTGTTATCTAGAGGAATGGGAAAGAGGAAAACGAAACGGGAAAAAAAAGATGTAAGTTCGGGACAGGGACTTTAAGAAGAAGGGAACCCCGTGAGTAGCTAGGTTGTGAGTGAATGGGTGAGTGAGTAAGTGCGGTCTAATTATGGATGTAGGTGAGTTAGTGGGGTGAGTGAGCTACAGTACAACGCTTTTCCGGGGAGTGGGAGAAATGATCCAGCTGCCTGCGTTCCAACGCAATAAGGGCAGTGCAGCAGTTCGTCACATAACTGGGGAATAAAAACCAGAAACCCTCACCGCGCGTGGGGGGAGGTGGTAGTGGAGGGTGAGAGGGGGAGTAGGAGAAGTGGATATCCGGCCGCCGGGCTTCACTACTTGACTGCACTTGTATTGCGCTCTGTGATACGAGAGTTTCAAGTCATTGCGCCTAAGGTTCCTTCACCCTCAGTCAGGAGAAACGAAAGAAGATACCCGGAAATGTGTATCAATACGAAATTCTCTCTTGGGGTGCCCACGATTCTATTATCTGAGAGGTATTTCTTGGATATGTTTTCCACTCATAATTCGGTTAAGCCCAGAAGGTTAGACGATGAGATGCGACCATTTGTGCGTTTGGATTAAGCAGGTATCTTTTGATTTAATTTCTGCTTCCGCTGCTGCGCTGTATAGTACCCTTCCCTGCTAGTTAAGCTAGCCGAGCCCCTGGTTAAGGTGAGAGGTAGGGAATTCTTCTCGTCTGTCAGATCGGCGAGGGTTCCCACGAATTCAGGTACTCGGTTTCCCAATCCTTCATCTAGTGCGTAACGTTTCCCAATAATACTAGACTAATTATAATACAACTGGCAGCCTACACCAATTGTGGTAGTGTATGTAAACAAAGTAATTCAGGTAAACTACAGGTAGACCCAGATCCACAGAACTGGCTATGATACACCATCAAAACCTTCCCCACCAATACGATCCGCCGGGTTACCACACTTGGAATAAAATCCATGCATAGGGTAGCCCCTGATAGATAGAAACCAGTTGGCGCGTTTAGAGACACTTGAGTTTAAAGGTTATCACAATCATGTCCACGGGAGGAGATCCGTTCAAACTTTGGAGGAAGGAACGTACTTGGAAGGAGCTACTTACTCCAAGTAAGAGATACTGTGCCCGGAGAGGGATACTAAACAAATAGTAAAAAATCTGCGCATACCCGAGAGCCAATCGAAAATGTATCCCCCCGCCTTCTGGTACTGTACTTTCTTGCCTAGGACAAGCATCCTGAGCCTCAATTTTAATCTAGATCCAACACAATGCGGCGCAACAGGGAAGCTGAAGATCAAACCAAGGGCTCCAGCATACACCGCAGTAAAAGCGCCCAACACATATCTGCAATACTCGAGTACAAGTACCTGTACAGTATATCCATCTTACACAAGAAATTAGCTCTATTGAGCAAAAAAGAAAAGAAAAGAAAAGCAACTAAGTCTGCACAACCTGTCGGTAACTCATCGAAAATGGTAATGCTCGAAAGAAGAGCACAAACCAGGGGAAAAAGCAAGAAGAAAAAGAAAAAAGAACGCCATAATTTCGTGCCTCTGGTACCCGCGTAGGGAGTGCGTTTAACCCCGTCAAATATATCGAGTCTTAACTCTACATCTACATCTAATAGGGCTTAAACATGCCGAGTAAGCTCTTTTTTTCTCAGTTCACCCCGCGGATACCACAGGACGGGGGAGGCGGGTTGTTTCACACTCCATATAACCCGACCAGATAGATAGCAGACCCGCAAAAGCGACAAGGGAAAAGTGAGTGATTCCTCAAGCGGTGAATATGAAATCTTAAATAAAAAACAAGCATACGGGAAAAGGGAAGAATAGCAAGTACTTGTATCTTACTGGTACAGTACCTACCCATCTATCGCACTGAGCTGCCCAAGGCAAGCGCCCCCGAAAGGAAACGCTCCCAATCGGCTTCCCCTCAAAGAGACCTTGATTAAATTTTCGGGGAACAAAATGTGATGCGTGTCCTTGCCTCCTAATGACCAACTACGGTGGTGCTCTCGTCCTACTCCAGCACCCTTTCCAGGTCAAGCCTACCGGTAACCCACGCGCAAGGCCGTGAATGGTAGGTGACACGCAAGTGAATCTCAAGCAATAAAAAGGAAAGGGACACCCGGTGGTCCGGTTATCGGCAGTGAATGCTTCAAGAATAAAGTAAAGACTTTTCGATTGGCGGGCCCGGAGGCTACAGGGTCCGGTGGTTAAAGACGATGAGGGCACTGACGGGTATTTAACCTATCAAAAGTACATTTTATGTTGAGTATATACGAAAGGTGGACGTCTGTGGATCTGTGTTTAGAAGAGACCAGGAAAGTCTGTTCGATCACGAAAGGAATGAGCCGATGGGGGAAAAAGGATGGTAATACAGAGGCTTTCCATGATAAGGGGGGGGGTGCGAGAGCTTAGGTTAAACCGCTATTAGAACCAACAACTAGATACTTGTATAATAAACCATTATGAAGAAAAGGAAAAATGTAAAAGAGACGCATAACGCCCGCAGCGGTCGCTACGGCACATCATATCACCCACCGCGAAAACATAGAGAGGCGTTCCTATGATGCGTGGTTCAAGAGCCGAGATATTACAAATCACCAATCACCAACCACTACATCCTTTTTCGCAAGACGCACCTTAACGGCGCACCGTCCACTGCCCGCCCCATGCCCTTACTAAAAATTCATCCGGCCGGAGGCCATTTTGTCTTATCCCGTCAAGCTCACTCCCAAACAAGGTATCTATTGCCTCCCGATTACTTCGCAAGGACCAAGCCGAAAGGGTAAGAAATATAGCCCGCCTATTCCAAGCGAGGAATGAAGAAAAAGGAAAAATCTATGTATAATAATATTGTATATTATATATATATATATGTTTACATAAAATTAATTATCAGAAAATCCTCAGTTAACCTTTGTCTCCGATGGATGGTAAGCAAAGTAGGGCATACGCAAGGCTGAATATTCTACCGTGAAACCTGTGTTAAACACGGGGCGGTGATCACGGCAATAAAGATATCGCCCGGAGGAGGATGTGCTAGCCCTTCCCTAGCCCTCCGCTCACCTGCCCTACCTGTCTGCCGTCCGCACTGATTATTTCTGGTGTATTCGGGAATATCAGCAATGTCCAACTTGTTCAAAGGACACATCGTGTCTAGCGCTTACACTGTATATCTCAGGTCTTATTGCTCTGTGCTTTCTACGACCCCCCACTGTGTAACGGTATCTCCCATGTAACACCTCTTCATATTCAGCGATCTCATACACTAAGCACAAGCTACACCCCTCCGGTCTTTTTCTCTCTTCCCAGTGTCCCCGATATTCGGGATTTTCCAGTTCTGGAGAATGCTACAGGCTTACCCGCAGGATCCTGTAGACGCTGTAAGATTTGTGTAGTTTCTTTTTTTTTTTCGTGATGAACCGACTGCTCTGTCGGATAGCAGGACTAGGGGTATTCTCCCTAGGCCCTCCACCACGCTCGGTAGAGAGTGTTGTTAGGTTTTGGACTAGGCTAGGTGGTCGGAAGAGTTAAAGCCCTTTGGAGAAAAACGTGCTGGCGCGGATGAATGATTTTCCTTTCACTTGAGGGAGGGAAATATCTGGACCACTGCTATTTCTAAGTGCACGACTAGTTGTTATTTGACGCCCCCCCCCCCCTAGTCAAAAGTGAAAAAATATAATTAACTATGATACAAGGGAGAATGTTATCAGTACATTGGATTACTATCCAAGACTCTCTGGGCGAGCCCTTTGCAGTTCGTATCCAATGCAAGAAATTCGAACAGTTTCTATACCGAAAAGAGAACATTGGTCATATTATAATTTCGGCCTCGCAATGCAACTCTTTTGAACTTAGTACTGCATCGTGGCTCACAGCACTGTGCCTAGTTTGCCCAAGGATGGATAAGAAAGGAAGGATAGATAAACCCTATGATGGCATGGCAGCCCTAGTCGTAGAACGTCGTAGTATTAGAAGGATCGGGGGAGCGCATATACGGGGGAGCACAGAAGCGTGGATGTGTGGGTGTGCGAGTGAACAGGCCTTGAGCGCACTAGGGCACGAACGGATGCCTGGAGTCATGTTTGTAGTATGATAGTATCATAGTTTCCCCTTCTTTAACTGGCTGACGGCCAGCAACCCTCAATGGAGGAACACAAGTCTCCACATCTCCAACCTTCACCACAAAAGAGCGATTCTTTCACCCCCATTACCTGGGATGGCAATTTGTGTTGTGCAAATATGACGCCGAAGTGTACGTGGACTGTACTAGTACAGTACAGGTCCTCAGGTTTCGCCGCACAACGCTATGCAACGTTATAATTGCGATAACTATTAGTAAACCCGGCGAAAGATGTTGCGGGATCTGCTCCATTACAAGGGGAAGGGGCTCGGCGGGTGGAATGGTATGGTACTTGTATGGCTAAGGCTTGTTGTTAGCATGAGAGCTTCCTTGTCAGGAGGGATGAGCAAAAAGTAATACGGGGGGACCACAAGACGCGCCCGAGAGTAGTACAGGTACCACTAATGAAAGAATTTGTCAGATAAAAGTGTGGGCACCCAACCGGAGATTTTCAGCACCGCTTCTCCGCAATGCCACCAAACGCTTTAAGTTAAACGTAGCACACGATCGCACGAATAAAACAGGAGTGCGAACATCCGCCTCAAATAAAAGAGACAAAGTCTTAAAAGAAAGCTGGTTGAACGAGGCCTTCTGTAACTGACACGGCTAGCAATGCTAATGAAGCCTAGTACGTCCCCATGTGCCGGTTCTTCAGCCAAGGCGATAGCCAGAGCGCAGGGCCAGTATCCTACGGGCAGAAGAAGCTCAAGTTTCTAAGGGCAAACGCAACAGTGCCAAGTGCTAATCAGTACTCTCCACTCTAAGCCCAAAACAGACTCTATCCCCATGAAAAAGTAAGCATATCGTCAGTCGAGTCAACTGTAGGGTAACGTTGTGATAAAATTTGATGTGATAGATCTGAGCGATATGGGGCCGGCTAAGTCATAGCCGCACTCAAGCATCGGGAAACGCCAAGATTTCGGAAGGCTTTTGGGAGAGGACATGTACAGGTACGATACGATACGGTACACCGCAGACCCCCCTATTGCTCTGTGATATCATATCAGCTCCACTACGAAGTACGAGTTCTGTATAAATACAATATAGCAAAGATACCCCTTGAATAGACCTTATTTCAGACACCCAGGTAGCCGGGATAATGTTCATCAACCTTAATCTCAGCCTAGAAGGGCTAAGAGACAAATCCACATTATGTCATGTAGCTTATGCCATGTTACTCGGGTTTTGAACACTACTCCTTACCTCAAAACATCAGATCTTTTCTAACCCATCATGAGATATAACTCGAGTTCAACTATGTCGTAGCATATGAACCAGTATATAAATTTCGGGTGACCTCACAATAATAGCGTCGTAGCAAATACAATTCTCTCGGTACCGCTTAAGAGAGTCTTTCCTGGCGAAGAACTCCATCTCTTCCTCCCCCATCTTTCCCTCTTACAATCATGGCCGGGCCTGCGGTATTTTACACCCTTTCCCTCCTATTGCTCGCATCGGGATTCAAAATACCAGCTGTGAGTGTTCCAGTGACCCGCTCTCAGCAACACAGATTCCACACCCATAACAGAGCTGAGTATATTTCCACCACGGAATGGGGTGCGGAGTGCGTATCGCGGGTTGTTCCCATTACTTTGGAACAGACCAGTGAGAGGACATATAGTAGTGATGGTGCGGCATACGACATCGGCCTTTTCCACGCTCTAGCAAAGAAGAAGATCCTGGCGACGGGGACTTACGATATTAACACTCGTCTCTGCACTCCAAGTTCCAAGCATAAGGCTTTCGGCCGACGTGTGGACACTATTCAATTCCTCATTCATGGTGCTACGTATAATTCCATAATGTGGTATGTGCATTCACCCCTCCTTGACTCAACCTACCTCATCTATCATCCCCCCCCCATCCTTATCCTTATCCATATCCCTATCCATGTATTACTCAGCTAATAGCTTGTAATCCCTATGCATAGGGACTGGCCACTTGAGAGTGAAACATACAGCTGGACCAGAAAAATGAACGGTGAAGGGTGGGCTACGTTTACCTGGGATTTAATTGGTATATTTTCCCGGATATAGAGAGGCGTTTCTAGTGCAAATTGCTAACCATGAGTCCGCAGGAGCCGGCAATAGTACTCGCCCGGACGGCCTAGTCGAAGCGCAAGTGCAGAGCCACGTCGAAACTGCCCACCAGCTTATCCAGCAGCTCAGGTCCGGGAGCATCGGGCGCAAGAAGTGGAAACATATTGTTTCGGCTGGCTTCTCCATCGGCAGTGCGACCTTGAATTCACTAGTAGGCCAGTACCCAGAAGACGCCGATGCCATAATTCTCTACGGTTTTACCCATAATGCTCTCTGGGTGTACCCAGGGTTCCTTGCCGGCCTTCAAGCCCCGGCCAACCAGATAGATCCCGAGAAATGGGGTGATATCCCATCCACTTACCAATCCACCTCGACCCTAGAATCACGGGTGGTCGCCTGTTACGCAGGGAAGTATGACCGTGAGCAATTAGTGTATGACCACGATCACCGAGACTTCGACTCTTTGGGTGCCGCTATCACACTTGTACTACACATGCTTGATGCCCCAGAGTATAAGGGTCATGTTATGCTTGCCAACGGAGATGGTAAGCCTATTCACCATTCCACCACCTCCTCCTTCTATTCATCTATCTCCCGTATACTCGACCTGCTCCACAGCCAGTAATGTTTTTGTTTTTATTTTTGAAACTAGGGTTTTACTTATTATTTTGATTCCACAAGAGGATGCTACTTTCTGTGGTTTTCACTGTGGTGATAGCCCTGCGCTTGCCTACGATTACATTCCAAAGGCAGCCAGCTACGATATCAAGGTTTATCCCAACACTGGCCATCAAGTGCTATTCCACCACTCAGGTCCTGAGTTTATGCAAGATGCTATCGAATTCTTGAAGAACAGTGGCTTTTAGGCTACAAAGGGGCCAATCGCCCTGCGATACATGGGTGAAGAAAGTGTGCGTGTGCGTGAAGGATACTTCATTAGATTTTCTTGTTTCCCGAACGCTAGTGTATTGCTATTCCTGTTTGTTTTGAAATCAGCTGGGGACTTCCATAATCGGGAAGCCAATGTTGTGCTGTTGCACATGCAAGTCTCACGTGACCCCCTTTTTTGATTTTTCTCTCTAAATTCTACAGCCATCTTCCTTTATTCCCACTACTTTCCCCGAACCTTAAATTTCACCGCCCGCCCAGTTCGGGCCGGCCGACCCAGCCTAGACTAGTGTTCGAAAAATACGGTACGTTACCGTACCTTACACGGTTGATACCATACGGTAAATTACGTAAATTATACTAGGCAGATAAAATACCGGAAAACGGCCTCTCCCACCTTTGATCCTGATGTTAGGTAATCCTGTCTTCCGCCCTCTGTGTTTATGTCAAGCCGAAGCAACCCAACACACGAAAGATCAGCTAGGCTAAGGTATTCTTGGCTATGACATGAGTATCGCACTAAGATCCAAGATCATGATAGGGAACTTATGACGGTCGGCAAACGGCGCCCGGTAAGTTTACCGTACGTTACCGTACCTTACAATTCGAACCCTAGCCTAGACCGAGTGATAAGAGGTGATTATGATCTGGAACCTCCCGGAATCGGAGGACCAGCAGTGAAGGTTCCTGAAAATTGCCATTTCAACACCTTCCTATCGCAGCGCCTAGCTGCAACTATCACGGGGCCCTTCCACCCCCCTTCCGCCTCAAATTCACCATTTCTTACTTCTAAGCCCCATCACAGAAAAATGCCGCGAATCGGTCACATGGTTATCCGCATCCCAACAACAGCCGTGTTCTCAGTGACAGAACCCTAGCCCCTCAGCTCTGGTAGTCCTGGCTTGTGGGGGCTCTTCCCAAGCTTCAACTTCCGCCCGGAGGCACCCCCACACAGACACACCTTCCCCCCTCCCTCTTCTTAGGCCTTAACTTACCACGAGATGATCCCAGTTTCCCTTCGCGCTACAAATCTAAGAAGCTAACCCTCGGCTTTTTTGTTCCGGGAAGGATTACAAAACAAGGTTATTCTCCCCTTCACCATCGCTCGAACCCATTTTATTAAAACCGTTGACGATTTGAAATCTTTGAAATCATGCACATTTGAGGCGGTTCAAAACAAAGCTTAAACCCTACAAGCCAAAAAGCTTCTTTTTTCCTAGATTGAAAATCCACTGCTCCCCCCACACCCCTCCTCCCTCATTATTCTATTATATTATTATACCAACAGTGAGATAGGAATCTTCTCACTTTTAATTTCCGTGCAATTCTACGCGGTATACACTATGGAACTTGTCTTTTTTTTTCCTTTTTTCCTTCTTTTTCCCCCCGTCTTTCTTTCCTTTTTGTTCATCTTCTTCCCTTTCCCTTCCCCAGAGCGATCCTTGGCTGACGGCTGGCTTCCCGTTCAGTGAAACTTTCATGCGTGCTACTTCAGCTAATAAGATTCAAATGTGATATGAAGTCTACAGGCTGCCGGTATTGCGCAAGCCTGGTACTTTAAGACTATTCCCTTCTTGTGAGCCTTTTCTTCTTTCCTCTGGGATCGTTTCACAAATGGGCTCGCACACATCCAGTCAGATATCGCATTGTATATACTGGCATTGTTATTGTGGTTATTACTTCACTCTCTAAACCTGCGGGGGCAAGCATAAATGGTTTAGCCCCAAGACTCAACCCAAGTTATAACAACCAGCGTTATCTATCATATCTGTAGGGCTTAACTTGATTGCACAATAAAGCACCAATGTTTATTTTCTACCATCCTGGGGAGGTAAAGTAAGAATGAAATAATTTCAGCCTTTCCCCCCCGATTTTTTCCACCCCCCCCCCCATTGGTTCCAGACTATCGATTTTGGATTGGCTCAAGGGCAACACGTTGCTCTCGGCCTAAGAATGATAAAGTTGTGCTTATGTAGGCTGTTATGTCACCAGGCAACCTTTCAGGAAAGTGTAGTCAAGCTGGGAAGTCAAATTGGAGTTCTGCTACAGTTGGAATGGGACAAATTATTGGGGGGGTTCTTCCACAGGAACACTCGACCAGGCCTAACCGGAGAATGTGACTTAGAGATTTTTCAGGGGGGGGAAGTGAAGGAAACGACCCCCTAGAAAGAGATATAAAATTGGACGGGCAAAAATGGAGTGGGCGAGAAGGAGAATGCCGTAGGAGAAGGAGATGAATGGCGAAGGCCAATGGGTGGTTGTGGGGTTGAAATCATACGAGTATGCCGGTAATGGAAATCAAGCACGATGAAAGAGGTTATTATTGCATGGCAAGCAGAAGCCAATCTTGACGTCCTTACTGTCTATTGTATTAAGTTCTAAGCTAATACACTTCTCACCCCCTCCCTCACCTTTGTTTACTTATTTTCCTTTCCTCCCTTCGCTAATATCTTCCCGCTTCTCCCCCCCCTTCTTCATTCGCATTTTACAACATATCACATCACAGAAGCTTCCGCGAACCATTCTAGAGCGAGGGCTTCGTTTAGGCTTCTCACCCTCCCTCCTTCCGCTCACCCCGCAGGGCTTGGCTTGGCTGCATTCGCTCATCTCCTAGAGGTAAGAAAAAATGGCGTGAAAAAGTACAGTACCGTGAAAACCATCCGATCCCCTATCTCCGTCAGATCGCTAATCTCGGGATTCAGAGGCAAAATTTCTTGGGAAGGATTAGTGAGTTTCCTGACACGGTATAGCTTGAGCCCATTGGCCTTGTTGGATCTCATTAACTGATTTTCGCCATTCCGCTAACTTGCCAAATGAAACCTATCGGACGGGAGGCTGATGCTGCGATTTACAGGGATAATCCGATAGCGAATCGTAAGAGCCTTTACAGCGAATCGGGGATGAAAAAAAAACCAAAACTTACCGACCGGCACTGCCGAGGCGGTTATTATCCATGAGGCATGACCCTAACGAATGTTCCACAGGTTAGTGATTTTTACGTCAAGAGGCCTTGAGGGTGAGATACGGATAAAGGTGTACGGTACGGCGAAGCCATACCTCAGAGGGCTGGAACACTTGCCAATTCGTAAAGTGTCTGGACACTTCAGCACTGATTTATGCCTCTCTTGGCGCCAAGGCGCCGGGACACCCTAGGAAATTTGCGGGTAAGGAAGAAGATACCGTATTTGTCTCGGCTCTTCACGATTAACTGAGCCGCCAATGGGATGTACTAGTACAATGGAGTGTCTGAGGGAGTAGGAGGACGAAAAAAGGTGGAAAGCGCAAGGTCCTAACAAATATACATTTGGGGGTTGAGCTAGAAGGCAATAAATTGGATAGGGTTAGCAAATAAGTCATGGCTATGATCTAATGAGACGAATGGTTGGGATATATCCGAGTGCGATTCCGGCTTTGACGGTACCCTCATATATGCGCCAAACGAGCTACAGGAGACTGTCTATGAGTATCTCGTAGAATACTGGGCAGTACAAAGTGCGCAGTCTTCACTCACCCAAGTGACACCAGCCCCAGCTTCAACATGCTCAAAAGCCTCATCGGCACCCTAGTAAGGCACACAAGTTGTCCAAAACAGACAAGAAAGGGAAAAAAACCCTCAATACCTAAAATTTGTAATGCCTGACCTAAGCCTCTCCGATATTATAGCCTATTATCCAACCTTCAACCAAACTTCACATGGCAAATAACATCTGGGAGGGCCACCACACCCGTTTCTACCACCGCCCTCACCTCTACCATTACCCCAAACCATAACGGCACCTCCTCCTCGCCCCCATATTCCATATCCAACCGTTAGCCGAAACAATCGTTCACTTATCTCCCATCTCCAAACAGGCACTAGAGAAGGAGGTGCCGTAAGCCCTCTCTAAGCCGACTACATGAAAGCCGAACCAGCCAGAGAATTTGTGCTCATAGCAGGACTCAACACCACTTCCACCACCACCACCAGCAACAAAGCAGCTCTTACCCCGATACCCGATTAGTCGGCTGACCAAAATTCAGCAAGGCATCTCCCCCCCACAGTTCCTAGATCTCGATAAGTCGGAAAAATTAAAAAAAACTAATTCTTTAATTTTCTCCCATGCCATCATCCCACACTTCTCTCTCTCTCAAGAAACTCTACTCGCGGAAAGCCTTCCCTCCTCTAACAGCCATATTTGTGATGATAGCTAGATTTTAAACAGATGGTTGAGTAATTGCAATAATATACACATGTCCAAATCGAGCAATGTAACTGATAGCCAATGCACGTGTACCTGTTTAGTACTGTGCAATGGGTACATTTGCCAGACCTGCTCTTTTTTTTTCCTTTCTTTTTTCCCTTTCCCCCCTAGCGCATTTTGGCTCTTTATCACCATTCGGTATGTGCCTCTACTCCTCCCGAACGGACGAGGCAAGTCAAGTTTCTATACCTATGCACAGTACAGAATAGGAAAGGATAGTGCCTACCGAGGAATGCCGGTTCACACCGAGCCCTACAAGGTAGGTGGGAAAAAAAATAAAAAATAAAAATAAAAATAAAAGTGAAGGATTTGTCGCGCCTATTCTCAGGAAAAATTATGACACCAAGACAGCAAAAGCCGAGGACACGGCGACTAAGAACGCCTGTACAACCCTTATAAGACAGGGGTAAGTTGTATGGGAATCCCCACTGTTGGGCTCGCTTTGCCGTGGAATACTTACTGTGCTGTACTGTATGCCATGAACTGGAAGCACCTCTGCGGCGGACACGGCACTGGTTATCTTTCCCAGTTTCGGCGAACCCTGGTGTTTCGATGCGAAAAGATGTATATCTATGAGTGATAAGTTGTGAATGGGAGTTTTTGTGGATATTCTTGGGAGGGTGAGTGATTGGGATTATTATTTTTTCTAGTTTTCTGTCTTTAATTCTCGGCTTGGCTGAGAGGTGGGGAAACCTCCGTGGTTCCGGAGAGAATAGTTTCTGTATTTCTTGAGCTTGAGATCCTGTGTGGGCCACACCCCACCCCACCCCATCTTATCCCATCTTAATTTTGCTATAACCCCCCGGAACAGGCTGGAGGTTGAGCTGTTGCCTTGCGAACATACTCTCGATCTTAGAGTTGTTTTCCCTCTTGATGTTCGCTGTACTTCTCTGACGGGTGATTACTGGTGATGCTAGCTTACTTTCCATGATTTGGTCACTATGGGGAATACGGAAGGGCAGAATGGCTTTCGCAACAAGTTGTATTCCCCCATAATCGTCAAGTATCATGGGATATGCTCTACCTTCTCAGAATAGCATCCAAATCTCTTGAGAAGGGCCTCTGATTTTTTTGATCTTTTATTCTTCCCCTCCGAAGATGGGATGAACTTCAGGCCTGTGTAGAGCTTTGCTCTAGAAGATCTTAATATTCCTTTAACTGTGCTTCCCACCTTTCGACTAAGGGTATCGTAGCCCCTTAAAATCAATGAATAGTGTCAATATTTTTTAACTTATCATTCTATCCAGCAGCTGGAGGTAACAAGAGCCGGGAATTAATAATACACTATAATGCGCTAATTGCTAGGTCAATAAATTCGCATTTCCCCTCGATTTCTAGCGGCATATACGCATAGAGTGGTAAGGTAAGCTATCTGCGGATGCCCCCGAAGGTCCAATATCCGGAGTGATTGTCCACTGGCGCTTTGATATCCCGCCGGACCCCTAATCTCCGCACCCAGGGACAAACCCCCCTAAGAGGGATTAGTTTTTCCCTCATGCTGTAAAAAGCCTGAGCAGTCTGAGGATGTTGGATCTCATTAACCTGCATTCGCAATTCTGGTAACCTGTCAAACTAAGCCTATCGTGGGTCGATGCCGCAATCCCCGCTGAGAATGTGACAGTGGACTATAAGGGATCTTAATACTGTACGTTAACTCCAGTAAAAACCCTTGCGACTCGCTATCTCCGCCAGCTCGGGATAGGCTTATTCTGGAAAGTTAGCATAATTGCGTATACCAGCTAATGAGATTCAACGCTTCCTGGAAGCTGATGTTGTACAGTGACAGGAGGATACTAACCCTTCCCAAGACTTCCTGTTCCGGAGCCTGGAGATTGCCGGCGTGCCGGGGACAGTGAATTGCGAGAGCTTTTACGGTACTGGCAAAACTGCCGCACAAGACTCATCTTCACTGCTAAACCAACACCTGTATACCCAACGAATTCGGTACTCTCCTCGCAACGGCAAACCCCCCCCCTCACCAAGGAGATCGCTTCAAACCTTCTCTCCTCGCCCCCTCCCCTCCTTTAGATCAATCTCGGTCTATCCTTCCGAAGAATAATTAAATATTTTATCCTTCCCCACGAGAGCATCGGGGGGCCAACCCTTTTATTCCTCATTTCTACTATCCCGCTTCTCCTTCTCCGCCTCCGATAGCAATAATCCTTGTATTATATCATATAATATCATGCATGAAGACTTAAGACTTAATCAAATGCAAATCTCCGTAATTTTCTTTTCCCCCGCTAGATGGATAGATAGACGGATAGAAAGATAGAAGGATAGGTAGATAGCCACTGCGCGCGATTGGGGAGAACTGCCGGAAGCTGCGATCTCGAATTTTTGCGGGCCGGGGCTTGCATTTTATGGTCCAGCTAGTTGCTCAATGAAATGAAGGGTGGCCGTGGTATCAAAGGTGTATAGTCCGGATGGATGGTCGGAGGGCTGCGCCGGGTGGTGTAGTATAGAGGGAGGAGCTCAAGACGGAGGTTAAAACAGGGCTATGCTATACTACACCTGGGCTCGTGTACAGTACCAGTAGTCTTTGTCAAAATCGTTAGCGAAAATAAGGAATAGTAGAGAAATGATGACGGGAAGGGAATGCCGAACGGTAACCTATAAAATCGCCATTATTGTAATGATAATATTATTAAGGGAATAAAACATAATAGACCGGCAGTGCGTTCCTATTAAATTGCGCTAGGCAAAACCAACCTCGACCTATTCTGAAATTTCAAAAGTGCCCGAACGCCTTAATGGAAAGTAAGGTCCACTAAAAGCACAAATCCTCAATGCCAAGGCCGGATTTCCCTGAAATTCGAGAGTAACCTCTATCCCATCGTGCGCTAGTGAGTGAGTGTGGGTAAAAATTGGGGTTTTGCGCTAAGAGTAGGCTTCCCTACTAAGGAAACCGTGCTCTACCGGCACAATACACTTTTAACGACCACTGCCGTATGTGAGAGAATATTAGACCGGTTACAGGACCCGGCCTAATAATTCCCCTACCACAGACACTACTCGAGTACACAACTACCACCACTCTGAGTCAACCACAACCTCCATCATCATCATCACTACCACGACGACGACGACGACGACGACATCCGCTCTCTTCCGTCCCCCTCCCCTCACATTCTACACCAAACCAAACAAGATCGAGACCAAACCCACTCCCTTGGAAACTCTCAATGATCGATAACAAAAACCCAAAACCCAAATAAAAAAAATATAAGAAAAAGCGCGGGAAAAGCCCCAGTCAATACCAAAATCCTCCCATGTGAAAGGGAGTGACAGACCGACAATAACGCACTCACACAATGCACTACAGCGCAGCGAGAGGGAAAAAGAAAAAAAAAAAAACTCACCATTCCGGAAGTCCCATTCCCCCAGTTCCCCACTAGGGACCGGTAGTGGTGACACCTGTGGTATGCGCGAATCCGATAACCGCGGTTGGGGTGCTTTTTTTTCTTTCCCCCCCTTCCTACATTTATCTGTTTATCTTCCATTCCCCCACGTCCCCTTTATTATAACTCAGGGTAACCCCCACTGATTGTTTGCTATTCGTTAGACCGCACGTTGGTGGCAGTGAGGGGGGAAGGAAGGAAGAGAGGGATGGAGGATCGAGGCTTTCGCTGGTCATTTTTTTTTGTTCGCTTTGTTTTGCTTTGTTTTGGTTGTTTGTTTGATTGGGAGGGGGGATAATAGGTAGATTGGGGATGAATAGCCCCCAAGCTACCCACAGTTAGAGAAGTGTATGTACATAGGTGGAAGCTGTGGAATTGGTACTGAGGGTTATGCGGTCATGTCGCTGCCCACGCCCCCCCCCCCCCTCCCCCCCCCTCTCTCTTCCATCTCCTCTCCTCTTCCTACTCTCTTCCTAGTCCCTAAATTTTTTCTTTCTTTTTCTATAATTTTGGGATGGATGAAAAGGATGGGGGAGGGGAGGTATGGAGGGGGGAGGGGATTATGTGAGGATAGGATACATCTCGCAAATGACAATATAATGCCCGACGGAGTGGAATTGTCCTTTCGGGACTAAACCTCTGGCTCGCTTTGCCCAATTGGTTGGATAGTGCTGGTATTACTGTGCTTTATCCAATGCGCAGTGGGCCATCAGACTACAGTACTATGCACTAGCTACGATATTGTATGATCGTGTACTGTACCGCAATTCGTATCGCCATAAGAGAGAGAAAAATAACTAGAGTAGTGTTGAACGCTAAAATACTGTACGATGCTGTACGATACTGTACGATGCAAATTTACCCCAGAGTAACGTTACTCGTGCATACCTTTCCGTGATATCAAAATGGACGGGAAAAGAAAAACCAAAAAACTCCTTTCTCTTCTGCTCTGCCCCGCTCCTCCCCTTACGAAAGAGGAAAAAAAGCTGAAAAAACCGTTTAACCTCCTCCGAAAATCAATTTTCCTTCCCCCACTGACCCCCCCCCCCCTTTAATATTCCCCATGATCCCTTAAAATTTCAGTCTCAGCTTCCCCGCAGAGCCCATCCCTTCCCAATCCTTCTATGTACCCTTCTATAATATCCATCAAAAAATGAAAAGGCATTAACAGTATTCATCCTTAATATTTTTTTTCTTCCAACAACTAATTTAGCGGCAGTACCCCCATCCTGGCCAAGAACATCACCGGCACTGTACAGTACAACCAACGCCACATCGAACCAAAATCTTATAGCGCACAGGTTGGAACTTCCCTCTCCCTCTCTCTCTCTCTCTCAGTTCAAGATCCACACAAGGATCGGCTCGTGTGACCCCCCCCCCCCCTTCAACCTATCCTGCACGGTACATTGGAGTACCTATGTGCTTTGTATTCATGTACCCTATTAAATATTAACTTGTATTATTTGATACCACCGCAAACATTCTGATATCGCCGAGTCCGTTAGGCCAATTCTCGTTACCGGGTGAGTGAGTGAGTGAGTGAGTGAGCGAGCGAGTGACTGATTGATTGACGGAATGCTCGCTCCATGCCCTATTGTACAACATATAATATGCTCATCCATATGCACATCCCCTAAACATGCAATGGCTACTCTGGCCGTCCGTCCTGGGAGAAGGGGTCTAAAAACCCGGGGTCAGGTTTTTACGTGAGCGAGGAGGTATCGTAAGTTAGCCAGGGCATGTGTTAAAATAAAATAAAAATGCCCAAGGTGGGTATATACTATGCGACTACTGGCTTATGAGAGGGAACTGATCTTGGTAAAAGTCCGGCCCTATTTTCCTTTCAATTAGGATGGGAGCTGGCACCTGAGGTACAGTCAAGTGAAGTGAAGTCAAGGGAACTACATACAATAGCTCTAGCGAAGTGAGGAGCCCTGAGGGAAAGGGTGGGGTCTCACTCTCAGCCCTGCACAGCCCTGCGTATAGTACTATAAGTTACCACATATGATACCTAACGTACTTGCTTACCTACCATATCATATGCCACAAGCTGATTTCGCTAGGAGCTATTAACGAGCACTTGTTGGAAGCGAAATACCCTCACTCATTTCTACTATCATGCCTACCGCGCTGTACTTGCTATACTGTACTGTACAGTACCTTAGACCACCGGTATCGCCCGACCAAAGGAAACACAATCGAGCAAAACAAAATAAAACAAAGTTGTGCCAAATAAAAACAAGAACAAGAACGAATAACCGATGTCGCGGATTGGCTAATTGGCTAGCTAGCTGGATTGGATTGGCAGAATAATTAAGTCATAGATGATATCATACAAGTATTGAATGGAGCACTTTTATAGTAGGGTACAACGGAAGTTGAAAAAGGCACAATGGATCACGGCATAACCCCCGGACGGGCCTATATCATTATCGCCATCACCACTATCAAGAGATAATCTCATCCTACCCTCCTCCCTTTCCTTGCTCATTCACTCACTCATCCGTCCGGTACCAGCCATAGCTAGCTAGCCAAAAAACAGTCACTGCTGTAGGGCATCTAAATCACCTAGGACTAGCACGGCACAAGGCCGCTGGCCCAATAGAGAGATAAATAAAGAAAGCGCCAGCCACCGGTAGGGGCGTGCACACAGGATTCCCTAGTTCTTTACTTATCACAAAATACTTCCTTCCTTCCTTCCTTCCTTCCTCCCTGCGCATCATGTCGGTCAGTCAGTCAGTAAGGAAATCAATGCAGAGTGAGGTCAGGTCGGGTCAGTCGAGCGAATGTAACCCTACTAAATGCAATAAATTAAAAAAAGAGCTCGCGACCGGGTGTGTGGACGGGTACCGGTAATCATCATTCTAGGGTTTTGGTCTTTTCCTCCTCCTGGCCACCCCCCTCATACATCCACCAACCCTTCCATCCTCCACCATCTCAAGTCCCTCCCTTCCAAAGAATTTCCAATACTAAATACCATGCCTTACTCCATCGAGAGAAGAGACATATATCAATTTCTATCCGCCGCTCTGAAATCCACTCACTCATCACTCATTGACCAAGTGGCAAACACATCGCAGTATCAGTAACAGCAGTAGTAGATATCTTCAAACACAGCCATTCGATTTCAAAAAAAGTGTCATAATCATGAAATTTTAAACTCCTCCGAGAAATAGCCCATCCATCCATCCATCCCCTTGCGAAGCATAAGAATCGGAAAAAAGAAAGATTAGCAAGTCAAAAATGAACCCTCACAACGACGCCTCTATTGCTTCCCCCAACTTGAAAATTCAAGACCAGGGGAAAAGAAGTTGGAAGGGGTAGGTCAAGAAGAACAGGAGAACTGGAATAAATGGATATGAGAAAGGGGGATAGGACACTTCCGCCGAGCAAAATTTTTTAGTCACTCCCAATGCGATGCAATATTTACATAGCCAAAACACAAGACAGAAAAAAAAGTAGACCCCTCCAAAAAGTTTACCCATGACTACAACCACACCGGTAGCATATATACAACCAGAAATGAAGTTTCGAGAGGAAATCAAACTGGAATCAGCAAGGTAGAACGGAATAGAAAAATGCACTCATGCCCCGTTTGCGTAGAAATGAAAGGAAAAAGAAAAAAAGTGAAAATTAATAGAACCTCAGGAAAACCGTTTTGAGCCAAACAAGCAACCTATCAACACTTAAAACTCCTAAAAAATCGCCGAATGGAAATAAAAAAAGGGGAAAAGGAAACCGGCAGTCTGGTGAGGAAGCGTGAGGAAATTGCCCTTCGCTTGTCGTAGCGTCGGGTAAGGCAAGTAAGAAATTTTAAATTTTTTTGATATCCTTATCGAAACCTGGGGGTCATTTTTTTCTTTTTCTAGAGGTCGGGAAAAGAAGGTGATTTTGGTTTTTGTGGAAGGGTGCGTGTGCTCGTGTTCAACAAAGATCTTGTAGCACGTCTACAGCACATGTCAGCTTTCAGCCCTGACACCCCCTGGCGTAAATTTGTGGAAAAGCCGACTAACCATCGATAGCAAGGGACCCACAGAAGAAGTCATTCCCGTTTGAAACACCATTAACCGGTTGCGATTCTTGAATTACCGAGTGACCGTTGGCCTTTAATGTCTTCATGATTGTGTCGAGCGAATTCAACGTCCGTGAATCATTGCTTTTGCAGACAATGACAACTTTCGCGCCCGGTGATTCGGGTGCCGCTTTTTGCGAGTGGAGCTGGGAGGTCTGGAGGCTGTAAAAGTCCATATTGTCCAAATTTGGAACTTGTTGCATCGGTGGCGGGGCTAATGATCCGCTTCTGCTGCTACCGGAGCGAATTAGATACTAATATCCCAGTTGACTCGCGGAACGATTGGTTTACCTTGAGTATGATGATGACCCACTATCCAAGCCAACCGGGCTATCGGAAGAAAGCTCACTAGGGTGGGTATCGGTGAGAAAGCCGTGGGGGTGACCATTGTGGTGATGCTGAGAATGGTGATGGTGCTCATGGTGGTGGTGGTTATGATGGCCTCCGTTCTGAGGTACGAGGGTATCGAACCAGCTCCAATCGTTGGGGTCAAACTGTTGACCGTGAGGAGGAGTGTGTTGTCGAACCTCAAAGGTGCGGCCAGTGCGATCAGCCTCGAAATCAATAAAGGAATCGAGTGTGTGATCCATATGAGTAGCCTGTCGGGGGTCGATCGTGGCTGATGGAGGGCCAGAGTGTAGGCGGGAAGGATCAATATCCAGGCTATCATAATGGGTATCATGGGGACTAATGTTTCCAACTTCATGGAGGAATTCATCTACCATGGGGTCTGGCAGGGACCCATAGGGGGTAGAGTATGATGGCGATGAATCGTGGTGGAAGTCCGCTGAAGAAGCATTGGAAGAGACGGATGCTCGGTGAGTTGGGTGTGATCGGTTGAACTGATACATTTCGAATAAATGTTAGCACAGATAAATGAACGATATTCAGGTAATGTATAGTAGTGATTATGGTATAGTGGTAATGGTGCTTTGGTGGACGGTTGGATGAAGTTTGTTCTCCGAGGGGGATGATAGTTCTTCTTATTCTCTTTCTGTCTAACTAGAGAAGGGCAGGTAGGAGTAGGAGGTAGGTAAGATAAGATTTGTCGAGTAGGGGGAGGGGGGGGGGTGTATGCGCGAATGTAGAAGCTCCGGGGGGGTCTGAGGGAGGTATTCTGTGCAGGTAAGAGGTGGGGGGAAGGAGGCGGAGGATGGCCAGGGATTTTTTTATTTCTCATTTTTCAAAGTACTGTACACACCTCTTCAAAGGTCCACATGTTATTGCCAGTGGAGTTTAGAGTGGTGTTTCGGTTTTGTAGTTCGTTCCACCGCCTCATGCATTCTGTTAATTGCGGAGTCAGCGCACCGAACCCGCCGGACCCCACAAGAGTGAGAGGGGAGTGGAAAGCATACCGTTATCGCTTCTTGTCATGACGACTTGGGCAACCGAAGCCCAACTATACAGTTACATAGAAGGTTAGCGATCGGCATCTTGTGCATATCCTATAAAAATGAATAGGCTCCCGGGGGAAAGCATAAACCTAGATAAGTGATAGGGAAGTGGTGAATCGCAATAAATCATTAAAAACAACGATACTAGGGAAAAGGGTTTAAAGCGAGTAAAAACGATTAATCCACTGTTGCGTCTTGCATGTTGCATATTGCTTCTTGATTCCTACTGCTAAGGCATGCATCTGCTTGCGCCTGCCTATGCTCTTGCCTCTGTTTCTTCGGAACTGCCGTGGAAGATTTGGCAAGCAACGGAAAAAACCACCACTACCACAATCCCCACAAAATGCAGCTGCAAGAGCCATCCATTCTCTTGCAAAAGGGAGAAAAAAGGGCAGAAATAGTAAAAAAGAAAACGGATAGAAATTATGGAAGAAAGAGAAGGATTCTCGTGGACTTACTTCTTTCCGTACTTTTGGACAGCACCCGATAGCCTCTCGTCCTCCTCAGGTTTCCATTGACACTTCCGCACCGCTTCCATCATTGTGTGATGCCACCGCTTCCGACACTCCTTCTTACTGCGCCGGGGCAAAGATGCTGCAATTGCATCCCATTTCACAGGTCGGTTCTGTTCCTTCTCTGTTCCACCCCCGATAGATGTTAGCAAAACAGCAACCCCCCAATAAGAGAACGAGAGAATGTTTAAAAATATGTTCGCAATCCTCCCATTATTGCCCCACTTCCTACCCATATTCGCACTACTTCTCCCCTTCCTTCTCCCCTTCCTTCTCACGCACAACGAGCACTCACGCACACGTAAACCCCACCCCCCACGTTTTATCCCTAACCAATTGCTGCCAATTTACCGAAATGGGTGCAATGCCTCTCTCCCCCCTCCACCCGAGGAAAGCGAATCGGAGAAAAAAAGAGAAAAATAAAATATGAAGGATGAGAAAATGAAATGGCATGCATACCTTGACAGACTGCCTTTCGTAGCTGCTTATCCTCTTCGCTGCTCCAAGGCCTTTCGGCATGGGGATCAAAAGTTGTCATCATGGCGGCGAGGGCGGTTTTTGGTGGCTGTTTTTCTATGGCGGGAAAACTGGTGGAGGGAACAAGAGTGTATGATATGGGATAAGAGAGTATGAGAGATGTTGCTTTCTTAGGGAGCTTTTCTTTTCCGCTTCGATGGCGTCGAAGCAAGCTACAGGCTATATATATGTATGCAGGTAGTTGGAACAGACAGATATAGGGTCGCTGTCCTTAGTGGCAAAGCTAGTAGTAATAGTAGTCGAATAGAACTTATTCTTCCCTCTATTAAGACTGTGCGGACAAAAGATGGAATTGCACAAGAACAGTGTCCAGAAAATTGGCCTATGTTGAATGCCTATTCGTAGGGATGTCTGAAGAGTTGATGGATATAGATCTGAACGGCCGAGAAAAGGGGGTGCTACAGGAATCTAGAGGAGCTTGGAGATGGAAGTACGATATTTAAGTAAAAAGTTGACAGCGACTGTACCCTGAACAAGTTTCTGGAAATGATTTTCGGGTCGAGGAGGAGGAGGGGTGGGAGGCTGGTGGGAGCTGGGGGTGTGATCGAGGGACATCTTGGTCTGGCGGAGTATCGAGTGTGTGGGATGCGAAGACCCAAGAGATGTTGCTCCAACGACAGCAACCACAACCCACGAACGAGCACTGTACCTGTGGAGCAATAGTTCTAAGGCTTGTTTGTAGACAACGGCCAGGGTATCGATGGAGGGGGAGGATGCACTGTAACTAGCACCAGGAAAATATGGAAGGAAGGGAAGGGCAGTTGGTCCGAAAAGGTGTGCATGTGTACTGTATGTAGCAAGCGGAGGTATGAACAGGTGTAGGTGTATGTAAGGTTGAGTAGAAAGCGAAGAGCATTTGGGTAACTACCGAGGATAGACCCCTTCCTGGGTAAAGAATACAAACACGCCCTCCGTACAGACTATTCGGATGGCCCTTCCTCAAATCTCGAAACCACTTCGAAAGTAAGAGGCCAGCAGGGACCCTCCCACACTCTCCATCGAATTCAAACCAACAGTGAAATTGACGAAACTACCCCCTCGGAGACCCAAACCAGTAAACGGAAGAGAATATATTTCTTCCTCAAACGAGAAGGGCTGACAGGCGAATTGTAAACGTGCCAACCTTCCTCCTGGCCCATGATACTATCCATCTTTCTCGGCCCTCTTGAACCCTCGTTTCAAAATTTTGATAATGGCGGACGGGTATCTCCCTTGTCGCCGGGTTTTTGACACATTCACACCTGCCAGCTAGCCAGCTACCGTACCACTTCGCCAAACCACCCCGCAAAAGCCACAATCTACGGTAGACGGTACTGTCTACCAGTCAATCTAGGCGCCAACTTGGCACCTCCGTCCCTACACGAGACAACTTTTTGTGGATTACATATCATAGCTCGAATGGAGCCACAGACCACCCGCATCAAACTCCCATTCTCACTTCAACGCAGCGGCAGGGCACAGTGCTTGCCCTTTTTTCCTTCTTCTTCTTTCTTTTCTTCTTTCTTTCCCTTCCGTCCCCCCCTCTTGCTTTACTTTCGCGATCCCCCTGTACTGTCGTCGTTAACTCTGTAAGACTTCCGCAAGAAGGTTAGTCCATTCCCGAACTGCAGGAACGTTGAATCCAAATCTTCATACCTTCTTGGCACCAGAAAAGCCTGGGCCACCAAACAGGAAGAGGCTGTCATCGCACAGCACTGCATATCTGATCCCTCAACCCCTGCTAGAGGCCCAACTCACACTCCACGACCTCCACCCTCCTAAAATTATAACCCCATAGCAACGCCGGAATTCCGAAAAGGTCAACACCGTGCAAAAAATGTAATTTCTCCCCCAAATAAAGAATAGCGTACCCTCATCACCCATCACCATATCCTGCCAGGCCCCCCATTCCTGTCCGACTCTCTCGCATACGCTATGGGCTTTTAGACTATCAAAGGGGGGGTGCTTCACACATTGGCAGATCCTCAATTCTTCCGAAGATCGATCAGGGAAACCATCAGCCTCAAGCCGGACCCTTTGATAACCGAGTTAAAGGGTTATCAGGACCAATGTGCACTATGATACGTGCTACACTCGAGCGACAACAAATTCGTTAGTTGTAGCCCTGGCTTTCTTTTCAACACTTTCCCTCGTTTCCGCTCGAGGGTTTAATAGGTCCATCTCACGTTACCATGCCTTGAAGGCTATTGCACTATTTGCACTATACTCACAACCAGTCCGTATCCAAATATCGTATCAACGGGCTTGTTTCCGGGAGCCCGTATTACGCAAGACTCTTAATCGTGCTGGAGACTTCGAGGAAGCCTACCAATAGCTTTAGCACTGATCCCTCCTTCCCGCTCTTTCACTATTGCTCGTCCCTTCCCATACACTCATCCCATTTTTCCCGCAACCACCCACTTTTTCTTTCTTTTTTTACTTTCTCGATGCGGTGCCGTCGTGGCCGTAGATCCGATGTCCAAACAACTCCAATCTTGGGTCTTCACCACCACCATATCCCCGCCCCACAGCCCCCAATGATTGGACGTCTATGCAGCAAGGCATGGAGACCGGCAGTGAACCTGACCCCGTACCTCCTCGAAGAAACAAAAAACCCCTGGCGAGTGATCCGTTATGCTCGTTACACTGCTCCCAAGTGGAAGGTATGCTAAACTAAATGAAGGGGTTTTACGAGGTGCTCTACTATTATAGCCTACGGACCATATGCACAATTGCTTTGCTCTTTACAAGAGAGACCTTGTTCTCTTTTCCGCTTTTTCTTTCCCTCTATAGTCTTGTTTAGATAATGTACCGTATATGGACTACAAGTATCTTGGCCTCTTTTCTCTTTTTTTCCACCCTTCTTCCTTACCGTTTGATAGGGGATAGGACTTAAAGCGGCGTTTTGGTAGCGAAGTGTTACTTGGCTGTTGTTCTTGTACTCGAGTAGATGGTGGAAGTTGTGGGCTGCAGACCTTTCAATTTGGGCCATGCAATGCTTAATTCTGTCCATCTAAGGTGGACTCTCCCGGACGGGTATGACGAAAGCAGCGTCGATCAAGGGTGTCATAGAGGCGACTTTTTTTCTTCTTCCTTTCCTTTTTTTCTTCTTCTTATCACTGTTCTACTACCGTTATTATGAAAATGAAGAGTGTTTTTGCATATCCCTCTATTTCTTATGATATTGGTCTATCGGCATTACTATTGGAATATGGCGCTACTTGAGGCTGGATCGATGTGACGGTTTGAATCCTGATCATGAATGTGATTTCTTTTTTCTCTCCAATTTCGCGTGCGGACTCACTGAGCAATGATAAGACATGAGTTTCACCTTTATATTTTATTTTATTATTTTTTTCTTTTATTGGAAAAATAGAATATGAATATATCTACCTCTACCCTGCTACTTGTGGTGGTGATGGTTGCGGTGGTGGCATTTGTTCGTTCATGCAGCTAACCCAACTTAAGACCTCAGAACACAAGTGGAAGAGACAGCGCTCATCAGATACGGGCTCGTATCCTGCGTCACCAAGAAGGACTCGAGTTCAACTGCTGGGGCTCAAACTATGGATGTTAAAGGAAAAGCTATCCGCCGATTTCTAATTTCTAACATAATCACGATTGGAAGTGACATGGAAGTGCACTACCGAAAATGAATTCATCCGTATTCGGATTTCTTGACCTCTTTCCGACCCCTTCTATGCGGTCCCGCTATTTGCCCGACTCCAAGTTCGCAAGGTAGACTTGCAGGGGTATTTACCAGCAATATATATTTTTTTTAAAAAAAGTACCTGCTTACCTATTTATTTATTTCCCGGGGTGGGAGTGAGTGAGTGAAGCACTGAGCCAGTGAGTGAGGATGTATGTTTGGCCCGCATAGGAATCTCCAAGAGATAACCTTTTTCGCACCAGTTTCAGGGGGACCGAAGCGGAGGGAGACGAGATGATTTACGGGGTGGTACTGTACCGCGCATCTCTATACCTCTGAGGCTCGGAGGGGGGCTTACCTTACCCGACTTATAGTACTCGAGTACCGTGTGCTGTGTAACTTGGTTCGTGTGGTCATGTCGCTCACGCACGCGTCCTTGAACCAAGACACTTGCCATTACTTTTTCATGAAGAATAAGCGGAGGGATGGGTGTGTGTGGGGCGGGGAAGGGGGGTGAGGATGGGTGGGGGGGGAGGTTTTGTGAGACCTCTTGCCGATCGGGTGCGGCTACTGTCTACTTTGGGGAATCGCGAAGTTGCCTTTTTGGCAGCTAGTTGCGCCCGTGCTTGATTATGTGAATTCTGACGCATGTTGCAGCCCCTTCGGTGTTTGTGAGAGAGTTGTTGTGAAGAGTGGCAGGCTCACGGGTCAGTCGATATTACTTTGGGAGGGGTAAGGCAGGTCGGGGGAGATATCCTTCCAAAGTCCACAAGTCGTCTACCGGTATAGTAGGAAGAGGGGGGTAGGGCTCATTATGGACTAACACCGAGAGAAGAATTTGATGCCGCAACTCTGTACGAATCGTACAAACTGGATACGGATGTAGTGTTCGATTTCAAGGGCTTCACTATCGAGAGAGGGACAGGATAGGAGGAGGAGGTAGGCATATCATCAAATCATTTCCATACCACGCCTCTCGTGATTTCCCCACATCAGGCGGATACCGCTTGGAGACTGACAAAATGGGTTATCGTGGAATAAGGACTCGTGTCTCGTCTACATTTCAGTCTCGTTTATAAGTGCCAAAGGGTCATTGGCGGGCCAACTTAGACCAAGGAGTAATTTCGTGAATCCATGACGCCAGTCCCTCCCCGGTCCCCCGGCGCCGCCCGCTCCTGTTCCTCGTTTCCTGTCCTCCCCCCGTTCCTAACTTACCCCACCTCTCCACATATCATTGTGTCTACGGATTGTTAGTACTATCGCTTCAAGATACAATTTTTGGTTGGTACATCCGGACCCGAAAGGATGGCATAGTCTACCGTATATCTGAAGGGGTACAGTACCGGTACGTACTCTTGGAAAATACTGTTTCGAGCTGGGCCAAAGCGAGAAATACCTTGGATAGCAGACAATATGAATCATGGTAAGGGCGGCTGTAAATGTACAGGTATCTCCGGTACAACGCACATGGCGCCTTATCCAAGTGCATGCATGCATGGGGGTTCGCCTTGTTTTTCTCCTTTTCCCTCTGTTTATCTACTAAAAGGTTACGGGGACTGAAGGTGAGGTCCCAACCTTATGATACTCCACATCAGCGTAAGTTCTGTAATGCTGGTGCAGCCGAGGAGGGAATGAGGGGAAAGGAGGAAGGTGAGAAGAAAAAAGAAAAGAAAGGGAAGGCACAAAATCGAAGTCTTTCTTGTCCACTCGGCTTAACCCTGTTGCTGGCTATTATCTGGCATGACCTTCTGTCGGCGTGTGTTTTTATGTGCGTATGCGTGTGTATCTATGGATGTGTGGGTGGACCGGTACGGGCGCTCGAGGACTGCATAGTACTGTGCTCGACCGGTACGGTACAGTACTCGAGTACACTATTCGAGTATGCGTGGAGAGGACAAAGGTGGAGGGTCACAGGCGGCTTTTGAGTGGCTATCCCCCCCGTGTCCTGCGGGTTACCTTCGTTTCGGCTTCGTGCTGCTAACTTCTGCGTCCTTCTGCATGGGTTCTGTCGCACGTGCACTCGGGATTAGAGTACGATCGTCCACATTCGAGGACCGACCCCGGAGAAACAACTAAACCATCCAATTGGTACGAGCCTTCGACAAGAATGCCCAAGAGTGACAACTCTTCGCCTTTAGGTTAGGTGGGGCAACTACTCTAATGGGACTAGCGAAGCGATACGTATCTCTTGAATGGCGTACGGTGGTAAGAAATCGCAAGAATTATCGGACGAAAAAAAGAAAAAATAATGGAAAAGGAAAGGAAAGGAAAGGAAAGGAGGGGTAAAAAGGAAAGCAAAAGGAAAGAAGGGGATAAATAACTATGCTTGATGGAGAATGTACTCGTACTTGCACAGTACCGGCACAGCACAGGAGAATCATTGATGATAACCCAGAGCCGGCGGATCTCCTCGCCCCATCCGCTGGTTCAGATCCCTGCCTCCCGACGCATAGAGTCCTACTTATTCGGTATGTACCTTTAAGTGCTGTTCTCTAGTGTGCGGAGGGACTTCATCTATCTGCGAATCATCGAATCGAATGCACGATCGTAATATATACCCTGGCCACTATCATCACCACCACCACAACAACAACATCAACAACAATACTGATTGTGGGCTGTTATCCGTTGTCGAGATGTGGGATTTTACGACAAGGAAATAGATCCGGGGGTTTCAGTGAAACGGCTATAATGGTGATATTTTCACTTTTCCCCCCCATTCTGCATTTTGCATCTTGCCTGGCATAGTAGGTTACGAGATTTTTTGCGTCACAACTTGAACTTTTTGTTGATGTTTTCGCTTGGGTTGTCACAAACCCGAGTAAGGGAAAGCCGTTCCTATTCGTCCATCTAGTCTTTTCTAGTATGATAGTCGAATTATATTCCCCCTACCCTGATTCCCCCATCATAGTCCTATCTAGTAGAGTACCTCCCCCACGCGGCAAGAAAGAGGTGGCGCTCTCTCATTCTTTCTTGCTTTATGTTTTGCCAGGTTAATCACACCCAGCCATATTTTGCAGCTGAAATAATTTACATTATCAATTCCATTCTTGTAACGTGATCTCCAATATTATGGGGGAAACTGTTTTTTCTCATTCTGTCTCCCGCTTGAGTTTATCGGAGATAAAGCTGCAACAAGCTGATCAAAAGTAGGCTTCTAAACAAAAACTATAGATTGCAACAGCTTCATTATTGTGCCGCAGCAGCGGACAGTGCTGGAGCAATTGAAATCCGCAGGATGCCCAGTCCTAGAGCTACGAACCGGAGCAGAGAACGGTCACGATAATCGATTCCGTTCCCGTGAGAGAGAGAATTGTGGAAAATAACGAGTGTTCTGACGATTCTTACGGGGCCACTAGACGTTGATATGGGCTTAATTCATAGTCTAAAAAGGGGATTCCCTGAACTTCGTTCCTGAAACCTTCTACCCAGAATCCATTCAGCTCTTCCGCCAACATACGAAAAAGCAAATCAAGGCACGGACCTCTAACCCCCACCGACAAACCCAGAACATAACCACCGACCTCCGAAAAACAGCCGTTTCTCGACAAGACCAACGCTTTTACGCCATGAATTATTTTATCATCATTGCTAGACCCCACCCATTACCCTTTGAATCATTTCGATCCTGACTGGGGCAATCTAGGTTATCATAAAATAAAAAAAGTTATGTCTCCAAAAGTTTGGCTCCTCACTGGATGCTCCTCCGGTTTCGGCCGCTTCCTCGCAAGGGCTGCTTTGAAGAGCGGTGATAAGGTGGTTGCAACAGCTCGTGATCCAAAGAAGATCGATGCCCTGAAGGCCCTGGGGGCTGCAACCTTAGCCCTTGATGTCTATGACACGGAAGAGAATATCCAAAAAGCTGTCGCAGATGCAAATGCTGCGTACGGACGGATTGATATTCTGGTCAACAACTCCGTGTACATCCTGGAGGGAACAGTAGAGGATTCTAGGTATGTTACACTCAAAGGACACACGGTGTTTTATTTGCTTTTTTGGTCAGTTTACTATCAAAAAGATTTTCTGAACCTCGACCCACCCCAAGAATAGAGATCAGAGTGATTAACATAAAGTGTAAACTCACAGCGCATCAGAAGTATTCAAAATCTACAACACAAATGTCTTTAGGTCCCTGACTGTAACCCGTGCAGTTCTGCCCTACATGCGTGCTCAAAAGAGTGGTACAATCGCAAACATGGGGTCTATCGGCGGCGTTAGGGGAACCCAGGGGGCAGGCCTCTACTGCTCCACCAAGTTAGCCATTGCAGGTATCACTGAGTCCCTTAAGGCTGAGGGCGCGCATTTGGGCACCGATGCCGTCTGTATCGAGCCCGGATACTTCCGCACAAACTTCCTAGCGCCAGGGCACAGGACCCCCACTGCTGCACGGATCGCTGATTACGACCCTGTTATGGAGCCCATCAGGAACACCTTCAACACGTACGATAGGGCTCAGCCAGGTGATCCGGAGAGGGGAGCCCAGTTGATTGTCGAGATCCTGACAAAGTCCGGGAGAGTCCCTAGGAAGGAGGTTCTGGTTCGTGTACCACTTGGCTTGGACGCTATCGCCTTCATTAGCACTAAAGCAGAGGAGACTTTGCAGACTATGAAGGAGTGGAAGGATCTCTCTTCTTCCACTGACCATGACGATGCCAAAAATTAGTTGTATTTGTTTAAGCTGAGCTTGCCTGATACGGTAGTTTCTTATCGGGATATCAGTTGAATATTATTCATTATTGCGAAAAAGCAATATTTACCCCGTGCAAATCACTACCAAATTGTCTTATGCCACGCCATCCCGTGATATTTGCATATTTGTGGAATAGATCAGGACTAGCTTGCCGTTGCCAAGGATTTTCTCGACAGATGCTTTGCTTTTTTTGGCCTTCGGACATGGTAAGTGGTCTTTGGCAACCTTCAGGTCCGAAAGGCAGGCAAAGTATCCCAACGCCGAAGAAAAAAAACACCCCAACCTTAACTAGAGCATCCTGAGTAGCTGGGCCTGGTAGATAGTCTACCAGTTTCTGTAAGGCCAAAGCCTTGAAAAGGGCGACGACCCCCACTCAGCAAACGACCATGGTGTGTCTAATCATGTTGAAAATATCTCTCATTCACATACTAGCCTGCTAGCGGATCGCCAGGGAACGGGATACTGCCCCGCCTGGCGGGAAACCAACAGCTGAGTTTTTTGCCCACAATCAGCATCCTCATATATCTCATCCATGGTAGTTCTAATTAGTAGTGAAAAAAGAAGTAAAAGGGTCGAGTAAATATAAAAAATATGATGAGTTTCCACATAATGCATAAACCCATTGTGCATACTACCCTCCCCCCTCTCTCAATGAAGATTCCAAAGAGAGAACCACAATATGAATACAGTGCGATACGTGAATTGGTTTTTCTCACTCCTTAATCTTATAAAACCCCTCCATCCTACTGGAATGTGTGGGGGAAAAGACCCCTGCTACCTAATACTTTCCGCCACCCCCTGCCTCTATATCTCTCATTCCAATTTTTGACTCTTTCTCTCCCCAATATGCTAAGTGAACCCGATCTAGAGGCTCTAAATCCAAGTTTAGGGCTTTCCCAGGAACCCGTCCATCCACACCCACACATCCATCTAACAGAAAAGGTACACAAAAAAGTAAAAGTAAAAGTAAATAATAATAAAAAAAGCATGGCAGGCAGAGACAGCTACCCAGATATACCGGAAAAAGAAGGGGGGGGAGAAAAATAGATCTACCAACCAGATAACCCTGGTCAGATCAATGCGGGATCAATTCCATGGTATCACCGGGAAAGCGCGCAAAGAAGGTCTCGGTCGAAAAGAGGAAGTTTATACGGTCGATCAGATCGACTGATGTTTTCTTTTTTGTGCTTGCGACTACCATAATTGGCTATCCAGCTAGTCGGCTAGCTAGCTGTATGTGTGTACGAGTACATGTATGATAGATGTGTGGGTGTGCTACCCCGGTGGGCAGGTGTGTGGTGGGAAGGAACTGTATGGTAAGGTAAGGTAGGTAATGGGCCCTGCGTACCGTAATAGTGGAGATGGTGGTCCAGGGGGCTGGGATCGAAGTGGTGCACTGTAGGTATTACGGGGGTAAAACATGGGGGATAGGACGGGATGGGGGGGAGGGGGTAATTTTTAACTTATTGGCTTATGGTGGTACGCTAGTAGGGGGGTTTTAGTATGAATGTTTCGATTCACACATGGCCTGAGCAAGGCTACACAATGAAGGGGAAAGGACTGATGCGGAGATCTTCTCTTTTTTTGATAAGCAACACTAACCTACTACTAGCCTAAAAGTACGGAAGAAGCTCCACTTCTTTTTTTTTCTTCCTTCTCTTCCCTCCATTATCGAAACTCAATCTCATGGATACAAGCAACTATACGATAGGATCTGACACTCGTACCACCCCGTGTGGGTATTTTTCCTGTAAAAGGCCAACTAACTAGGGGGTTCCTAACTTACTCGCCCTTGTGCAGTATAATACGAGGAGCCAGCGAAAGAGTGACGAGAACTCAGGGTCCGATTCTACATGCGACTTTGGAGAGTTTATTCGGTTCGATCCGGCGACAATGGGTCAAAAGGATTAGAAGGGAGTATAACCAGGAAAATGGGGGCTACCGTGACTGGCCAAGTCAATGGTTCTAAGGGGTTTAGAGGAATAGGGAACCCGGGTCAGTTAGAACGGATGCGGGACGAGTGATGCGATTATGAAGCTTCATATGAGTGTATTCAAGTCGCGCCCGTCCTGCAAGGCTCGTAGTGCCCAGCAACGCAAATCACAGTAAGAATAAATCATGGAGTTGGCTCGGATATCGCTGGGGAAAAAAAAAACATTTTTGCCAAATCACTATCAAACGTGGGAGAGAGGGAATACCAATATATTGTGTTCCATTACACCAAATTACTGATGTGCGATGTCGGGGAATAAAAAAGGAGTGCCCAACCCTGTGACCGGCTGCACAAGAGATAATGCTTGGCATGAGGAGCATTGCTGAGTCACTGCCCTAATAACCTTTCCCCCCGAGCAAATTGTGGCTTTGGAATGTTGGTGGAAGCCACCCTGCAAGCCGCGTAACACCCTTTTTAAGCATGTTAAGCGGGCTCCGAGTAACATCACCAGCCCGTTCTCGCCCGAACCCTGAGTAAGGGCCAACCACAGTAGTCTCCCGCGAACATCGCAGAACAGATCGTCCTGGAATAAATACCGAGCTCCCCGCCCCGCGGCGGTGCCGGACCCAATGGTGGAATTTCACAATTCAAAAAGGGTTGCAAGGAGGGTTTAAATAGGCTAGATTTTGTCATCGGGGCGGAGGGAATGTGTACGAGTACATACGGTAGTCATCATTTTATTTGTCAGGAAAGAGATATATCCGTTCTCGAAAGTGGGAGGCTTTTTTTTCTCACAAAATCTCACTCTTTGTTCATCCAGCATCCGGTTCCTGCTAGAGAGAGAAGGAATACATAGAAAAAAGTCAATCGAACGAAACCCTTTTTCTCTCCCTTTCTCCTATTCGCATCTCAAGTGCGTCTCTCTAGCCTTTTCTTGTGCTACCTACGTTTACTCTGGTGGGCTGTAGGCCTGTAAAGCTCGGCGGCGAAGATTATAATAATATCGAGATGGGAATTATTATATAATAAAATAGGCACCGATATCCAGAACCCGCTTCCTCCGACGCACTGGCCATCCTAGCCGTTGTATTGTCTGAGATAGAGTCAAACCTAGACGGGATGAAGCTTGCCTTATTCTAGTGTTAGGAATTGAAATATACCGTCCCCTCGGTGCCCGGTTTAGAGGCGGGCAGCCTAATCCCATCGGGTGATTTGGCCGGAAGCTTTGAGTTCGATATCAGAGGTGCATATTACCAATCGCCACACGCACCACCGTCCGTCTCGTTGATTTTGTTTACTGCTGGTGAAGGTGTTATTTCAGTCCTCCACCTAATCCAACATTTTTCTTCCCCCCCCTTATGCTCTTTTGCTTGTATAGGTGGCTTGGTGGTAGGTTCTGATATTAATTTCTTCGAAGGTGTTATGACCATTCCAGGGACAGGGCAAAAGTGGCGGGGAAGGGGTGGGGATCTCCTCATTGCCGCAGATACGGATAGGTCTCGTGAGATGGACTGGAAAGCCGGAACCAGGGTTGTTGATTTTTTCATCTCGAGGCTAGACCCTATTCCTAAGCATAAAGTTGTTCCTCCTCGTAAAGTTTAAGCAACAATATGATATTCCCTTTCATGCCTATGCGCGCGTGTGTATGCGTGTATCGCCCGGGTTCTACTTTCCATGGCCTCCTTCCATGCAGGTGCATGCTCCATGCAGAGCACATGCTATGCTCAGGAGTCCCAAATATCCAACGGGGAAATACAAATCGATATCTCTAGGCAAAGAGAATAGAAGAAGAAAAAGAAAAAACATCTGGTTATTCCCGTGTGTGATATCTCTCTCAAAGGCGGAGAAATCAAGGGTTTCAAGTTTAGTATGATAGCTAGTTTACGAGAAATGATTGATTGATTTGTCGCTGCTGTTACTGCCTAGGAGGGAAAGCCGGGGACTACACTCATATAATGGTTTCTAGCGGCTTGGTTGCTTTGACATGTGCCTTTCTCCTTCGAGGGAGCAACGAGCGCTGAGAGAGCGATGGTTTATCATAGACACGGAGTGTTCCGTGGGTTTTTACTGTCCTGCCTCCTCGGCGATGGGTAGTATCGCCCAACTTGAGTTCGCCAGCGCTCCTGGACTTTGTGGGACGTCATGAGGAGATACTCAGTATCAGCTCACACTACCGCGCACTACACAATAACACGATTCTGTTGTGATATTGCCTAGTAAGTCTTCTTTATCTTGTCAGTTTAGGATTAATTATCTTCTCGGTCTTCCTGCAAGGCCGAGCCGCGAAGGACAATTTACGGTAGCACGGAAAAAAATTCCAGATTGCCTCCGAAGCCGAAACGTGCCTTCTCCATAGACCGAAGTAGGTGTGTCTGTCGTTTTTTGGGGAAAATTAAAGGGCTCTCGTGCCAACCAACCTTTTGGGTCACCTGGTGCTGCCCTGTACTGTGCCTGAACAGGGACCCCACGCTCAGCCAAGCGAGGGTGAGACTCAATGACTAGAGTGGGGGGTGTCAGGGTGTGTGATATGCTGTAGCAGTGCTGCACGTGCTCGGGCTAGCACAAGAGTTAGGCATAAAAAAGTGTACGGAGAAAAAGGTGCTAATAGTGTTTTGGTCGAAATTTGTAAGGTAGCACTGCACAGTGTAGTACTGTACAGTACATCACAATCAGCTCATATAGAAACTCGAACCTTCCTTTGCTCGACAAGAGCCCTGAATCTGTTTTTTTCTTTTGATGGGTGGGTTGGACTAGAAGCTGGGTGTCTCATCGATTTGTATTCCCTTAAGGTTTACTGAAGGGAAAATAGAGATCTCCGAAAGAGTCAGATTTTGCAAGCGTTTTTTTCTAAGCACTCAAAACCCTCCCCTCATAAGACCCAAATCTAAGGGAATGGGTAACGTATCCACAAACACCGAAGTTTACAAAAGCCGAACAGCTGCGAGATGGCTGAGATTTAGTCATACTGAAAGTGCCAACGGATTTATTTTTTGCAAGAAGCGAAAATCTAGAGAGCTTATTGAATGTACGGTATACTTGAAGATTTTAGGTGAGTGCGAAATAGGTTCCCAGATATTCGTAGAATAGGATACTAGGTAAACTACTCAGTGTTGGGCGGGCTCTCCAATGCTAAATCTAACTATGCAACAGCAATTTTGGTGCTGTTGGCATTAACTCAGTCTCAGTTCTGGATCAGCTTCTGAAAACTTTTGCACAGTACCATTATTTCATCCCTGACCCTTGGAGAGTAGAGAGTCACTAAATAAGAAAGACCGACATGAGCAAGCCATAGAAAATAAAGGAGGAATAAAATATCTCCGAAGAAGTTTCTGCCCACAGACCACTCACGGGTCCCGCACTATGAGCACAACGGGTAGGAGAGCAATGTCCCACTGGCTCCTCCGCCCCCACCATTCAACACGGTGGGAAAAGTAACAATATGATACAGTATGACTATTGATAAGGATCAATCTACCAAGGTGCAGCGACCTCGGAATTCCGTCCGTCATCGGACAACTTTCTGAACAAAACCTCGCTTTATACTGGCATGATCGTTCAAGGCGAAATTGATGCCAATATTTGTTCATTGGAGACTCCCGATCAGGTTGTCCCAGCAGCCTGGATATGTAACTGGGCAGCTCGGTAGCTTCACTTCATGTGCTGAAGATTATGCACTATGGGTTTCCTAGTGGCGGGCGGATATTCAGTCAAGTGTGGATGGGCCGCCAGGGGCCCTTTGGGGTATTCAGGGTATCATTATTTCTTCCCCGTAACCACATACCAGCACCCTTCCCTGCACTCCTCCTACATATAGTACATGTCGAATGCATTACAGGTTACCACTACCAATATCGAGGTTGAGAATATGTGAGGCGAAGGGTACCATTGGCTCGTAGGACATTTCGGCAATTCAGAGAGCAGTATATCGTGGAGCCACATTGACACGAGGAGTAGAAGGTTGACCCGAATTTTCTCCAAAAATAAAATGAAATAAATAACAGCTTAGAGTGATCACTCGCCTGGTTGCAGCTAACAAATTTTGGCTATGAAAGCTGGAATCACGTCACTTATTCTCACCCTTTAGGGTAAGTACGAGTTTGGTAGCAAAAAGAGAAAGCGCCCTCAGCCAAGTTTTCCATGCGAAATTCTCACTTCCAAATAACCTTGTCATATCATACTAGAAACAACCACAATGAACCCAGTTCTTCAACCCCTGATAATATGAGGGGTAGTATGATAGCTACACTCAAGTCGCCGGATTGAAGATAAGTTTTTTTTATGTGGTTTGCCACCTCTAAAACCGGACTTCTACAGTCAGGCGACTTGAGCAGGACTTTGGCATGACGAATTCTTTGAATTTTTATTGACCATCCGAATCACCCACCTAACACAAAATTGATATCTCGGCGTGGATTTCGACCGTCCCCTTAGAACTCTAGCTTTTAGACTTTGTAGGATAATTCATGTAGCCTGACATTTAGATATATGAACCTTTGGGTTAGACTGTCGAATGAAATTATTACTGGATTTTTCTCACTCCTTGTTGCTAGATTGGTGTGTATTAGAAATTAGTGCTTCGTACGGAAAACAAGGGGGGGTGCTGTATAATACTAGTGATTCATTTTAATTACCAGATCATACTTAACCATTTATATAACCCCTCTACCGGCCCTTCAGGATACCTACGTAAGTAACTCCTCTGTAGCCATCACACACACGTACTATGATGCTCAATCCTAACTTCCTGCATAATACATAAACAATTTATTTATTTTAATACGTTGACTACCGCGTCCTCTGCCCGGCGGGGACTTTATGTAGGCATGAGTAGGGAAAGAAGGAAAAAGAGGGGGGGATAGAATCCCACGGGGATAACATGGAATTTATTTCTTCCTCTATCATAAACGGAACGAGATAAATCTCCAGTCAGCACCAATCGCTTTAGTCTTCTCCAATACTTGTGATTTTGGGGCGTACAGTACAGTACCGTGTTCGACAGGGTATAGTTGGCTCCTGTACAGTGTTTCATCCTTTTGCCAATACAGTAGGCCAAGGCCTTCAATGCTCTCTCTATAGTATTTACCTGGCGAAGAAACTACAGTACCAGTGCTACAGCTAATATCTGTACCAATAAATTGCAGTACTAGAGCACAAAACGGCACTGAGAGACTTTGCCGAACTACACTCACCCCCTCCCCACTCCGGGATCCCCGGGTTTTGCTTTTCCTGGAGAACCAAGTACATACCCGTAAAATTCTCGGCAAATTAGTAGAACACAGTAGGCGCCTAGCTTGCTGCAGCGAAGGGCATGCGAAATCGGCATACCGTTGCACTTGGGACTTTTTCGAAGATCGTGCTGTGGGTTGCTCCTGCACTTTCTTCCTACAATTTATCACACGCCAAGGACGAGTGATTGGCCATGGCCTGACATAATTCAGGGTTCTGATACTGGACACCAATACCTGATCTCTTTTAAAATGGAACTGCGAGGGTCTTTGGTACTTGCACCCTAGCCAGCTGATCTTGTCGTGCGTTTACTGGACTGAAAGATCTGACTGGCTTGCTGTATTTCTGTGTATCTGGGGGTTCATTCTCCAGGCCAATACCGACTTGTAGATTTCGTTTGCCTTCTAGATTCTTCCGTGGTCTGTGTATCTATATGGGTGATGATTAGGGGATGGGCTCCCTTTCTCCTGTGCTGTGCGTAAAGTGATATCCTGCAACCCTGAATTTTTTTATTCGAACCTTTTCTTATTGGTTTTTTTCCCCTACACATTCTTGCTTGCCTTGCCTTATCTTGCTTCGGGCCTGTTTTCACACCTTATGCCCCCGGCTTCCTGCTCTGGGTAACTCGTGAGATGATGGATTTGGAGAAGGTAGCGATCTCGGAATATTCCCTGTCTGCCCTGTATAGTACGCCCTTATTGGTCGATGAAGCAATGATTTCGAAATTTTTATGTCATGGGAAGTGCTGCACCAGTTGCTCTCGAATGGGCGCTTTCCTCCGGGGGTGGGGGGTTGGGTTGGGATGAGAAGCGCACTCTTGGGGCTGGGGATTCTTTTATCAGAGCGGGGGTGGAAACAACGGTTGGTGCTGGGGAAATGCGGGACAAGGGGGTTTCGCCTGTCGTTTCTAGCCATCTTGTCAATTGCTGTCGTGCTTATATTGTAAGCCGATGCATCGATTCGTGGGGGGGGGGTTTCCGAATTTTATTTTATTTTTTATCCTTGCCATCCTGCCTCGTCCTCCTCTCGCTAGGCTGACTGGAGGGGTAGGCTATCCTCCTCCCCCCACGTTAGAATGTGTGCATAAGTATCACCCAGGGATTACTGAGGTTTGCCGCTGGTTAGGGAGGGAAGGTATATAAAATTCTTCAGGGTTTGGGTTTCTCTCGTCTCCAGGAGATGAGAGTAAAGGCGAGGTTATCGCCCTTGCTTCCCTGCTGGCATTACACGACCTACGAGTGAGAGAATCAAATCAGGAAAAGAAGGGTGCTCAAAAACAAATATTCTAGAGCGCTGATCAAAGTAGATATCTAGATATTCTCTTGTTAAGATAGGAGAATCCATAGCTGAGACCCTGGACGCTTTACTACTGCTTTAGGGAAGCCCCAAGACAGTTGTCAACCTCCTCAGGGCTCTTGGATTAGGGTGAAGTTTGCCTCAATAGGGCCTTTACGCCAAGCTCTGCCATATGATGTACTCGAGTATGAGGGGTATCTACATAACCTTGTGTCTCTCTTACGTTTGATCGTGCAGCGGTAAGTGCATATCATGCGGGAGGGATTGGCCGCCTCCCCTTTGTCATGGCAGTCCTGTTCTCCGAGTGGTGTAAGCATGTGCAAACATCCATGGTGTCCGGCATTGAACTAACAACCGGCAGCTAGGAAACCAACAGAGACTGTAAGGCATTTGACAGGTCCCCGAAGTGTGGCGTGTTCTAGTCTTAATCAACACTATTCCCAGGCTTTACATCTCAACCACTCGAGTGAAGGGGAAAATATTGCGACAAGCAGGGGGGGGAATTATTCGAATTAGTATAATAGCTATCTTATTTTTTTGGCTCTTTGATACTCCCTCCAAGGTATATGCACAGGCCTCTGCTGCCCTTGCCAGTCCCAATACTCCACCCCCACACTTGGTACTCGAGTATTAGCCCTTATTATGTGTGGACAAGAGGAGGGATGTGGGGTTTACATCCACACGCCAAGGAAGCAACGGGAAAAACTTTTAATTATGATACTATCCCAACAGCCAATCCTAATCAGCGAGTTGCTTATCTAATTCTAAAAGTTACCCGGGCGCGTTCGGTTTTTTTTTGATAGGGGACAATATGTTTTGTCCCTCTGAACACATGCATTCTCTCAACACTATTGTTTTCCCACAAAGGTGGGTATTGTTGACGGAATTGTGCCGAGCGTAACTATGAGACTCACGCTAACACCGGTGCAGAAGAGCTAGCCGGCTTTTGATCGTGGGATTGCCATCCCGGGCTTTTCTTTTGGAGTGCTTGAACCATACCTCTTTCCTCAACATCTACCCACCATACTCCCTCTCACCACTTCTCCCACCAACGTTTGCTTCCCCACCTTCCCCCCTTGGCCTCCCCCCCTATCCTTATCCCTCCACCACCTGTCTACGAGGAGTGGAAGGGAGAGATAAACACCACAATGTACAATGTTCCGTCCGCTCTTATGGAAGAACATACCTTGTCCGGCAATGGGGTCTGGATCAGCCTGTTTCTTACCGCATTGCTTGTTTTCGCATCCAATAGTACCCGCCCTTGCCGTCATCCCAGATCTCCCATCTCAGGTGCTCCCGCGAATTCAGCCACCCGCCAATGAGCAACCCTCACAGCGCCCTCTCGCGGTACCAACTCCCAACCCAGCTCAACCCACTGTTTCCGCCATCGAGGACCCAAGGACTGCCAACAATGTCGCACCCCCGCCTACCGATAGGAAGCGGAGGATAGCTCCGGGTAGCAAAGATAGCTACACCTCGTCTGGCAGCGAGGGCGGAATTCCTCTTAATGCGGACCCCGCGCCACCGCCTGCCAAGAAGACCAAGACCAATGTCTCCGACAAACCACTCTCGTTGAACCCCAGACTAGTTGCCAGGGCGCCGGCTACTCATGCGGCCAGATTAAAGCTCCTGATCCTATTACATAAGGAATATGTCCGTTTGCATGAGTACGAGGGGGATGAGCAATTGATGCTACAATATGCACTGGATGAGGAGGAGATGTTAGCTACTCACAGGAAGTCGATATATGACCAGGCAATGAAGAAACGCATTATTAAGATGTCCAAGACAACCCCAGAGGAGTACAGGAAATCTGTGGAGGAGGGGAGAGAAAAACAGCGGGTGAAGAGTGGAGATGGAAACATGGCACCGGCGCTTTCGACGGGAAAAACTATACAGGAGGAGCTTAATGCATTGAGACATCTGATAAATTCGCCGGACATGCTGCGGAAGTATGGGTATATTCTTGACCCACCGACAGAAAAGGAGATTAAGCTTTCACTGGATGGTTTGAACTCTGCGGGGGGGTGGGAGCAATGCGATCGTTGCACCACTAGGTTTCAGGTTTATCAGGGGCGTAGAGAGTCTGATGGGGAATTAGCGAGTGGAGGAAAGTGTATTTTTCATTGGGGGAGGCTAATATTTTTACAGCGTATGCCATTCCCCACCGAATCTATGATATATGCTAACTTTAGGTAGGAACCGGGTTGGCATACCAGGACAATGCCAGAGAGAAAGTCTATTCCTGCTGTCACCGCGCCTTCGGGGGGTCCGGATGCACTACGGTGGAGAACCACGTTTTCAAGGTCAGCGAGGCTAAGCGTCTTGCTACATCGTGGCCATTCATCCGCTCTCCATCGCCCCCTGATTCCACTTCCGACGGCCCCGCAGCCGATGCATCCAAAGACTCTCCCCCATCGCCAGTCGAAAAAGCCGTCTGCCTGGATTGCGAAATGTGCTACACAACCCGCGGCATGGAACTGATCCGCATAACTGCCACCGCCTTTCCCACCGGTGCAATCGTCATGGACGCACTCGTGTGTCCGTTCGGCGAAATCCTGGACCTAAACACCCGATTTTCCGGCGTCCACCCGTTGGAATTCACATCAGCCCAGCCTTTCACGCCCCAGCCATACCCTACCACTACGACACTCATAAACCCTTGCTCCCCTGTCCCCTCCACGCCTTTATGCATCATCCCATCGCCATCTGCGGCCCGCGATCTGCTACTCACATACCTCGACTCTGAAACCCCACTCATCGGTCACGCGCTGGAAAACGATCTTAACGCCCTGCGACTATGCCATAGGAATATCGTCGACACGGCGATACTATTCCCACATAAACGCGGCCTCCCGGCTAGGAATAAGTTGAAGTACCTTGTGAACATGTTCTTGGAGAGAAAGATCCAGGTAGAGGGTGCAGTGGATGGACATGATAGCGCCGTTGACGCGAGGTGTGCTGGGGAATTGGTAAGGCACAAGATCAGTGGGAGAATATTGACGCGATAGCTACGGGGTGGGTAGATCTGACTATAGCAGACTCAGTAAGAAATAGTCAGCGTTCAAGTTTTATAGTTTTTTCTTATTTCCTTCCTTTTTCTTCTAACTATTCTACTTGTTTTTTCACTTTTTTTTTCTTTTCCTTCCCTCTCTTCTTCCTCTAATCCAGTGGGAAGGAACCCTCAGCTTGAAACGCCCTATAAACCGCGGTTACCACTCCCTAGATAACAATACCAAAGCCCTACAGCCAGCCAAGCAAACAAGTATGATAGTCTGCCAAACCAAACTATATATTCCACGTCATGCGCTTCCCCGTAAAAACCCCATCACTATCATACAACTAAAAGAAGGTTCCTCTCATTTTCCCCCTTTTGACTTGGCCCGAATCTGCACTATCCCGACAAGCCACTATCTTTGAACCCCAGACTAGTTGCCGGGGCGCCGGCTACTCACGCAGCCAGATTAAAGCTCCCGACCCTATTACATAATGAACATGTCCGCTTGGATGAGTACAAGGGGGATGAGTAATTGATGCTATAAGTATGCACTGGATGAGGAGGAGTTGTTGGCCCGAATCTGCACATCCCCAGTGTGGATAAATGAAAAAAAAAGGAGAGGGTGGTATACTTGTGCTAATACTAAGTTTTCGGATAATAGGTACAATGGCAAGGCAGTAGGTTTCTCTATTAATGTGTTTAAAGCCCCTAAAAGCCAGCAACCTAGTAGTTAAAGATTGTGGGGTTGTCTTAGTTGAAGCTCCCCGGTCCTTTGTGGAACCGGAATGCTCTTATCAGTATTATTCGTGAAACCCTTTTGCTAAGTTGTGAGCTTAGGAAAGTCTTTACTGAGTTCCAGCATGTTAGGCTTAAAAGCTGATAATACACTTGTGCATCTGTTTTCATACGAATACTCGAGTAGACAACCGTACGCATAATCGTTGTTCCACTAAACAAAATGTGCAGTATCATACCACATATCACACAACCCTGATATTCCCTTTCACTTGACTGGACCGGCTAGCTATTCCTGCCTTGTTCGCCAACCCTCTTTTCACTAACGCTTTCCCACTCTCCATTTCCTCGAATTCACAATTCTCTCGGTCTTTGCCCTGTACCGTACGAGTACAGTACTAGTATTTACGATGGGTGCACGTTGGCCGTTGGTTGGTTGTTCCTGGTTCTCCGCCATGACGAAAGTTGCACTCCTCAAGTTAGGTAAATAGTTCTAACCACAATGGGAATGTTACTACGGTACAGTACTAGTACTACATAACTATCCCTCGCGTTCCACGACTGCCCGTACCATTAACAACCCGACCAATACATGAGCGTAGTTGAAATACCGACTGCCTTAGTCATACCATAGTTATTATGCCTGTCGTATCATATTGGCCTTCTCCGAAAACCAAGTCCCATTACTTGAATCGTGGGGGAAGCTAAACACGATATCGAAAATAACCATTCCGCTCTACTCTCAAGAGTTTGGCCGCAGGCGCCGTACTCGACCTGAAGAGAACTCCGAGGATCTTGTCCCCAACAGATAAACCCCGAAGCAAAAAAAGGGAATTTCAGGAATCAAATGTGTTCTAATATACCTCCGATAAGGGTTTTTTTTTCTTTTTTTCGTCCCCATGCACGATAGACTCCGGTACTCCAGCATAGATAAGACCCCATAATCTTGTGTCCGGGAAACGTCATATTTATGTACGTGCAGTTGCTGATAACCCCATATCATATTTCAGCACTATATTCGATCCGATCCCGTTTCTATGGCCCGGGCCGTCAATGGTCCAGACTGATTTAGATTTTTCCCGAGGCTTGCGGCATATAGGCGGTAGCTTGACCAAAAGGCTAGGCCTAACACCGCGGTCAGGTCCCCCCAAACCTTCGTGGTTTATTGAGGGAGTCCTTGGCTGGACCACTGGCTTTAGGGGTTCAAAAAGGGCGAATCATGGAAAATATATGTAAGAACAATTCCTTGTCTACTGGTTATATACCCAGTGAACCTGGACGATTGGGCGTGTTCTAGGAAATCCAAAATTTCCTCGTCTGCGAAATGGGCGGGAAAAACAGGAAAAACAGAGCTCCAAGAAGAAGAAACTAAAAAAAAAGAAAATCATCACACCTTACTAGGAGAGGAAACTCTAGTTCCCTAGTTCACGCCCTAATTATTCGAGTTCTTACGGTATGATATGTCCTGACACCCGCCGTTGATCGGACAGTAAATTTTTCGCTATGATATCGCTAATTACCACTCTATATCCTGAAGTTAGCGAGTTTGGGTTCTATGACCTAGGTGTGGGAGGTTTTGCTTGATTCTGGGAGTTGCAGGGGTATCGCGAATCGTTAAGATTGTTTAGAGCTTTAGCGGTTTATGGAGAAGGCTCTCCTGACATGCCCTTCCCCTGTTGTCGTGGGAGTGCGCGGAGGAATATGGGTATGCCTGGAGATACAGAGATAGGTGTGGCGATTCATGGAAGGGTGAGGATTCTCTGATTAGATATTGATTCACATGTATTTTCAGTCAGTTTAGCTTGTGAGATAACGGGGTTGTTGAATATACCTCCCCTACCATTCACACATAGTTTCCAAGTTCCAAGCCAATCCTCTCACTCTACCGTTTAGTACTACGCTGTCTAGTGTTCCTCCGACAAGGCCAAAGTATGATATAGCTGGTTCTATACAGCGTTCGCAGGCGGCCAGGTCGGCCCGCAGATGCCGGCCGGGTCAAAGTGAGACTGACCTGGGCATTATAGGCTAGGCTTGGGGAAAGCCTACCGGCTTCATGAGTGCCTGGCGGTGCCGGGTGGCTTTCGGAATATTCCATATGAGAAGTCAATATTTTGTTAATGGGTGGTTGACATCTACAGATATCTGATGATGACCGCAGATATCAGCTAGCTCTTATTATGAACAGCCATCGGGTATGATAGGTTCTTGTTTTCTCATATCACTCGATTTATTGCTAATACTTGTATTCTCGGTGGACAAAGTAACCGCCCGTCAACAATCCACAGCAATGCAACTCTCCTCATCACCCGCACTTTCAATACCACCTAAAGAACCTTTCTCTGACTCAAATATTATCTACTACTTGTATGAATTCAGCCCTTTACTTACATTTTTGAATTTTTCCCCCCGGTTTTAACAATCGTGGGGTTGGTCGGGTTGTTATATGATACAGTACCCAAAGTTTTTCCCTTTTCGTTGAAGCCCGATTAATTTTGTTCTTGCATGATATTAGTTAGTTATGAGCGCGATCATGAGGGCAAGGGTGAATGGAAAGAAATCGTCCTCCTTGGTAGCACCTTGGTGATTCCAGTTGTTTGAAGCTGTGGCTCTTGGCGTTTCATTCTGCTTATCGTATCTTATCTTAATCACATCTTATCACTCGAAAGCCTGCAGATCGGAGATATAGTACGATATCTGCAGTCCGGCCCGGGCCGATCATATAGGCCCTGAAAGCCGGCTCCCAAAAAAGCCCAGGCCGGCCGCCCTAGACCCCAAGCCTGACCTGACTAGCCGCTTGCGAAGGCTGTTCCTGGAGCTATCACGACTCGAGTGCTGATGCCGTATGTCTGCTATCAAGCATCATATGGATACCCCACCATATCAAGCGCCATCCATGAAAAGCTACCTAGCCTGTTTGGTAAAAATGGAAGAAAAAACCAAAATTCCGTTTTCTTGCTATTTTACCTGTAGGAACGGTTGTTTCAGGACTTTTGAAAGGGAAGGCCGTTTGTATGAGGCAATGGAGCGGAGCTAAGGCATCCAAATAGGGTCTAATTAGATTCATGCACAGCTCTGGAATCCCTTGTGGGGGGTTTCAACTTTCTTTTTACCACAATGTGGATCGGCGCAATACAATATCAAATTCCGGCTCATCAAACGACCCGGCAAAAAAAGAACAAAAAAAATAAGATACCGGTAACCAAGTTCTGGGCGCAGAGCGGTGTTGCCTTGCAATTTGTGATCCCTATTGAGAAATTTTACCTCTTTTGACTGGTGTTTCCTTTGCCTATCATAGAAGTTGTTGGAGAGCACTATGCAAAAAAATATGTCAAATCGCCCATGCATTGTCGAGCCCTGAACTTCGTAAACCCACTAGGCCCGTAGGTTATTGCTGAACAGTACCCAGAGCGAAATGAAGCATCTACAAAACTCATCCTGGGAGGGATAACAAATATACGATCCTTCAGAGCCGATGGTATTGGCTGTGGGAAGGTCACGAATAGCTACAACAATATCACACGGAACAAAACAAACGACAAAGACAATTGGATTAAGGACTGGCTTTCCCCAGTAAATCCGTAGTGCAGAGACCAAAGCATGCTGAAGAATAGGCTAAGTTGCGTGGGCAGCAGGTTTATCTTTTCCTAGTAGGACTCAAAATTGGGACCTTGTCCTTTATAGGAGTAACCCTGCGGTTGCAGGGTTCCACTGACTACATATCTCGGCATTGTATAGATTTTGGTTTATTGGATATGAAGAAATGGGATCTCGAGGAAACTGATTTGGAGGGCAATGGGGCAATCTTCAGGGCTGCTAGGGAAGATCATGATGCAATTGGGCAGCTAAAATAGATATGGTAATGTCGTGAAGATGCTTTTGGAACGGGAGGATGTCTCTCCCGACTATGCGGATAAAGGCTGCCGAACATCTCTCTTGTGGGCAGCTGGGGATGGAGATGGGGACATTGTGGAGATGGTTTAGCAAGAGGAGGATGTCGCTCCTGACACTGCCGATATATATGGTGGGACACCTGTCGTGGGCACCAAGAGAAGGTGGGGGAGAAATTGTGGAGATGCTTTTGGGACGGGGGATGTGCTCCTATCACCACTGACAAAGAAGGCCAAACACCAATACGATGGGGAGCCCGGGATGGGCATGGAGTCCTTGTGGTGAAGATTTTGTAACGAGAGGATGTCGCTCCAGAGATTCATGTTGTTCTCATGCTAAAAGACCTACTCACTAGACTAAGATAAAGAGAACAGGCTAGCTACATGAGTACCTGCAACCTCAACTTAATAGGGTGAAAGCATAGACAGCTTCCTCGGGCACCAGCACAGCCCAAGATACAGCCTCTTATGCCCACTCATATTCCGGGACAGAAGCCAGAATCAGATCCAAGGGCGTAACAAGAGCAAAATCATTCATCCGATTTTTTCCAATAAGCATTCCAGCCGCCTCGTACCCGCACCCCTTATTCACCTTAACGAACACACATCCGCCAGAATCACCCAGATGCGCAAAGGCCATACCTTCTCCTGTGATAGCAATTTCGTGGGTACACACGGAAGAATGCCATCTTTGAAGAAAAAATGTGTTGACATACCCACTCCGCATTCCTGTAGAGCGGCCTATCTTTTCAGCCTTAGCACCAGGGTATAAAAGACCAGCCTTTTCAATCTCCACGTCATCGTATATATTTCCCCCATATCTTTATAGATCAAGGGAAATTAGCAATCCTACATAGAAGAGTTGTGGATAGAGATTGGAGTAGTCCTACCTAGCCGGATCACAAGAAAATATACTCCAATCCATCATGGTTTCCCAGGATGGGTCAGCCTTAAAGATATCAAGCCTAAGTGCCGCCAGCTTCTGGTCGTGATCAAGCAATAGACCTTGGTAGTTACCAACCCGTGAACACACAACGTGACCAACACGGCTTCCAGTGAGAACTCCTTGCTTTGGTTGAAACTGGGCAGCAGGATCAAGGAACGAGATACCAGATGGGTTGTCCATAAAGCGAAATCGTTGGAGTAATGATTTAGCCTCTAGGTCTTCTATTTCATTGAGATGTAGGTGGTCCATGGTTGGACAAAGCGTGATGTATTTGAGCAAGTGATTCAAACGGCTAGTAATCTCCACAGTAGACGGGGAGGAGACAGGGGTCCCGAAATCTGTTTCCGGTAAACAGTGCGCAGCATTAATTCCAAACAGCAGGCCCGGTGATGCAGTCTTCCTCAGGAATCCACCAAAGCTTCCTGCCGTGTCAAGACATCCTACTCTATTGTCGGATATTGTTTTTCCAGGTAGTTAGGACTTGCAACCCTTCAACTCCCACTGATATGGCTGCGAGGGTTACTCTACCCTCATCATAAACAGGGTTCGATTTCCATATTGACTTCACTTTCTCGTCCAACATAATCCAATCCTCTTTCACTAGTGTCGGTAATCCATAAGGAGTAGGCAGCTGAATAACCGGCAGTACATTTGGTGGTGGAATACCAAATATCAAGGTTGGAACAACAGGACCTCCGTACTCTTTGATTCCCGCTAGCAGACCATAGGTATTGTCTATATTCAACCGCCGCAGCACAGAGGTGATATAATGGGAGATGACACCAGTGTCATATGAGGTACCGGAAGGCAGGTGCATAACCCTTGGTCCTGGCGAGAAAGCATCAATCATAGCCTCGGTAATGATTGGAAGACGCATCGCACCCTGTAATTCTGGGGTAAATTCGCTGTATTTCCTGTTTGTTTGACAAGAAATTAGTATGTGATTGATACTTTATCAAGGGATAATGTGGGAAAGTTGCTCTGCCTTGCCATCTTCACATACTATGAGGTCTTCTCGACCCTAGGCATGGTATTGAGGCTTAAGTAGAAAGAAGGAGATGTGGAGGGCGAGAGGGAAACGTAGAACCTACTTGGCAAGGAGAACTAGCACAGGAAGATGGCAAAATAAAGTGGAACTTGTTGTTAGACAGATGTGCTTGGCTTTGTTACGGGAGTGGGAAGAATGGTTTAGGAGGTATGCAGAGGGAGCGGATACAGGAGAATGTTGTTGGGATGTGTGTGTGTGGTGCGTGTGAGGTGAGATGTTCGTTAATAACTAGTCGTACAAGAGATAAGACTACTTAAAGTGAAACGCCCTTGCCAAGCCCACTCCCGCACAACCAAATGATAGACCTAACCCAAACACAGTAGGTAGGCCCTAAGTTAACCCATAGACATGGCCCAAGTGGGTAGCCGTACTTCAACATATCGTAGAGCTAATAGAGCTAACAAATGTTCTATGGGGGGTTTATTCGCATGTTCTTTTCTTTGTCATCACGGGAGTGTAAGGAGGAATAGGGACATGAGGCAAACACAGTGATAGGTGTGGGTGATCCATTTGTGGATCAGTATGTCGTATTATGTTTTACTTATACACAACTCTTTACCGTTAGTTTGATTTTAGTACCGAGGAGCTATGAAGCAACCGCTGAGCGGATAGAGCAAATACCGTACACACCCCACCGTAGATAGTTTTATGAAATATCTGTAGGTGACGCCTGTCCTTACTAAAGACGCAAGGTGACAATAGGACCCTTTAGGTGACGCTCGTTCGTACTAAGGACGGCTGGGCCCTACCGGCAGTTTCCGTCCGCATAAAGACTGCAGGGCCCGGCCGTCAACCTACAGTCCTGCAGTGAATATCGAGGACGGACGCCTTGACCGGCCATCCTTACCAACCCTTCCTGGGACGGACGGGACTATTGAAAGCCAGGGCCCTACAGTCCGGTTGGGAACACTGGTCTTGGATACTAAGTCATCTTAAGAACTAGACAAATTTGCGTGAAGTCTCCTTTAGACTCTTGAGGTTTGCTAATGCTATCTAGCAAGCACCTACTTGAACTTTCATTAAACCAGCTTTGCAGATACTGCTTTAGACTACTGAGGGAAAGTCCAGGTATGTCATCTGCACCGCATGAAGATAATACCATTCATGTATGATACTGTAGCTATCACGACTCGAGTATTGGTGATGTATGTATGTATGTATACCGCCAAGCCTGACATGGATACCCCACCAGATCAAGCGCCGTCCAGGGAAAACTACCCAGCCTGTTTGGTACAAATGGAAGAAAAAACAACCATTCCTTTTTCTTGCTATTTTACCTGCAGGAAGGTTTCAGGACTTTTTGGAAGGGAAGGCGGTTTGTATGAGGCAATGGAACGGAACTAGCTCACCCAAGTAAGTTCTAATTAGATTCATGCACAGCTCTGGAGTCCCTTGTGGGTTTTTCGAACTCTCTTTTTACCGCAATGTGGATCGGCACAATAAGAGTACAATATCAAATTCCGGCCCATTAAACGACGCGGCAAAAAATAAAAAATAAAAAGTAAGATACCGGTAACCATGTTCTGGCTGCAGAACAGTGTTGCCTTGCAAATTATGATCCCTGTCGAGAATCTTTCTGACATTTGCCTGGTGTTTCCTTGGCCTATCATAGAAGTTGTTGGAGAGCACTGAGCAAATAAAACATGTCAAATCACCCATATACTTTCTCGAGCCCTGAACTCCATAAACCCACTTGGCCCTAAGATATTCATGAACTGCGCCCGGAGCGAAATGAGGCATCGGCAGAACTCATCGTGGGAGGGGTAACAAATATACGATTCTTCGGATCCGATGGTTTTGGCTGTGGGAAGGTCACGACTAGCTGCGGCAGTGTCACAGGGAACAAAACAGACGACAAAGACAATCGGATTAAGGTTTGCCTCTCGCCAGTAAATCTGCAATGCAGATACCAAAGCGTGCAGAAGAATAGGCTAAGTTGGGTGGGCTGCTGGTTTCTCAAAAGGAACGAGTTCCAGGAGTGGAGTTGTAGCTAAGGCGTACGGGGCCAGGCTGTTGTGTTCTGCTATGGCAATCCTGGACTGGGAAAGGCACGTGTCAGGTTGGTGAAAAAGCTCTCTCGAGCAAGTGGATATCACTGACTGCTAGAAATATTGCTCATTTGTTATTGACCGGTTGTGGGATCAAGTACATACCAGAGAGATTTCTCTCGGAGGCCTCTACTGTGATTCCGTTGCCCAGGCGGAGCAGTCCACGGCGAACGTATTGGGCCCAATTCTCAACCAACCATTAGGGAAAGATAAAATCTAAGCGCCAGTGTGGCAGGATTTTCGTATGGGGAAGGGGGGGTTTGGTGGACGGACTGGGCAACTTCCGGACTGGATGAAAATTGTGAAGACAACGATCGCATCACTATCGGAAGGGTTCATTCGTATCGGTGGCTTAGATGAATGTTATCCGAAAAATCGGTCGGAGCTTCTTGAGCCCCTACGAGAAATCGTGATGTCTTCACCGACTACATGGGAATCCCTTAGTGGGAGACCTCACTTTGAGGATGAGATTGAGGAATATTTTACCTCGACAATCATGATAGCAGCCATTCCGACCACCAGGGATATTGAGAGATATCTGTAGATGAGATTAGGCACGGACGCCACACCCAGCCCAATGAATAATGATTTGAAGGTTGACATTGTGAGAGTTATTGTAGGAAAGATCTTCTAGATATAAGTCCAAACAACCACTTTAATCAATCAACGCCTGGTTAGATATGCAGTAACAGAATATAGATTTCTTCTTGTTTGCCTTAACATCAACGCCGTCCTAGAGGAGGTTTCGATCCGCAAGAGAAAGGAACTGCTTGACCAAATGATAGATTTACAAGGGAACGCACCTTGAGATGCCTACTCAGCAACCTTAACAAAAATAAGACCGCAGAAGTAGGACAGATCGAGGCTTGACCTGGAGTCCCTATCGTGGCTTCCACATTGGGAAGGACCAGTAAAAGCCAATGAATTATTCGATGCCCTAGGGGTAGAAATTGGGTCTATATCTCGATCCTCTGAATATTCTTGCAATAGAAACTCTACTGGGATGCTCTTTGGGGCTTCTTGCACATGAAGTGTCCTCACACTCTCACCGTTTTGACCACTACCATAGGAACTGGAATAATTAAACCTCGCGCTAGGACATTGGAGTTGCCATTGTTGGTAAGGTCTGGCTCATTTTTCATTTTTTTCTGTCTTAAGTTCAGACTGAGGGGGTCAGTTTTCGCTGTGCGCTCGGCCCCCCCCCGCCCCCTATCCAAAGGAGGGAATTTCGGACGTCTTTTCGCGAGGTTCAATTATTCCAGTTCTTGCGGTACACTCTTCCACAGTATAGAGCAAATAAGGCCAAGCTGTTTCGGAGAACGCACGGGTTGATTGCTGAGGTTGTTTAACATATGATACCACAACTGTCAGTGCGTCAGGCACATTGAGCTTACCCATGATTGCCCCCCCTCAAACAATATCGTTGCTTGAATATGTCTCGTGTGGCCCTGGAGCACATACTGGAGTGGAAGTTGCAGAGAGTATGGATAAACTTACACTGACTCCACTAGGTGGGTTTGATAAGCATGTATTTTCCAGGATAGCCTTGCCTAGTAGTACTCAAAATTGGGACCTTGTCCTTGATTGGGGTAACCCTAAGGGGCTTGCAGGGTTCCACTAAACTACATATATTGGCATTGTATAGATAGTTGTTGGTTTATTGGATATGAAGAAATGGGATCTTGAGAAAACTGATTTGGAGATCAATGGGGCAATCTCGTGGGCTGCTGGGAACGAACATGGGGCAATTAGGCAGCTAAGAATGGACATAGCAATGTTGTGAACATGCTTTTGGAACGGGAGGATGTCGCTCCGAATACTGCCGATATATACGGTGGGACACCTCTGTCGTGGGCAGTCAGAAATGGCGGGGGTGAAATTGTGGAGATGCTTTTGGGACGCGGGATGGCACTCCTATCACTATGGACAAAGAAGGCCAAACATGAATACTATGGGCAGCCGGGGAAGGGGATGGGGTCATTATGGTGAGGATCTTGTAACTGGAGGGTGTCGCTCCAGACATTCATGTTTTTCTAATGCTAAAAAATCTCTGCACTAGACTAAGATAAAGAGGATAGACTAGCTACATCGGTATCTGCAGCGACGAGGCAAAAGGGTGAAAGCACAGGCAGCTTCCTCAGCCGCCAACACAACCCAAGATACACCCTGTTATGCCCACTCATATTCCGGAGCAGAAGCCAGAATCAGAGGCAAGGGTGAAACAAGAGCAAAATCACTCTTCCAATTTTTTCCAATAAGGATTCCAGCCGCTTCGTACCCGCACCCCTCATTCACTTTAACAAACACACATCCGCCAGAATCCCCTGGCTCGGCAAATTCAATTCCTTTTTGTATAATAGCAATTTCGTGGGTAGACACAGAAGAATGCCATCTTTGAAGGAAAAAAGCATTGACATACCCAGTCCGGATTCTTGTAGAGCGGCCTATCTTTTCAACCTCAGCACCAGGGTGTAACAGACCGGTCTTTTCAATCTCAGCACCATCGTATATATTTCCCCCATATCTTTATACATCCAAGGAAATTAGCAATGCCAAATAGAAGAGTTGTAGATGGAGATTAGAGTAGCTATACCTAGCCGGATCACAAGAGAATATACTCCAATCCATCCTGGTTTCCCAGAATGGGTCAGCCTTAAAGATATCATGCCCGAGTGCCGCCAGCTGCTGGTCATAATCATGCAATAGGCCTTGGTAGTTACCAACCCGTGAACACACAACGTGACCAACACGGCTTCCAGTGAGAACACCTTTCTTGGGTTCAAACTGGGCAGCAGGATCAAGGAACGAGATACCAGATAGGTTGTCCATGAAGTGAAATCGTTTGAGTAATGATTTGACCTCTGTGTTGTGTACTTCATTGACTTGTACGTGATTCACAGTTGGATAAAGTGTTGTGTAGCGGAGCAATTCCTTTAACCGGCCGGTGATCTCCAGAGTAGACGGCGAGGAGATGGGGGTCCCCAAATCTGTTTCCGGTAAACAGTGCGCAGCAGTAATTCCAAAAAGTAAGTCCGGTGATGCTGTCTTCCTCAGGAATCCACCAAAGCTTCCTGCCATATCAGAACATCCTACTCTATTGTCAGATATTTTTCTCCAGGTACCAAGGACTGGCAAACCTTCAACTCCCACTGATATGGCTTTGAGGGTTACTCTACCCTCATCATGAACAGGCTCCGTTTGCCACATTGCCTCGCCATTCTTGTCCAACACAATCCAATCCTCTTGTACTAGTGTCGGTAATCTATAAGGTGTAGGCAGCTGAATAACCGGCAGTATATTTGGTGGTGGAATACCAAATATCAAGGTTGGAACTACCGGACCTCCGTACTCTTTGATTCCCGCGAGCAGACCATAGGCATTGTCTATATTCAAACGCCGCAGCACGGAGGTGATATAATGGGAGATGACACCAGGGTCATATGAGGTACATGAAGGTAAATGCATAATCCTTGCGCCTTGCACAAAACCATTAATCATGACTGGGGGCATGATTGGCTAATCGATCGCACCGAGTAATTCTGGGGTAAATTCGCTGTATTTCCTGTTTGTTTGACAAGAAATTAGTATGTGATTGATTCTTTATCAGGGAATGACGTTGGAAAGTTGTTCTGCCTTGCCATCTTCACATACCATGAGGTCTTCTCGACCCTAGGCATGGTATTGAGGCTTAAGTAGAAAGAAGGAGATGTGGAGGGCAAGAGGGAAACGTAGAACCTACTTGGCAAGGAGAACTAGCACAGGAAGATGGCAAAATAAAGTGGAACTGACAGTAGTAATAATAGTAGCTGTGATAATTAATGCCGGAGGTGGAAATAGGGGTGAGCGATAAAAAGAGAAAATAAAAGGTGTTCCAAACAAACTCAAGATGAGAGGGTGAGTGAAGAAGATTTATACTCACGTCGGGGAGGCTTGACGGTTCTGGCGGTATATAGGTAACACAGATACGCCCAGGAGGTATACTTCAGCACTCGGTAGAGACTTGAATACTTAGGCCCTGTTTGGTTGCGACGGTTCCGTTCCGTTGGGCGACCGTTTCTGCTGTGAAAATGGCCTTCTCTCCTTTTTGAAACGGTCATTTGTATGGGACAACGGAACGGAACCGTCGCAACTAAACAGGGCCTTAGAATCCTATCATGTGCTAATTTCTGTTCCTGCGCACATTGTGTATGTCTCTTTCCGACAAGCCCTGGACCCACATCCCGTTTGTCAAGGTGGGTAAATTAGTGAGATGTATTCTGAGGATAGTCGGATTCAGCATATGGTTTGTTCCACTTTGTTCCACTTTGTTTCCAATAGTTATATGGGGGATGTTGACAGCTATCTTAGCAATTAAGAAAACAATGTTGGCCATAGAGGATGTGAGGTGAAAGCTCATTTCTATCTAAACTGGCATTAGCGGGTATGTTGATTGCTGTGGTATTTTGGGAACTCCGATAAGGAGGGGAAGTATAATTCAGCACTCAGTAGAGACTCGGATACTCATTTTGCGGTCGAATGTTAATTCTAGTTGCTGTACAAACTGCTTATCTCTCTTCCCGTCTTACTTCCAAAACTGACCTACCTCCCGTCCCAAGTTCATCAGTCAGCCCATTGTAATTCAATTAGTTGTCTTGGATACCAAGTCGCCTGAAAAACTCGACTCATTGGACTGAGTCTCCTTTGGACTCTTGAGGTTCGCTAATGCTATCTAGCAAGCACAATCTGCGGCCCCGATTAGATCGTGCCTTATGGTCACGACTCATGTGCTAACATGGGGGAGGGGTCAACGAACAGGGGGGTTCAGCGAACACTTTATGATACTAGAAATCACTTGGTAAGCTGAGATTTTGTTCAGGCTGTTCGTTGAGCCCCCCTGTTCGTTGACCCCTCCTCCATGCTAAATTTACTTGCGACTAGACGCCAATCTCCCAAGTCATTACCTGTAGCAGGGGGATTTAGTTGGTTCGGCGCCTTGGTCGCTCGGCTAAGGTAATTCTGTAACGAGTTTAGCTAGGATACCCGAATACTTTTCTGTCACCATAAGGCAGGTAATTAACCGCTAAGACATTACCCCGCCCCAAAATGCTTCAGACAAATCAACCGATTGTCTCATAATGGATATATTAACTGGAATATAAAGTCAAATACCTAGGCTATTTAGTGAAGTTGAATTGCCAAAAAAGTAAGTAGTTTTGATACTGGGAGAAGGGAAAAAGTGTGGATAAAAGGTTTTGTTGGCCGACGAATTCACATTTGTCTGATTTTGAAATCTCATGCATGACAACGGTAGCCCAAACGACTTCAATAGAGGTCGTTCTAAAGACTTTGACAATACAGTACCTTATGGATTAGTGCCCCATTCACTTCTGTCAACCTAATGCGCCTTACCACCTAAATCCTTCTAATTCACCCCAAGCACGAGCTGGTGACTATCCCACCTCTGTTACCCTAGCACCTCCTTTGCCGAATGAGCCAAATCCCCCTAGTGCTCATAGTCTGGTTTATAAGCAAACATGGTACAGCCTCCTACAGGGTTGCGAGATTCTCGAGATTCTGGAGTTGTGGCTTAAAAACGGATACATGCCTTCACTTGAGACAAGGCTTATCCTAAAAGAGAAATCTCAATACTAAGAGCAAACAAGAAAAGTATCGCAGAAATTTAAAAGCATGGTTCACCATACTGTGGATTCGGGAAAATCCATGATAAGAGGCCTAGCAGGCCGCCACTCTCGCAACTCGAGAATCTCACAACCCAATAGGAGACTGTATCCAAGACAACTACTTGAATTACTATGGGCCGACTGATAAACTTGGAACGGGAGGTATGTCGGTTTTGGAAGTAAGACGGGAAGAGAGATATAGTCGTGACGGGGGGCATGTCGCTTCGGCGGGTAACGCGCTCGGAGGGGGGAGGAGCCTGGAGGGGGCACGAGTGCCAAGTAGTGACTAACCAATTATATTCTTCACGGTGGTTAGAAATGTCATCCTCCGAATGAAGTTAATACCTCTCCGTTGATTATTTTCTACATCAGGTCTAGTAACCCGAATTTCCTGCCTGATTCCGCCCAGCAATGCTTGGCACTCTCCTCCCCTCCGGGCTCCTCCCCCCTCCGGGCGCCTTATGTCGGGAGACTGGCACAATGACAGTGTATATTTGAGTATGACCTTGGTCCCAGTACTCTGCCTACACTCTCCGCCTACCCAGGCTCCCGACAGACCTGCCGAAGGGACATACCACCAGTCGCGACTCTAAGCAGTTTGTGTAGCAAGTAGAATTAACATTCGACCACATTATAAGTATCCGATTCTCTACTGAGTACTGAATTAGACTTCCCCTGTTGATCTGAGTTTCTAATATACCTCCGAAATCAACATACCCGCCGATGCCGGTTCATACTATATGGTCAACCTTGCTCTCTGAATTGCTAAGGGAGCTGTCAATACCTCCCATACTGTATAACAGTTGAAAACAAAGTGGAGCAAACCACATGCTGAATCTGACTATCCTCAGAATTCATCTCACTAGTGTCGCGGCACCCTCAGATTCGCTTCCTCCTCAAATTCGGTTTCTGGGCTACGCAGGGCAGGTATCAGCCATCACCGAGTACGCAACATGTGACAATCTGCCGTGAATATGCCGCCTTTTTAGCCAGATTCTTACCGGTGCAGCTACTACAAACCTGCGTAGCCCGGAAACCGAATTTGAGGAAGGGGCGAATTTGAGGGTGCCGCGATACTAATTTGCTCACCTCGACAAATGGGATGTGGGTCTAGGGCTTGTCGGGAAGAGACATATACAATGTGCGCAGGAACTGGAATCAGCATATGACATCATTCTAAGTATTCAAGTCTCTCCCGAGTGCTGAAGAATACCTCCTAGATGCATCTGTGTTCCCGATATACCGCCATAACTGACAAGCTCCCACATCAGTATAAATCTTCTTCACTGAACCTCCCATCTTGAGTTTGTTTGGAACACCTTTTGCTTTCTCTTTTTGTGTCATACACATTCCTCCGACATTAATACCATAGGTACTATTATTACTACAGTAAGTTCTATTTTATTTTACCATATCATCATATGTGAAGATGGCAAAATAGAACAACTTTCCCCGATCATCCCCTGATAAAGTATCAATCACGTACTAATTCTTGTCAAACAAACAGGAAATACAGCCAATTTACCCCAGAATTACAGGGTGTGTGATCGATCCAATCATGCCTCGAGTCATGATAGATGGTTTTGAGCAAGGCACAAGGGTTATGAATTTTCCTTCATGTACCTCGTATGACCCTGGTGTCATCTCTGATTATATCACCTCTGGGCTACAGCGGTTGAATATAGATGGTTCCTATGGCCTGCTCACAGGAATCAAAGAGTACGGAGGTCCGGTAGTTCCAACCTTGATATTTGGTATTCCACCACCAAATGTACTGCCGGTTATTCAGCAGCCTACACCTTATGGATTAGTGACACTACTACAAGAGGATTACATTGTGTTGCACAAGAATGGCAAGCCAATATGGCAAATGGAGCCTGTTCATGATGAGGGTAGAGTAACACTCGGAGCCATATCAATGGGAGTTGAAGGTTTGCAGGTTCCTTGATGACTAGAGAAAAGTATCTGACGATAGAGTAGGATGTCCTGATATGGCAGGAAGCTTTGGTGGATTCCTGAGGAAGACCGCCTGACCGGATTTGCTTTTTGGAATTACTGCTGCACACTGTTTACCGGAAACAGATTTGGGGACCCCCATCACCTCGCCGTCTACTGTGGAGATCACCGGCCGGTTAAAGGAATTGCTCCGCTACAAAACACTTTATCCAACTGTGAATCGTGTACAAGTCAATGAAGTACACAACACAGAGGTCAAATCATTGCTCCAATGATTTCGCTTCATGGACAACCCATCTGGTATCTCGCTCCTTGATCCTGCTGCCCAGTTTGAACCCAAGAAAGGTGTTCTCATGGGAAGCCCTATTGGTCACGTTGAGCGTTCCAAGTTTGGTAACTATCATGGCCTATTGCATGACCACGACCAGCGGCTGGTGGCGCTTGGGCATGATATCTTTAAGGCCGACCAATCCTGGGAAACCAGGATGGATTGGAGTATATTCTCTTGTGATCCGGCTAGGTAGGACTACTCTAATCTCCATCTACAACTCTTCTATTTGGGATTGCTAATTTCCTTGGATATATCAAGATATGGGGGAAATATATACGATGATGAAGAGATTGAGAAGACTGGTCTTTTATACCCTGGTGCTGAAGTTGAAAAGATAGGCCACTCTACACGAATCCGGACTGGGTATGTCAATGCTTTTTTCCTTCAAAGATGGCATTCTTCTGTGTCTACCCACGAAATTGCTATCATATCAAAAGGACTTGTATTTGCCGAAGTGGGGGATTCTGGCGGATGTGTATTTGTTAAGGTGAATGAGGGGTGTGGGTACGAAGCGGCTGGAATCCTTATTGGAAAAAATGGGAAGCATGATTTTGCTCTTGTTTCACCCTTGGATTGTGTTAGTGGCCGAGGAAGCCGTCTGTGCTTTTACCCTATTAATTTGTGGCTGCAAATACTCATGTAGCTAGTCTGTTCTCTCTATCTTAGTCTAGTGTGTAACTTAGGCTTTTTAGCATGAGAAAAACATTAATGTCTGGAGCGACACCCTCCAGTTACAAAAGCTTGACCACAATGACCCCATCCCCTTCCCCGGCTCCCCATGGTATTGGTGTTTGGCCTTCTTTGTCAGTAGTGATAGGAGTGCCGTCCTCCGTCCCAAGAGCGTCTCCACAATTTCACCCCGGCCATTTCTGGCCGCCCACGACACAGGCGTTCCACCATATATATCGGCAGTGCCCGGAGTGACATCCTCCTGTTCCAAAGCATTTTCACAACATTGCCATATCCATTTTTAGCTACCCAATTGCCCCACGTTTTTTTCCAGCAGCCCACAAGTTTGCGGTATTGCCCTCCAAATCAGTTTCCTCGAGGTCCTATTTCTTCATATCCAATAAACCAACAACTATCTATACAATGCCAAGATATGTAGTTTAGTTCAACCCTTGCAAACACCGTAGGGTTACTCCAATCAAGGACAAGGTCCCAACTTTGTGTCCTACTAGGAAAAGCTATTCCGGAAAATACATCCTTATTAAATCCACTAAGAAGCGTCAGTGTAGGTTTGTTCACACTCTCTGTAACTACCACCCCATCATGTGCTCCCGGGCCACAAGGGACATATTCAAGCAATGGTATTGTTTGCGGGGGCCAATCATGAGTAGGCTAAAGGTGCCTGATGTACTGAGGGTTGAGGTATCATATGTTAAACAGACCTCGGTAATCAACCCCTGAGGGATGCAAAACAGCTCTGTCCTATTTGCTGGAAACTGTGGAAGAGTGTACTATAGGAACAGGAATAATTGAAAATTGCGAAAAGAGGTCTGAAATTCCATCTCTTGGATAGGGGGCTGAGCGCACAGCGAAAACGGACCCTCTCAGCCTGAACTTAAGATAGAAAAAAATGAAAAAAAATGAAAAATGAGCCCGACCTTGCCAACAAAGGCAACTCCAACTTCCTAGCCGGAGATTCAATTATTCCAGCTCTGACGGTAGTGGACAAAATGGTGGGTGAGAGTATGAGGACATTTTGATAGCTGGAATCCCATAGTTGTTAGGGTATGATAGTTAGTTTGGGGTACGACCGATTTAGGGTCGTGACTGCCACTTGGGGGTTTTTCCCGTTGTGTCGGTTTTTCCTGTTTTGTGTGTTTGTGCGCTCTTCCGTATCTCGTCTGAGCTACAAGTAGAGAGCTTCCTGTATCGTACATCGAACATCCACATCATTATCATCACATACTAGAACCACCACATATGTGCTTTTCTCTGTGTTTCGCGCCATTACCTACGCTACCCCAGTTATCATTGGGTTGTGAGCGAGCTGCCATCAGAGTGTCGCTATCACATTTCATGTGCATCAAGCCCCAAAGAGCATCCCTGTAGTGTTTCTAATGCGGGAATATTCCGAGGATCAAGATAGACCCAATTTCTACCCCTACGGCATGGCATAATTCGTAGCTGGCAGAAATAACATGTTCAATACCGTACCCTTGGCAAATCATTGGAACGGCGGCCTGTAGGTAATTGTTGCACTAAAAAGCAGCGGCAAGATCCAAGGTGGGCACCAGCTTTGGTTTCTAAACACCGCCTCTGTTTCGTACGACAAAACCCTCTCATGGTTCCAGACTAGATACAAAATTAATGGGTGATTGTCCCCGCAATAATACTCAAACCATCAAGCCAAAGATCTGGGAGTCTTCAGAGGGACCTTCTTTAGCACAGCCTCTGCTTTCTAACACTTTAGACCCTTGGCTCCACAAAAGGATTGGAAGCGAGGCTTTCTCTTTAGCCCTGTGTCCCGACTGAGAAGGACTGGAGCCTACCCCCATCGGCGGATGGGAAAGTAAAAGATCGTTCTCTTTGGCGATAACTGAGGAGGAGGTCTTAGGGGGAATCAGAATTCTGGGCGACAAAAACCAGCTTTGCCAAATAGAGTCGAATCACCCCCAATCACTCTCTCCGAGTATCTGGTTTTCGAAGTTTAAAAACTCATTCCTGCAGGTTTAGCGACCGAAGTTTTTCTCTACCCCCAACTGCAAGAGGGGAAGGGGGAGGAAAAAAAAATCAAGGGCTAAAACCATTGGTGGAAAATGCAGGTGAAAGGAAGAGGATAAAATGTGGGATATAAGTATGCCTTAAGAACTTATATACACTGTATGATATCAAATAATCGAACCGGGTGCTATGTAGCTGAGAATTACCTACATTAGAAAAGGGGCGAAAACCGCCACAAGGAAAAGGGGCTGCTCATGCCCCTTCCAGAGACATAAAAAAACCAAAAAACACCATGTCTTGCTAGAGGATGCAGCCCCAGCGGCATAGTACATGGCCCTGTTATTCGAGATCATAAGGTACCTTTACAACACCTTCCAAAATAGTAAGATCAAAAAGCAGTACTAAAGAACCTCTTAGGGAATACAAAAAGGTATAGGAGGAAGCTTCGTCCCTATGGATATCAACAAGGATGCCGAGAAAAACGGAGAGATGTTCTAGTCTCTGAAATCACCATATGTCTTGGGCACATTTGAGTGTGGAGTTTTAAAGATCACCCTTAGACCAACCATAGGCCTAATGACAAGAAAAGCAACAAGGGTAAGAAAGTAGAGTAGAGGAAGGCAACCGTCGAAAACCTTACGAGTTTGCACGTTAAAAAGGAAAAATTGGGGAACATCAAAAGAGTATCGGTGACTACCTCATTCTCAATGTTCCTCATCCCGCGGCCAAGGTATGGTATGATATAGCTAGTTCTATACATCACTACGAAATTAAAATGTGTCTGAAAACGCGTTTCTTGACCTTAGAGGATAAGCCGGAAGGGTGTGTGTGCTAAGTTGGTGACAATTTCTGAGTAGTGAATAATGGGCTATCGATATATTCACTTCGGTATGGGAGCAACAGAGCGTGCGAAAAGAATAGATTCCTATCTAACGAGTGAAAGAAAGATGATAATGAAAAGGGATAATGTCGGAAAAGAAACTGGAACAATATGGTTTCTTATAGAGACAGAGTCGGCGAAAATCGGTGAGACAGAAAACAGGAGAGACGCAAAGGAAATGTAGGAAATCCTCCACTGTCCCGCATCTTAAACAATCCCGATACTAATTCAGTGTCATAGTTGATAGCTAGTACTAGTCTGTTTGATATCCAACATTTCATGTTTCTGCTATACTAGTCAACCGCGCGAAAGAGATTTCAAAACGCCTATGGTTCCAGTGAGCGAGAGAAACACTAGAGCCAGCCATAGTAAGTTTCAACAGTTGGCACAGTCTATAATATCCCAAGCCCCAAACGCCTCTAGTTCTCTGACTAGACTCAGATGTGACATTCCCTTCACAAAAACCTAGCAGTTAATAATAAGGAATCTATCTCCCGAGTTCTCTCGATCATTAAAAAAGCTTGCTTGGATGCATATGCGCTATGTCCCATCACTTGATGCCTATGCGATGCTTTAGATATATCTTTCTTTTCTTTCCCCCTGTCATTAGGAACAAGCATGCCGCCAGTATGCCTCCACCCATAGGAACACTACGGAATCTATCAGCTCTTCCTCCAGATATAGGAAATAAAAGCAAAAGGTTCTCTCAAGGGAAGTCAGAAATCTCGAACCAACTCTCGGTGTAGTCCATCTATCTATTAAGTCTATTATATTTCCCCGTCGCCTCCTTCATTCCTTCTCTCCATTCTCCCATGCCACCTTGGGTAAAGACCCTGTTTCCCAACCATGGAATCATCAAAGATCACTCGTTCGACATTTCTGGGAAGGTGTTGAAACAGTGAGAACGGAACGATGGTTTTGGAACTGGTTGAGTGACGAGAAGAATAATGAATTGCTTAATTAACTTCTCAGTAGAGAGCGAACTACCCAGACTATCTACTGTTGAGAGCGAGACACAAATTGTGAGTAAATCAACAGTAGGAAGTAAACAGAAACAGAGAGAAGAAAAGAAAGGCAAGGAGGTATGTTCAATAGTACCAATATTGTAAGGGGGTTTTGAGATGGCGATCAAGACTAATGCAAGGAGAAAATCAATAGTGCAAGTGATACTACGGTAGCGCCAGAAGCGTATTTCAACAGAAGGTGAAGGGCGAGTTTTTTTGGTTCTGTTTTTAATGTGATGTAGGGAAATCCAGCACTACCGACACCACCGGGGGTAGCTTGGGAGAGTGGCGCCTAGTGGCAGCTAGCGAATGAGTGGTGGCCATATGACAAACTAACCAAATCTTAAGTAGGTGGTTGCTGGGTACCGTAAGGTCTGTTGTCTCAGCTGAGGGCTGAAGGATCTTATTCACAGTGTTCCCCCCCCTCAATCCAGAGGGTGAAATTCTGGACGTCGTAGCGCCATTCTCAATTATTTCAGTTCTTACGGTAGTATTACGAAAACTTAAGAGTCTAAAGGACACTTCAGTGCAATTAGTCTAGTTCTTAAGCCGACTTGGTATACATGGCGACTACTTGCGTTACGATGGGCCGACCTATAGATTATCTTTTACCACAACTAATGATTTCTCTTAATGAATTGAAGTATCCCAGGTGTTAAGTGTGAATTGGTCTGGGTGGATGGATGACTTCAAGATTCTTTAATTCTAAGTAATGTTTCAATTGAGGAAAATCAGATAGAGCTTTCTGAAGAGCTTTAAATAATGAAATATTAGGTTGGAGAGAAGTGATAGACCTATTGCTTGTTGGGTGTACGATATGTTGAGGTACGGTACGGCTACCCACTTAGATCATGACTTTGGGTTCAACTGGGTTGATGACAGGGATTAGGTGAATGATTGAGTGTGCGAGAGTGGGCTTGGCATGTGTTTTTCTCCTTAGATAGTCTTCTCTCTTGTACGACTAGTCAGAAACGAACTTTCACCTCACATACTTGACAGCCAACATAGCTTTCCGAATTACTGAGGCGGCTCACAATATCACCCATATAACGGATGGGGAGAGGGTGGAACAAACAAGATGCCGAATCCCACTATCATCAGAATACTTCCCACTAAACTCGCTACTGCGGTTATGTCGGTTCGGGGGTTCTGTGGGAAACGCAGATACGCTGGGGAAGTATACTTCGTTACTTGGTACAGACTCGGATACCCAGAGTGACCTCAAATGTTAATTCTTGTTCCTATATACATTGTGTAAGTCTCTTCCTGACATTACACAAGGACCGACATAGCCCCCGCCGGTAGTTTACCCGCCTTGACAAGGAGGATGACCTCGGTCCAGGATGTAGGGTAGAGACCTTCGAAATGTGCGTAGGAACTAGAATTAGCATTTGATGTCATTCTAAGTACTGAAGTCTCTACCATGCTGAAGTATACTTCCCCGGTGCATCTGCGTTCCTGAATACCACCAAAACTGACAAGCTCTCCAACGCGAGTATAAATCTTCGCTCACCCTCCCATCGTCAATTAGTTCGGAACCACTTTTCTTTTCATTTCATGTACCACGCCTATTCCAACCTCAAGCTTTAATTATCACAGGTACCATTATTGCTACCGCCAGTCCAATTTTATTTTACCATGTTTTCCTGCTTACTCTCCTTTCCACTTAGTCTCTACAGTTCCATCTCCCCCCACATAGCTCTTTCTTTCTACTTAAACCTCAATATCATGACTAAGGTCGAGGAGACCTCATGGTATGTGAAGGTGGTGAAGCCGAACAACCTTCCTACATCATTCCCTGATAAAGTTTTCATCACATACTAATTTGATGCCAAACAAATGGGAAACACAGGAAATTTACACTGAAATTACAGGGCGCGATCGATCATCCAATCATTACTCCAGCCATGATGGATGGTTTTTCGCAAGGCCCAAGGATTATGCACCTGCGTTCATGTACCTCGTATGACCCTGGTGTCATCTCTCATTATATCACCTCTGAACTGCGGCGGTTGAACATAGATAATGCGTATGGTGTGCTCGCGGGCATCAAGCAGTACGGTGGTCGGGTAGTTCTAACCTTGATATTTGGTATTCTACTACTAAATGTACTGCTAGTTATTCAGCTACCTACTCCTTATGATTTACCGATACTAGTGAAAGAGGATTGCATTGTGTTGGCGAATGAAGGCGAGGATGGATGGAATGAGGACCCTGTTAGTGATGATGGGGGTAGAGTAACCCTTCAAGCCATATCAGTGGGAGTTGAAGGTTTGCAAGTCCTTAGTACCTAGAGAAAAATATCTAACGATAGAGTAGGCTGTCAAGAAACAGCCGGAAGCTTCGGTGGATTCCTGAAGCAAACCGCATCACAGGGACTGCTTTTTGGAATTACTGCTGCACACTGTTTACCGGAAACAGATTCGGGTGCCCCTGTCTCCTCGCCATCTACTGTGGAGATCACCGGCCGGTTAACTCGATTGCTCTGCTACACCACGATTTGTCCAACCAGGGAACGTCTACATATCAATGAAGCAAAAGACATAGAGGCCAAATCATTACTCCAGCGATTCCGCTTTATGGACACCCCATCTGGTATCTTGCTCCTTGATCCTGCTGCCCAGTTTCAACAGAAGAAAGGTGTTCTCACTGGCAGGCATCTTGGTCACGTTGTGTGTTCCCGGTTTGGTAACTACCAAGACCTATTGCATGATTATGACAAGCGGCTGGCAGTTCTTGGGCATGATATCTTTAAGGCTGACCCATCATGGGAAACAAGGATGGATTGGAGTATATTCTCTTGCGATCCAGCTAGGTAGGACTACTCTGATCTCTACCCACAACTCTTCTATCAGGGATTACTGATTTCATTGGATGTATAAAGATATGGGGGAAATATATACAAGGCTCAAGAGATTAAAAAAACTGGTCTTTTATACCCTGGGGTCGAGGTTGAGAAGATAGGCCGCTCTACAGGGGAGGAGAAAGGGTATGTCAATGGTTTTTTCCTTCAAAGATGGCAGTCTTCTGTGTCTACCCATGAAATTGCTATCACAGGTATCACAGCAGAAGGAAGGAGTTTTGCCAAGAGGGGGGATTCTGGCGGATGTGTGTTTGTTAGGAACAAAGAGGGGACAGAGTACCAAGCGGCTGGAATGCTTATTGGAAAAAGTCTGAGCAATGAATTTGTTCTTGTTACGCCCTTTGATATGATTCTGGCTTCTGCGCGGGAATAGGAGTGGGCATAAGAGGACGTATTATGGGCTGTGTTGACTGCCGGGGAAGGTATCCATGTTTTCACTCTCTTAGGTTGTGGTTGCCGACGCTCATGTAGCTAGTGTGTTCTGTTTACCTTAGAATTGTGAGGAGGTGTTTTAGCATGAGAAAAAAACGGAATGTCTGGAGTGACATCCTCCGGTTCCAAACGCATCTCCACAATGTCCCCATGCCCATCCTCGACTGCCCACCAAAGAGATGTTCAGTCTTCATCGTCAGTAGAGATAGGAGGGCAATCCCGGGTCCCAAAACAACACTCGTGATTGCAAAACACTCATTTCTGGCTGTCCACTAAAGAGAAATCCGACTGTATATATCGGCAGTGCTGGGACTGACATGCTCCGGTTCCAGAAGCATCCCCACAGGGTCCCCATGCCCATTGCCAGCTGCCCCGAAGAAATGTGTTATGGGAGCCTTTATCAGGACTTCTGTGAGAGATATCCTCCCATTCCAGAAGGACCCTCACGGCATTGCAATATCTATTTTTAGCTGACAATGAGAAGGGCATTTGACCCATTTAATTTGCAGTGTTTCGAGTCACACCCTTCTGTTCCTAGAATGCCATTTCCTCATAGTAGCCCATAAAATTGCCGTATAGCCCTCCAAATGAGTTTCCTCGAGATTCCATTTCTTCATATCCAATAAACCAAAAACTATGTAGACGATGCCGAGATACGTAGCATAGTGGAGCCCAGTAACCCTAAGAGGTTACTCGAGTGAAGCACAAGGTCCTAATTTTGAGTTCTAGTAGGCAAGAGTATCCAGTAAAATACATGCTTGTCAAATTAACAGAGAGGTGTCAGTGTAAGTTTGTTCATACTCTGTAATTACAGCCGCAGCATAGGGTCCCAGCAACAAGAGGCATATCGAAGCAACGGTGTTGTGTGGGGGAACCAAGTGTGGGCAGGCCAAATATCCATGAGGTACAGAATGTTGGGCTATGTTAAATGAGTATCTATAATCTTCCTATCAGGGTTCTGGCACTAGTAGGTGTTATTTGTTGCGGGGGATAAATCGCAGTGGCGGCACAACAGCTTGACCTATACTCATGTAACAGGTTTACTCCTGTCTAACGAAAAGGTACAATAGAGGGCTAGCGGTTGACCAGCAAGCACTAGGTCTAAGGGAGGCTTCAAGAGACCCGGAGATAGAGAGATAATAGTTAAAGGGCAAGTGGAACTCTGAGATCGCCGTTCAACCAAGTATATTCATAAATCAAGAGTCTGCTGAAGTCTGCCGTTTGCCTGCTAGCCTGGAGATAAGTTTAAATACAAGAGTTCTCCCAGAGCAATAGTAATCAGATATCCTGCAACCACGATCATTACCGGGCAGTGCACCTTGCCATGCATGTCATGTGATCCCACATGAAACCTAAGAGTCATAACACTGCCTCAATACTATCGTCAGCTTACATGACCGTTCCTTCACTTATGTTCCTAAATAAAACAATAAACATGCAAAACTAAACTTAACACAAGCTACCGGGCCCTAATATAGCTCCGGGGCTGTAAAACAATCAAACTAATCAAAGTAAGCAAAGTAATCAAACTAAACATAGGAAATCCTGCACTTCGCTCCTGTATACAGTTACCGGAACATGTATACATGTAACAACTCAGGGCTCAGACAAAAGGGTAAGTATAATCGGAAAGTACAGTCACTCATGTTGTAACCGCTTCCCGTGGGGTAGCGGTCTTGTGAAGAGATATTGGTAATGACTCTAACCAAACCGGTGGTATAAACGAGATCAAGTACCGGAGACGGCAACAAGTAATTGAATAGACTCTATTACTTTATCGAAACTACTAAGAGAAGACCAAGTGCTGTAATCCTGTGCGAAGCTCAAAGATTCTCAAATCGAACTGAATAGAAGATAACTGTTCAACCAAGTATATTGAAAACTCAGTCTGTCGAAGTCTGATCTCTGTAAGTCCGGAGAGATACAGGTCTTTAAATACACTTGGGATAATCCATCTTGCATCAATCATATCCCAATCCTAAGGCATCAAACGATACCTAACCCATAAATAATCCAACAATAAACAAGGCTTACAAACTTACGGAGTTTGTATCCTAAAAGAATACAAATATCAAATAACAAGGCTTACGAGTCTTCTGAGCTCGTATCCTAAAACAAAACATAAAACAAACTAACAAGGCATACAAGTCTCCTGAACTCGTATCTGAAAACAAAACATAAAACAAACTAACAAGGGATACAGGTCTCCTGAACTGGTATCCTGAAACAAATACATAAAACAAATCCATACCTAAACTAGTAACCTGTACCGGTTACACATCTCCCCAAATCAAAACTAACTGTAACAGGGGCACCCTATAGAGAGGTGAACTCTAAGGTTGCTGTAACGACCCTAGGATAGGTAGCTACAATAACTACCACCTTGGCCCAAATGGTAAACCGAGTGGTAACCAGAGGTGGTATGGTGTTGTATACTTAGTATACGAATGGATGGGTAACCCAGGACAAGGTATAGGGAATAGTTGAGTAGCCTTGGGTACTCTGTGAGGCAGGGTAACCTTTCGGGAGTAAGTTTGCATAAAGTCAAGGAATTTATAGGAACATTACAGGGGCCTCCGAGGCGACCTTTGAGGTCGACTGGAGGACTACCAGAGCGGTTGATGGCATAAGAGGGCAAAGTTACCCTACCTTGGGAATTTGGTCATTATGCCCATAGATCCCAGTTACCCAACTGAGAAGTCCAAGTTACCCTACCTTCACCGGCAAAGTCATCCTAAGGACTTAGAGGTCGATTGCCTCACATTCTATGGGCTCTTAGATGTTCTTAGGCACACACACATTTGTGCGGAGAAGCCCCACACCTGAGTAAAGGTGGCCCGAATATACTATTGAACTTGGGTGGGTTTTGCTAACACACCCCTCTGGCCCCAGCGTTAGGACGGCGCGTCATAGGCAGACGGCTGCATAGTTGGTCGTTTGCTAGTAAAAAGAGGTCATTGGAGCGGCTGCCGTAACACCGTATAAGTCGTCGCCGTCCGTCTGACTGAATGTCGTTCGCAAGATATATAAAGGGGGTATGGGTAACCGCCAAAATAGGGGTCGCCCATATATGGTCTCTCCGGCACCTAGGAGTCTATCTTAGCCTACAGGTAGTAGGGTAGTCTTCCTAGTGGTACTTAGGTAGTCCAAGGAGGCCAAGGTGATTTCGAGACAAATACCTCAGTAACCAGCCTGGACCTTCTCCCCTTGATTTGTAGCATTACTATGGGTTGTCCATGGACTCTAGAGGTATGAGTCTTATCACGGTATAGTATGTCCCGAGAGGCTGGCTATGAGCAGTGTCCACTTAGCCAACCATCGGCTACATCTCACTGTGGGAGCTTGCATGTCAATTTATCACATTACACAATCACGTAGATTAAATGATGGACTGCATAGCTTGTATAGACAAAACTACCACTGGGCCAGTGAGTCCACCACCTAGGTATTGACTCTGGTTGTTGTCATAACAGTTAGCCACTAGTATGACTTCGATAGCAAGAGTTTTTCCACCTGCTGTTGTATTCGAGATGCATTGCAGAAAATTATATCGTATTGACGGAGTTAAGTGTACCTGAGTTGGTCTGATACTTCCGGCAGGATAATTCCAGATGGAGGGTAGACTTCGGACAGCCCTGAGCAGGACAGGGTACTCGTACAAGGTCAGAGTAGTGGTGAATGTCAAAGGCTTAAATCTGATATCTACTTAAGTTTAAGCGTTTGGCATTCTACTTCGAGAACCAACTTTTTCCTTAAGAGAACTAAATTGAGTGAAGCTTCGAGCTTACCTATATTAAGTTTTACTGTTTCATTCTTTTGAATTATTTTACCTCATCTTTATCTTCTACTTTGATTGTTTTGTGCGGTCGCAACCTTACTTTTGTTTTTCTTTTTTTTTTAAATCATATGTTCATTGTTTCTACGGTACAAGAAATGACATGCATCTTTAACGATATGGCCAAAACAAAACCGAAAATCAAACTAACAATCAACAAATGAAACAAACATAACCAGTT